>UMDR01065514.1_pt1 | contig 361017 bp, 282 predicted proteins | sample 1964541 | NCBI WGS metagenome assembly UMDR01 (sample SAMEA4835999, study PRJEB28245) | human gut metagenome | biome: gut microbiome; material: fecal sample | place: Denmark | collected 2008 | reverse complement strand
TAGAAAAAAGGAGTACATACACACTTTTAGGGACACTATCATAGATTTATCTATCCGGGATTCATATACTTATTTTTTATACTTCATGTTCGACTTCGACAACTGCCGGACAATGGTCGGAATGTTTTATCGCCGGTAGTATATAGGCATCCTTTAATAGGGGTACAACTGCCGGAGTGGCCATACAATAATCGATTCGCCAGCCTTTATTGTTGTTACGGGCATTTGCGCGGAAACTCCACCAGGTGTATTGATGGGCTTCTTCGGGGTGAAAATAGCGGAAGGTATCTGTGAATCCGCTGTCGAGGAACTGACTCATCCACTCTCTTTCTTCGGGTAAAAATCCGCTGTTTGTGGCGTTGCGTACCGGATCGTGAATGTCGATGGGACGATGGCAGATATTGTAGTCCCCGCAAAGAAGTAATTTCGGCCGGCTTTTGCTGAGTTCCTGTACATACACCTGGAAATCTTCCAGCCAAACCATTTTAAAAGCTTGCCTTTCGTCCCCGCTGGTCCCCGAAGGATGGTAAACGCTTACGACGGATAAATCCCCGAAGTCGGCCCGTAAAAACCGGCCTTCATCATCGTAACGGGGAATACCCATGCCATATTCGACATGGTCCGGGAGCTGTTTGCTCAGAATGGCGACACCGCTGTATCCTTTTTTTTGGGCAGAGAAGAAGTAGGACCGATAGCCCAGCATCTCAAATTCAAGGGTAGGGATTTGATCGGGTTGAGCCTTGGTTTCCTGTAAGCATACGACATCCGGCTGCTCTGCTTCGAGCCACCCTGTGAAATTTTTCGAAAGAGCACTGCGCAGGCCGTTTACATTGTAAGTGATGATTTTCATAAGGTGTTATTGTTTCAGGAGTTCACCTTTGAAGCCGGCTTTTTGCAGTGCTTCCAAAATTACATTATCCGGACAGTCGGAAGTTACTGTCAGTATTTTATCCGGTGTAGAAAGGTCGATGGACCATTGGTCTTGTGTCATGATTTCGTTCAGGAAGGGAGCGATTTTAGCAACGCATCCCTGGCATTTTGCCGTAGTTTTATATTTTCTCATTTCCATTGTTTTTAATTTTATGTAGTAAAGATATAAAAGATTCAGGACATACCGGACTTTGGATTTATGATTTTTAATTAGGCATATAGGTCAATTCCACGATAAACTTGAATAATTGATGATAATTACGTCGCGACAAAATCCTGAATCATAAATAAACCTGTGAAATCTGTGGGCACAATAAAATCCTGTAATTAATTTATATCTTTATGGTTCTATATAGAGTATAACATAAAAGATTACAGTTATGAAGGAGGTTATTATGCTATATTGTATGTTGACGGCATTTGCCGCCCAGGGATTGGGTTTTGAACAGGACCGGTTTAAAACTCCGGAAGGTAAAGATTTGGTCATTACTTTTGTAAAACACGGGAGTTTGATGCTCGAATATGACGGACACGTTCTTTTGGTGGACCCTGTGTCCGACTATGCCGATTACAGTAAATTTCCGAAAGCAGATTTGATTTTAATAACGCATGAACATCACGATCACCTTGATCCGAAGGCCATTGCCGCAACGGAGAAGGAGTCGACTTTAATTATTGTCAATCCGGCTTCGCAAGAAAAATTGGGCAAAGGAATTGCAATGAAGAATGGGGATCGGCGAAGTCCGGTGTCCTATTTGAATGTTGAGGCCGTACCGGCATACAATACGACACCGGGGAGAGATCAGTTTCATCCCCGGGGGCGAGATAACGGTTACATTTTGACGTTGGGCGGGATGAGGGTTTATATCGCCGGAGATACGGAGGATATACCGGAAATGAAGCAATTGAAAAATATAGATATTGCTTTTTTACCGGTGAACCAGCCTTATACGATGACTCCGGTTCAGGCTGCCCATGCTGCTGAGATGATAAAGCCCCGGATTTTGTATCCGTATCATTATGGAGAAACCAAGATTCAGGATTTGAAGGATTTATTGAAGAAGGATAAGCATATTGATGTTCGCATCCGGCAATTGCAGTAAATGAGAAACCGGGAGAAGTTTTTAAATTTCTCCCGGTTTTGTTTTTTGGCTTATATGTTGTAAAATGCCGTAAAGGCCTTGATGACATAATGGTGATCCATTGTGCCTCCGGTTTCGCGTACCGAATGCATGGCCCACATCGGGTTACCGATATCTACACCCCGCATTTCCATTTGGGAAAGCAGAATGTTACCTAAAGTGGATCCCCCTGCCATATCCGAATGATTGACAAACGTCTGATAAGGTACCCCTGCCAATTGACAAATGGTCTGGAATACGGCAGCCGAATCTCCGTCGGTGATGTATTTTTGATTGGCATTGATTTTGATGACCGGCCCGCCGTTCATAACCGGATGATTGGTCGGATCGTGTTTTTCGGTATAATTCGGATGCAGGGCATGAGCCATATCTGCCGAAATCATAAATGAGTTGTGGATGGCCCTGTAAAGGTCTTCTGTCTGGCCGCCCATACCGAAAACGACACGTTCGATAATCGTCCGGAGGATGGGAGATCCTGCACCTTGTTTTGTTCCGCTGCCTACTTCTTCGTTATCGAAGATGGCCAATACTTTTGTTTTACGGCATTCTTTGGAATCGATCAAAGCTTTCAAACCGGCATGTGCCATAGCCAGGTCGTCTAATTTTCCACAGGAGATAAATTCTTCATTCAATCCCGTCAGGCAACCTTTTTCAAAATTATACAGCGTCAAATCGAAATCCAGGATATTTTCCGCCGGGATTTGCATTTCTTCAGCTATCAGTTTCAACAGGAAATTATCTTTTTCGAAATGTTCGTTAATCATCGCCAATACCGGAAGCATATCTTTTTGCTTACTCAGCGGGTTGCCCTGATCATTGACTGCCCGGTTGAAATGGATGGCCAAATGTGGTATTGTAAGCAAGGGACGTTTAAAATTGATAAACTGGATAATCGGTTTCAGGGGATTGTCGCTTTTGATCAATACTCTGCCTGCCATAGATAACGGACGGTCGAACCAGGTGTACATGATCGGTCCGCCGTAAACTTCTGTATTAAGTTTCAGGTATTTTCCTTCAACCGGTATTTCTGCATGCGGTTTGATACGAAAAGTCGGGGAATCACTATGGGCGCAGATCAGTTTGAAACCGTTTTCGGCAATGTCGCCTGTTCCCGGGATAAAAGCATACAAAGAAGAATGATTTTTCGTAACGAAATATTTTTTTCCTCTTTCAATTTGCCAGCTTTCACCGGAAAACAATTGGGTAAATCCATGGGCGATCAATTCCTTTTTAATATTGAGTATCGCGTGAAAGTTCGTCGGACTTTCGTTGATAAAGTCAATTAATTCTAGAGCTGCCTGTTTTTCCATAAATATATTATTTGTGATGAATAAATATTTCGTTCCCTTCTTCAATTTGTTCCCGGATTTTTTTATTGAACATGATAAAAGGTGGATTTTCCATGTTCTTCTTGTTGTATACGATGTTCGAATAGTCGGTCGGATTGACAACCAAACCGCCGGAAGTTTCCACGATGATCTGACCCGCAGCCGAATCCCATTCGTAGCAACGTCCGAACTTGGGGTAAATGTCCGCTTCACCTTTTGCTATTGCACAATGTTTGGCAGAAGCTCCTAAAGGGATAAGTTCGAGATTATATCCTTTTGACTGCAGGTAATCGATGTATTCGAACTCAGCTTCTGTCATATTAAAACGACTGACGACCATTTTTAAATTCGTCCCTTCGTTGGAGACCGGTGTCAGTTCGGAGATTTGGTTTTCTTTTTTAATATAGCATTTATCATCTTTAAACGCCCAGATGATTTCTTTATCCCGGATGTTGTTGATTATTCCGAATATGGGTTGCGTTCCGCAAATTAAAGCAATATTGATACAGAAGCGTCCGTTTTTATATATGAATTCTTTTGTACCGTCCAGAGGATCCACCAACCAACAATATTTCCACGATTCCCGGAGGTGATAATCCGGAATGTTCGATTCTTCACTGATGATGGGGATGTCCGGGAATAAAGCTTTTAGTTCTTTGCGTAATAAGGTATTGGATAACTTGTCCGCTTCTGTTACCGGAGTTGCATCCGGTTTCATGGAAATGTCCAAATCTTGTTTTTTGTAAAGTTCCAAAAGGGCATCTCCCGCCTTCTCAATGAGCGCGATGACTTGATCCAACTTCTCTTTTATCATCATGGGTTTAGTGCTTTCTTATTTCATAGGATAAAGTAACTAATAAAAATCGGAATTTGAAAATTAAATATTATACTTTTGATAAGTTGTAAATATTTTGTACATCTCTGTCAATTATTTGGACATATCAGTCTGATGTATGTTGTTTAATTTGTTGATATACAGTGGTTTATCGCATTGGCATATTTGTTGATAGAATAGTGAATATCAAAAAAAAGAGTAGATATATTAAAATATTTAAATATGAGTGCTTCTAATTTGAAAGTTTTTTTACGCACATTGGTTCGAGATAAACTTTATACCGGGATTACGGTATTTGGTTTTGCCTTATCGTTGACGTTCGTCATTTTATTGAGCATATACATCCAGCAAGAATTATCGGTTGATCAGTTTCATCGGAATAAAGACCGCATTTTTAGGGCCGTTAATGAGGATCGCTCCAGTTTCGGTACTTTAATCGGCGGAGAGTTACAAAGTAAATATCCGGAAATAGAATGCTATACCCGTTTATTTCAAAATTCTACGTTTATTGAAAACAGTCAGAAAGAGAAGGTAAATTTCAATTTTCTTTTGGCAGATTCTACTTTTTTCAAAATGTTTTCTTTTCGTTTGCTGGAAGGAATGCCCGGGGAAGTACTGAAGACACGTAATTCAGTCGTATTGACCCGTTCTTATGCCCGGAAATTATTCGGGAGTGAAGATATCATGGGAAAGGAGATCACTTGTGAAGGTGATTTGAAATTGGTGGTAACGGGAATTATGGAAGATATACCTGAAAATACACATTTCAATACATGTGATGGTGTATTGCAATTTCCGTTTTTAGCCGATCTTTGGGGGTATCCTGATTTGTTAACGAATAATAACAACAGTTCTTTCGGACTTTATGTTATGGCAAAAGAAGGAACGGACCTGTCTTCGAAAGCACCTTTGATCTTAGAAGATTTTAAGGCAAATTATTGGATGTTTAAAAGAGGATATGTTAAGGAATTCAGTTTCGAACCTTTGACAGAAATATATTTCGGCGGGAAAGACGGGCAAGGAATACACGGTAACAGTAGAACTTTGGTTGTTGTTTTATCTGCGATTGCCTTCGTTATTCTGGTATTGGCATTGATCAACTATAATAATTTATCGATAGCTCAGGCCGGTTTCCGGGCAAAAGAAGCGGCTGTAAAAAAATTGTTGGGAACCGATAGCGCTTCTCTTTTCCGGCAGTTTATCTGGGAGTCGGAGGCTCTTTGTTTTATTTCTTTTATTTTGGCCTTAGGCTTTAGCTTTTTATTTCAGCCTATCTTCAATCAGTTGCTGAGTACACATGTTTCAGTAGCAACTCATTTGAATATAGGCACCATCGGTATTGCTGTGTTGGCATTGGCATTATTAGGCTTGGTGGCCGGTTTGGCGCCTGCATTCCTGATTACCCGTTTTAATCCGATAGATGTCGTAAAAGGAGCTTTCCGGAAAAAAACAAAGGGTGTATATAGTAAAGCATTGATTTGTTTTCAATATACGGTGGCGATTGCATTGGTCGTTTGTACTGCGGTCATTTGGCGGCAAACGGATTTTATGCGGAATTACAATCTGGGATTCGATAAGGAAAATATAATTTGGATGGAGAACCAGGTAAGTGGGGCACAAAAAATGGCATTACGGAGTGAGTTCGAAAAAATACCGGGTGTAGTGGGTGTTTCTTTTGTGTGTGGGAGTCCTGTCGATGGAGGAAATAACAATTCGTTTTCCTATAAAGATAAAGCTTTGAGTTTTCAGGAATTTAAAGTGGATACCGCTTTTTTTTCTTTGTTGGGAATAGAAGTCATGAAAAATGATGTGGCAATTTCTAAAAACGGATTGTGGTTAAATGAAGCTGCTGTCAAAGCATTGGAATTGCCTGATCGGCCTGTCGAATGTAATCCATATGGAGGTGAGGCTATTCCGGTGTTCGGAGTGGTTAAAAATTTTCATTTCCGGGATCTTACCCGGGAAGTGGGGCCGGCCTGGATCAAGCCGTTAAATGATGAAGAATGGCCTTGGAGTATTCTGGTAAAAATCAATACGACGAATCCGGGGAAAGTGTTCCGGCAGGTACAGGCTACCTACAAGGAATTTATAGGTGGTGTTCCGGTCGAGGCGATGTTTATGGATCAGGAGATCAGCCAATGGTATGAAAGCAGTGAACGGACAGCCCGGTTGATCGGTTATTTCTCGGCCTTGGCTATTGTGCTGTCGATGATGGGAATCTTGGCCATGGCCACTTATTTTATACAGCAACGGGTGAAAGAAATCGGAATCCGCAGAGTGAATGGAGCGACTGTAGCGGAAGTGTTGCGTATGCTTGTGGCTAGTTTTATGAAATGGATTGCATTAGCATTTGTGCTGGCTTGTCCGATGGCCTGGTATGCTATGTCTAACTGGCTCGACGGCTTTGCTTATCGTACTGATTTGAATTGGTGGATTTTCGGTATGGCCGGTTGTTTTGCCGGTTGTATCGCCTTGTTAATGGTAGGATGGCAAAGTGTAAAGGCTGCGATGGTCAATCCGGTAAAATCTTTAAAGAGTGAGTAAAAATTCTTATATATTGGATTATGTTGATAAAGTATGTTCAGATAAAGATGATTTTTCGGGGATGGGCCAGAAATAAAGTGTATACTTTCATTTCTCTTTTGAGTCTGGTCAGTGGATTAACGTGTAGTGTGCTATTGATTGCTTTCGTTATGCGGGAATACCGGATTGCGGATTCGGTACCGGACAGTGAGTGTACTTATATCATTGAGAGTGAGAATTCTCAGTACAATCATGTGAAAATGTTTTCGGTAGAATCGGAACTGCCGGTACGTTTGCAGGAAACCTTCCCGGATATCCGGGACATCTGTGTATTCAAAGGTGAGGATGCAGCTATAGTACAGGATAAGGGACTTTTGTATACCGAAAAATATTTTTCCGTATTACCTGAATTTCTCGATTTTTTTAAACCGGAAGTCGTATCGGGAGATTTGGAGCGGGTATTGTCCGGGACAACGGAACTGGCTGTTTCGGAATCTTACGGCCGAAAACTGTTCGGAGAGGAAAATCCTTTGGGGAAGGTACTTACGATGGAAATCCGGAAATATATGCCCGTGGAGAAAGGTTACGGTTATTGGGTCGACGCCAGGCAAGAATATACAGTTGCGGCAGTGTTCAAAGACATGAAGAACAGTATTCTGTGTTGTAATATGCTTCAGGGATTGTCTCGGGAAATTTTGACCAGGGAGGAAACTCAGGGATTGGAATTTTACGCTTTTGTGAAATTAAATCCGAAGGCTGACCGGTTTGTTCTGGAAAAGAAAATCGATCAAAATGCCGGGTTGATGGAATTGGCAGATGGTAAAGTGAGGCTCTTGCCGGCAGATCAGATTTATTTTAATCCTACGGAGTATTGTTCTCTGTTAAGAGGACGTGATAAATCGTTATTGTATATTAGTTTAAGTATTGCTTTGGCGATATTGCTCATCGCTTGTTTTAACTATGTTAACATCAGTATGACCCGGAATATGCAGCGGTTGCGGAATACAGGTCAGCAAATGGTGTGCGGGGCCTTGGTCGGGAGTATGCGCTTACAGTTAATCACCGAAACTTTTATACAGGTTGTGCTGTCTTTTGGAATAGCAGTGTGGCTGATTTATGAAATATTACCGGTGTTCAACGCCTTTTTAGGTGCAGACCTGTCGCTTTCTGCCGTATTTTACGGTCCGGCCCGGATTGTATTTTTACTTCTGATCGTCGTTTTGTCCGTAGGTCCTTCTTTTTATATTTTTTCCCGTTTGGGGAAAATACAGTTGAGTGCGGTATTGAAAAATGAAACTCAGCGTAAATCGGAATTGATTAAAGGTATGGTTGTCGCTCAATTTGTCGTTTCCGCTGTTTTGGTGGCTGTCGTGTTGAATATTCACCGGCAGATGGAATACATCGCACACAGCCGTCCGGATTCCGACCGGATCGTTGCAGTGAATCCTACCTCTGGAAATTTTGATGAGAAAACCTGGGACGCCTTCCGGAATCAACTGCGGACGTTGCCGGAAATTGAGGCGGTGACGACGACTAAAATGACCCAGAATATGAGCGGACAGACCGGAGATATCAATTATTGTGTTTTCGATTGTGATGATTCCTATTTTGATGTATATGGCGTAAAAATTTTGATGGGGAACGGTTTTTCATCTCTTTCTGCAAAATCGGATCAGGTATTGGTGAATGAAACTTTCGCTTCTCTGGTCGGGAAGTCCGCAATTCTCGGTTACACATTCGATTATTGGGATAAAAGCCGGAAGACGGTCGTTGGAGTAGTAAATGATTTTCAGGTGGATCGTTTTTCCATGAGGATTCCTCCGATGGTGCTGCATCCCGATCCCTCCGGAGCAGGGCGTTTGGTTGTTAAAGCAGGGGAAAATACCTCTTATGCCGATTTGAAGATGAAGATAAATACATTGTGGTACGAAACGGCTCCGGGAAATACCGGTTTGTCCTGCTTGACCATGGCAGATATATATAAAGGTTTTCACCGGGATGAGTTGAGACTGATGAAAACGGTATGGATATTCATGTGGGTCAGTTTATTGTTGACAGGAGTGGGATTGTTCGGACTGGCTTGGTATACTGTGGAAAGCCGGAAAAAAGAGATCGGTGTCCGGAAAATCAACGGTGCCAGCGGAAATCAGGTGATGTTGTTGATTTGCAGACAATTTATGATATGGATCGGAGTCGCTTTTCTGATCGCTTTGCCCTTGGCTTTTTATTTTACCGAAGAGTGGATGAAACAATTTCTGTATAAGGCAGATTTTACGCTGTGGACTTACTTGTTGGCAGGCGGCTTTATTTTTTCCGTCGGTTTTCTGACTGTCATCTGGCAATCCAGGGCTGCAGCCGGATTGAATCCGGTAGAAATGTTCAAAAATGAAATCTAAGGAAGAACAGGCAAGCTAAGAAGGATTGTCTAATATTTAGACTGTTTTGTCTAATTATTAGACAATCTGAATTTATGGATTAAATAAGAACTTGTTGTTATCCTGTGTCTTATGAAAAATGGTATACCTTTTGGTGTATGAATGACAATATTCGAATAAATAATTAAAAATAACAGTCATGATCGAATTAAGAAAGGTAGATAAGTATTATAAATCCCGTTTTCAACGTACGTTTATTTTGAAAAATATTGATTTCACGGTAAATGAGGGAGAATTTGTAAGTATTATGGGACCGAGCGGAGCGGGGAAATCAACGTTGTTGAATATTGTCGGGATGTTGGACGAACCTTCGGAGGGAGAATATTATTTTATGGGAAATCCGGTGCATAAAATGAGTGAGAAAGATAAAAATCTTTGTCATCGGAATTATATCGGTTTTATTTTTCAGGCTTACCATTTGTTGGAAGATATGAATGTATACGAGAATATCGAGATGCCGTTGGTATATAAAGGGGTGAAGGGTAAAGAACGGAAAGCGATAGTTGCAGATATTCTGGATCGTTTCAATATTGTAGCCAAGCAGGATTTGTTTCCGGAACAATTATCGGGAGGTCAGCAGCAATTGGTCGGGATAGCCCGGGCTATCGTGGCTAAGCCTAAATTATTGCTTGCCGATGAGCCGACCGGTAATTTGCATTCCGAGCAGGGAAAACAAATTATGGAATTGTTGAAAAAATTGAATCAGGAGGAAGGAATGACGATTATTCAGGTCACTCACTCCGAGCAAAATGCCAGATACGGTACCCGTATTGTAAATATTATGGACGGATACCTTAAGGAAGGCACGGTCCAGATCGATGGGGGATTGAAACTTTGAGGTTTACATATCAATTGGGACGTATCGTTTTGATCTTACAAAATATAGAGGGTAAGATTAGGTAGAATTTTATTGGGTCTTGAATATGAATATGTTTAGGAATTTTTTCCGGACTTTTAAGGGGAATCGACAGTCTTATCTGATCAATATGTTGGGCTTAGTGACGGGGTTGGCTTGTTGTTTATTGATTATGATGTGGGTAGTCGGTCAATTGCAAACCGATCGCGGTTTTAAGAATATAGACCGGATCGTGTCTTTACAGGGATATCATGAGGGAAGTCAGCCATTCGGAGGGGTGGCTCCTGCCGTGATGCCGGCTTTAAAAATGGAACGTCCTGAAGTAGAAGCCGGTGTTCGCTTAAATTTCGCAGCCCGTACTGTAAAGTGTGGAGCGGAAAATTTCGGAGTAACGGCTTATGATGCAGATAATGACCTTTTTAAAATATTTTCTTTGGATTTTATCGAAGGTGTTCCTTATGAGTCCGGAGAAAAAGAACGTTGTGTGTTGACCCGTTCTGCCGCGTTGATGATTTTCGGAGATCATTCTCCGCTTGGTCAGTCTTTGCAATTTGAGTTCGGCACATTTATCGTTTGTGGGGTAGTGGAAGATATGCCGCGTCGTCGGACGGTAGCTACTGCCGGTTCTGAAAGCATCGTTTTTCTGCCGATAGAACGGGAAGGGGAGGGTTTGACAGCCTGGTACAATAACAGTTATGAAACTTATGTGTTGCTGCGGGATATGTCGGCTTTTGACGAATTTGCCCGGGTGGCTAAAGACCGGGCGATAAAAGCAGTGCCGGAATATCAGTTGTATGTGAAAGCAGCTCCATTGAAAGACCGTTATCTGTACGATTGGGGACAGATGAAGGAGGTGCGGCTGATGGGGGTTATTGCACTGGTAATATTGCTGATTGCATGTATTAATTTTATCAATCTTTCGACTGCGGCTTTTGCCCGTTCCGCAGTTCAGACAAGCGTCCGGAAGCTCGTCGGAGCAACCCGCTGGCATTTGGTTGTCATCCATTTATCGAATACGTTTTTGTTGGTGGCCTGTTCTTTTGTATTGGCCTTTCTGTTGGCTTATGCCATTGTCCCTGTGTTCGGAAGGATTATTGGAAGTTCATTTCAAATGGCTGATTTGCTGAATCCTTCGGTATTGTGGGTAAGTAGCGGATTGGTTCTTCTGACGACTTTATTGGCAGGATTATATCCTTCTTTTTATTTGGCTTCATTCTCGCCGGTGAAAGTGTTAAAAGGCGGAAGGTCGGGAGGTACATGGAGTGGCCGCTTGCGTAAAACGCTGGTGGTGGTTCAGTTTGTCGTATCAATAACCCTTATTATATGTACCTTGGTGATCGGGCGTCAGATTCGGATGTATCAGAAAATGGACTTGGGATATACCTGGGACGAGGTGTTGCAGGTTTCTCTGCGCAATGAATCCCAGCAACAAAAAGCTTATGTATTGAAGGAAGAATTACAACATCTGTCGGGAATTAAAGCGGTAAGTGCTTCGACCTCTATCCCGGCCCGGATTTTCTGGAACGGATTGGGTTTTGAATGGGAAGGAAAAGATCCTGCTTTTAATCCTTTGGTATATTTTACCTGGGCGGATGCCGATTGGGCGAATGTATACGATGTCCGGCCGGAAGAAGGTGAATTTTTTACGGATAATTACGAAGGAATTGTCATTAACCGGAAAATGGCGGATCTAATGGGTGGAGAAAAACCGATAGGCAAATACCTTAGCCGGAACAGTCAGAATATGAAAATTGTAGGGGTACTGGATAATTTTAAATTCAATGATTTCAAAGCTGTAGCCCAACCTCTTGTTATTTTTCCGATGAAACCGGAGAATCGGGACAATTATACGAAGCAATTGAGTGTCCGGATTTCCGGGACTGATTTGGCTGCTTTATATGAAACCGTACGGCAACAAGCAGCAAAAGTATTCGGAGAAGAGCCGGTTGTCCGTTTTTTGGATGATAACGTACAATCGTGGTTGATGACAGAGAAACAATCGGCCCGGATGGTATCGTTTTTCACTTTATTGGCGATTATTATTTCATGTCTGGGTTTATTCGGTCTGGCGACTTTTATGATCGAGCAAAAACGGAAAGAGATCGGCGTACGCCGCGTCAATGGGGCGAAAGTAACGGAGATCGTGTGGTTATTGAATATCGGTTTTATGAAACCGATTCTGATGGGATTTGTCGTAGCCTGTCCTTTGGCTTATTATTTTATGAACCGTTGGTTGGAATCCTATTTGCAACGAACGGAAATGAGTTGGTGGATTTTTATTTTTTCGGGAGTGCTGACCCTCTTGGTTGCTTTGTCCGCTCTTCTGTGGCGAACAGTCCGGGCTGCCATGGAGAATCCGGTCCATTCCCTGCGTTCAGAATAATTTAGATCGAAATATTAAAATAAAAGTTATGCGTATTGCCAGAGAGTTTGTTCAGAATTTCAAACGCTTTAAGACAGCGGGGATATTGAATGTTGTCGGATTATCGGTAGCCTTTGCTGCCTTTGCTGTGATTGTCATTCAGTTGTCATTTCAGGAAGGATACGACCGTTTCCATAAAAATGCCGACCGGATTTTCCGGATGGAGTTGTTGTTTCCCATGAATTTGCAGTATGCGGCTTTCGGACCCACTCCTATCGGTGGTTTATTGAAAGATCAGAGTCCGTTGGTAGATGATTATTTTATCATCGCCAATTCCCATCAAAGTGTTTTTCTGAAAAAGAAAGCGGATGGGACAACCGATAAATTCAAAGCGCCTATAAATTCGGCTACCGCTTCTTTTGCGGACATGTTGGGAATAAACGTATTGGAAGGGGATGCTCGTCAAGCCTTGACAGAGCCGGATATGTTGATGTTGCCTCAAAGTTTTGCCCGTACCTGGTTTGAGGACGGTTCCGCTGTCGGGAAACAGATAAGTAGCGGGGGAAAGGTATATACCGTTGCTGCCGTATATGAAGATATGCCGCTGAATTCGATTTTTAAAAATACGTGTTATACCCGTTTTGTAGAACAGGAAGAGTGGGGAAATTGGGATGGGCAGATTTTTGTTCTGGCGGCTAATTCCGATCGGGATGCCTTGCAGCAGCAAGTGAATAATCTTAAAATCGAGACATTGGATCAGATTTTTGAAGGGTTGCATAAGAAAGAACAGATGGAACAGGAAGGGAAATCCTATTTACGGGTATCGCCTCTCACGGATATTTTTTATGACAATACGGTAATTTATGACACATCGGATAAGGGAAACCGTAGAAACGCCGCCGTTATGCTGGCTGTTGGCATTTTAATCATATTGATTGCCGGTATCAATTTTGTGAATTTTTCGATGTCTCTGGCGCCTACCCGGATGAAAAGCATCAATACCCAAAAAGTGCTGGGCGCTACCGTAATGACGTTACGGTTGCGATTGTTAGGAGAAGCTGTGGTCTATACCTGTGTAGCGTTTTTATTGTCTTTGGGCATATTACAGTTGTTTTCAATGTCCGGATTGTCCGGACTGTTTTCGATGTCTTTGGCTCCGGCCAATCATGGGTTACTTTTAGGAGGTGTGGCTGGACTGGCTGTTTTGTTAGGAATTATAGCCGGGATATACCCCGCATTTTATGTAACTTCATTTGAGCCGGCTGTTGTGTTGAAAGGAAGTTTTGTTATGACACCCAAAGGTATCCGCTTGCGGAATGGACTGATGGCCTTCCAGTTTGTAATTTCAATTGTGCTCATAACATGTACGCTGATTATGGGAAACCAGTATCGGTTTATGCAACACTATTCGTTGGGTTATCAGACGGAAAATATAGCCTGGATGATCCTGGACGATAAGATTGAAAAGAATCAGGAGGCTTTGATTTCGGAAGTAACCGCGATACCGGGAGTGTTGGATTATACGTTTTCCGATTATGTTCCCGGAAATGACTTCGTTTCCAGCAGTGGAACAGAGCTGGACGGAGAGGCTATACAACTCGACAGAATAGGGGTTTATAAGAATTTTTTGGATTTTTTCGGGATGACATTGGTAAAAGGAGATAATTTCTCTGCTTCGAACTTATCCGGTTACCAACTTATTATGAATGAAACGGCTATTCAGAAACAACCGGTACTCGACCGTTATTTCGGGCGGAATATACCTCAGGATATTGTGGGGAATGGTCAGTTTATCGGTGTTGTGAACGATATTCATTATATGTCTTTACGCAAACCGGTAGCTCCCTTGGTTTTACTTTGCAGTGCCGGACAGGAATATTCCTATATGTTTTTTAAAATAGCAGGAGGAGATGTGTCCCAAACGATACGGCAAATTCGTCATGTATATGAACATTTAGCCCCGGAGGGGATATTCGAGCTTCATTTTTTGGACGATTCTTTACAGCAGAAGTATGAGAGTGAAAAGCGGTTGATGCAAGTCGTGTCTTTGATGGGCGGAATTGCAATTGTACTGGCTCTGGTCGGAGTGTATGGATTGATTATATTCAATGCCCAATATAGGCGGAAAGAAATCGGTATACGCAAGGTTAACGGAGCGACGGAAAGTCAGATTATGTTTTTGCTGAATAAAAGTTTTTTCCGTTTGTTGTTTTTCTCTTTTATCGTAGCCTGTCCGGTGGCCTGGTATGCTATGAGTCGCTGGCTGGAAGGGTTCAGTTACAAAACACCGATATATTGGTGGATATTTTTGGTAGCGGGAGTAATTACTTTGATTATTGCATTATTTACAATCAGTTGGCAGAGTTGGAAAGCCGCTACGGAGAATCCCGTAAAAGCATTAAAAACAGAATAATGAGATATTATAACTCTTTTTATTATTTTTGCAAAAGATAATAAAGCCGGACGTAAAGCCAAATTTCTTTGAGTAGTTTGTCTTTGTCTGATATAATAAGCAGAGTATTATGAAAAAGTGGAGAAAGTTTACAAGTTGGAGAATAGGTGATTATGTTTTGCAGTTGTCTGTTGTTGTTTTAGGTATTATCGTCACTTTTGCCGGGAGTAGCGCTATCAGCAGGTATAGCGAATCAAAACAAGTCGCTAATACCATGCAATTGATCAAAAGTGAATTGAAACTCAACCGGGAAAGGGTAGAGGATATACATAAACATTTGAATTTTGAGAGAAGAGCGTGTAATTACATATTGCAGTATCGGAATAATCTTGAAAATGCTTCGGAGGATTCTTTACTCATGTATGCCAATATTCCTTTTCAGGTCGATTTGTTTATTTATGTTACCGATGCGCTGGAAATGCTGAAGATGTCGTCTTTATCACAGCGAATTCAGGATAAAGAATTGATTTTGCAAATTGTGAAAGCATACAATGAACTGAAGAGAATGCAGGAAGTGGTAAATTGGTTTTATGGTTTGAAATCAAAATATGCTGAACTTATTTTTACGGATGTAGAGTTTCAGAAAGGAGGAAAAAAGTGGGAAGGAAATGAAAAAGAAAATATTCGTAATATCTGCCGTTATCATTTAGATAATCTTCAATTTGTTAATATCCTGGAATTTACTTCAACAGGAGTCAATTATGAGTCCTCGTACCTGGATTCTAAGGAGGCTTTGGATCAGGCTATCGCAATGATCGAAAAGAAATACAGCCATAAATAACCGAATTTACACACTGGGACGGACTCATTGTGTAATTTTAGAAGCAAAAATAAGGGGTAATGTGTTTTAAATCAGAGTTTTAATCGGACACTAAATCTTGTTATAAATATCGGATGACACCGATACTCATTCCTGTAATCAGGGAAAGTAGACGTAAACTGGCACGGGTTTCTTTTTTTAATTCTTTGACGATTTGTTTGGATTCTGTTTTAGATAAATCCGTTATTTTTCGCCCCTTTAGTTTGTGTTTAAAAATTTTGCGGATCAGGTCATACGACATTTTTGTGTTGTCTTCGATATCAATACATTTTATAGAACATTCGGTTGCAATATAGGTTTCAAAGTCTTTTGGGGTTGTAAAAAACAGATTTAAAAAATTTGTGTAAACGAAAGTGTTGGCGGAAGAAAAATAGCTATTGTAACTACTCCATTGATATTCATGCGCATTGTCGCATACACCTGCTTTTATGGGATTTTGTAAGATATAACGGAAGCATTGTAGTAGATAAGATTCGTTTTCTATAGCTTCGCTTTTAAAACGGTCCTGATATAAGTAGCCCCGGCGTGCATATTTGTGATTGAACCATAAGGCATATCCTGTTGCAAGATGGTGCATGTATTTACTGAGTTTTTGACTTTCAAGTATAAGGTGTATATGATTTGTCATGAGACAGTAACAGTAGATTTTAAATTCCGGTGATGCCTGTTGTCTGAGTAAATTTAGAAACATTTGCCTGTCGTCGTTTTCTAAGAATATTACGGTTCGGTCTATACCACGTAACATAACGTGGTATATGTCGGTTATAGATCGTTGTCGGGCATGTCTCGGCATATTCGGTTAAGGATTAACACACATACCAAATTTACAAAATATTAAAATGTATTTCAATACCTGTTCGTTTTAATAAAAGATCTATAATCTCGGTAAGGAGTGATAAAAAACAGATTCTATTTCTGTAATCTTTTATGATTCCCGGTGTAGCTCCTTTATTATCCGGGAGCTTTCTATTTTAAAATTACACAATGAGTCCGTCCCAGTGTGTAATTTTGGGTGTAAAAAGATGGTAAATTATTTGACAAGGGTGTCAATAATTTAGACATCCGGGAGAGGTGTGCTTGTTTGTTATGTATTAGTTATCAATTATTTATATTGTTTGGCACAGGGATTGATCATTATAATCTGATTGTTTGATTTTAATTAAAAATAGATATGAATAGTTTAAAAGTGTTTTCCCGGAATTTGCAGAAGCAGAAAACCGTAGGCATATTGAGTATCGGCAGTCTGGCTGTGGCGGTTGCCGTTGTGATACTGATAGGGTTATGGGCTGCAAATGAATTTAGTTTTGATAAATTTCAGAAGGACGGAAATAAAATATACCGGGTTTACGGTTCTTTGATGATGAACAATACCCTGACTCAGATAGGTGCTACTTACAAACAATTGGGGGCGGATGCTGTGCGTAAGTTTCCAGAGATAGAAAGTATGTGCCGGGTGAACCCGCAGAACGGGGAATTGAAGGTGAATGACGTGCTTTATCCGGACAATGACATGGCAATGGCAGATTCCAATTTTTTTACTTTTTTCACTTTTCCGCTGAAAGCCGGAGACCCGAAAACCTGTCTTTCGGCTCCGGATGGAATAGTGATCGATGAATATGCTGCCAATCGTTATTTCCCGGGAGAAGATCCGTTGGGTAAAATCATGAATATCAGGGGGAAAGATTATACCGTGACGGCTTTGATGTTTAACATGCCGGAAAATTCTCATTTAAAAGCCAATATTGTGACTCCGTTTATCGGATTTTGGGCGAATGATTTGTCATACGGGTCAAGCGATAGTTTTATTACTTATTTTAAAATTGCGGATGCAACTGCGCTTCCTGAACTTGAAAAAGAGATGACCCGGATGATATATTCGGTAGTCCCTATGTTTAAACAGATTAATTTTGAGTATAAATTACAGCCGTTGTACGATATTCATTTTAACGATTCGTTTAAATTCGATTCTGTAATACATGGAAACAGAAGTTTGGTGATGGTGTTTGTACTGACGGCTTTTGTGATTTTGCTGATTGCCTGCATTAATTTTATCAATCTGTTTGTTTCCACTTCTTTTTTGAGGGCAAAATCGATAGGTGTTAAAAAGACTCATGGAGCAGAGAAAGGAATGTTGGTCAGAGAATTTTATAAGGAAACGTTTTATTATGTGATAATGTCGGTGATTGTGGGTTTGGTGCTGGCAGTAATTGCTTTGCCCTTGTTTAACCGCTTGGCTGATTATCATTTAGCCATTAGTTTTCTGAATCCTTTTTTATATGTTTTTTTAGTTTTGGTTATTTTGTTCGTTATGCTGACGGCCGGTACGTTTCCTGCTTTGTATATGACTAAATTCAATGCTGTAGCGACTTTGAAAGGACAATTTAAAGGTAAGAATCTCTCTTTTTTACAAAAAGGATTGATTATCGCTCAATTTACGGCGGCGATTGTGATCCTGATCTCTGTATTTTTTATTAATAAACAAGTAAATTATATGATCGGTAAAGACCTGGGCTTTGATAAGGATAATGTGGTGTATGTGTATGACCGGGGCGGATTTGTGAAGAATTACCAGGCCTTTCGTAATGAGATGAGAAATGAGCCGGGTATTGTCGATGTAACGTTGAAAGATATCGATCCGGCAGGTTGGTGTCGTGGTAATACGGTGAGGAATCCCGGAGACGAACAGGATTATCTGATGGAGTTTTGTCAGATTGAGCCGAACTATTTCGATATGATGGGCATGAAGATGGTTATGGGAAGAGAGTTTGCCGAGGAGACGGGAGATTCGTTGCATTATTGCATTTTAAATGAAACGGCGGCTCGTGTACTGGGTTTTTCCGAACCTGTCGGCGAAAGAATTTATACGGATGGGGAATACCATATCGTGCGTGGAGTCGTTAAGGATGCACAGACCAAATCGTTGCATCAGGGGGTAGACCCGCAGATTTATTTTGAATTTTCCAAGGGAGGGGTCGGAACGCCGACCGTACTTTTTAAAGTGCAGGGTAATCCGGGAGAAGCCGTTCGGGTGATACAATCTAAGTGGAATGAATTGAATCCGGGTACACCTTTTGAATATCATTTCCTGGATGATACCTATGCCCGGTTGTATAAGGCGGAAACGAATGCCGGGCAGATTCTGGCTGCTGCGATGGGAATAACGTTGCTGATCAGTATCGCCGGATTATTTGCTATGGCTTATTATACGACGCAACGCCGATTGAAAGAAATCGGGGTACGGAAGGTAAACGGGGCGTCTGTGCCGGAATTGTTAGTAATTCTGAATCGTAGTTTCTTTGTCTGGATCGGAATATCTTTTGTTCTGGCCTGTCCGTTGGCTTATATTTTTATATCCCGTTGGTTGGAAAGTTTTACAGACCGGACGGAAATGTCCTGGTGGGTATTCATTGCAGTCGGAATAATTACGTTTATCGTTACGTTACTGACTGTAAGCTACCAAACCTGGAAGGCTGCCAATGTCAATCCGGTAAGGGTTTTGAAAATGGAATAAATTTCAATTTCAGATGTATGATTTTAGATTTTAAATTGAAATACAAGGTTGAAAAGAATTTACGATTGAAAATAAAGCAGAACCGTAGGTTCTCTTAACAGGGATGTACAGCGAAGTATAATCCGTAAGTGAAACGAATATTCGTCAGTGAACGGGAGTCGTCATTAATCCGGCAGAAAGGATTGTTTGTTAAGAAGTTGATTTTTAAATAGTTGATGTTATGAATAGTTTGAATGTATTTATCCGGAATTTACAGAAACAAAAAACGGTTGGAATCCTGAGTATTGCTTGTTTGGGCATCAGTATTGCAGTGGCATTGCTGATCGGACTTTGGGCGATAAACGAATTGAGTTTCGACAATTTTCATAAGGATAGAGATAAGATATACCGTCTGACGATTAATTCGTTTAAAAATAACGAATCTGTGGTATTTGGGTCAACTTTCAAACCGTTTGCTGAAGAAGCGAAGGATAAGTTTCCGGAGATTGAATCGGCCTGCCGGGTAACACCATGGAGTCTGGGTGAAATTTGGATCGGTAATGTAATTCATAAAGAAAGTAAGGTTATCGTTGCGGATTCGAATTTTTTTACGTTTTTCTCTTTTCCGTTAAAGGTAGGGAATGCGGTTACGATTTTAAATTCACCCGACAATATGGTGATTGATGAGGCGGCAGCCCGTAAATATTTTCCGGGTGAAGATCCGATTGGTAAATCCGTTCGTTATGGTGGGGTGAATTTTACGATTACCGGAATAATGTATGATCTGCCGGCCAATTCGCATTTGCAGGGGCATTTCGTCGTACCGTTTTTCGGTTGGTATGCCCGGGATGTATGGGGAGGTTCAGATATATACCTGACTTATCTGAAATTGGGGGAAAATACCGACTTCCAGAAATTGCAGACCGGTTTGACCGATATTCTGACTTCCAATATGGAGAGTTTCCGGGATCGCAAATCAAACGTTTACCTGGAACCTTTAAAAGATATCCATTTTTCGAGATCTGATTTCAACTCGCCGATATTGAAAGGAAGTAAACCTTTGGTGATGGTTTTTATGTTGACGGCGTTGGTTGTATTACTGATTGCCTGTATCAATTTTATCAACCTGTTTATTTCAACTTCTTTTTTACGGGCCAAATCCATCGGTGTGAAGAAAACACATGGAGCTGATAAGAAATTATTGATGAGGGAGTTTTTTACGGAGACGTTTTATTATGTCATTGCGGCTGTTATTTTCGGGTTGATGTTGGCCTGGATGTGCATACCCTATTTCAATCGGTTGGCTAATTCGGCTATAACCATCGATCCGGCTTCTCCGTGGTTGTATGTTTTTGTCGGAAGTCTGATATTGTTTACCGTATTTGTAGCCGGGATGTTTCCGGCATTTTATATGACGAAATTCGGAATTGTGGAAACGATGCGGGGGCAATTCAAAGGGAAGAAACTGTCTGTATTGCAAAAAGGCTTGATTGTGGCTCAGTTTACGGCTTCGATTGTCTTTTTGATATCCGTTTTTTTTATCGATAAGCAGGTACATTTTATGGTGAGTACGGATTTGGGGTTTGATAAGGAAAATGTTTTGTATGTAGAAAGCCGGGATGGGTTTATCAAGTCTTACAAAGCCTTGCGTGAGGAGTGGCTGCAATGCCCGGCCATAAAAGATGTCACCCGGAAAAATTGTCTGCCGACGGAATGGGTGCAGGGGTGGACGATCGGGAAACCCGGAGCCGACGATACGTATCTGATGGAAATGTGCCGGGTAGACTATAATTATTTCGACGTGATGGGATTGGATATCGTTGAGGGAGAGAATCCTTTTGAATATGCACACGATTCATTGCGTTATTGTATGATTAACGAACGGGCGGCCCAATTGTTGGAGATGGAACAGCCGGTAGGGCAAAATCTCTTGATTTACGGACGTTATTATCCGATCAAAGGAGTGGTAAAAAATGCACAGACCAAATCGTTTCATCAGGGAGTAGATCCACAGGTTTATGTGAAGCTGGATAATATGTGGGCGAATCAGGGTGTGCCTTATCTTTTCAAGATAAAAGGCGATCCTCAGCTGGCGATCCGGGAAATAGAAACGAAATGGAAAGAGTTGGTACCGAATGTGCCTTTTGAATACGGCTTTTTGAATCAGACTTATGAAAGTCTGTACAAGGCCGAGACAAATGCCGGAAAGATTTTATCTTCCGCCATGCTGGTTACTTTTTTAATCAGTGTTGTCGGTTTATTTGCGATGGCTTTTTATGCAACACAGCGACGGGTCAAAGAGATCGGGGTGCGGAAAGTAAATGGTGCGACCGTCGGGGAGATATTGGTTATACTGAACCGTGATTTTCTGGCTTGGGTGTTGCTGTCGTTTCTTTTGGCCTGCCCGATTGCATATATTTTTGTAAATAACTGGTTGCAGGGATTCCGGGTACGGACGGAAATGAGCTGGTGGGTATTTGCCGGAGTCGGAGTGATTGTAGTGCTGGTGGCATTGATTACAGTCAGTTACCAGACCTGGAAGGCTGCTACGGTGAATCCGGTAAAGGCATTGAAGACGGATTGATAAATTGAAAAGGATATGGAATATGTTAAGTTAATTATCCGCAGGTTTGCCCGCAACCGGGTTTATACGATAATTAATATCGGAGGATTGGCCATAGCTTTGACGGTAGCCTTATTGATATACAGCCATGTGGTGAAGGAATGGCAGACTGATCGTTTTCATGTGGGCGGGGAGCATATTTACCGGGTGACCTGCCAACATCCGGGATACGACTATTGGTCGACGGAGTTTTGTAGTCCTATGGTAGAAAATGCCGGGAAAGAGATTCCCGGAGTAAAGGATTATGTACGGCTTGTTGCTCCTCAGTCGTTTCTGGTAAAAAATGAACAGACCGGTGAATTCTTTCCCGAAGATCGGTGTATTTATACCGATCCGCAGTTTTTCAGCGTTTTGAGTTTTCCTTTGATTGCAGGAACGGTTGATTCCGCGACTGGTCCGGCCTGGGCCGTATTGTCGGAACGAATTACCCGGAAATATTTCGGGAATGAACCGGCCGTGGGCCAAACACTTACTCTTCGTTATCCGGAGGGTCCGGAAGAGATGAATTATCAGGTAGTGGCAGTGATGAAGGATATGCCGGACCGTTCTTCTATCCAGGCAGACATCTTATTGGACTTTAGGCAGATTGAGGAATTGTATTTATATGGTGCCGGAAACGCTCTTACAACTTTGTTGGAATTGGAACCGCAGGCAGATATCACTGTTATAGAAAATGAAATTCCTGTGATGGAAGGACGTTATTCCGAATATGAAAAAGAGCAGAAGAAAATCGTTCGTTTACAACCCTTACGGGATATTTATTTGTCTTCGGGACACATCCGGGATTATGAGGATGTTTTCAGTTACGGTTCTTTCCGTTTTGATTATGTCTTGGGAGGAATCGCTTTATTGATTCTTATACTGGCTTCCTGTAATTACCTGATGATTAAAATGGCTCAATTGCATAAAAACGGTGCTGTATTCGCGATACAGCGTTGCTTTGGAGCCGGAGACCGCACTATAAGACGGCAGGTTTTTATGGAAATTGCCATGCATACCGGTTTGGCATTGGGGATAGCCATCGGATTGTTTTTTACCCTGCATCCTTATTTTGTCGGAATCGTTTCTCCACAGCATGTTTATGCTTTGACTCTGACCAAGGAAGAATGGGTTTTATTCGGAATGTTGATCATTGTGTTTGTGCTCGGACTGGGATATCTGTTATCGCTCTGGCTGTTGAAACGTTTGGACAGGAACGGCATCAAACGTAGTATAAAACCGGTTTCCGGCGTCTTTGACCTGAAACAAGGATTGTTGGTCGGACAGATGTGTATTTTTTGCGGACTTTTATTTGCTTCTGTGGTATTGGTAAAACAAATGAATTTTGTCCGGCATAAACCGATCGGATTTGATAACCGGAATGTGTTATGTGTAGAATGGCCCGGTGATGAGGACATTATTTATCCGGTAAAGGAAGCGTTGTTGAATCATCCGGATATTTCGGCAGTCACTAACGGCCGTCCTTTACCGATCGGAAACTGGGTGATGTACGATGTGTATGATGTCGAAAAACCCGATAGAAAGATAAGGTCTTCTGCCTTGCTGGGAGATACGTCCTATTTGCAAACCTATCGGATGCGCTTGTTGGAAGGGCGTAATTACCGGAAGAAATGGGGTAATTATTTCGGTGTTGTTCAACAGGGAGAGGTTGTCATTAACCGGAAAATGGTACAGGAACTGGGATTGAAAAATCCGGTCGGTACGGTTCTGAATTATGGTCCTTCGACACTGACGGTTGTCGGAGTCGTGGAAGATTTTCATTATCAGTCGTTGTATCAACCGGTCAATCCGGTACTTATCGGTGCCGATCTGGTCGGTTATGACAGTAATTTAAACATTCGTTACCGGGAGGGGAAGAGGCAGGCGGTACTCGATTACCTCCGGAATTATTTCAAAGAAAATTGTACCGGTATTATGATGCAATATACGGAATACAGTTATTCTGATCTGTATGCCCGGGATATTGCTTTGGTGAAAATGATCCATATTCTGACTGTATTGGCGATTTTAATTTCCGGTATGGGAATTTTTGCTTTTTCGATGTTTGTAGCAGAGAGCCGGACAAAAGAAATTGCGATGCGGAAAATCAGTGGTGCGACAGAAATACAGGTAATCGGATTGCTGAACCGGAGTTTTATTTCTAAAATGGCAGTGGCTTGTCTGGCCGGCATCCCTGTTGCTTATTATGCCATGCATTTCTGGTTGCAGGGATTCGCTTACCGGACGACAGTCAATTGGTGGTTATTTGCGGTTGATGTAGGTGTCAGTATCGCATTGGTCGTATCGATTTCTTCCTGGCAGAGTTGGCGGGCGGCTTCGGTCAATCCGGTGGATGCCTTAAAAGATGAATAGTATATTCCAGGCGGGGCTGTACTATTGGTAAAAAAATAGACAACGGTGTCAAGAAATTATACATATATTTCCAATGAAGCGATGGGTATATTTTTGGTAGTGAGTGTATTATGGTATTTGGTATAAGGATTGTATAAAACAGAAAGTGTATTGCAATAATTTTACGTTGAATGCGATGAACCATTTAAAACTTTTTTACGGAATTGGTTATATACCGTTATTACGATAGGAGGTTTTGTTATATCGCTGACTTTTGTGATTTTATTGAGTATCTATATTCGTCAGGAATTATCGGTGAACGGGTTTCAGGTAAACAAGGAGCGGGGGTGGCGGCTTTTATTGTAGCGGTTTTAATGGTCGGTTGGCAGAGTGTGAAAGTAGCTTCCGGGAATCCGGTAAAAATATTGAAAAACGATTAGTGATGAGGAATTATCTGAGACTGATTATTCGGAATTTTGTAGATGTATTGCGGCGTTCCCGAAGTGCAGCCTTATTGAATATTGCAGGACTGTCGGTAGCTTTTGCCGTGTTTACGGTGATTCTGATACGGGTAAGCCAGGAATATTCTTACAATACTTGTTTCCGGAATGCAGACCGGATATATCGTTTGGAGTTTTGGTACGAAGGATATGATGCCGGGGTTCCGCTACCGATGGCGGGAATGATCAGCCGGTCTGTGCCTGAACTGAGTAAAGTAGGGGTCATCCAGTATTACGGGAGTGAAGCGGAATTTACCCTGCAGGGAGAAGACGGAGAAAGGCTGTTTTATAAAGAAGAAGTGGCTTATGCCGATACGGGTATTGTAGAGATTTTTGATATCCCGATTGTGGCGGGGGATGCACATGCCGCATTGACGGAAAAGCACCGGCTTTTATTACCTCTGCGTATTGCCCGGAAATGGTTCGGCAATGAAAACGCCGTCGGGAAAAATGTGAGGTGTAGGGATGTGGAGATGACAGTGGCTGCCGTGTATCAGGATTTACCGGAAAACTCATCGATAAAAAACAAGGTATATTCCTATGATTTTAATTCCGGTTTGCAGATGAATAATTGGAATTATGTGCAGTTTTATGAAATATCGCCGGGGACGGATGTGCAGGTATTGGGACGAAAAATTTTAATGGTACCTGAATTTAAGGAAGAATTTCGACGGAAATACGATGAAGTCAGGAAAGCAGGTAAAGAGTTGGTACAATTCCGATCTTTGAAAGAGATATATTTTACCGAGGAAGGGGGAAATACGGATGGAGGGAACCGGGCGTTTACTTTATTGCTGTTGGTTGTAGGCGGTTTGATTTTATCTGTGGCATTGGTAAATTTTGTCAATTTTTCAATTGCGTTGTCTCCGGTAAGGATGCAGGCATTGAATACGCAACGGACTTTCGGGGCGTCGCGGACTTTTTTAAGGCTTTGCATCGTTTCGGAAGCCGTATTGTTTTCATTTCTTGCTTTTGTGATCGGACTCTTATATTGTTACTTCCTGAATACGATCGGTTTATCCGATTTGATAAAGGTTTCCGTATATCCGGCCAAACATATCGGGATATGTTTTCTGGTAGCGGGGATCAGTATATTGACCGGGTTGCTGGCTGGTATTTATCCGGCTTTTTATATGACGGCTTTTTCTCCTGCTTTGGTTCTGAAAGGGTCCCGGGCTTTGTCTCCGCATGGGGTGTATTTGAGGAAAACGCTTATGGTGTTTCAGTTTGTCGTTTCGCTGGGATTGCTTATTTCTGTCATATTCATTTATAAACAATTGAATATGATGAAAATGCGGGGATGGGGAATTGATAAGGACAATGTTGTCTATTTGAAAACGAATAAGGAACTTTCCAGTCAGCGTTCTGCTTTTTTTACTGAATTGCGGAGGGCTCCTTTTATCCGGGATATTACGTATGCTTCGAGTCGTTTTGGTGAAGAAAGTTCTATGGATTCCTGGAACTCTGCGGCCTGGATCGGTGAAAATAAGACTTGGCTGACTGTCCGGATGGAATTCGTAGCTCCGAATTTTCTTTCCTTTTGGGGAATCCGGATAAAAGAGGGGGAAGGCTTTAAGGATACGACTTCTTATCGTGCTTTGGTAAATGAAACATTTATGAAGGAGTATGGTTTGAAAGATCCTTTTTCCGTCAATTATTCAGGACATCGGGTAAAAGGCGTAATGTACGATTTCAACTATTTTACAGCACAATATGCCATACAACCTTTGATTTTGTCAGTTATGGAAAACAGATCGGATGTTTATTATTACATTCGGATAGAACCTTCTGCCTGGGAAGAAGCCTTGAATTATATCCGGGAAAACATACAACATTTCGCGCATAGCCATTCGGGAGAAATTCTGTTTTTGGACGATCGTTTGCAAATGATGTACGAGGAGGAGAGCCGTCTGGGATGGCTGATTTCCCTTTTCGGCGGAGTGACTATTCTCATCGCTCTGATGGGTGTTTACGGGCTGGTGTTGTTTAATACGCGTTTCAGAGCCAAAGAAATCGGAATCCGGAAAGTAAATGGAGCGACGATTTCTGAAATTGTCCGGATGTTGAACGGGGAATCTTTACGATTGATCTGGGTCGCTTTTGTAATAGCCTGTCCGGTCGCCTGGTTTTTTATGAATTATTATTTGCAGAATTTTGCTTACCGAACGGGTTTATCGGCGTGGGTATTCCTCTTATCGGGTATTATCATGTTGCTGATTGTCGTATTGACCACAGTCTGGCAAAGCTGGAAGGCGGCCAATGCTAATCCGGTGGATGTGCTGAAAAACGAATAGATGAATTTATAATTTCGATTAATATGTGAAAATTGAGAAGTCACAAAGAAGATTGTGAGTCAAAAAATAAAAACGAATATGTAGTGGTCGAATCGTAAATCATAAATAGTTAAAGAGATTTATTAAATAGAGAACTTATGAGAACAGCGGATATGAAACTTTTTGTCAGAAATCTTTTCCGGAATAAATTGTATTCGGGGATTACGGTGTTGGGCTTTGCAATGGCTCTGACATTTGTCGTTTTATTGACGGTATATATCCGGCAAGAGTTGTCGGTAGATGTTTTTCATGCCCATAAAGACCGGATTGTACGTTTGGCCAGTGAGAAGGGAAGCGGTTATTCCGGACCAATGGCGGCGATGTTGAAAGAGCAGTTTCCGGAAGTGGAAGATTACTGTTTGTTTATGACCAATAAAGACGGTCTTGCAGCTGTTTCACCTACGGAGAAAATTCGTTATACCTATGCCTATGTAAGTCCGTCTTTCTTTCAGATGTTTTCTTTTCCGTTGGTACAGGGAAATCCGGATGAAGTGTTGCAAGGGCGTCACAGTATGGTTATTTCTCAGGCACTGGCGCATAAACTGTATGGAAATGAATCGCCTGTCGGTAAAGAAATCAAGATTGCCGGAGTAACGGTACCTATTACCGGAATTATGGCCGATATGCCTGAAAATACCCATTTCCCGGATTTCGATGCCGCCGTAAATATAAAAGGATTGACAGATTATTGGGGATGGCCGGATGGCGATGTATTGGAAAGTATGGGGATAGCTACTTTCAGTTTGTACGTATTGGAAAAACCGGGAGCCGATTTGAAAGCCCGGGAACAGGATATTTTAAGTAGCTTTCAGAAAAACGGTTCCTATTATGGAGAAGAAGACGGTCCGAAAAAAGTCGTGGTGGAGCCTTTGGAACAGATTTATTTCAGTCCTTATGGCGGAGGAAATAGAAAATACAACAGTAAAGGATTGGTAGGGGTATTGATCGCTGTTGGGGGTGTTATTCTTATGCTGGCGATTATCAATTATATCAATTTATCGATAGCTCAGGGCGGCATGCGGGCGAAGGAGATGTCTGTAAAGAAACTTTTAGGGAGTTCGCGTAAGATGTTGTTTATGCAATATATTACCGAGTCGGTGATCATGTGTTTATTGGCTTTTGTTATTGCTTGCGGATTAAGCATTTTAGCAGAGCCGCTATTCAATCAATTGATGAATACGCATATCGAAGTAATGCCGTTGTTTTTTTCCTGGATGTTTTTAGCCGTATTGGCGGTGATTGTGTTTATCGGTGTTATTTCCGGTCTCGTGCCGGCTTGGATTGTCACTCGTTTTAATGCCATAGAAGTGATGAAAGGAGCTTTCCGGAAAAAGACAAAAGGGGTTTACAGCAAAGTATTGATCAGTTTTCAATATGTAGTAGCTATTGCGTTGACAATCTGTACAATCGTATTAGTTAAGCAGACACATTTTATGGAGTATTACGATATGGGTTTCAAGCAGGAAAATATTGCCCGTTTTTCTTATGTGTTGGATGCTGCAAAAAAAGAAACATTACGGAATGAAGTTTTGAAGTTGGCCGGCGTGAGAGATGTAGCCTTCGTTCAGGGGGATCCGCTGGATGGCGGGAATAATTATTCGTTTGATTATGAAGGACGGCATTTGAGTTTTCAGACGTTTAATGTAGATACTTCTTTTTTCCGGATGTTGGGATTGCAGGTGACGCCTACAGGAATATCCAATGTGGAAGGAAGGGAGTATATGAGGTGGACAATGAGAAACGGTCAAACGGAGAGGGTTGTGTTAAGAGAGCAGAGCGTATGGCTGAATAAGGAGGCTTTGAGGCAATTGGGCCTGGAAGGTTTGCCTGTGGAATTTAAGGTCGGTAATCATACGACATCGGTCCGCGGCATTGTCAATGATTTTCATATCCGCGACCTTTCGCAGAAGTTGGAACCTGTCATGATTGCTCCTTTACAGGGGCCGGAGACACCCTGGACTATGCTGGTGCAATTGCAGGGGGATCATCAGTTTGCTACGTTTGATGAAATAAAGAAAGTATACAATCAATTGAGCGAAGGGACTCCTTTTGAAGCGACGTTTATGGATGACGCTATCCGGCAATGGTATAGCCGGACAAAAAGGGTTTCGGGCATGATCGGTTATTTATGTGGGTTGGCCGTATTACTTTCTGCTATGGGTATTCTGGCTATGGCAACTTATTTCATTCAGCAGCGGATAAAAGAGATCGGTATACGGCGGGTGAACGGGGCGACGATAGGTGAAGTATTGGAAATGTTGATGAACAGTTTTATAAAATGGATTGTTATTGCTTTCGTTATTGCTTGTCCGTTAGGTTATTATGCGATGAACCGGTGGCTGATGAGTTTTGCCTACCGGACGACGATAGATTGGTGGGTTTTTGCTTTAGCGGGAATATTGGCTCTGTGTATAGCCGGCATTATGATCTGTTGGCAGAGTTGGAAGGCTGCGAATACTAATCCGGTTGAAGTGTTGAAAAGCGAATAAAATAATTTGAAGTTATGATACGTATTTATCGAAATTTTCTGAATGTATTGCAACGTTCCCGTAGTGCCAGTATTTTAAACATTATGGGCTTGTCTGTGGCGTTTGCCGTTTTTATTGCGATATTGATACAGGTGAATTACGAGTACAGTTATAATAGCAGCTTTCCGAAAGCCGACCGTATTTATCGCTTGGAATTGCGGCATTCGTCGGAAGCGATTTATCAGGCTTTGCTTCCTTTGCCGGGGTTTGAGATTATCCGTGCTGAAATCCCTGAGCTTTCAGTATCGTGCCTTGTGGATAAACCGTGGAGATCGGCTAATTTTACCGTTGTAAAACCGGACGGGAACATGGATTTTTTTGAGGAAGGACCGGCCTATGCCGATACAAATGTAGTCCGGGTATTCGATTTGGAGGTGGTGGCCGGCGATTATCGTCAGGCATTGACGATGCCCGGCCAGTTGTTTATACCTTTGAGTGTGGCGCAGAAGTTTTTCGGAGAAACGGATGTTATCGGGCGAACAGTATTGTTTAACGGCGCCCGGGAAATGACTGTGGCGGCCGTGTACCGGGATGTCCCTCAAAATTCGACTTTTCAGAATGTTCTTTATTCGGCCTCTTTCAGTAGCGGAACACAATGGGCGCAGTGGAATTATGAATCGTATTATGTGATTCCGGAAGGGACCGATATGGAAATGTTAGTGGATAAACTTCGCGGTTTGGATAAGATTGTGGCCGGAAAAAATTCAGGAGAGAAAATGTTCGCAGATCATGATTTGATGTTTTTGCCCCTGAAAGATATCTATTTTGCTGATGTTCAGCATTGGCATGAACCTGCCGGCAACCGGATGATGACTCATATACTTTTGTTGATCGGAATTCTGGTACTGGTTGTGGCTATCGTTAACTTCGTTAATTTTTCGATGGCATTGGCACCTTCCCGGATAAAGAGTCTGAATACCCAGAAAACATTCGGTGCCGGTAATCGTTTTTTGCGTTGGTGCGTTATTTCCGAAGCAATGATCTTTTCTTTTCTGGCCTTTCTTTTGGGCGTATTCTGGTGTTATCTACTGGGCCAGACCTTTGTGCAGGAGGTGATGTATACCTCTTTGAATCCTTTTGTTCATTCCGGGCTATTGGCAGGAGTAGGCTCTGTCAGCTTAATCGTGGGGGTGTTGGCGGGATGTTATCCGGCTTTTTATATGACCTCTTTCTCTCCGGCTTTGGTTTTGAAAGGTTCACAGGCTTTATCTCCCCGGGGAATTTTTTTACGGAATACACTAATGGTATTTCAGTATACGGTTGCCGTTGCTTTGATTATCGGTATTCTGTTTATCGGAAGGCAACTGGAGATGGTAAAGAATCGTTCCTGGGGCATAGAGAAGGAGCATATTGTTTATCTGAAAAGCAATAAGGACATGGTTCAAAAGCGTACTGCATTTGTGAATGAATTGCGACAGAATCCGGCTGTCACCGACGTTACATTTGCTTCCGAATTGATCGGGGATACCGGAATGCAGCACTGGTTTTTCGATGATATGATCGACGGGGAACAAAAACGAATAGAGTGCGATGTGAGTATGATTGCGCCTAATTACCTGAATTTTTTCGGAATAGAAGTGATCGAAGGGGACCGTTTCGTATCTACTCAGGACAGTATGGTGATGGTGAATGAAACTTTCAAAAAGACGTATCATTTCGATCCTATGGGAAAGGAAATGGCCGGTATGAGAGTGGGAAGGATTCTGAAAGATTTCAATATATTGCCCTTGCAGCAAAGTATTCGGCCCTTGTTGTTGGCTGTGAATGAAGAATGGGCCGGGAACTATTTTTATATTAAAATCAACGGAGCGGCCCGGAATGAAGCTTTGACCCATATACGTAAGACAATTCGTGAGTTATCACCCACGTATGGGGGAGATGTACGTTTTCTTAACGATCATCTGAACAGTTTGTATAAAGGAGAAGAAAGATTGGGTACGCTGGTGAATATTTTCGGTTTGGCGACAATTTTATTGGCCTTGATGGGGGTGTACGGCCTGGTGTTGTTTAATTCGAAATATAAGGCGAAAGAGATCGGTGTCAGAAAAGTAAACGGGGCCACAAACTGGCAAATGATTATTTTCCTTAACCGGGATTTTATCCGGATGGTGGTATTGTCTTTTGTATTGGCTTGTCCTCTGTCCTGGTATGCTATATCTGTTTGGTTGTCCGGCTTTGCATATAAAACATCTCTTTCGGTATGGGTATTTCTGTTGGCCGGTGTGATTGTATTGTCGATTACTTTGCTGACGATCAGTTGGCAGAGTTGGAAGGCGGCCAATGCGAATCCGGTGGAAGTGCTTAAAAACGAATGAGTTTCAATTTTAGATTTATGATTTTAAATTGAAATACAGGCAATGAGTTACAGAGTTGCAGAGTTTTGGAACCATAAAAAGAACGTTTTGATTTACGATTTTGATTGGAGACGCAGGTTAGCCTGTTGTAAATAACGAATCAAGTTGCGACAGAGTCATAAATCTAAAATCGTAAATCAAAAATATTTATTGGGGTTCATGCATCAGCTATTGGAGGGAACGTCAACCGTAAATCAAAGATAGGGTATGGCGTTCAATAAACTCTGTGTTTTGTCGGGCTATTGAGCCGAATCGGTCGATGTATTGCTGTCGTATGACAGTCCAGGAAAGGGGATTTGCCTTGGAATCAAAGTGTTTTATGACGGCTGCTTTTAAGGAGCTGGCATATTGTCTGCGGGAATCGTCCAGCCATTTTTGTAAACATTGCCGGGCCCAACGAAGACTTTTTTTATATTCCAATGAAGTCCGGTAAGTACCGTATTCGTTTTCTATCGTTTCGGAGAATTTACGGATCAGAGTCACGGAGTCTTTTTGAAAATCATAGAAAGGACGGGAAATGTCGATACCAGGAGTAATTTCAGCGTTTTTCAATAAAGAATCGATTTTCAGATAACAATTGTAATAGATATCCTGAATATTTTTACTTTCCGGTTGTTGTTTTGGGGAGATGGAAATGAAATAACCGGAAGAAACCAGGATAAGAAATGCAAGGCAGATTGTAAAAACGATAGAAAAGTATGGTTTTCTTTCCAGCTCTTTTTTCAGGTGTTCTGTTGAAATATGGCGTTTCTCAACGGAGGGGGCTGTTGCTTTCCGGGCAACCCGGTTATATGTTTTGGGGAGCTTTGCATTGTGGGCCAGTTCCTTGATGATAATACCGATGGAATAGATATCGCTTTGGGGAGAAGACCGGCCTTTTTCCAAAAGTTCGGGGGCTGCATAATGTTTACTGCCGACACCTCCCGGCCCCGGTTTGTAAGAGTCGTTGTTGGCGAGTCCGAAATCGATGAGCTTTAGATGATTTCCTTGATGTGTAACAATTATATTTTCCGGTTTGATATCCCGGTGTATCACCTGATGCCGGTGCAGATAAGTGGTGACATCAATTAATTCCCGGATTAATTTTACTGCAATGTTTGTTGTGATTCGGTTTTGCAGTAACATATCCCTCAACGATAAGCCGTCTATAAATTCCAGGACAATGCAAGGGCCGGTCTTTTCGATATTCTCAAAGGCGATTGCTTTATAAAGGGAAGGATGATCCAAAGGATATGCGATTTCATATTCTTTGCGTAACAGCGTAATGTAAACCGGGTTGTTTTGGTAGGCAGGTTTCAGGCCTTTCAGGATAAACATACGGCCTTCTTTGTGTGCCGAGTATAGTAAGGCATACCCTCCGGAAGAATTCTGAAATTCCCGAATATTGCAAAAAGTGTCGGAAAAACGGAGGTAATTTCCGGTGATAAATTCCGATGATGTATCCGTATCAGGTGTCATATATTCAAATGCGGTTTAACAATGTCAATCCTCCCTTCTTGCCGGCAATAAACATGTGCTGATCAAGACCTTCCCGCTCTAGATCGTGCAAAAAAAGAGGCATTCCCAAAATAAATTCGGAAGCACAAAATACGTCTTCAATCTGAATTTGGGAATTCCGGCTTTCCGTCACCCGGAAACGGGAATTTCCCAGGTGCAGCAGTTTGAGATACCGATTGGGAGCCCAGGCTATTTCCAAGGATTGACCGGTTGCTAATTCACAACTCTGTATGTTGTCCGAAGTAAAAAAATGGGATTGATTGAAATTTTCTTTTTTCAACTTTTCACAGAATGAGTCAAAATTCCGTTCTCCAATGTACCTGGCGAGTACATTCAATGTCGCTATCCGGGGTGAAGAAGAATAGGGCACGTATCCGTATATTCTTTTGAGAGTGGAGAAACTGATATTTGCTTTTACTTTCTGTTTGATATCCGAATATAAGCAGAAATAGTCGCTGGAAGTACTTAATTTTTCTCCGTATGTTTTTTCTACTTTTTGCAATAGTTCCTGTATTTCCGGGTAACGGCCGTTCATTGTTTTTTAATTTGTGTAAATAAAATAATAAATTTATAAAAATATTTCTATTTTTGTTCAAAACAAGCTTATTTATTTAATGGTAAAGTCACTTTTGACGTTTTGTATAGTCAGTTTTTTACTTTGTGCCGTATGGGGACAGGGCAAGCTTTATATTACGGTGACGGATTTGGAGGATGAGACTTTGAGCTTGCGGATGAGTATAACGGCGTCTATTTTTGTGAACCAGATAAATAATGCTTATTCCAATGCTGTTTCACCTTCTTTTCCGGAGGAGTGTATTACTCCGGAGGCAGAAGAAAAGGTACTGGAAATTTGGAAGAACTCTTCCTTTTATTTTCAAAAAGATTACGGGGGATTCAAAGGGATAATTACGGCTGTCGGTTATCAGATCCGGGGAATTCCGGTTGTGATGCAGGAAGGCGGACTGTTGCAGAACGGTGTAATAAACTTCAATCCGGACGGTCAAATTATCAATTTTCATTTTTCCGTGGACGAAACGGTTTATCATACGATTCTGACACAGAATAATTCTTTGCAGGATGTACAGAGAAAACGGTCTATCCTCGATTTTGTGGAAGATTTCCGGACAGCTTATAACCGCAAGGATTTGAATTTGATTTCCCAGGTGTATGGGGACGATGTTTTGATTATTACAGGTTATGTATATCGGGAGACCGGAGAGAGGTCGAAGTTGACGGGGTTAAGCGAGGAAAAAGTCAGGTATAACCTGTATAATAAGAATGAGTATTTGGAACAGTTGAAAGGTGTATTTGCCAAAAACCGTTTTGTCAATTTATTTTTTGAAGATATTGTCATAGTCCAACACCCTGCTTTACGGAATTTATATGGGGTAACTTTGTTACAAAAATGGCGTTCTACGACTTATAACGATGACGGCTGGCTTTTTATGGCCGTGGAGTTCCGGAGCGACACCGAAATGTTGATTCATATCCGCACGTGGCAGCCTTATTTGCTGAATCAAAAGGTATTCCCGAGGGAAGAAGTGTATCAGTTAGGTAATTTTGAATTCAGATAATTACATGGGAAAATCGTATGTACTCTTTTTTCTTTGTTTTTTACCTTCTTTTTTGTTTGCCCAAAGGCAGTTGAGAGTAGAGGGTGGTTTGGACAGTAACAGCGTTTCTACCCGGATGATTGACGGTAAGGCCAGTGCCCGTATTATTTTTGAATCCGGAGTCCGGCTGAATTATTTTACAAATATGGAATTGACGATTCCTGCTGCTAACAGAGGGCATATGCGGAAAAAAGGAGTTTTTGTCGATACCCTTTATTTTTTAACGACGCCTTTCGAAAATGTCCGGATCGTTTATTTGGAAGCCCGGGGGTATTTTAAAAATAAAATCGGTCCGATCCGGTTATTGCCTAAGAGTACTTATCGTTATTTGGTATATGATCCCGGGAAGGTACAAAAAAGTAAATGGCGGCAAGTGGTGTCTTTTACGTTTTCCGGCGGAGTGAATATGTTGATGGACTATGCGTCTGTCGGTATGTATGCCGGAGCAGATATTCATATTTTGTTGTTGCATCGGTTTTCATTGGTGCCGGCGTTGCGCTACAATAGTCTTTGGATTTGGCCCGAAGGGAGCGGTCGGTTGCGCCGGGATTTTGTGGAAACAAATTTGTATTTGCAGTATACGATCAGCAATAGGGTTGGGGTATATGCCGGATATGCCCAGGCTTATGTCGATTATAGCGGGAAGGGATTCAGCTTTATGGCCGATTTGCGGCTGAATGAACGGCTTTATCTCCGGGGGAATTACAATTATTATACCAATTTCGAAAATTCAATAGTGGGTTTGGGAGTAGGCATACATTTATAAATGAAGGATTATGAGATATAACTATCTGATATTATTGTTTTTATTAATGGCTGGGGCGTGTAAAGACTCGAATCCATTGGTGTATAAGGCGAGTGTGGATACGAATGAGGTCCGTTTGTCTTTTGAGCAGGATACGGCAACAATTCTGCTCAAAACGAACTACAAATGGTCTGTTACGAACATCCCCCAATGGTTGACAGTATCTCCGGATAAGGGAGAAGAGGGGACCGAACGGATTTCTTTGTTTTGTACCTATAATATGTCGGATGAGGAGAGGACAGCCGAGTTGTATCTACAGGCGGGTGAAGCCGGACAGCCTATTTCGGTCATTCAGATGAGAAAGGGGATATTGGCGTTTCGTGTTCCGGATACCATTGTTCATGAACAGGCTTCCACGATTTATGTCTCTGTTAATTCGAATCTGGAGTATGATCTTGTTTATCCTGCGGAATGCAAATGGATAACGCCGGAACGGATTTCGCCGGATAATTGGGCCATACGGATTTCCTCTATGACAGATGAAGATATCCGGGACGTTCCTTTGGTATTATATGCGGAAGGGTGTAAGCTGTCCGATACGCTTTATCTTACGCAAATGACAAAATTGCGGCATACGCGGCAAATTTTAAAACATTTTTATTATGCCATGAACGGCGACGAGTGGTATAATAATACCAACTGGTTGAGTGATTTGCCTTTTAAGGATTGGTATGGGCTGTACGATGCAGATGGTGATCTGGTGCAAGTATTCTTGACGGATAATAATTTGACTGGAGAAATCCCGGATGATTTTTATGATTTAATGGATTTGGAGAGATTGGTCATCCGTAATAACCCGCTATCCGGAACCATCAGTCCGAAAATCAGAAATTTCCGGAATTTAACGGAGCTGGACTTGGGTTATAACGGGTTGTCCGGTGAACTTCCCGATGAGATCTGGTCGCTTTCCGGACTTGAATCTTTAGTTTTGGCTGAAAATTCGTTTCAACCTGTTACAATCGACTATTCGAATCTGGGGAATCTGAAAATTCTCGATATGGCGTCCTTGTATGTAACGAATCCGTTGTCGCCGGGAATAAAAAATTTGCAAAATCTGGAATGGTTGCGTTTCTCGAATCTTCAGGCCTATGATACTTTATCTTGGGAGTTGTTCGAACTGAAAAAGTTGCACTCACTGATGATGTATGAATGTAACTTTATCGGGCCGATTCCTTTGCAGATAGGCAACCTGAAAGAGTTGACATTTTTAAATATCTCGGGGAATTTGTTGACAGGAGAAGTGCCTGAAGAGATCGGTTTATTGAAAAAACTGACAGGACTTTATATCAGTAGCAATTATCTGACGGGAGAAATTCCGGCAGCTCTTCTTTTGCTGCCGCATTGGAACCAATTTGATTTGAGAGCGATATTGCCTCAAAGGGAAGGTAAGAGTTTAACCCTCCCGAATCAACCGCCGGAATTATGAAATTGTACGATGTATTTATAATCTTAATCTGTCTGACGGCTTGCAGTGATCCGACCCCATTGGTGTATGAAATCGGAACGGAACGGGAAACGGTTGAATTTTCGTTTGAAAAAGACGAAGCACGGATTGTCGTTTCGGCCAATTGTAAGTGGAAGATTATGGATATTCCCGGATGGCTTACTGCCAGTCCGGTATACGGGAGTAAAGGGAAGACGGAGGTAAAATTGGTTTGTCAGCCTAATCCGGTTGAAGAAATCAGAAAGGCAAACCTGAAAATCGTATCGGACGAAAAGAAGACAGAACTGGTGGTTGTCCAAAAACCCAAAGGGGTATTGCGGTTTTACAATGACGATACGATTTTATATACTTTCCCGGTGGAAATTATTTTACCGGTAAAAGCCAATATTGCTTATCATTGGGTGTTGCCTGAAGACTACGATTGGTTGGATATCCGTGGAGTTGACGGAGCGATATTTTTGAATATTCAAGGATTGGAAAAGTTGGATTCGCGTTCGGCTTCTGTTATTGTAAAGGCCGACGATTATGAATTAGGCGATACGTTTAGAATTTGGCAAATGACAAAGGAATGTCATATCCGGAAAATCCTGACGGAATTTTATAATTCGTTGAACGGTCCGGAATGGAACAGGCAGAAAAACTGGCTGTCGGATAAACTTGTCGGGGAATGGGAAGGAATAGAATTTGCCGATGATAAATTATCGATAGTGTTGCCCATGAATAACCTGAAAGGCCGGTTGCCTGACGATATATATAGTTTACCTGATTTAGCGGAGCTCCGGCTTTCGTCCAATCAGATAGAAGGAACAATCAGTCCGGATATCCGGAAGTGGAGCCGATTGAAGTATCTGGATTTAATCGATAATCGATTTTCCGGAAATATACCCGATGAATTATGGACATTACCGGAGTTACAAGTGTTGTTTTTAGGGAAATGTTCTTTTGAACCTGCTGCTATTCATTTTTCCGGATTGCGTAGGATAAGGCTTTTGCATTTGGAGGAAATGCAACTGACGAAGGGACTTTCACCGGAAATGGGCTTGTGGACGGAGTTGGAGCGTCTGACAATAGCGCACTGTTCTGTCTCGGATTTTTTGCCCGGGGAGATTTTTACAGACCGCTTGAGGTACCTCAAGCTGAGCTATAATAAAATCAAGGGAAATATTCCTCCGGAAATAAAAAACGCAAAGAATCTGGAACAATTGTATCTGGACAATAATGAGCTGACCGGAAAAATGCCGGAAGAAATGGGAGGATTGCTTTTATTAAAAGAGTTGACGTTGTCAAGTAATTATTTAACCGGAAAAATTCCCCAAAGTGTGTTGAATCTTCCTAACTGGCATTTGTTTCATTTGCCTCTTATTTTGCCCCAAAAGAACGGATATTTGATGTTAGAATAGATAATTCGGGAACAAATAATTTTTCCTTGGGGAAAGGATTTTCTGCTAAATGTTATAAATTATTCAGAACCTTTTTTAAGCAAAACAGGTATGGTAAAAATTTTACAAATAACACCTGATTATATATAAAATTTGGTTTTTTAACAACTATACTATATCTTGCGACTTTGAAAATCAAACGAATGATTGGGTTGGAGGGCTTTGCCGTTATTGTTAAAATAGGAATTCGGTGTTTTCGAGTGTGAGATTTATAAAAACGAATGATATACTAATTTTTGATTTACGGTTAAAAGTCACGAAGAAAATTGTAAATCATAATAGACCGTCGGGATCACCGGAATTTACATTTTTATGATTCTGCGGTTTTATAAACCAGTTTGGAATTCACAAACAGTTATTTTTATTTATCAGGCTATTTAATCTTTTGATGTTAATTATGGATAAAATGAACTATTTTCTGCCTTTGGTCGGATTGGCGACATTAAACGGATGTGGAAATACGGCAAAAAAGGCGGAACAGAAAAAACCGTTGAACATTGTGTATATCATGACCGATGACCATGCTCAGCAAACAATGAGTTGTTATGATAAACGGTTTATGCATACACCGAATCTCGACCGGATTGCTGCGGAAGGTGTACGTTTTACCAATAGTTTTGTGTGTAACTCTTTGTCCGGTCCCAGCCGGGCTGCTTTGCTGACGGGAAAGCACAGCCATAAAAACGGTTATACGGACAATTCCCATGGAGCAATGTTTGACGGAGAACAGCAAACGGTTCAGCAGTTGTTGCAGGAAGGAGGTTACCAAACGGCTATGATCGGAAAATGGCATCTTGGAAGTACACCGACTCATTTCGATTTCTGGACCATATTACCCGGTCAGGGAGATTATTATAATCCGGATTTTATTACACCGGAAGGAACGATTCACAAAGAAGGATATGTTACGAATATTATCACAGACCTGAGTATTGACTGGTTACGTCACAAAAGGGATACGGCGAAGCCTTTCTGCCTGTTTGTCCATCACAAGGCGATCCACCGGAATTGGATGGCAGATACCTGTGATCTGGCTTTATTCGAAGATCGGAATTTCGAATTGCCGGAGACGTTTTGGGATGATTATCAGGGACGGCTTGCTGCCGGAAAGCAGGAAATGAATATCGCGAAAGACATGACCCTGATATACGATCTGAAAATGTTGGATGAGGAGATAGACGATCATTACCGTTCTTATTATGTGCGGAATGAAGGAGCCGGAGGTACTTACGGACGAATGAATGTTGCACAAAAAGCAGCATGGGATAAACATTACCAACCGATCATCGATCAGTTTAAGAAAGCAAAACCGACCGGCAAAGCTTTGGCTGAATGGAAATACCAGCGTTATATGCGTGATTACCTGAAAACGGTAAAGTCTCTGGATGATAATGTGGGGCACTTGCTGGAAGAACTGCAACAGGAAGGTTTGCTCGAAAATACGGTGGTCATTTATGCTTCGGATCAGGGATTTTATATGGGTGAACACGGTTGGTTCGACAAACGCTTTATGTATGAGGAGTCTATGCGGACCCCGTTGATTATGCGCCTGCCGGAAGGATTCGGAAAACGCGGGGATATCGGTAATCTGGTACAGAATATCGATTATGCTCCGACATTTTTAGAATTGGCGGGATTACCGGTACCTTCCGACATACAAGGCGTTTCGTTGGTACCTTTACTGAAAGGAGAAAATCCTGCGGATTGGCGGAAATCGCTTTATTATCATTTCTATGAATATCCGGCAGAACATTCTGTTTGCCGTCATTACGGGGTAAGGACTGAACGTTATAAATTGATGCATTTTTACAATGATATTGATACCTGGGAATTGTATGATTTACAACAAGATCCGGTTGAAATGCACAATCTGTTCGGGCAACCCGGTATGGAAAAGATAACGGAAGAACTGAAAGCGGAGTTGGAACGTCTGCAGATTTTCTATGACGACCCGATCCGGAATTTGAATTGACTTTACACACTGGGACGGACTCATTGTGTAATTTTAAAATAGTAATAACAAGTTATGAATAAAAAAATCAGATTATTGCAAAATTTAGTGTGGATTGTTTTATTGGCGGTGTCCTGTCGTCAGTCGGAGCAATTGTATGTAAAGGAGGTGGTTTTTCCGGAAGGAGCTACTCCGGAACAGAAAATAGAAATGGCATCCCGTTTGGTACCGACGGAAGGGCAATATGCCTGGCAACAGATGGAGCTGACGGCTTTTGTGCATTTTGGGATAAATACCTTTACAAACCGCGAATGGGGGGATGGCAAGGAAGATCCGGCTTTGTTTAATCCTACGTCATTGGATTGCGAACAATGGGTAAAAACATTGCAGAAAGGTGGTTTTAAAATGATCATATTGACGGCGAAGCATCACGACGGTTTTTGTTTATGGCCGACGAAAACCACCCGGCATTCGGTCGCCTCTTCTCCCTGGAAGGACGGGAAGGGAGATGTTGTGCGGGAGTTGAAGGATGCCTGTGATAAATATGGAATGAAATTCGGGGTATATTTGTCTCCTTGGGACCGGAATGCAGAGTGTTACGGCGATAGTCCCCGGTATAACCGGATGTTCGCCGAACAATTGACGGAATTACTTACGAATTACGGTACGATACATGAAATCTGGTTTGACGGTGCGAATGCGGAAGGGCCTAACGGACGAAAACAGGAATACGACTGGCAATTGTTTTGCGGTGTGATGGATAGTTTACAGCCCCATGCTGTACGTGCCATTATGGGAGACGATGTACGCTGGGTAGGTAATGAACAGGGACTGGGGCGTGAAACCGAGTGGAGTGCAACGGCTTTTATGCCGGAGACTTATCCGGGTGCTCAGGTTGAAAATCAAAAGCTGGGGATACATGCGCAGGCGAAAGATTTGGGAAGCCGGGATCTGATAGCCAAAGCTTCCCGTTTATTCTGGTATCCGTCGGAAGTCGACGTATCGATACGTCCGGGTTGGTTTTATCACGCTTCTCAGGATCACCAGGTGAAATCTTTGCAAAAGCTGGTGGATATCTATTTCGAGTCTGTTGGCTACAATTCGGTACTTTTATTGAATGTTCCGCCTGATATCCGGGGGTTGATTCATGAAAACGATGCGGCTCGTTTGCAGGAATTCGGAGAATATCTGCGGACCGTTTTTCAGGAAAACCGTCTTTTAAAAGGGGAAGCTTTTGAAATGGAGCAAGGCGATAGTCGTGAATTTCAAGTGAAACCGGGAGTTACCATTAATACTTTTCTGCTGGGCGAGGATATCCGTCAGGGACAGCGGATAGAACATTTTACATTAGAGGCTCAGATTGAAGGACAATGGCAATCTTTGGCTCAGGGAACAACTGCCGGATACAAGCGTTTGCTGCGTTTCCCGGATTGCCGGCCGGAGGCTTTGCGCTTAACCGTTGATCAGAGCCGTGGAAGGGTATATGTCCGGGAAGCCGGTGCATATTATGCCCCGGTGATTGATGGGCAGCAAGTGGATTTCCGGTCCGGCGATATTCCTGTTACGGATTGGAAAATTGTTGGCAAAGTAAATGAAATATCTGCACAGCCGGCGCGGCAGGCCATTGATAACGATCCGAAGACTTTTTGGCAGACAGAGGGGACGGAGAGTATCGGAAATTTGACGGTGGATATGGGGAAAGTTTATGATATAGCGGGATTTACGTATATGCCTGTAGCCGGAGGAGATAATGCAGGGATTGTTTTTCTGTATGCATTTTATGTGAGTGAGGACGGACAAAAATGGGTAAAATGCGAATGCCCCGGAGAATTCAGTAATATCATGTACAATCCGATACCTCAAACTGTTTCTTTCGGACGTACTTATCCGGCTCGTTATTTCCGTTTTGAGCCTTTACAGGAAATCAAAGGGCGTCCTTTTGTCAAAGTCGGTGAAATTGGAATCTTAAAAAAATAGAACAATAAAAAAGCCTGCAATCGCAGGCTTTTTCTTTACTTTTTATCTGTTGTTTTTCCTTCTTTACAACATTTTTTTTCGCTTTTGGTGCATTCGCCTTTTTTAGCATCTTTGCAGCATCCGCTTTTCTTTGCATCCTTGCAGCAAGAACTTTTTCCATCTGCATTTTTTTGTCCTTCTTTGCAGCATTTTCCGTCTTTCTTACATTCTCCGGTGCATTTAGCGTCTTTTTTGTTTTTACAACATTCGCTCTTCTGGCAATCTTTTTTGTCCACACACTCTTTTTTCGTTTCTTTTTTCGTTTCTTTGGTTGTTTTGTTACTTTGAGCAGAAGCAACGCTCACTGTAAATACCAATGCTAATGCGATTAATAAAGCTTTCATTTTTTCAATTTTAAAGGTTTATATTAAGGTTCACAAATATTGTGCTTATGTTGGTGCAGACAATTTTTCTGTCCGCATTTGTCCGGTCCCTGACAACAAGAGGTCTGGAACAACGGAGTAAAATAACGTTGCAGCTTTTTTTGTTGATCTGTGTTGCATAATGTCTTTACCGATAGATAAAAACGGCCTGTTTCGTCTTTCAATGCCTGATGCAGATCTCCGATATTCTGGGCAATGCGATGTAGTTTCAGGGTATCCGAATAGCTTTGTCCCAGTTCATAAAACATCTCTTTTTTCTGTGCGTTGAGTTGTGTAATAATATGACAGACACGTTGGCGGAATTGATGATTTATGATTCTGAAATCACTTCGTTGTTGTTTGCTGAAGTCCATATTTTTGACAAAACATTGTCCGTTGATCGGTGTTGCCTCTTCGTCAATAACAATCGTATCCCGGGCGGCAGAAGAACACTGGCGGGTAATAAGAATACTGCCGATCGTGGAAATGTTTAAAACGATCAGTATCAGGATAAGCCAGTTTTTCCAGTATTTTTTAATAATATTATTCATGTTCCACTTCGTATAGAGCCAGATTTTCAATCTGTGCGTCGTTGATGTTCCAACCGTCGAAAGTCGCTTTCGGATAACTTTTTCCGATTTGGATACCCAGCATAACGGTTATAACTACACTTGCCGCAATGGCTGTTGCCTGAATCCACCACATCTTATTCCGGGTACAGATATGGTTTTCTGTGTCCAATACATCAGCCATAATCCGCTCGGTTAATGAGACCGACGGTTTTACGGATATTTCCTGATGTATAAATTCCTCTACTGATAACTTTCTCTTCATTTCAGACGCAATTACATATTATTAGATACGCTTCGGAGAAAAATCCTACGGCTGTTTTAATTTTTTTTGCAAATTTATTTTAGCCCGTTGGAGCAATTGTTCGACAGCTCCTTCGCTGATTTCCATAATCCGGGCAATTTCTTTCTGGGGAATTTCATCGTATTTGCTCAATGTAAAAGCAATGTGCTGTTTTTCCGGAAGACTGTCGATGGCATTGCGGATTAATTCTTCCGATTGTTTGGAAATAACTGTTTCTTCCGGATTTTTATCTTCACTGCAAATGTATAATGCCCGTTGTAATAAATCTTCCATTCGTTGTAGCAAATTTTTCTTTTGCGCCCGTTTGATCTGACGCAGACAGCAATTGACCGCAATTCGGTAGAGCCAGGTCGAGAATTCCGATTCGCCCCGGAAATTGTGAAGAGAGCGGTAGGCACAGATAAAAGTTTCCTGACTGATGTCTTCTGCGTCTTCCCGGTCATGTACGAAGCCCATGGCTGTACGGAAAACCGTTTCCTGGTACTTTTCTACCAGAAACCGGAAATCCTGCGGGTATCCGTTAAGAATCCGATCGATTATTTCTTTATCGCACATCTTCCAGCATTGTTCTCTATTAGACGGCTAAAGATGGAAATTCTTGCGGAAAGAAACAAATTCATAAAGAATTTTAGATTTGGGATTCAGTTGTCCCGCAGATTTCATTATTTATGATTGTGTCGTAATTCGATCCGTTATTTACAGAGGACCGGTTTTGTGCGTTCATAATCATAAACATGAAATCTGCGGCGTACTAAAAAGCATAAGCCGATCTATTCACTTTTCAAGGTTTCTGCCGGTCGTGCACGGATGCCTCGTTGGCTTTTTAAAAGTACAGTGAGAAGGATAACGATAAAAGTTAAAGCAGCTCCTCCCAAAAATATCCATATACTTAACGGTAACCGGTAAATAAATTCTTCCAGCCACAGGCTTCCGATAAAATAAGCTCCTGTTAAGGCAAAAGGGATGGACAGCAGAGCCAGTAAGCTGATGTTCCGCAGCAAGAGCAAGGTAATGGAAGTGACGGAAGCGCCGTTTACTTTGCGAATGGCTATTTCTTTGGTTCGCCGCGACACCTCGTCGCCTGTAAAGCCGAACAAGCCCAATATGGCAATGATGATGGCCATAGAGGAAAAGATCAGTACGCTCGTACACATATCCTTATCGCTTTCGTAACCGGCCCGGAATACATGAGGATAATAGTAAAGATTAAGATCGGGTTGATTGCTTATTTTCCGGATTCTGGTCATCAATTCTTTCATTTGCTGGCGGTCGGCTTGTTCCATTCTCATCAGGAGATAATAACTGCGGGTTGTGTCCGGTTCCTGAAGACGGAAAATCGTCAGGGGTTCCTGGTAGGCGTAGAGGGAAAGTACGTGAAAGTTCCGACAGGTTCCGCAAGGGGTAATGGGCCGTTTTCCCACGACTAATCCGGTAGCATTTGTCCCGGTAATTTCCAGTTTTTCCCGGAATTTTTCATTTACCCAAACGTTGTCTTTCCCTCCTGTAAAAGCTATCGAATCACCATCCAGTATGGGGATTTGTAATGTGGAAAAAAAATCTTCGTCGGTATGGATAACACAACTTTGGAACAGGCCCTGGCCGTTCGGGTCGGAAACTGTCGCACTGACAGGCCAGAGAGGAAGGTTGCTTGAAAATGTGACGTTGCTGATAAAAGGAAGACGTTTCACTTCGTCTTTGACGGAGGCGAGGGAAGGGTATGGGGAACCGCAATACATTTGGGTGTAATAGAGATTTTCCATTGTATATCCCATGTCTTTATTCATCATTGTTTTGTATTGACCGTTGAAGATGATGAGTAAGGTGAGTAGCAGGCAGGCGGAGAAAAATTGTATCCAAAGCAGAATGTATTTCCAGAAACGACGTCCGTGTGATACTTGCCGAAAGATTTGCAGGACGGGGACGGAAGCAAATAAACGGGCAGGCAATACTCCTGTGAGGATAATCATAAAGACAAAGAAGAAGGCGACAGTGATCAGTACCCGGGTATTGAACAGGCTGGCATATTCGTTATACATGATGTTTTCGAAAAACGGCTTGAAAGCAATCAGTTCTCCCAGAGCCAATAGTCCTGAGATAATGATCAGAATGACGGTTTCCGTGAAAAACATCGTGAAAATATTCGATGTACTGGCTCCGTTGATTTTATGGATGCCGATCTCTTTGGTTTTTTGAATCAGGGATGAAACGGAAATCAGAATATAATTGAGAGCCGATATCAGTACGATGATGGAACCCATGATTCCGACCAGGGTAATGTAGGTATATCCCCAGCCGTATTTCAGATGAAGGTCTCGTAGCGGTTGCAATGTGTAGGAGTAATGATGTTCTTCCGACTGATGCGGATCGGCAATGGCCTGGATTTGCCGGGTGACCTTATCCGGGTCGGCTCCCGGGGTCAGAAGGATATAACCCTTATATTCGGGTTTGTCTGTCCATTGATTATCATTCGTTTGGATGAGCGGATGAATGGCATGTATGTTCATCAGGTGGCCGTTACGGGGAAAGTTTTCAAATATGCCGGCTACGGTAATCAGTTTGTTACCGTATTTTACTTCTTTACCTAACGGATCTTCGTTTCCGAAGATGATTGCGGCTAGTTTGTCGGAGATAAAAAATTTGTCGGCATATTGGAGGTCTCTCGGATCGCCTGATAGTAAACGGTAAGAAAAGAGCCGGAAAAACGATGTATCGGCTCGCAGGGCATCACCTCCCTGAAAGCGCTGTTTTTTATATATATAATTGGGGTAAATGCGTTCTTGTATGCAGGTCGTCAATTCTATTTCCGGTATTTCCCGTTTAGCTTCGTTGGCGAGTGCAAGCGGAATATTTGTATTTCCTTCTGTAGTACCTATCCGATATATCCGGTCGGCATAACGGTGAAAACTGTCGTAATCCGTTTCGAAAGCACAATAGCTGAAAGACAGGATACCGACCGATAAACCGATGGCCAGCGAAATAATTTTCGTAAACGTATTTCCTTTAAACCGGAGTAAGTCACGTAAGATATAAGAAAGTTTTTTCATGTCTTTGGATATTTAGAAGCTTGTAATTTTTATTTCGGTTTATTGCGTAAACGGGTTATTGACGGCGGTTTGTCTTTATTTATGCCATCGGGATAAAAGTAAGGTATAAAGAGAAGAAATACTATAGGACATCCGGACATAGAGTCAGGACAGGTTATTTTGACTGTAATGATAATCAGTGTATTATGTAGCGTAAATCCGGACAGGAGGGTTTTCGGTTAAAACAATCCGGTATTCAGCAACGTTTTTTCCGGAGTTCGGTAATCAGGCTGTCGAAGAATTTTTTTATATCCTGCGTTTTGGCCAATCCCAGTTTTTGCCGGAGGCGGGTACGCCGTTTGTAAATGGAATCGTTGTTGATGTCCCAAAGGATTGCCAGCTCATCGGTTTCGAATCCGGCACATATCAAGGCACAGTAACGAAGATTTTCTTCGGTCAGTTCCGGGTAAGTTTTTTGTAGATGATCGATGATACCGTTTCCCATGATGTTTACTCCTTCTTTCAATAAGATCCAGTCGGCAGGGGAAAAAGAGTCCGTAGAAACCATCCGGGAAAATTTGTCCTTGAGTTTTTCCAGATTATTTCCGTATTTCCGGGAGAGTTCGACAAATTCTTTGATCATTTCTACCCGGAGGCGGAAAAATTCTTTCAGTTTGTTGTCTTTTTCATCCAGTTCCCGGAGCAGTTTTTCTTTCAGTTCTTCTTCTGCCCTTTGCAATCGTTCGATGAACAACTGGCTTTCAAACAATTCCCTGCGTCGGCGGTTGGTACGATGACGGGCTAATCCCAAAATGAACAGGAGAAGAAAAACAGATCCGACACAGAAGAAGCGCCATACGTTTAATTGTTTTTGTAAGCGTATATTTTTATTGCGTATGTTTTCATAGCGATATTTCCATTGCCATTCTTCTGTCTTGTTTTTTCCCAATAAGGCATATAATTGGAATTGTTTTTGATCTAATTTATCCCGGAGAAAAGAGTCGTCCTCGCACGGGAGGGCATCTCCCGCATACGTATAAGCCAGTAATGCTTTTTGAAATAGCTTTTTATCTTCGTAGTAAAGTCCCAGGTAGTAATAAGTACGGGCCAGTTCCGGAGAGATTTCGTCGTTTTTGTAATAACGGAGTGCTGTTTGGATAAGAGTGTCGGAAAGAAATGTTTTTTGGGTCAGATATTGGTTGTCGGCTTTGCTTAAGGCTTCTTTTGCCGGTCTTTTCCGGTTAAACCGATCTACCATTATTTGTAATGAGGATTTTTTTTTAATATGTTGTTCGTTTCCGATATCTTCGGGCTGTACACAACCGAAAAGCAAAAGTCCGAGAAGCAGGGAAATGATAATTTTCATTCGTGGAAATTGTTTTTTACAAATTCAATTTTAGCACTCAACAAAAATATTTAAAAAAGTATAGAATTAAAATGAAGACAGCGAATTTCGCAAGAAACGATGTTGACGACGTAAAAGAATTTAAAAATAGGTTGTCTATATTTTAGACATAGTTGTCTATATTTTAGACACTTTAACACTGGGGTTTTTCAAGTAATTTGTTGATTATAAGTAGGTTATTCCGACGGCATGTTTTTTGATTTAATGATCTTGATAAATAAAGGAATCCGTTTGACTTCTAACAAATCCGGAAATGAAAGTGATCCAATTGAAAATGATGTTTCGCGGGTGGATGCGGAATAAAGTGTACACCGTGATTTCTATTTTGAGTTTGACGGTAGGACTGGTATGTAGTGTATTGATGGCCGGTTTGGTAACAAACGAGTATCGGATTGCAAATGTCATTTCGGATAGTGACCAATGGTATTCCTTTAAGTCGAAGAGCGAGTTTTACGGAGACAGCGAGCGTGAAATTTTTGGATCTATCGGGACCGGAAGTGTCGGCGGACTTTTACAGAGTCGTTTTCCGGAAGTGACCGATTTTTGTGTATTTCACAGTTGTGTTGCCAAAATAAATAAGGAAGGACGTACGGTTTCGGTGAACGGTTTTTTCGAAGTGACGGCCAATATGGAAAAATTATGTAAACCCCGCTTGTTGGGAGGGGATTTACGCCAGACTTTATCCAGGCCGGGAGAGATTGCAGTGACCCGTTCATTTGCCTTGGGTATTTTCGGCCGGGATAACGTAATCGGAGAGCGACTTCGTTTTGATATATCAAAAGCCGTGCGTGTCGCTAACGGATTGTATACTGAATTTTTTGATGAGACTTATACGATAACAGCTGTCATTGACGATTCGGAAAGAGGATTTTTTAATTATAAAATATTAAAGGGATTGCCGGAAAAGGAAATCGATGTAAATTTAAAAAGTTGGCAGGGTTTTTATTATACGTTTGTTCAGTTGGACAAGGATGTGACGGGAAAGGCTTTTGAAAAAAAGATGCGGGCTGATTCTGCTTTTCATGAATTGAGCTTAGTACCTTTAAAAGAGATTTATTTTACTCCGGGTTCAGGTAATGACGATGATCTGACATTGAGTCGGAGTCCGATGCTGATGTATGTCGGAATCAGTATAGCACTGGCTGTATTGATTATTGCCTGCTTTAATTATATTAATCTCGGAATGACGCGGACCTTGCAGCGTTTACGTAATACCGGGCAACAGATGATATTCGGGGCATCGAAGCAACAAATGCGGATGCATCTGATGACAGAGACGGGAGTACAGGTTTTTCTGGCATTGGGCATAGCTTTACTGCTGATTTGGAAATTATTGCCCCGGTTCAATGCTCTGTTTGAGTCCCGTTTGATTATGCCGGATTTTTTTTCCGGGATTACGCTTTGGTTATTGTTGGTTATCCTGCTTTTCATGATTTTATTTCCTTCGTTGTATATTTTTTCGCGTTTGGGAGAAGAGCACCTAAGTCGGATACTGAAACAGGAATACAGCCGTAGGCCGCGTTTGGTGACGAGTATGGTGGTTGCCCAGTTTGCCGTATCGATTGTATTGTTGTTATTTGTCGTAAATGTTCACCGGCAAATGGATTTTATTGCACATAATCGTCCGGGAGCGGAAAGTATTTTATTATTGGATGAGGGAGAAAGTGCAGATGAGCAGGCGTGGAACGTATTCTGTGAAAAACTGAATACGATTCCTGAAATAGAGAAAATGACCAAAGGATCGGGTTTGGCGGAAGGGGCTGTTTCCAATAACGACTGGTTTGTAAGTATAATTAATTGTGATGAGAATTATTTCGATTTTTATAATCTGCAGTTTATAGCAGGTGGCCCTTTTACAGCTCATTCTCCTAAAGGTTCGGTTGTTGTAAACGAGATGTTTGTAAAAAAGTGGAATTTAAAAGAACCGGTAGGTTATAATTTTGATTTCAACGGAGAAAATCGTACGATTTGTGGGGTAGTGCATGATTTCATTATCGAGGATCTTACCCGGGCGATTACTCCTTTAATGATCATTCCGGAGTATGCCTGGATTTCGGTCGTAAAAGTTGCTCCTGAAAATCAGAAAGCTGCTATCGGTAAAATGGTGGCCCTTTGGAAAGAAGTGGCTCCGGACCAACCTTTATTTAGCTGGGAAACAATGTCGGATGCTTATCTGGCTTTTCATCGTGACGAACAGAAGATGATGCAGATGGTATCGGTTTTTGCCTGGATCAGTTTGATTTTGACTTGTCTGGGACTGTTCGGATTGGCCTGGTACTCGGTGGAAAACCGGATGAAAGAAATTGCTTTACGTAAAGTAAGCGGAGCGACGGAGTCGCAGGTGGTCGGTTTGTTGTGCAATCGCTTTATGAAATGGATTATGATTGCTTTTTTAATTGCTTTACCTATCGCGTTTTATTTTACGCAGGAATGGATCAAACATTTTATTTACCGGCAGGAAGCAACAGTGTGGCATTACATAGGAGTAGGTGTTTTTGCTCTGGGAATAGGAGTCTTGACTGTGATCTGGCAATCCTGGCGGGCAGCGGTACGTAATCCTGTGGATACCTTAAAAAGGGAGTGACGGAATTAAACAAGCCATTCTGTTTTATCAGGATGAAATTTGAACAGGGACCGGTATAGGCGGGGACTTAGAATAAAATGAGTTTAGTTGTTTTTAATAGAATAAAATATGTTTCGGGAATTTTTAGCAACGTTAAAACGGAATAAGATGGCGTTTGTACTGAATGTCGTCGGTTTGTCCGTTGCTTTTACGGTATTGACTGTAATTGCTTTTCAGGTGATTTACGAGTTTAGTTACGACGGTTCTTATAAGGACAAAGAACGGATTTTTCTTCTGGAGTACTACGACAAGGTGGCAACTGATTATAGTGCCAATATTTGCGTGCCCGTTGTAGAGAGTATCGGAAAGAATATTCCCGGTATTGAGGCTTATTGTGCTACCTGGCAGGGATGGGACCAGGCCGTGAGTGTGGAAGATGCTCAGGGAAATAAAGTGGAGTATCAGGAGCCTTTTTGCCAGGTGACGTCCGGTTTCTTCGATGTGTTCTCTCCGGAGATTATAGCAGGAGATCCGAAGACCTGTCTGGAAGGAGATTATTCCATTGCTTTGTCGGAAAGTGTCGCTAAGAAATTTTTCGGGAAGGAATCGGCTTTGGGAAAAACAATGAATATAGGGAAGACTCCGGTTACCGTGACCTTGGTATATAAAGATTTTCCCAAAAACAGTTCGGTGAAAAACGGTGTTTTATATCGCTTGAAAGACGAAACATGGTCTGAATGGTCCTATGTCCCTTATTTTAAGTTGACATCGGGTGTTTCGGCCGAAGATGTAGCCGAAAAGATAAGTAAACTGGATATGCCCGGGATGGATAAGGAAGATTTGGTGGAATTTCAGGAGCGAATGGATTTTTATCTGACTCCGGTAAAAGATATTTACTTTAAATCCAAATCCGACGGTAGTTTTGCTAAAGGGAACCTGAATACGACTTTATGCCTGATTGCCATTGCCCTTTTGATTATCGGGATTGCCTATGTGAATTTTATTAATTTCTCGACGGCTTTAGCCCCTATCCGTATTAAACGGATCAATACCCAGAAGGTAATGGGGGCAATGCCCGGACAATTGCGGCGGGGAATCGCATTTGAGTCCATATTGCTTTCCTGTCTGGCTTTCGGATTATCGTTTATCTGGACGATTTTATTTATCGCTTCTCCGGCTGCGGATTTTTTCACCGCAGACCTGGCTTTGGGGGCGAATGTGGGTATTTTGCTGACGATTGCCGGAGTCGCGATTTTGCTGGGGCTTTTGGCGGGACTTTATCCGGCATTTTATATGACGTCTTTTCCTCCGGCTCTCGTATTAAAAGGAACTTTTGCGCTGACACCTAAAGGGATCCGGTTGAGGAATTCCCTATTGCTGTTTCAGTTTATTACGACTGTCGTTTTGATTACGGTGGCTATCTTTATCAAATTGCAGCACACCTATATGCAAAATATGAATCTGGGTTTTGACCGGGAAAATATCGTATATGTGCCTTTGAACGGAGAGTTGAAGAAGCAGTTGAATGCTTTTGAGAATGAATTGAAAACCCGTCCGGAGATTATAGATTATACGACCACCCGTTTCCTGCCCGGACAGGTCGGTATGGGATGGGGCCGGGAATTTAACGGACAGCGGGTTCAATTTTATGCCTGGCCGGTGGCTCATAATTTTCTCCGTTTTTTCAATATCAAGATTGCTGACGGAGTCGATTTCTTTGCCCACAATGAAAAAGGGATGAATAAAATCATCTTTAACCGGAAATTTGTGGATAAATTCGAAATGAAAGATATTATTGGAAAAGAAATAGGTTGTTTTAAAAATATGGGGCAGGTTGTCGGCGTAGCTGAAAATATTAATTTCAGGTCCGTACGGGAGGAGATCGAACCGATGGCCTTTGTTTGCGGAGATGATCAGGGAATCGAATATGCTTTGATCAAGGTGAGTGGTACTTATTTGCCGGCGACAATGGATTATATCCGGAAAACGTATCGTCAGTTTTCAGCGGCCGACGGAGATGTTAAATTTTTGGATGAAAAGATGAATCAGCTCTATCAGAAGGAAGAGAATCTGGCGAAGCTGATTTCCATATTCGGTTCGATTACAATTCTTATTTCTTTAATGGGGATATACGGTTTGATTTTATTCAATGCCCGTTTTAAAATGAAAGAGATCGGTATTCGTAAAGTAAACGGTGCTACGGAGGGGGAAATGATTATTTTACTGAATAAAAGCTTTTTGAAGTTGATTGTCGCAGCCTTTGTTGTGGCAGTACCGATTGCCTGGTATATCGTGCGGGAATGGCTGGCCGGATTTCCTTACCGGACGACTATTTATTGGTGGGTGTTTCTGGTGGCAGGGCTGGCGACTCTGTTGATAACGATACTGACGGTTAGCTATCAGAGTTGGAAAGCTGCCATTGTCAATCCTGTCGAGACTTTGAAAAACGAATAAGTTTTAATTTTAGATTTACGATTGAGATACAGGCAATGACTTACAGAGTCATGAAGTTACAAAAAGAATATTTTGGTTTATGATTTTTGGCTGGAAATAGAATCCACAAGGTTGGATTGAAAGGTATGGTGGACTTACGTTTGTGATTTTTGACGGGGTATTTAGCCGGATCATAAAAATGGATTTTAGATTTTAAATTGAATGAGATACATCAGACCGGATTTCTTGTGGTAAGTTTGTTGACTTATTTTATATTTTCGGAGACTCTTTGAGTGCAGGTGGTTAAAGTATTAAAGGTATAATTAATTTTGAACAGTTACTTATACAAGGTTCGGATTACAGGATTATCCGGCGGGAAAAAGATGCAGGAGCAGGCTAAATAATACGGAAGCGGTGATGCAGAATATCAGAATGACGAAGGTGTTTTGTTGCATTTTGAGTCTGGTGTTCTTGTTCTGTGGTTTGCTGTATTATATATTCCCGTTTTTCAGGCGGGATATCCGGATTTTGTCGCCATAAACGGGGTCTTTGTCTATTTTTCCCGGACATGATTTATCGTTTCCGGTGTTTGCCGTGTATTTTCCGGCATTCTTTATCCCGGTGTATCCTGTCGGAAACAGGGTCTGCCAAGTTCATGGTGTTTCTTCGGGTAATAAGTATTCTTATTTAAAAATCAAACAATGAAATGATTCCTTTGTCCGGAATGTTTAAAAATATGTCGTAGCGGACGTTTTTTGTGAAAGGATGGTATAAAGTTTTCTTAAAATTGTATTTGGATAAAAAAAATAAAATAATGTTAGTAATTTAACTCCCATTAATTATTAGAATACTGTCGAGCGATGAAAAAGATTTTTATATGTATTGCATTTTTATGGACCGGGTTGTTTGGGGGAATGGCCCAGCAATGTTTACCGGAATTAACAGCTTTTAAAATTAAAAATGAAGCCTTCCGGAATTCACAATTGGAGGACATGGCCGTGTGGATGACCGATTTTATGGGGCCTCGTTTGGTTGCTTCTAAATTATATGATCGGGCGGTGAAACTGACGATGGAAAAAATGAAGGCGCTGGGACTGGAGAATGTCCGGGTTGAAGTAGCAATGGATTTTTTAAAGGGAGGCTGGGATAATCAAAGGACTTATGCGGCGATGACAACGCCCTATTATTGTAATTTTGCTGCCAATCCGAAGGCCTGGACGGGGAGTACTCCGGGGCCCGTAAAAGGAGAAGTGGTATTACTGCAAGTCAAAAAACCGAAAGACATTGAAAATTACAGGGGAAAACTGGCCGGAAAAATTGTGTTGATGCCGATTGTAAAGGAATATAAATTAACATTCGAACCGACAGCCAAACGTTATACGGAAGAAGAGTTGAAGACTTTGGAACAAGATCCCCGTCCGCAATCCCGGCGTAGAGTTACGCAGTTGACGACCGGAGGAACGAATTTGCTGGAGTTGATGGCAAAATTACTGAAAACGGAAAAACCTGCCGTCATTGTACATGGGGCAGGTAATTTGAATGTTCCTCATTCTTTGGGAATCGGTTATAAATGGGGAGAGCCGGAACCGACGCCGGAATTGGTGTTGCCTGTAGAGGCACACAGTCGTATGGTCCGTCTGGTGGAACGGGGAACGCCGGTGGAAATGGAAATTGATATTCAGAATGAGTTCAATAATCACCTGACGGTAGATAATGTGATTGCTGAAATTCCGGGTAAGGATCCGGAATTGAAAAATGAAATCGTATTGATCGGCGGACATTTGGATTCCTGGCATGCCGGGACAGGAGCAGCAGATAATGCTTCGGGCTGTATGGTAATGCTCGAGGCTCTGCGGATTCTGAAAGCGTTGGATGTTCAGCCCAGGCGTACGATACGGGTTGCTTTGTGGGGAGGAGAGGAACAGGGAATGATGGGTTCGCGGGGATATGTTCAGAAATACATTTACGATGTCAAAGCTAAAGAGAAAAAAGACGAATTCGATCGTTTGGTTCTTTACTTGAATATGGATAACGGCTCCGGTCGGTTCCGGGGAATTTATTTGCAGGAAAACGATATGGCTGTGCCTTATTTTGCTGCCTGGATGAAGCCGGTGGAAGCTTTGGGATTCACGACGCTTTCTCCCCGTAATAATTATGGTACGGATCATACTTCTTTTGACCGGTTCGGTATACCGGCATTCCAGTTTATTCAGGACGGACTTGATTATTCAACCGGGTATCACCGGCCGACAGATACTTATGAGCGTTTGGTTATAGATGATTTGAAATACAATGCTGCTATGATAGCTTGGTTTACCTTGTGTGCCGCTATGGATGATACGAGAATTCCGTCTAAGCCGGTGGAATTGAGATAGGTAGATCTGCTTCCGGGTGGTAAATAAGGAGGAGTCTGTAGGGTATTTCTGACTTTTAGTTTGACATGAATAATCAGGGTAAGCTGAATAGATGTATTTTAAATTTTAACGATGTCTGTTCAGGATAGATTGTAAAATATGAAGTTCTGTAAGTCAATGAATTTAGAGGGTAATAAATCGTTCAAATCCATTTTATGAAAAATGTATTTTGGAACTTGTTCGGCTGTTTGCTTCTGGTCGGTTGTACTCAGGTATCGTCCGATTTAGCCGTTCCCGGAGTGAGTAAAAAATTGGCAGAACACCGGAAAATTACGGTATCTGATTTAAAATATGATCTAAAATTTGTAATTCCGGGGCATAGAAATAATCCGGTAGAGGGAGAAGTCGGAATTTCTTTCAGACTGCCTCAAAAGGAAGATGTGATCCTGGATTTTCGGGAAGATGCGGAGAAGATTCGTGAAGTAAAGGTAAACGGTGTCTCTTCGGCTTATCGTTTTGAAAACGAACATTTACTTATTCCGGCACAGGAAACGGTTGCCGGAGAGAATCGGCTTTCGATAATTTTTAGAGCCGGCGATCAATCGCTGAACCGCAATGAAGATTACCTGTATACGCTTTTGGTGCCCGATCGGGCACGGACGTTGTTTCCTTGTTTTGATCAACCGGATTTAAAGGCCCGATTTACGTTGTCCTTGGAGGTTCCGTCCGGCTGGGAGGCAGTTTCTAATGCCCCGCTTAAAGAGAGCATGGAGAAAAATGGACGGATGAAAATCGTCTTTGCAGAGACGGAACCTTTAAGTACGTATCTGTTTTCTTTTGTTACTGGAAATTTTCAGCGGGAATCTTTTGCGGAAGAAGGGCGCCATATTTCGATATATCACCGGGAGACGGAACTTCAAAAGCAGAAACAATTACCGGAAATTGCCCGGCAGGTGTTTGCAGCTTTAAAATGGATGGAAGCCTATACTGCTATTCCTTATCCTTTTGCAAAATACGATTTGGTTATTTTGCCGGGTTTTCAATTCGGAGGAATGGAACATACCGGTGCCACATTGTATAATGATAAGCGTATGTTTTTACCGGAACACCCTACTGTGAACGAAGAATTGGGACGTGCCGAACTGATTGCCCACGAAACGGCTCATATGTGGTTCGGGGATTATGTGACGATGAAATGGTTCGACGATGTCTGGACGAAAGAAGTATTTGCTAATTATTTTGCCGCCCGGATGGTAGAACCACTTTTCCCTGCTGTTAATCATAAATTGAGTGCTTTGAAAGGGTTTTATCCGGCGGCTTATTCCGAAGATCGGACAGCCGGAAGTAATGCCATTAAGCAAGAACTCGGTAATCTGAATAATGCCGGATTGATTTACGGACAAATCGTTTATAATAAGGCCCCGGTTGTGATGCAAATGTTGGTTGAACGGATGGGAGAAGAACGGTTTCGGGAAGGAATAAGGAATTATTTGAAGTCTTATGCTTATTCCAACGCTGATTGGGGAAATCTGATTGAGATTCTGGACCGTTATACGCCGGAAGATCTGACAACCTGGAGCCGTGTGTGGGTGAATGAAAAAGGAATGCCGGAAATAGCCGTAAAACGTGAAAAAGAACAAGTTTGGTTGATGCAAAAAGATCCTTTCGGACGGGATATATGTTGGCCGCAACATGTCGGAATTTTGTTGGTGAAAGGGGATTCTTCCCGGATTCTGGACGTGAATCTGAATGAGCAAATGACAAAACTTTCCGGTGTAGATGATGTGGATTATATTCTTCCCGGCTATGCGGGGAAAGGGTACGGTTATTTTAGGCCGGATACAGCGACCTTAAAATGGTGTCTGGGTCATATCAGGGAGTTTACCGATCCGCTAGCCCGTATGTCGGCGGTCATGATTCTGAACGAGAATAGGATTCAGGGACAGGTGCAGCCTGCTGATTTTCTCAATGCTCTTTTGACCTGTTTGCCGTTTGAAGAGAATCCGTTATTGTATTCTTCTTTGGTATCCTATGTCGTTTCTACTGTCCGGAATTCTGTCGTGTCTGAAAAAGATATAAGGCGGACGGAGGAGGTGTTGCTGGGATTGAGTCGGAAAGGAGAGCAGGGGGAACAGCGATTGGGAGCATTCCGGGCTTTGTTGAATATTTTCCGGACTCCGGAATGTACGGCAGAAGTGTACAGAATATGGGAAAAACAAAAGCCTTTCGAAGCTTTATTGTTGAGTGAGGCGGATTATCGGAAAATGGCTTATGAATTGGCCGTGCGTTTGCCTGAAAAAGCAAGAGAAATTATTGCCGTACAGGAAAATCGTATCACAAATCCCGATCGGCAAAGAGAGTTTCAATACATCGCCCGGGCTGTGAATCCCGAAGAAACGGTCCGGGATTCCTTATTCCGTTCACTACTGAAAGCGGAGAATAGAAGAATAGAGCCGTGGACTTGTTCTGTCCTTCGTTATTTGAATCATCCTTTACGCCAAAAGCAAGCCTTGAAGTATATTCGTCCTTCTTTGGAAATTTTACAGGAGATACAACGAACCGGAGATATTTTCTTTCCGAAAAACTGGGTATCTTCTTGTTTGGATGGGCATAGGTCCATACAGGCAGCGGATTCCGTCAGAATATTTTTGGAAGAGCATCCGGATTATCCTTCTCTTTTGAAAAATAAGATTTTACAAAGTGCCGATCCGCTCTTCCGGTTTGCTAATAGGCAGGCGAATTGATGTTACGGCTGCAAATGTAGAGGATTTACGATTTACGATTTTTGATTTACGATTTACGGTTGAGGGTACAGGTTGCCCTTTGAAAGATTTATGATTTTTGATTCATCATGCAAATCGGCCTGTTGCGAATGACGGATGACGTTGCGGTAGGATTGTAAAGCATTAAATGGGTGGAATGATACAAGGTTGCAGATCAATTATTTTTAAAGTCCGGTTGAGAAAAAATAGGGCTTTATTTTTCCATACATCGACATAACTATCTATACTTCAATGGTTATAGTATAAATTGATCATATTGTAAACATTATTGATTTGATTTATATGCAAACTTGGTTTATATTTGTATCAGAAAAATAAAAAGAATATAAACCAATAAAAACAGAATATTATGAAGACAATAGATGTAATCGGATTGAATGCACAGAAATCTCAACAGGTAGCGGAAAGTTTAAATCAGTTGTTGGCCAATTTCCAGGTATATTATCAGAATTTGAGAGGTTTCCATTGGAATGTAAAAGGAAACCGTTTTTTCGTTCTCCATGCGAAATTTGAAGAATTGTACAACGATGCAGTAGAAAAAGTAGACGAGCTGGCAGAAAGAATATTGACGCTGGGCCATACCCCTTTGCATTCTTATGCAGCATATGCCCGGGTAGCTTCTTTGAAGGCCGTTGAAAATGTATCGGATGGAGATGCTTGTTTGCAGGCTGTATTGAATGACCTGGCTGTATTGATCAGGCAAGAACGTGAGATTATCGCTTTGGCATCAGAAGCCGGTGACGATGGTACGCAGGATCTTTTAACTCCTTATATTTCGCAGCAGGAAAAGTTAGTATGGATGCTCTGTGCTTATTTAAACAAATAAGTAATAACAAAAGGGTTAGAGTAGAACCGGGGAGATCAATTCTTCCCGGTTTCTTTTTCTATATCTGCTTTGGATTTACTTTGGGTAACCAGATATACACCGATAAATACCAGTATGGCTGCGGCGGGTTTGTCCCAACTGAAAACATCCTGTCCTATGATAATTGCGACCGTAGATGCAATCAACGGCTGGGCGTTGTTATACATGCTGACGGTTGTCGGACGGATGCGTTTTAAAGCAAGGGGTACCAGGAAATAAGCAATTCCCGTTGCCATAATGGCGATATAGGCAAGCCGCCAAAGGACATCGTTGGGTGCTGCTGCAGTAAAGGCCGGGGCATTTATCAGGTTTTGAAAACCCAGTGGCAGGGATATCAGAGCGGAGAAAAGAAACATCCATTTCATCAACGTAATGGGCTTGTAACGTAAAGAGACTGTGCGGGTAATGATCAGATAGAGCGCATACGTGATGACATTGACAACAGCCAGTAGATTTCCGAGCATATTATTGGATCCGTTGTTTGCCGGGGAGGAATGTAAGATAATCAGTAAGGCTCCGGCAGCACCGATAAAAACGCCCGCTGCCTTTTTGAACGTGATAGGTTCCTTTAGCCAGAAAGCAGCCATTATCATGACAGCGACCGGAGTCATGGCAGCAATCAGTGAGATATTTACCGGGGAGGTATATTGCAGGGCAACGGCGAAAGAAAGCTGTGCACCGACTAAACCGAATAAGGCACCGAAAAAGATGATAACCAAATCTTTTTTGGAAACTTTTTCCTGCTTGAAAAACGAAGCGATGATCCAGAAAATAACAGTTGCAAACGACATGCGTAAACAGGTCAGAGCTGTTGGCGATATCCATGTCGGGACAAGACTTTTGGCCGTCGGCGTATTCAGACCGAATATCAGGTTGGTGCAAAGGATAGCGATATGTCCTTGCCACTTTTCTTTTGTCATAGGGATCGTTTTTATGCCCGGACTCGATAGCCGGACTCCATATTGCAAAAATAGAACTTTAATTTGAAATGCAGGGATATAAGAAGGGGAGATATTGTTGTGGATTTTAGATGGGGAGTATAAGGCGGGGATGGAGGGTATTTTTAATTTATGATTTACGATTTATGATTTTTGATTGGACAGGGTGGTCCTGCTGCAAATTGATTGCGGCAGAATGATGTATTGTATAATGTGATTTGAAATCAATTTAAAAGGTTCCGGAACATAAACTGTAAAAAAAGCAGACAATATATGTCTATTTTTTTTACAGTTTGCTATAAAATGATTGTGTTTATATTATTGATAACCAGCGTTTTGTTATTTTGGCACGGAAATAGCTATACCTTTTGCGGAGAGATGTAAAAAACTTTAAAGAATAAATATATGTTACGAATAGAAAATCTGAGTAAAGTCTTCCGTACAGAGGAAGTTGAAACGACGGCTTTGAATAGTGTTTCATTACATATCAAAGAAGGTGAATTTGTCGCTATTATGGGCCCATCCGGATGCGGTAAATCAACTTTATTGAATATTATCGGCTTGTTGGACAACCCGACTTCCGGACAATATTATTTTGACGGAAAAGAGGTCGGAGCTTTAAAGGAAAGACAACGTACGATGGTGCGTAAAGGAAATATCGGTTTTGTGTTCCAAAGCTTTAACCTGATTGATGAATTGAATGTATATGAAAATATTGAATTGCCTTTGATTTACCTCAAACTGAAAGCTTCCGAAAGGAAAGAGAAAGTAAATCAGATTCTGGATCGGATGAAAATCAGCCATCGGGCAAAACATTTCCCGCAGCAATTATCCGGAGGTCAGCAACAGCGTGTCGCTATTGCCCGTGCAGTGGTGGCCGGACCGAAATTAATTCTGGCGGATGAGCCGACCGGTAATCTGGACTCCAAGAACGGTATGGAAGTAATGAATTTGTTGACGGAGTTAAATAAAGAGGGAACAACCATCGTGATGGTGACCCACTCCCAGCATGACGCTTCTTTCACTCACAGGGTGATCAATCTGTTCGACGGACAGGTCGTAACTGAAAAACCTAACCTATAAACAAGTTTCTCATAATTTTGACTGGAAAGAGCCGCTCTTGAAAAGGGCGGCTTTTTTGTCGGGCTAACGGTTTATGTCGTTTGTAATTTTTGATTCAGGATTCTGGCGTAGTTTGTTTTATATTAATGTTTTACTTACGATTTTCCTTGTAACTTCTCGTCTGTCCATTAAAAATTTTTTGTGGACAGACCTGTACGATTAATCAAAACCCCTAACCCCTAAATCGTAAATCATAAATCATTAAATCATTAAATCATAAATCGTAAATCATAAATCATAAATACCCTCCATCCCCACCTTATGCTCCCAATCTAAAATTTAAAATCTGCAATTTGAATCAGAGCCTTGTTATGCTTTTTCTTTCTTATATATCCGGTTTACGATAACTGCGATTGCACCGTCGCCGGTGACGTTGGTGGCTGTGCCGAAACTATCCATGGCGATATATAGGGCGATCATTAACCCCTGGGCGGTTTCGTCAAAACCGAGCATGGATTGAAGTACTCCCAAAGCAGCCATAATTGCACCTCCTGGAACACCGGGAGCAGCAACCATAGCAATGCCCAGCATCATGATAAATCCGGCGAATTGGCCGAAATGAATATCCATCCCCGAAACCAACATGATGGCCATGGCACAGGCAACAATTTTCATGGTGCTACCGGATAAGTGGATGGTGGCACACAGGGGAATGACAAAACCTGCTAATTCGGGACGTACTCCGTTTTTGATGGTTTGCTCCAAGGTAACGGGAATCGTTGCTGCGGAAGATTGTGTACCCAAAGCCGTCATGTATGCCGGCAACATGTTCCGGAACAAACGGAAAGGATTGGTTTTTCCTACCGATCCTGCGATGAAGAATTGCAGGAAGAGCAGAATAACGGTCATGACAAAAATGACAATGATAATCTTTACAAATACGCCCATGATTCCGGCTACCTGTCCGGAGGTCGTCATATTCAGAAATATACCGAAAATGTACAGGGGCAAAAGAGGGATAATTATCGAACTGATCACGATATTGATGATGTCTTTGAAATCTTCCATGACATTTTTCAGGCGGTTACCCGGAATGACAGACATACCCAAACCCAGCGTAAATGCTAAAATCAGGGAGGTCATCACTTGCATCAACGGGGGCATATCGATGGTGAAATAAGGGGCGATGGTTTTGACGGCTTCTCCTTCCAGGGGTGTCAATTGTTGGGTTGTATCCAGTAACCAGGGATAAGCCAGACTACAGGAAAAGTATGTGAAAAAACCGGAAAACAGGGTAAAGCAGTATGCAAGCAGTGCCGTAATCAGCAACAACTTACCCGCTCCTTTCCCCAAGTCGGCAATGCCCGGAGCAACTAAACCTAAAATCAATAGCGGGATGATAAATCCCAGAAAATTTCCGAACAAAGAATTTATGGTAACGAAAATGGCCGTCAGCCAATCCGGAAAAAACAGCCCGCATACGATTCCGAGAGCGATAGCAATAATAATCCTCGGAAGTAAACCCAATTTAATCCTCTTCATAAGTTTTTTTTAGGTGAAACGATTAAAGCACCACAATGTTACAATTGTTTTTTCATTTATACAAAGAGAAAATAAGGGTTGTTGGGAAATATTTTTGATATGTAAAAAAAAATATTTTAATTTGCATACCGAAAAGTATAAAAACATGGCTGATTTGAAGGATGAAATAGTAAATAAATCTTTTTTTCAATTTCTGAACAGAGGATATAAAGCCTGTTCTCTCAAGGATTTGGAACATGCAACCGGTTTGACGAAAGGTGCATTCTACTATTATTTCCGGAATAAGGGAGAGATACTGAAAGCGGGCATTGAAAAATATTTATCTGTCAGCGGGGAGTTGGATGAGGCTGAGTTATTACGGATTGGGTCTTTACGGGAATACATCGACATGATCGTAGAGAGGAAAGAACAGAAAGCAGCCAAACTTCAGAAGTTGTTTGATTTCTTTATTATCGAAGTGGCTTTTTTTCAGTTGGTGCTGGAAGTCGGAGGAATATTTCCGGACTATCGGAAGCAGATCGGGGAATTGAACAAAAAGCGCTTATCGCAGTGGGAGTATATGATCTTAAGGGCCAAGCAGCAGGGAGAGATCAAAGCGACCCCGGATACTTCGGTATTGGCGCGTAACCTGATGTCGGTGGCAACCAGTATGCTGAATATCGAATTGGGAACTGAAAATATGCGTTTCGTTTTTTCGGATATGCGTTTGCAGTTTGAACAGTATTATATGTTGATAAAACAATGACAAATACCAGGCAACAGATCATAGAGACAGCGTTTCTGTTGTTTCTGAAAAAAGGGTTTAAAGCAGTACGGCTGAATGATATTGAGCGGGCAGCCAGGATCACCCGGGGAACGTTTTATTATCATTTTACCAATAAAGAAGAGGTACTGAAAGAAGGGTTGAATGCTTATTATGCCTTGTTAAATACACAGCGGACGGAAGAATTCGATCGTATTTCTACTTTGCGGGAATATGTTGATCTGACCATCCGGAAACTGACGGAAATAGACAATTATTCTGCCCGTACTTTTAGCAGTGAGATACCGGAAATACTCTGTTTGTCTCTGATTGTAGAGGTGATCGCTCTGTATCCCGAATTGAAGAAGGTTGTATTGGCGGCAAAGATATTGCGTTTATCGAAATTGGAACAATTGATTTTGAATGCCAAGCGGGCAGGGGAATTGAGGGACGATATCGATACGTCGATTTTGGCAAAAAATTTGCTGAATATCAGTGTCGGAGTAATCAATTATCTGATTATGCATCAGGATGTGTCTTATGCCTTGTCGGCAGTACGCTCACAATACGAGCAACTGTATGCGCTGGTTTCTGTAAATTGATTTATTTTACCTTGAACATACCGTAAAGTATAAAAAATAAAGAAACGGGAATATTTAAAAGACGTAAAACAGAGTTAATCCCGCTAAGGCGGTTGAGAGAGTCGGATTCGGGTGGAAAATATAATAAGTAAAAACGGAAAAAATGATAAAAGCAGTTCTCTGTATTTTTTTAGGAGTATTATTTCATAGTTTACCGGCTCAGCAGGTTTTGAATTTGCAGGATTGCCGGAATTTGGCGATAGAGAATAATAAAAAGCTTAAAATTGCCGGAAAAGAACTTGAAGCCAGCCGGGCACAAAAAGCAGAAGCTTTTACAAAATACCTGCCGTCTATCGATGGGGCGGGTATTTACATACGCAATCAGAAAGAGATCAATTTGTTGGAGCATGATGCCTATTTGCCGGTAGGAACGATAAAGGCTGACGGGAGTTGGGGATTACGGGGAGACCAGATACAAATTGTAAATGGAAAGCCGCTACCGAAAGATTATGCCCTTTTACCCAGGGAAGCGATGACTGTCGATGCCCGGAATACGGCATTGTTGCAACTGGGATTGACCCAGCCGGTGTATATGGGAGGGAAAATCAGGGCTTATAACCAACTGGCCGGTTTATCGGAACAGCTTTCCGAGAGTAAATTGGAACAGGAAATGCAAAATGTCATTCAGATGACGGATGAAGCGTATTGGCAGGTCGTTTCTCTCGTTAACCGCAAAAAACTGGCCGATAAATATGTCGAATCATTGCAGAAGTTTACCCGTGATATCGAGGTGATGTATACTACCGGGGTTACGACGAAAGCCGATGTCCTGTCGGTCAAGGTAAAGCTCAACGAGGCGGAGATGCTTCGTTTAAGAGTGGAGGACGGTGTGAGTTTATCCCGTATGCATCTGAATCAGATTTGTGGTTTGCCGACCGATACGGTTTATACGCTGCGGGAAGAAAATATGGAGTTGCAGCCGGATGTTGTGATTCCTGCATTGACACTGGAACAGGTGTATGCCCGGCGGCCTGAGGTTGCCGGTTTGGAGTTGGCGGCCCGTATCTATAAGAAAAAAGAGAAGATCGCTTTGTCGGATTACCTCCCGACGGTAGCGTTAACGGCAAATTACCTGACGATGGCGCCCTCGTTTTTCGACGGTATCAGTACGAAGATGGATGGTATGTGGAGTGTGGGAATCGGGGTAAAGGCACCGATCTTTCATTGGGGTGCTTCCCGGAAAAGTTTACGGAATGCCCGGGCGCAAACGGGAATTATGGAATATAGACTGCAAGAGGCAAAGGAGCAGATCGAGTTACAGGTAAGCCAGGCGGAATTTAAGAGACGGGAGGTAGCCAAGAAGCTGGAAATGGCGGAACATAACCGGCAACGGGCAGAAGAAAACCTGAAGCTTGCCGAAGTGGGATTCAGGGAAGGAACAATTCCGGTGTTGAATGTGCTTGAGGCTCAAACGGCTTGGTTATCTGCTCAATCTGACCGGATTGATGCACAGATCGAAATGAAATTGTGTGAGGTATATTTGTTAAAGGCTTATGGTGTATTGGGAAAGTAGAGCGTACGAAATAGAAAATTACAGAATCGGTAAATATTTAAGCATAAGATACAATGGAAAAACAAGAAAGAAACAAAGTGATCGTGTTGGGTGGGATCGTCGGGTTGATTTTGCTGGTAGCGATTTTCGGCTTTATTTTTTGGGAACCTCAACCGGAGATTATTCAAGGAGAGGCTGAAGCGACAGAAGTGCGTATATCAGGGAAAGTCCCCGGGCGTATCGAGCGTTTTATGGCTTCGGAAGGAGATCGGGTTCAGAAGGGGGATACGCTGGTGATCCTGTGGAGTCCGGATGTACAGGCTAAATTCGAACAGGCCCGGGCTGCAGAAGCGGCAGCTCTGGCGATGAATAAAAAAGTGGACAACGGTTCCCGTTCAGAACAGTTGGCAATGGCTTATCAGAATTGGCAGAAGGCTTTGGCAGCTTTGGATATTGCACAGAAATCGTACGAACGTGTACAGGTTTTGTTTGAAAATGAAGTTGTGTCGGCTCAAAAAAAAGATGAGGCAGAAGCCAACTATAAAGCAATGAAGGCGACGGAACAGGCTGCTCATGCTCAGTATGAGATGGTGAGAAACGGCGCACAGCAGGAAGATAAATTAGCAGCAGAGGCGCAATTGAACCGGGCTAAAGGTGCGGTTGCAGAAGTGGAATCCTATCTCAACGAGACATTCCTCGTATCTCCTGTTGACGGGGAAATTTCGGAACGTTACCCGAATGTCGGGGAGCTGGTGGGAACCGGAGCTCCGATTATGGACGTTATGGATCCCGACGATATGTGGGTGTCTTTCAATATCCGGGAAGACTTGTTGGGAGATATCCGGATGGGAGAGACGTTTACGGCTGTAATACCGGCTTTGAAAAATAAAGAAATCACCTTAAAAGTGACCTATATGAAAGACCGGGGAAGTTATGCCGCCTGGAGAGCGACCAAAACGACCGGACAGTTTGACGCTAAGACATTCGAAGTAAAGGCTGTTCCTACCGAAAAAGTGGAAGGGCTTCGGCCGGGGATGAGTGTACTGAAAAGTGGAAGTAAACGATAAGCTAAAAATCAGGCGGAATGGTATTGTGGACAATTATGAAACGGGAAATGGTAAGGCTGGCGTCGCGCCGGATATACCTCTTTATGATGGTAATCGCTCCGGTATGTTGTTTCCTGTTTTTTGCCGATCTTTTTAAAGAAGGAGTCCCTACGAATTTGCCGATAGCCGTTGTAGACAAAGACAATACTTCGACTTCCCGTTCCTTAACCCGTTCCCTGGATGCTTTCGGGCAGACGGAGATTGTGATGCGTACCGGAGATTTTTCAGAAGCCCGGAAGGCGATGCAAAAAGGAGAAATATACGGTATATTTTATATTCCCGAAAATTTCCGGCAGGAAGCTTCTTCCGGAAAAGAGCCGGTATTGTCGTTTTATACCAACGATTCTTATATTCTTCCCGGTTCTCTGATATACAAAGATATGCGTTTACAGGCTGCACTGGCTAACGGAGCCGTACAGAAAGCTTTGCTGGAAGCAAAAGGAGATACAGATCCCCGGTTGTCGGCCCGTTTGAATCCGGTAGTCGTGGATACCCATCCGCTGAATAATCCCTGGTTGAGTTATGCCGTATATCTTTCGAATATATTGTTACCTGCGTTTTTGGGTATGTTTGCCATGTTTGTGGTTACCTATAGCTTTGGAGAAGAATTGAAAAAAGGGACAGCCCGGGAATTGATGGCATTGAGTCATGATTCGGTGTTGACGGCCGTTACCGGAAAGCTACTTCCGCAGTTGTTGATCTTTATGGTAATCGGTTGCTTTTGTCTGGCTTTATTGTACAGGTTTCTGCATTTTCCTTTAAATAGCGGATTTTTTCCGATGTTTCTGGCGATGTTGTGTCTGATATTGGCATCGCAGGGATTTGCTTTACTGATGACGGGGATTTATAGCCGGAACCGGATCGCATTGAGTACCTGTGCTTTGTGGTCGGTATTGTCGTTTTCTGTCAGCGGCTTTACTTTTCCCGTCCGTTCCATGCCGGAACCAATGCAATATTTTGTTCCTCTTTTTCCGATGCGGCATTATTATCTGATATATGTCGATCAGGCTCTTAACGGAATTCCGCTGATCTATTCCTGGCAGCCCTATATGGCTCTTGTACTTTTTATGCTTTTGCCGTTGCTTGTTATGCCGCGTTTGAAAGCCCGGTTGTTGAAAAATGAGTATTTGCCTTAAGAGGATGCAAAAATGAGAAAAATGTGGTATAACATAGGGTATATTTTTCGAAAAGAATTAAAAGCCGTTTTCGGTGACAGTGCGGTGTTGACCTTTTTTATCGCATTGACATTGGTATATCCGGTGGTGTATACTTATATTTACAGTAACGAGACGGTTTTCGACGTCCCTGTCGCAGTGGTAGACCGGGCAAATGGCTATGAAAGCCGGGAGTTTATCCGGGCGTGGGATGCCTCTTCCGGTGTTGCTGTGGTGGCGAAATGCAGGGATATGGAAGAGGCCCGGCAGTTGTTGTATGAGAAGAAAATATACGGTATTCTGGAAATACCTGCGGATTTCGACCGGGATTTAGTACAGGGCAGACAAGCTCATGTGTCTTTGTATTGTGATATGGGGGCTTTGCTTAATTACAAAGCTTTGTTGCAGGCAGCCAGCAGTGTCGCTATCGGAATGGGGAAGGCCATACAGGTAGAAGGACTGCCTTATGCTTCGGTCAAACAACAGGAGTTGACAGCTTCTCCGGTGCGGATGGAAGAAGTAAAAATTTTCAATCCCCAAAGTGGGTATGCTACTTTTATCATCCCGGCTATTTTGATTTTGGTTATACAACAATCCCTTTTACTGGGAGTCGGCACTTTGGCTGGGACGGCCCGGGAGCGCAACCGTTTCGGGCGTGTAACACCGTCGAATGGGCATTATGCTGATCCGGTAGCGGTGGTTGTAGGAAAAGCTTTGGCTTATTTACCGGTTTATATTTTGATGTCCGTATGGATATTTGTGGTGGTACCCGGTATTTTTAACCTGACCCGGATTGGGGATAAATGGGAATTGTTTCTTTTTCTGACTCCCTTTTTGCTGGCCTGCGTTTTTTTGGCAATGGCCTTATCGTTTTTGTGCCGGCAGCGGGAAACACCTTTCCTGATATTTGTGTTTACATCGGTTCCTTTGATGTTTATGTCGGGTATATCCTGGCCTTCATCCGCGATTCCGGACTATTGGGTGTTTTTTTCAAAGCTTTTCCCTTCGACATACGGTATTGAAGGATATGTGAAAATAAATAGTTTAGGAGCTTCTTTCGGAGATGTCCGGGGAGAGTTTCTGAGCCTTTGGATATTGGTTGCGGTTTATTTCGTTTTGGCTTGTTTTTTGTATTATTGTGAGGGGCGTAGAATCCGGAAAACGTTTTCCGGTCTTTAGTTCTTTGCTGTTTTTATTGTATGGGATAACGTCGCTTGCCGTAGTGGGGAAATGAAGATCGCCGGGGTGAAAAGCAGGAGAGAAAACCGCGGTAAAGGCTTGTGCAATTGATAATAAGGAGGATTGGAACGGAGTGGTTTGTGGTAAATTTTGCGTGTGTATCAGGTGTAATTTTAGATATTGGAATATGGAACGTAACTTTGGAATTATCCTTTCGGGGGTATTTTTGGTATTGTGTGCTTGCCGGCACAATACGCCCGAAAAAGAAATGTTGCCGACAGTAAAAACAGATACTGTCAGGTGTTTTCAAAATGAATTGCATATCACTTATCCGGGGAAGGTAAAGGCTGCCTCGGATGTTGATCTGGCTTTTCGGATTGCCGGTCCGATTCTGAGGATGCCGGCTGAATCCGGAGCTTTTGTGCGTAAGGGGGAGTTGGTCGCTGAAATTGATCCGAGAGATTATGAAGTGCAGCTGTCAGCAACGGAAGCTGAGTATAAGCAAATCAAAGCGGAAGCAGAACGGGTAATCGAGCTTTACCGCCGTAACAGCGTACCGGTGAATGATTATGACAAAGCCGTATCCGGGCTTCAGCAGATTACAGCGAAATACAATGCTCATAAAAATGCATTGAAAGATACCCGTTTGCTGGCACCTTTTGACGGTTATATCCAGAAAAAATATTTCGAGAAGCATGAGACTGTGGGGGCCGGGATACCCGTGGTTTCTATGATTAATCTCGGTTACTTTGAGGTCGGGATTGATATTCCGTCGAGTGATTACGTGCGTCGGGAGCATTTCAAGTCGTTTGCCTGTACATTCGATGTTTTCCCGGACCGGGAATTTCCGTTGGAACTGGTCGAGATCACGCGGAAAGCAAACTTAAATCAGTTGTATCGGGTGAGATTGCGCTTGAAAGCCGATAAAGAGTCGGCTATTGCGGCAGGTATGAGTGTCAATGTAACGATAGAATACGAACCGGAATCCGTTGTTTTGACGAGTGTGCCGGCTACCGCCTTATGTGAAGAAGATGGGAAAGCTTCGGTTTGGGTGTATGATCCTGTATTGCAGAATGTAAAGCAACGTCCCGTAAAGATGGTCAAATTGCTGAAAGACGGGCAAGCTGTTGTATACGACGGCTTAAAAGCCGGTGATATAGTGGTATCGGCAGGTGTGCATCGTTTGAAAGAAGGAATGAAAGTGAAGGTGCTGAAATCGGTAAGTCCGACAAATGTCGGAGGTTTGTTGTAATGCCGTTTGTTGGTTTAAAGTAGAAGTTATGAGTATAACCGAATATGCCTTGAATAATAGGGCTTTGATGAAGTTTTTTATTGCCGTGCTGGTGGGTGGGGGAATTTTCGCTTTTCTTTCCATGAGTAAGTTGGAAGATCCGGAAATCAAGGTAAAACAGGCAATGGTAGTTACTGTTTATCCGGGGGCTTCGGCTCATAAAGTCGAGTTGGAGGTAACGGATGTGTTGGAAAGATCGATACGCTCGATGGGAGAAATCGATAATATCCAGTCGAAGTCTTTAGCGGATGTTTCACAAATCACCGTCGAGATGAAGAGTACGGTTGCTCCGGATGAGTTGGAGCAGGTGTGGGACATGTTGAGACGGAAGGTTGCCAATGCTCAGGCCGGTTTACCTGAGGGAGCGCGGCCGTCGCTGGTGATGGACGATTTCGGAGATGTGTACGGTATGTTTTATGCCATGACGACGGACGGTATCCCGGATGAGGAATTGATGGATTATGCCCGGTTGGTGAAACGGGAGTTGCAGGATGTGGAGGGAGTACGTCGTGTAGAAATCTACGGAGACCGTAAGCCATGTATCAATATCGAGATCATTCAGGACAAGATGGCCAATCTCGGCGTTCATCCTTTAGAGGTGTTGTCGACATTGACCAATCAGAATAAAACCGTGTACCCGGGGTATTTCAATAGCGGGGATATCCGGGTTCGGGTAACTATAAACGACGATTACCAATCGATAGAAGACATCAGGAATCTGATTATTCAGGGGCATGAACAGGACCAATTACGTTTGGGGAACATCGCTTCTGTGACACGGGGATATGATACGCCTTCCCGTAATGAAATGAGGTATGACGGGCAACGGGCTTTGGGGATTTCTCTGTCGATGGAAAAAGGAGGGAATATAGTCGAACTGGGAAAGGTCGTTGACCGGAAACTGGAACAACTGAAAGAAGCCCGTATTCCCCTGGGAGTGGAGTTTCACAAAGTATTTTTCCAGCCGGAGCAAGTACGGAATGCAATCAATGTATTTATGATTAATTTGTTGGAATCCGTACTTGTCGTAATTTTAATATTGATGTTTACGATGGGATTCCGAAGCGGTGCAATTATTGGGGCCGGGTTGGTTATTATTGTTCTGGGTTCTTTTGTCGTTTTGTATTTTTTTGACGGGACGTTACAGCGGGTGTCTTTGGGAGCTTTGATTGTGGCGATGGGGATGTTGGTCGACAATGCCATTGTCATTATCGACGGTATACAGGTCGATCTGGAACGTGGAATAAAGAAACCGGCAGCATTGACCAATATTGTGAAAAAAACGGCCATGCCTTTACTGGGGGCTACTTTGATCGCTATTCTTGCGTTTTTGCCGATTTTTCTTTCTCCGGATACGACCGGGGAATATGTGCGGGATTTGTTTATTGTTCTGGCCGTATCTTTGCTGTTGAGTTGGATACTGGCTCTCACTCAGATTCCGGTGCATGCCGATCGTTTTCTGAAGGTGAAGCCCAGACAGGCAGAAAAGTTATACGATAGTAAGATATACCGCCTTTTCCGTCATTTTTTAAGTTATATGCTCTGGCATAAAAAACTGGCCGTCGGGGTTACGTTGGTGTTATTGGGGGTGAGTATATGGCTTTATCGGTATATTCCCCAGGGATTTTTTCCGGATTTGAGTTATAGCCAATTGTATATAGAATTCAGTATGCCGGAGGGTACCCGGATTGAACGGGTACAGAAAGATATGGCTTCGATTGAGGATTACTTGTTGTCGCGCCCGGATATCACTCATGTGACGACGAGTTTCGGAGGAACGCCTTCCCGTTATAACCTGGTGCGTTCGATTGCCGAGCCGTCGATGTCGTACGGAGAGTTGATTGTCGATTTTACGGGGCCGGACGAATTGAAAACATCGATCCCCGAATTGCAGAAATATTTGACAGAAAATTATCCGGACGCTTATGCCAGGATTAAGCGATATAACCTGATGTATGAGAAATTTCCGGTAGAACTGATGTTTACCGGACCGGATCCGGCTGTATTGAAACAGTTGGCTGAAAAGACGGAACAAATAATGAGAAATGAACCTTCGGCTATGTTGGTGAGGAACGATTGGGAACCGATGATGCCTGTTCTGACCGTTGATTATTATCAACCGGTTGCCCGGACGGCAGGCTTGTCCCGTTCGGATATCGGGATTTCGATGCTCTCGGCTACGGACGGCTTACCGGTAGGTTCTTATTATGAAGGCACACATTCATTGCCGCTTTATATTAAAAGTGTCGATACGAAAGGGGAGAAGCCGGGTACTTTGAATACGATACCGGTGTGGAGCATGATGCCTTCGACGGCCGTATTGAACAGCGAATCGGTCAAGGGGTTATTGATGGGGACGCTGAAAACCGAGGATTTACTGGAGGAAACTATCGGTTCCATTCCTTTGAGTCAGGCTACCCGGGGGATAGATGTGCGCTGGGAAGATCCGGTGGTGAGGCGGTATAACGGACAGCGTGCGATCAAGGCACAATGTAATAATGCTCCCGGTTATACGGCGGCAGATGTCAGGAGCGCCTTGTTGCAAAAGGTAGATACGATGACGCTACCGGAAGGCTATGCGATGAAGTGGCTGGGCGAATATCGTGCCAGTAGCCAATCGACAAAATATTTGTTCCGGAATTTACCTTGGGCCGGTATTCTGATGATCGGGATTCTGATTATGTTGTTCCGGGATTTCCGGAAACCGGCGATTATTCTTCTTTGTTTGCCTTTAGCTGCTATAGGTATCGTCATCGGGATTCTGATAAGCGGTAAAGATTTCGGTTTTGTAGCGATTGTGGGAGCACTTGGGTTGATCGGTATGATGATTAAGAACGGGGTTGTATTGCTGGACGAAATAACCTTGCAAATCGGTTCGGGTAAAGAGCCTGTTACGGCATTACTCGATTCTTCCTCTTCCCGCTTCCGGCCGGTGATGATGGCTTCAATGACGACGGTTGTGGGGATGTTACCGTTGCTGACGGACGATCTTTTCGGTTCTTTAGCTGTGACTATTATGTCCGGTTTGTTGGTCGGAACAGTGATTACCCTGGTTTTTATTCCGGTGTTATATGCTTTGTTGTTCGGGATAAAAGGAGAAAATAGAAAGAAGTTATGAAAATGTGGATAACCTTAGCGGGGCTTTTAATAGCCTGTGCCTTACCGGCACAAGAAAAGCTGGATTTGCCGAAATGCCGGCAGATGGCGTTGGAAAACAGTAAGAAGCTGGGGATTGCCGGGCGGCAGTCAGCAAAAGCGACATTTGATAAAAAGGTTTACCGGGCCAATTTTTTCCCGAAGATTTCCGGGATGGGAATGTATGCCTATATGCAAAAGGATTATTCTTTTACGATTGACGGAGGATATTTACCGACTTATGTGCCCGATGCGTCCGGTAAATTATTGCCTAATTTATTGCTTGATGCTGCCAATAGGCCGGTAATCGGTCCGGACGGGAATTATGTGTTCAGGCAATATGCTTTTCTACCGGATATTAATTTGTCTCTGGGCTTGGATAATGCATATACGGTCGGTGGTGTCGTAGAACAGCCGGTATATATGGGGGGAAAAATCCGTTCGGCTTTCCGGATGGCTTCTATCGGCGTGGAAATGGCTGAATTGAATTTAAAATCAGTCCGTGCGGAGGTAATAACAGAGACTGACGAAGCATACTGGCAGTTTTTGCGATTGAAAGAATTGGTCGTTTCTGCCGGAAAATACAAAGATGTGGTTGCTGAATTGGTGCGGAGTCTGACGGATGCTTACCAAACAGGTATGGCTTCTCAAAACGATTTATTAAAAGCACAGGTCAAGCTCAATGAGGCAGAATTGTTGCTGCAAAAAGCACAAAACGGGGAAAAACTGGCGGAAATGAATTTGTGCCGGGTAATCGGAGTGGATTTGGGGACATTGTTACAGGTAAAGGATTCGTTGTATGATGGGATTACTCCCGGTGTTTTATCGGTTGACGGATCCGGGGTGACAGCCCGCCCGGAGTATGGTATGTTGGACAGGAATATAGAATTGAAAAAGAATCAGACGAAACTGACCCGTGCGGATTTTTTGCCGCAGTTGGGCGTATCCGCTTCCTATGCCTGGACCGACGGTATTTCGGTAAACGGAGAAGCCGACGGTATGGCTTCTTTTATGGCGATGGCTTCTTTGAAAGTTCCGGTATTTCATTGGGGCGAAGGACGTAATAAGACAAAAGCAATGAAGGCTGAAGAAGAGATGAGTGAGTTGCAAAAAGAGGATATGGTGCGTCTTATGCAGCTTGAGGAAGCGAAAACCCGTTTTAACGTAGAAGATGCTGCTGCACGGGTGAGGCTGACGGCCAAATCTTTATTGCAGGCGAAAGAAAATCTGATGGTCAGTAAAAACCGTTATGAAGTAGGAATGGAAAGTCTGACGAATTACATGGAGGCACAGGCACAATGGCAGAAAGCCTGGAGTGACTGGATCGATGCCAAAGCCGAATTGCGTGTGAGTGAAACGCATTACCTCCGGGCGACCGGCAGATTGGAGTGAAAACAGGAGCATTTTCTCTCCTGTTTCCACTTGTTTGTTTTATTCTTTTTCACTGACGGCTACGGCTTTTTGGTTTTTCCGGATAAGCATGCGTAAATAAAATAACCTGACGGTTTCCGGTGATACCTTGTACCGTTTCGCAATTTTTTGAAAAGAAAGCCCTTCGGTCCTTAATCTGCATATCTCATCTCTGTATTCATGTAGTTTTCCACAACTGAAACTACCTTTTGGACGTCCCAGTTTCATACCGGCTGCCCGGCGGCGGGCCAATGCTTCGCGTGTACGTTGAGAAATCAGCGTACGTTCGATTTCTGCACAGAGTCCGAAAGCAAAGGCAAGCACCTGGCTGTTGATCGAAGTGTCGAATTTGTACCCTTCTTTGATGCTGTGGATGGTGATGCCCTTTTCGATGGATTGATGAATGATGTTCATGATATTCATCATTTTACGGCTGAGACGGGATACTTCCGTGATAATCAGAATATCCCCCCGCTGCAGGCGTTTGAGTAAAGAACCTAATTCCCGTTCGTTTTCTTTTTTGGTTCCGCTGACAGTTTCTGTACACCAGGTCGTTATTTCCAGGTCATGTTTCTTACAGAAATTCAGTACTTCGCTTTTTTGATTTAAGATTGTTTGTTTGTCTGTGCTTACACGTAGATAAGCTGCTACGATTTGTTTTCGTTCCATTTTTCGTTTTTTTCCCAATGTTGATAATAATATATAGACTAAGGCAGACTGACGGTTACGAACGGTTTCCCAATCCCGGTCGTATCGGTATGTGTCTGCTTAGGTGTTAAGAGTCAGTGCAAAAGGCTGTAGAAGGTGAAAAAGAGTAGTAAGCAGGGGTACATACGCTGTTTTTTCTCTGTGATCGATATAACGAGATATCTAGCATATTTTACCATTTTAGACAATTTTACGACAAATATAAAAAGTTTTAATTAAAACTTGGCTTATATCCGTCTATAGACGTTTTAATGTATTTGTTTTTTCTTTTTTTGGTTAAAATGAAACAATCCTTTTTCGAATGAGTATATAGAAGAGTACTTTTTAATTGTAGATTTATGATTTACGATTTTAGATTAATGGATCTGATAATGAATCAGTTTTCGAATGATTTACAATTGACGATCTGAAATTTACAATTTATATGTAGGTTTTAAGTTTACGATTATAGATAGAGCTTTCAATTTCCGTTTTGTTAAAAAAATGAAAATTGTAATTTTTTCAAAATATATTTATGAAAACAATATTTTTTTTAAGGAATATACTCGTTATGACGGGAATTGCCGTGACCGTATTTTCTTGTCGTCAGAAAACGGAATCTTTGTCGATAGCGCAATTGGTAAAAACAGCGGAAGTGAAAACCCGGGAAGGTTTACTGACGGTTACTTATCCCGGTCGCTTACAGGCAGCTTCGGATGTAAAACTGTCTTTCCGGGTGGCCGGACCGATACAGAAAATTTTTGTTTCAGAAGGAGAATATGTTAAAAAAGGGCAGCTTTTAGCTCGCCTGGATCCCCGGGATTATCAACTGCAATATGATGCGGCACATGCTGAGTATATCCAGGTAAAAGGGGAATCGGAACGGGTGATGGAACTTTATAAGCGGAAGAGCGTACCGGTAAACGAATACGATAAGGCTGTTGCGGCTCTCAAGCGGGTGACGGCTGCTTACCATGCACAGAAAAATGCGTTGGAAGATACCCGTTTAAAGGCGCCTTTCGACGGGTATGTCCAGACAAAGTATTTCGATGCTTTCGAGATCGTCAGTCAGGGGACTCCTGTCGTATCGATGATCAATAACGATTATCTGGATGTCGATGTGGAGGTTCCTTCCAGTGATTATATCCGGCGGGAAGATTTCAGGACCTTTTACTGTACAGCGGATGTTTATCCGGATCAGGAATTGCCATTGGAGTTACTGGACATCACCCGGAAAGCTAATTTTAACCAGTTATTTAAGGTCAGGTTTCGTTTAAAGCGGGACAATAATCTGAATCTGGCACCCGGAATGAGTGTCAGCGTTACAATAGATTATGCCCCTACGGCAGAACATCTGGCAGTCGTTCCGGTATCGGCTCTGTTTCAACAAGAAGGCCGTTCCTATGTGTGGTTGTTGGATACAGATAAACAAACCATAAAAATGTTTCCGGTAAAAGTGAGACAGGTGACGAAAAGCGGGGAGGCTATTGTAGAATCCGAACTCCGTCCGGGAGAACAGATTGTTTCTGCCGGAGTAAATAGCCTCAAAGACGGACAGAAAGTACGGATATTGCCCGCTCCTTCTTCTTCCAATGTCGGTCAGCTTTTGTGATCTCTGTTATTTCGACTTTTAGATATAAAAACTATGAATTTTACAGAATATGCATTAAAAAATAAGGCGTTGGTTTACTTCTTTGTGGTGGTACTGATTGTCGGGGGGATTTATTCGTTTATAACGATGAGTAAGTTGGAAGACCCTGCAATTACAGTGAAGCAAGCTATGGTGGTGACGGCTTATCCGGGCGCTTCTGCTTATCAGGTGGAATTGGAAGTGACCGATGTACTCGAGAAATCGATTCGTTCGATGGGTGATCTGGATCACGTAGAGTCGCGTTCGATGGATGATGTTTCCGAGATATTGGTGGAATTGAGCAGTACGGTACCTTTGGCTGAATTGCAACAAAATTGGGATATTTTACGCCGGAAAGTGGTAAATGTACAGGCACAGTTGCCGGAAGGGGCGCAGACTTCTGTCGTTATGGACGATTTCGGCGATGTGTACGGTATGTTTTATGCTATGGTATCGGATGGTTTCGGTTACCAGGAAATGATGGATTATGCTCAGTTGGTAAGACGTACCGTATTGGATATTGACGGGGTGAGTAGTGTCGACATTTATGGGGAAAGAGAACCTTGTATCGACGTTCGCATACTGGAAGATAAAATGGCGAATCTGGGGGTACACCCTGCAGAAATAATCCTGACATTGAACAGTCAGAATAAAACGGTGTATTCAGGCTATTATAACAGCGGGGAAAAACGTATCCGGGTCGGGGTCAACGGGAATTTTAAAGAGATAGAAGACATCCGGAATCTGTTGATCCGGGGGCATGAGGAAGATGAGTTGAAACTGGGCGATGTGGCCGAAATTAGTAAAGGTTATGTCGAGCCTGCCCGGGAAGGCTTGTGGTATGATACGATTCCGGCTATAGCTATTTCTATTGCGATGCAGGAAGGCGGAAATATTATCGATTTGGGAAAAGTCGTCGATAAAAAGCTGGATGAACTGAAACAGGAAATTATCCCGGCGGGGATTGATTTTAAAAAAGTGTTTTTTCAGCCCACCCGGGTAAAAGAAGCAATCAATGTTTTTATGGTCAACCTGATCGAATCGGTTCTGATTGTGATTCTGGTCGTCATGTTGTCGATGGGATTGCGCAGCGGATATATCATTGGGGTTGGCCTGGTAATTGTGGTTTTAGGTTCTTTAGTCGTTTTACATATGATGCACGGTACGTTGCAACGGGTATCCCTGGCTTCGTTTATTATAGCGATGGGGATGCTGGTAGACAATGCGATCGTGATTGTCGACGGAATAATGGTCGATTTGCAGCGGGGAGTGCAAAAACCGGCTGCATTGGTCAATATTACGAAAAAAACAGCCTGGCCTTTGCTGGGGGCTACTACAATCGGAATTTTAACGTTCTTACCGATCTATTTGTCTCCGGATACGACGGGAGAGTATGTTCGTGACCTCTTTATCGTATTGGCGGTTTCTCTTTGGCTGAGCTGGATACTGGCATTGGCTTATGTACCGATACAGGCTGGCCGTATTTTAAAGCCGAAAGGCAAACCGGTCAGCGAGGCAGTGATGTATGAGCGGCCGGTATACCGGTTCTACCGGAGAATATTGCAGTTCTCCGTACACTATCGCTGGATGATAGTTGCGGTTGTCGTCATCTTGCTGGCTATCAGTATGTGGGGATTTCGGTTTATCCGTCAGGGGTTTTTCCCGGATTTGAGTTACAATCAGTTGTATATTGAATATCAAATGCCTTACGGGACAAATCCGGAAACTGTCCGTCAGGATTTGGCATCTATGGAACATTACCTGATGAGCCGGCCTGAAATAACAGCCGTAACGACCAGTCTGGGAGGAACACCTTCCCGTTATAATTTGGTCAGGACAGTGGCAGAACCTGCTTTAAGCTATGGAGAGCTGATCGTGGATTTTACCTCTCCGGCTACCTTGAAAACGAATCTGAATGAGTTGCAGCAATATCTTTCGGAACATTATCCCCAGGGATATGTCCGGATGAAACAATATAACCTGATGTATATGAATTTTCCGGTGCAATTTATGATCTCCGGTCCCGATCCGGCTGTGCTGAAAAATTTGTGCAGACAGGCAGAGAATATCATGCGTCAGGATTCGACGGCTGTTTTGGTGACGAATGACTGGGGGCCGATGACCCCTGTTCTGGATGTAAAGTACCATCAACAAATCGCCCGTATTTCCGGTTTATCGCGTGAGGACGTCAGTCTGGCTTTATTGGCGGCAACGGAGGGTTTACCGATAGGTTCCTATTATGAAGGAGATCATGATTTACCGATTTATATCAAAAGTGTAAACCGTAAGGGAGAACGTCCGGAACAGATTAATAACGTTCCGGTATGGAGTTTGGCCCCTTCGGTAAACGGGTTGAGTATGCAAATGGTCCGGGAGCTGATGACGGGAATGGTGTCTGAAAATGACATCCTGCGGGGAATGATAGGCTCCCGGCCTTTGAACCAGGCTATTAACGGTGTGGATATGAACTGGGAAGTCCCTTTGGTACGAAGGTATAACGGACAGCGTTCGATCTCCGTACAATGTAATAATGCTCCCGGATTTACGGCGGACGAAACACGTAACAGTTTACTGGCACGTATGGATTCACTTCAGATTCCACCCGGTTATACGACCGAATGGCTTGGAGAATACCTGGCCAGCACCCAGTCGAAGCAATATCTTTTTAAGAACGTTCCTGTAGCTATCGTGTTGGTAATTGCCATCCTGGTCGCGTTGTTTGCGGATTTCCGTAAGCCTTTGATGATATTGCTCTGTTTGCCTTTGGCTATCATCGGAATTGTAGCCGGGATGCTGTTGGCGGGAAAAGATTTCGGTTTTGTCGCAATTGTGGGCGCATTGGGTTTGGTCGGTATGATGATCAAAAACGGGGTTGTCCTCGTTGATGAAGTAAATATACAGATACAGAGCGGCAAAGAGCCGTTTATGGCTTTGCTCGATGCCTCTTCTTCACGTTTGAGGCCTGTGCTGCTGGCGGCGATGACGACAATTCTCGGAATGATCCCTCTGGTCAATGACGATATGTTCGGAGCATTGGCGGTTACGATTATGGGCGGATTATTTGTGGGCACGATTATTACTTTGGTTATACTGCCCGTGTTGTACGCTCTTTTTTATCGGATACGTTATAAAATACAGGAGAAAAAAGCGGCAGAGTCAAATTAGTTATTGCGTTAAATAATGCCTGTAGCCGTCCGGTGTTTTGAATCCGGATTGATTAAGGAATAGGAAATAAGTCAGGGACTAATAGTTTTAATAAAATGAAGTATTTTGTAATTATAGCTTTGTTGTTTTTTACAGACAATGCCGGTCTTTGGGCGCAGGTCAGGTTGGATCGTCAGCAATGCCGGGAAATGGCACTCGAAAACAGCAAACAGATGGCAATAGCCGGCAAGGAGAAAGAAAAGGCTGTGTATACGCTGAAATCTGTACGGGCCGGTTTTTTTCCGAGATTATCGGCGACCGGTATTGGTTTTTACAATCAGGAAAAATATTCGTACAAGCTGAAAGGCGGTTATCTGCCGACTTATGTTCCTGATGGACAGGGACAGTTACAGCCGAATGTGATCCTTGATCCGGCAACCGGTCGTCCGGTGATCGGTGCGGACGGGAAGCCGGTTTTTAAGGAGTATGCTTTTTTGCCCGATATAGGTATTAAAATCGGAATGCGGGGTGTTTACCTGGCCGGCGTACAATTGGAACAACCGGTTTATATGGGCGGTAAGGTCCGGGCTGCCCATCAGATGGCACGGACGGGAGAGGTGATGGCGGAAGAGAATGTACGGTTCAATCGTTCGGAGATATTGTTACAGGTCGACCGGGCGTATTGGCAGATGCTAAGGGTACAGGAACAAGTGGGGGCAGCTAAAGCTTACCGGGAAGTGGTAAAGGCTTTGTTGCAGGATCTTCGTAATTCACAGGAAGTCGGCATGGTCAGCAACAACGATGTATTGAAGGTGGAGGTGAAATACAATGAAGCTCAGTTGATGTTGCAAAAAGCGACAAACGGGTTGATACTTTCACAAATGGATCTTTGCCGCTTGATCGGTTTGGACCTAAATACCCGATTACATTTGAGCGATACCCTGCCGGAAGCGACTTCGACCGGTTTACCCGATGCCGGTGGGAATGTGGAACAACGCCCCGATTATAAATTGCTGAAAGAAGAAATCGGGTTGAAACAGAAAGAAATAAATCTTGCCCGTTCGGAATTTTTACCGCAAATTGGCGTTTCTGTAGGCTATGGTTATGGCGGTGGACTTGAATTGAACGGTGGAACAGATGCCAGTGCTTCGCTGAATGCCATGGCTTCTGTCCGGATTCCTCTGTTTTATTGGGGAGAAGGAAGGAATAAAATAAAGGTTGCTGAGGTAGAGCGCGAGATGAGCCAGTTGAATCTGGAAAAATCTGCTCAACTGATGGAATTGGAGGTTGCCTCTACCCGGTTTAATATTCAGGATGCCCGTACCCGTATTGAGATGTGCCGGAATGCCTTGAAACAGGCAGAAGAAAATTTGCGCATATCGAAGGCGCAATATGATGTCGGTATGGAAAGTCTTTCGAATTTGCTCGAAGCACAGGCACAGTGGCAAGAAGCCTGGAGTCAGTGGGTGGATGCCAAAGCAATGCTGCAACTTAGTGTATCGGAATACCTGAAAGCCGTCGGAGGTCTGGAATAAACGAATGTCCGGGGAGAGCCCCGGACATTCGTATTTAATTCGCTTTCCGGTTTCTATTTTTTGTTTCCGGATTTATCCGGGAATGCCGGGATAGCCGGTTCTTTCGGTGATTCAGTTTTCAATTTTTCCAGAATGACCTCAATGGCCTTGTTCAATTGTTCGTCTTCACCCATATATTCTTTGTACGGGTCGTTATTGATTTCCATATCCGGGCTGACTCCGGAGCCTTCGATGATAAAACCGCTGCCGTTTGCGGCGAATGGGGCGTAGGAAGGCGTTACGATAGAGCCGCCGTCGACAACGGGAACCGTACCGCTATAACCGACAACACCGCCCCAGGTACGGTGTCCGATAACAGTACCCAGATTGTTGTATTTAAAACGGTAAGGGAACAAATCTCCGTCGGAGGCTGAATAACCGTTTACCAATAATACTTTCGGTCCGATAAATGTACCTACCGGATTGACAGAACCTTCCGTCTGATTGGTATGCATGGTATAAAAAGTAGGAGTACGTAGCAGACGTTCGGTAATCATCGGAGATACGTTACCGCCTCCGTTTCCCCGGTCGTCGATAATCAAAGCCTTTTTGTTCAATTGCGGATAGTAGTGTTTTACAAATTCATTTAAGCCGGCGACTCCCATATCCGGAATGTGAATATAGCCGACTTCTCCGTTGGTGGCTTCATTCACCTTACGGATGTTGTTTTCGACCCAATTGTAGTAGTACAACTGTGATTCGTCGGCTAACGGAGTTACCAGTACCGATCGTGCACCACTGGCTTCGGGCCGGGTGTTGACTTCTATTTCGACGGTTTTACCGGCCTTGTCAATCAGGTATTCGGATAAATTGTCGGTTTCCTTTAATGAACGGCCGTCGATAGAGATCAGATAATCTCCTTCTTTAACGTTTACTCCAGGCATAGTGAGGGGAGAGCGGGTGGCTGCGTTCCAATTGGCTCCCTGAATGATCCTGGCAACCTGGAAATAGCCGGATGCATCTTTCCGGAATTTGGCCCCCAGTAAACCCATCGGAATACGGGTCGGTTCCGGATGTTCCCCGTTGGCGGAATAGGCATGTCCGACACTCAATTCCCCGATCATTTCTCCGATGATGTAAGTAAGGTCTGTACGGTGGTTTACATAAGGAATCAATACTTTGTATTTTTCATATACGGCATTCCAATCCACTCCGTGCATATTTTTTGCATAGAAAAAGTCCCGCATTTGCCGCCAGCTTTCATTATATATCTGCATCCATTCCTGATGGTAGTCAATATTTTTCTTGACGTCTTTCAGGGATATCGGTTTGCTGATATTCACGGCAGAAACGGGAATGTCGATTACTTCCATTTGTCTGCCGCTCATTGCCAGTGCTTTTTTGTAGCCGGGACCAAAGCCGATACGGGCATTCAAAGCCGTTTCCTGCCGTTTGTCGAGATCGTAGAAATAACCTTGTCCGTGACGGTTGTAATACACCTTATTGCCGATCATTTCGATGCCGTAGTAATTGGCGGCCATAATCGGCAACTCTATGATCCGGTTGCTTAGATTGTCAAAATCATAAACGATTTTGTTGTCATTTTTGACCGGCTTATTGTTTTTCGATTCTTTAGCCGTACTTTTTTCCGGTTGGGGTTTGTCCTGCTTTACCCGGTCGTTTTCCGGTGCGAATGGGATGTCGGCGTCTTTTGCCAGCGGGAGTATATATACTTTATTCATATTCGTATATACATGATTCCATTCGGTTTGGCTATAGGTCGGATTGAACGTACGGGCGGAACTGAAAACAAGGTATTTACCGTCTGTACTGAAATTGGGAGAACCGGTTTGATACCAACCGTCGGTAATTACTTGCTTTTCTCCGTTTTCGGTATTGTAAACGATAATGTTGTTCATGCCTTTTTCCGGACGGATAAAAGTAAGGTATTTGCTGTCGGGCGACCAGTTGTAGGAATGAATCGGAGCGATCCCGGAAGTTTCGACAACGGTTGTTGTTCCCGATGATACATCGGTGATGTTCAATGTATTACGTTTTTCATTCCAGGCAATTTTTTTACTGTCGGGCGACCATTTCAAATCGAAGATATATGTCTTTAAATCTTGGGTCAGTTGTCGTTCCTTACCGTTGAAAGCATCCCGCAACCAGATATTGAATTCCCCGCTTTTATCGGAGATATAGGCAATTTGTTGGCCGTCGGGCGACCAGCTTCCGGCAAAATCATTGGCATCGGAAGAATTTGTCAGGTTGTAGGTCACTCCTTTTTGTGCCGGTACTGAAAATAAATCGCCCCGGGCAGAAATCAGGAGTCTTTCTCCATTGGGAGATATATCGGCGGAAGCGATCTGATTACTGACATCTTTCAATTCCGGGCGGGAGTATATCTGGTCATTATCGATATTTACATTTACTTTTGTGGCCTGTTTGCTATGGGTGTCGAATTTATAAATATAACCACCCTGCTCGTAAACGATCTGGTCTTTTCCGATAGCCGGGAATTTGATATCGTAATCTTTGTAAAATGTGAGCTGCCGGGTTGACTGATCACTCAGGTTGTATGCAAACAGATTCATGACGTCGTTGCGGTCGGAAATGAAATAGATCTCTTTTCCGTCGGCAGACCACATCGGAATAATATCCTGCCGTTTGTTATCGGTGATTTTTTCCGATTTTTTTGTGTCGAAGTCAAAAATACGAATATCATCGGCCATACCTCCTTCATATCTTTTCCAGGTCCGGAATTCCCGGAAAACGTGGTTATAAGCCAGTTTTTTCCCGTCGGGAGAATAGGAAGCGAAACCGCCGTCACTCAAAGGAATTTCTGCCGGCATACCGCCTTCTACCGGTACGGTAAACAGTTGGCCCGTAAAATCGTTAAATGTATAACAGCGGGACCGGTAAAGGATTTGCTTGCTGTCGGGAGTCCATCCGATAACGATATTGTTGGGACCCATACGGTCGCCCAAATCATCGCGTCCCAAAGTGGCTGTAAAGGTTAATCGCCTGGGTTCTCCTCCCTCTGCCGGGATGACAAAAACCTCGGTGTTACCGTCGTATTGCCCTGTAAAAGCAATGTATTTTCCGTCGGGAGAAAATCTGGGAAACATTTCGTAGCCGATATGAGATGTCAGGCGGCGGGCTGTACCTCCGTCAGCATCTACCGTGTACAAATCTCCGGCATACGAGAATACGATTTTATCTCCGTTTATGTGCGGGAAACGTAATAGCCTCCCTTCTTCGCCATAAGAAAAAATCACTGAAGCCAATAGGCCGAGTGTCAGTAAAATGTTTTTCATATTCGATGTATTTATGATTATAAAGCTGTTGTAATTAATATTAGATGTATTATTGAGATAAAGGTTTATTCCGTACCGCTTATTTTGTAACAATTTTTCGGTTTTGGGATTTCGCAGATTTTGTTGATCCCGGTGATTTTAATTATTACCAATTTTATTTCAACCCGATTTTGTTCCGATTGGGCTTTGTGCTTCCGGTCAAATATAGCGTTCTTTTTTCAATTTAAATATGAACATAATCAAAAAAACGGGAAAGGAAAGTATAAAAAAACTGCACAAACAATCCTTTCTCAAACAAGCTTGGTAAATGTATGAAATCGGTTGTTTGTGCAGAAAACAGATCAGAATGACTTGGGATCAAAGAACCTCTCTGTTTTTTTTCCATTTTTAAGAGTCTCTCGCACATTAAGAAGGTTGCCATGCCCCGACTTGGGAAAGGAGCACGGCAACACGAAAAATTGACTTATTATCAACTTGGGATATCTTTATTCAAAAACTTGAAATTGTGCTACTTGAGCTGTTTCACTCGAAATGAAACAATAAATTTTGTAATTGCCCGGAGCAAGTGAACTGATATCAATTGTTGCACTTCCCCCTGTAAAGGCTATCGCTTCTTTGGTAATAAGCGCCTGGTTATTCATGTCCGTTACCTGGAACACAACTCTGCCCATATTTTCAAAGAACGTATTTACTATAGTCTTTTTATCCAATGATAAAACTCCTTTTATTAATGTCGGTTGTACTGAGGTCGGATATACGATATCCCCCATATTGACACCTTGGTATTCTAACTCTTCGTCCGTAATAGAAAATGCAGGCGAAATAATCAAACCGATTAATACAATAATTAAACTGAATAATTTTATTTTCATGACTTCGATTCGTTTTGGTTATTGAAGCTGTGACAAAGGTAAGGCAAATATTCTCCGGTCTCCAAGTCATTTTCTTGGACATCCCCGGGGACAAAATCATTTTTTTAATTGGATATACGTATTGATTTTAAGTATATTATCCTAAAATAGGCCGGGGACATCCCTGTTTTTACCCCTTTTTTCAGCCTATTTTTTTATAATAAATGTATCTTATAACTGACTCAAATATTCTTCCAGTGTGACTTTCGGATTGTCGTTTCCGACCAGTTTGAGTTTTAACCGGTACTTCCTTTTTTTCAGGGCATCGAAGGAAATACGGAAGATCTGTGCGATATCGCTGATGTTCCATTGGTGGCGGAGCATCGATGCCAGCAGGATTTCCTCGATCGAAATATCCGGACATTGCAGCTTAAGCTTTTCAATAAAGCGGTTTTCGATGTTCATCAGGGCGGCAAACAGACGGTCAGAGTAATTGCTTTTCTGGTGGCGGAAAGCGTCCTGAAACTCATCGTACACCTTTGTCGGAATGATATTGACATTTCTGTAAAGAACCCGTTCGATTTCCGTATAGGTGTCGTTATTGTCGTTGATCAGTTCCTTGGATAAGGCAAATCCCCATTGGGTTTTTTTGATCTCTTCGGTTAAACGGGTATTCCGTACTTTTAGTTTGCGATGGTTCCACATAAAATACAAGGCAATGATACAAGCCACCAATGCGATGATAAAGATGACCATGATAATACCGAGACTGCGGTTTTTGGTTGCCAGATTTTCTTTTTCCTGTTTTTCGAGTTTGTATTTATTTTCCAGTTCCTTTAAATCGGCATTTTTATTTTGGGAATGGATTTTATCTTTTACCTCGTTGTATTTTCCCCTTAATTCGCAGGCTGTTTTATAATTGCCCTCCGTTTCTTCCAATTGGAAAAGGATGCTGTAGCCGTTGGCAATATTATATAAATTGCCTTCTTTTTCGGCTGCATTCAACATTTTCATACAGTACAGCCTGCAACTGTCGGTATTTTCTTTGTACTGATATATTCTGGTGATCAGTAAATAGAGAGGCGATTTTTTGGAAAAATCCCGTTTTTCCATAATAGATATACATTGTTCGCTAAAAGTTAAAGCCGTATCGTAATTTTTGATTTTCTGGTATAGGTAACTTTGGTAATTCAAAATACTTAAATGAAGGTCTGTGATATTGGTTTTTTGTCCGTCGTCTATTTTCCGGATCATTCTCGTCGCTTCGGACAATTGTTCTTTTGCTTTTCCGAATTCCTTTTGTTTTATATACAATAGGCCAAGTTGCCTATAAACATAGGTGACTGATATGGAATCTTTTAATTCGGAATATAAATTGAGAGCGCCATTGTAATAGCTTTCTGCTTCGCTAAAATTGTTTTGCCTATCTTGAATTTGTCCCAGCCAATAGTAGATCAATCCCAGGATGTGCGGGTCGTCTTTACTGCTTTTGTCGTAGTTGATTTCGGCTTGCTTTAGCAAGTTATAAGCCTGTTCTACATCCTTCCCTTGCAGATATAGGTGTTCACCCAGATAAAATTGGATACGGGCCAGTTTTAGAAAATCGTCTTGATTTTGATAGTATTGATAGGCAAACTGTAAAGTGGAATCGTTTTTCAGCCTTGTTCCGGTTTTATCCCCGCTGGCAGCCTCCAGCAAATAGAAGTAGGCCTTTTCTTCTTTATTCAGAAGATCGGGATCGAGATTTTTTAAACTGTCTTTTACAGCGAAAGGGTCTGTTTTCAATAAAAGATCCCATTTTTCCAGTTGTCGGAAATGAGAAGAATTGAAATTACAAGAAATAAAGAGCCCCAAGAAGATAATTAAAGTCAAAGTTATTTTCATCACACACTAATTTTTTGCAAAAATATACTAACTTTAATAATAAATCAATGCTTTCCGCAGACTCTTTTTTTACTGGAAATGTTTTTTTTAACATTTAACTTTTAATTACCTTTCAATTTATCCTTTTTTAATCCTGAATTAAAAAATTGAAATATTTATAAAAATCAGACATAATGTAATTTTATTCTGATAAATCCGGTGTTTTTTATTCTCTTTTTTTAGTTAAAAAATGGCTGTTTTTGAAGTGATAAGGTTTTTGTAAAAAATAGGTCTTATAATCAGTATGTTATAAGTGTAGTGATAAGGTTTTTGTTTGCCGGCAATTGAATCTTTTTTGCTTTTGTCTTCTAAATTTAACACAGACAATCAAATGCAGCCGTTATGAGCCGTTATGTCAAATCGAAAGCATTTCCTTTGCCTGGGCTATTGGTGGTGTGTTTTAGTATGGCTATTGTATTGCGGTAGTCTCCCGATCCATTGCTTCTCATACCGATGATTGATCGTCTCTTTAATCGCCATGTACCGGCCGGCATCCGGTCGGGAATGGCGATGTATTTATTCACTACTAAATTTCATCATCATGAAAAAACTTGTTTTTTATTTAGGATTGTGGGCGATTAGCCTCGGTAGCTCCGGACAAGCGACAGAGTTACCTCAGACCTCGAATTTGAGCGTAATACCTCCGACTCCGGAGGCGGCGGCTTTGATTCGTTTTGTGGAGTATCCCGTATCTTATTATACGGGAGTTCCGGAAATCAGTGTTCCTCTATATACGGTTAAAAGCCGGGAAATCTCTTTTCCGGTAAGTTTAAATTATCATGCTTCCGGGATTAAGGTTGAGGATGTGTCCGGATTTGTGGGATTGGGGTGGAGTCTGAATGCCGGAGGAGTGGTTAGTCGTATTGAGCATAATACTTTTGGGGAAGGACTGAGTATAGATTTGAGAGACCGGGATTCAGTTGCTGTTGCTAACGACATATATTATTTGAAATATGTGGCGAATGATATTACGGATGCGAGCCTGGATCGTTATTATTATAATTTTTGCGGTATTTCGGGATCGTTTGTTATTCAGCCGGACGGTACTATCGTTCAGATACCGGAGACGGAAAACCGGATAGAGCGGATATCTGCCCTTTCTCCTTTACCGGGAGTTCCGGATAAGGATTTTAAAATAACAACCCCGGACGGTATGATGTATTATTTTCACAACCGGGAGTATATCGTATCTAATCGTGGAAATTATACCGGTTCTTCCTGGTATTTGTCTAAAATCGTTTCATTTAACCGTACCGATACGGTGAGTTTTAATTATTCCACAGAGCCTGATTGGGGCAAAAAAACGCTTGGCACAGCTTTGGCGGCAACAGTGGTATATCCTCCGCCATTATTTAACCTTGAGTATTGTGATACCAGTTATATGTATTTGCAACAGGACAGTTATTCCCGGTATACAAAATGTCAGCTTTTAACCGATATCCGGTTTAACGGTCATAAAATTGCATTTTCTTATGCGTCGGACCGTACGGATACAGGTTTAAAGAAGAGGCTGAGAGGGATTGACCTGTATGCCAATAACGTATTGCTTCAACGGGTAAATCTGGAGAACGGCTCTTATTTTCCGGACGGCCGGATGAAATTGTCGAAAGTGGAGATACTCGATAAAAACGGCAATAAAACAGACGGGTATGCCTTTAAATACGTTAATGAATCGACGGCTTTAGTCGGTAACGGTTATGCCCAGGATTGGTTCGGCCTTTATAACGGAAAAAATAACGTAACCATGAATGTCGTATTGGACAACGGTATTCGTTCCAGACACCGGGATTATGTTTTTCCGGAAGCTTCTTATTATACCTTAAATGAAATAGGACGGATTGCAGGAGGGTATACCCGTTTTACATACGAACCGGGAATATATGAGAGTGCGGACCGGCAGCTTAAAATAGGGATCCGCGTTGCTAAAATAGAAGATTATGACGGAGGTGCCGGTGCTGTAAAGAGCTGGGTTTATACTTACGAAAATGCTGTTCCGACTTCTATGGTCGATCCGTATGACCTTCGGAATTATCTGATTCAGACCGGCTATCATACTTTTGATATGGCCGATTTGATACATCCGAAGCCTATCACACAAACGAATACCTATTATTCTTCTTCGCGGATTCCGGGCGTTCCGGTGGAAGATACCCGGATTTATTACAGTAAAGTGACGGAAACCGTCACGGGAAACAATAGTCTGGAAGTGTTACGCAATATCTACGAATATGATCCAAATAACCTAAAGAATATAACTCGTATTTTTGCAGCGCAACAGAGTATAGGAACCAGTGAACACGGCTTTAAAAGATATATCGGGGCAGAGGCACCAAGTAACCGTTTCCGTCCGCGGCTGTTCAATAAACATACTATAGAGTCGAACTGGGCAGCGGGTAATCTGTTAAAGAAGACGGTATACAAGCAGGAAAACGGGACGTTTGTTCCGGTAGAGTGTGTGACGAATACGTATCAGAAATATAATGAACGGTATATCCCGGTTTCTCTTTTTTCCCGGAGTATGATTTATCTGCGGGATGAACATGCTCATCCGTACGATATATTTCCCCATACTCATTTTTCCGATTTTTTCTTTTTTAATGTATATGTGCGTACGGGTTGTTCGCGTTTGAAATCAACCACAACGGAACGGTATTTCGGTAATACATTGATGACAGAGTCTTTGGTTTATGAATACAACAGCCTGGATTATCCGGCCCGTTCCGGCGACAATATGCAGGTGCGTAAACAGACTTATTCGGTTGGAGACAAGAATTATATAAGGCGTTTTTACTATCCGGCGGATTATCCGGCAAACACGTATACCTTTATGTGTGCCCGGAATAATATCGTGCCGGTCGTCAAAGAAGAGCTGGAGGTAAACGGGACAACGGCATCCGTACAGAATACTTACAGTAGTCTGACACTTGGTGGGACTTCCCAGGTAAAACGGACCGGTTCGGTCAGTATGCTGAACGGCGTTGAAACGGGACGTCAGGGCATAAGCTACGATGAACACGGCAATCCGGCTTGCCTGACAAAGCCGGGAGAACCGACGGTTTGTTATCTCTGGGGATACAGCGGGTCTTATCCTGTTGCGGAAATTAAAAATGCCGCTTATTCCGCTGTCGTATCGGCAATGGGAGGAGAAGCTGTTGTAAAGGCAATGGCAAAAGCGATTGTACTTTCTGCTAATGATATCACGAAATTAAATGCTTTGCGTACGGCTTTGCCACAGGCGGAAGTCTCGGTTTACACCTATAATCCCTTGATCGGGGTGACGAGTGTTACCGATCCTTCCGGCCGGAAAGTGAGTTATGAGTACGACAATGCGGGACGCCTGCAACGGATGACGGACGATGACGGAAATCCGCTACAGAAATACGAGTATATGATTAAAGGGCAGTAGCAGGTTGCTGATTGTAAATTTTAGACATTAAATTGGAATATGAGTCGGAGAGGATTTGGGATTTATGAGTTATGATTTTTAATTGATACATAAATCCGGATTTTCAATGGTTGATCACGATTCGTCTTTTCCGACGGGATGACGGATCCGGTCTGAAGTTTCCGCAGCATGTATTTTTATACGAACTAATTATTAAATGTTTTGACGATTATGAAAAAAATAATATTGTTGACAGTTCTTTGGTTGTCTTTTCTTTATGGGATGGGGCAATCGGTAGCCGGGGTACAGAGATTTACGGAAACGAAAATGGATGTACCGTCGGGAGGCGGTTTTTTTACTTTGCATTATCAGATTCAATCCGGTTATACAGTTTGGCAGGTATATGATTCTTTTGTAAATCAGTTACAAAATGTGATAGGGTGTAATTGGTTAACAGTAAAGCGACCTACGGACTCTGCAGATTATTATTTTGTGGTGAGTTATACCGCTAATACCACAGGCTCTTCCCGCTCTCTTCGGATACGTTCCGAAAGTAATATGTGCATGGTTACCCAGGAAGCAGCTTTTACCTTACAGGTATATGCGGTCAGCGGAAGCACCCAAACCCGTACGGTTTCTTTAAGCGGTTCGCAAACGGGAGTTACGTACCGGTTGAAACGCTCTGGTACAGTTGTACAGACGAAGCCGGGAACGGGTTTCGGCTTTTCGTTTAACGGGGATGTGCCTCCGGGAACCTACAGTGTGGAGGCCGTCAAAGGGAGTGCCGTGAAAACGATGCAGGGGCAGGTGACTTTTGCTCCTTTTGCGGAAAATAAAATCATCACGACGACTTACCGGGAGCCCGGAGGTTACGGTAATACCCGGGATATTGTGTTTTTCGACGGTTTGGGCCGGATGATACAAGAGAAAAGTATTGCGGCGACTCCTGCCGGGAAAGACCTTGTTACCCCTGTCGTACCTGATTTTCTGGGGCGTGATGTGGGCGGCTTGCTGGCTTATCCGGCTTTGTCCTCGGTTTCTTATACGGGAACGGCCCTGAGCGATCAGGCGGGCTATTACAGGTCTTTGTACGGATCGGAAGGTAACTATGCCCGTGTAAGCAAAAAATATGAGTCGTCGGCTTTAAACCGGATACTCGAAGAGAGTAAGCCGGGGGAGGCTTACCGTCCCGGCGGGGGTCATACGATACGGTATAGCTATGGAACCAACGGCAGCGGAGAGGTGAAGCGGTTGGGAACATTGGCCAGTACATTGGTTTCGCTCGGTTACTACGAGGCGGGAACGCTGAAGCGGACAGAAGTGACCGATGAAGACGGGAAACGCAGTGTGGTATATACCAATGAAGCCGGTAATACAGTCTTGGAACGGCGTTACATCGATGCTTCGAATACGGCCGATACCTATTACATATACGATGCCCTGAACCGTTTGCTGTGTGTGGTGCCTCCGGCCGTGAATACATCGGCAACGGTAAGCAGTGCGGATCTCGACAACTATTGTTACCGCTATGCCTATAATGCTAAAGGAGAGCTGAGCAGCCGTAAACTGCCGGGTGTAGCGGCTGAGACCTATACGTATGATGCGGCCCACCGGATGATTTCAAAAACCTCGGGAGACAAATATACCGCCTATGAATACGATGCGCTGGGACGTTTGATACGGGAAAAATGCCGCTACGGCAGTTCTTCAGCTTTGGTCGTGTTGGCCGAATATGCCTATAAGACCCGTCCTTCCGATGCCGTCCTGAATTTTGCAGCCGTAACGGGCTTCGGTGCTACTGCAGATACCCGTACGGCCGGCTTGAAAGTATATGAGAAATTGCGGATTCTGGACGGTAAAATGCAGGTCCTCCATACCTCTTCGGCCGGTTATATCGAGCGGGCTTTTTATTACGACCGGAAAGGGCGTCTGATACAGACGGTGGAGAAAAACCGGCGGGGCGGCATCAGCCGGTACAGTGTTTCCTACGACTTTGTCGGGAATGTGGTGGCTGTTCAGGAAAGTCATACGGTCAACTGTGTGACGACGACCGTAAAACAGGTAAATACGTACGACAACCGCGACCGCTTGCTCAGTCAGACGGTTTATCTGGGTGGGGAGGAAAAAGCAAAAACCACCTATGTGTATAACGAGTTGGGGCAACTACAGAATGTAACTTACGGTAATAATCTGTATACGGATACCAGGGCTTATAATATCAGGGGCTTGCAGACCCGTCAGTCGGGCACGCAGTTTACGATGAATCTGCGTTATGAGAATCCGACGAAAGGAACGGCCTGTTACAACGGGAATATTTCGGAATGGGACTGTGTTTTTCCTTTGAAAAATACGTCGTTGTATACTTTTACTTACGATAACCTGAACCGGTTTACGGGCAACGAATATTATGAAAACAATATAAAGCGGATAGCCTATTTCGAACAGGGCATTACCTATGATAAAAACGGCAACTTGCTGACATTAAACCGTCAGAATACCGGACTGTCGTCAAAGGCATATACGTACCAATATACCGGAAATCGTTTGACAGGCCTGAATGTATCCGGGGTAAACGGAACTTATACTTATGACAACTACGGAAATATGTTGTCCGACAGCCGGAAAGCTTTGAATTTAGAATATAATTTTTTAAATTTGTTATCAGGCGTAATCCAATCGGGCAGCCGTGTGGCGGCTTATACGTATGCTTCGGACGGTACGAAGCTTTCGGTTGTCGGGGCCGATGGCCGGGGTTACGAATATTACGGGAGTCTGATTTATCAGATTAACGGCAGTTCTTTGACTTTCGAGAGTGCGGGCTTTAATGAGGGCCGTATTTATTCGGGCGGAGCCTATTATCATGTCAAAGATCATCTGGGCAGTATCCGCCTGGTCATGGATCAGACGGGATCGGTCAAGGAACAGAACGATTACTATCCTTTCGGAATGCGTCAGGAGCGGAGCAATTACGCTTTGTTTGCCGGTAACCGTTTTAAATACAACGGCAAGGAGGAGCAGACAACGGGCGGTTTAGGGTATCTGGACTACGGCGCCCGTATGTACGATGCGGAATCGGGGCGTTGGTTCGGCGTGGATCCGTTGCTGGAGAAGTATTACGGTTTGAGTCCTTATGTATATTGCGGGAATAATCCGCTTATCTATATTGACCCGGACGGAAAAGTTGTTGTTGCATTAAATAAATCGGCGCAAAAGTCAATTCTTAATACATTGAGTAAAGAGGATTTAGCATATGTTAGATTCAATGATAATGGAATACTTGACGTTGATTTATTAAATAGTTCTGAGAGTCTCAGTGGTAATTTTAATTCTTTAAAACAGCTTGCTAATGATAGAAGAACATTTGAGTTTAATGTTACTGATAAAATTATATATAAAGATGAAAATGGTAATTTAATAGAAAAAAGTTTAGGTGTTATTTATCAAGGAGATGATAAAAATGGCTCGTTTGGATTTAACACAGGTGAAGAAGGGTGGCAAGGAATTACACAAACTCCTGGAAATGATCCAGATAAATATAATTCTCCTAATGATAAAATTAGAATAGTTGTTAATAGTGGACTAAGTGAAGCTGGGCGAGCCCAAATGATTGCTCATGAAGCTTATGGACATGCAGACCTTTATTCAAAAGGTGAGCCTCATAAGCATCAGGCAATAGGTTTAAAAGAAACTAATACAAAATTGGCAATTCAGATAATAAGAGCAATCAAAGAAACGATAAAAAATATGGAGGAAATAAAAAATGGCAAATAAATTTATGTCTCTATTCTTTTTAATAACCTTAATTTTTACTTTTGATCAGGTGCATGCAATTCAAAAAGATAAAAATATTTATAGCCAGGAGCCATATTTATATTTAAATGTAGATAAACTTCCAAGGTTTAAATATAAAAACATGAATGTAACTGATTATCTTTATAGTAAAATGGAATGGCCTAATGATTTAGATGGTCAATTTTCTATGATTGTTTCATTTGTAGTTACAAAAGATGGGAGGGTTGATAATGTAAAAGTAGAAAAGAGTGAATGTGATGAATGTAATAAAGAAGTTATTCGGGTGTTGATGCAAATGCCTGGTTGGAAAGCAGGTAAAGTTGATAATAAAAATGTTGACGTGAAATTGTATTTACCCATTTCTTTTCGATTATTTGATTCATCAATTCTTCCTCAATAAATTTTTCTTTATGTAAGGGTTAGTATTTTTTGTTTTTCTAAATCAAAAATGAATATTTGAATTAATTGGAAATGAGTCCGTCCTTAGGTTGGACTCATTTTTTTATTGGTATTGCTTTGTATTTAGGTAGGGTATAAAAAAATGAAAAAAGATTTATGTAATTTGGATAATGTTTTTATTTGTTTTAATTTATGTAATAATTTTTTAAATTTGTTATCGGGCGTAATCCAATCGGGCCGCCGTGTAGCGGTTTATATGTATGCTTCTGACGGTAGGAAGCTTTTGGGTGTTGGGGATTTTGTTCACGAGGTAACTCATGCTGGACAATTTGAGACAGGAGATATTGCTTTTAATGCAGAGACAGGAGGTACATTGGCTCAAGATATATATGATGAGATTGCGGTGTATCAAGTTCAGTTTGCTTATGACCCGGGGTCAATATCGGGGCTGTCTTCTACGCATGTTGCAAATTCTTTTGGTGCAATTACACCCTCTTGGGTACAAGGATTAAAAGATGCAACAGGGGCAATGCCTTATACTGTTGCTGGCTCAGCAAATACGGGATTGATACCTATAAATATTAATTCAACGAGAGATGCATTTATTCAAGCATATCCTTGGAATGCATTATCATTTAGAGGGGTTACCGGCTAATTACAATATAAAATCACTTCCCAAAATATATTATAAACGATGAAAAGAATTTTATTATATTCAGTAATTTTAATTTTGTTTGTATCCTGTAAAAGCCAGCAATTAACAGTTGGTTCTTTGTGTGGCTCGTTTGACGGATTAGAGGGTAGGAAAAGTCCTTTATCTACTTATGTGTTATTGGAATTGAATAGCGATAATACGTGTTCTTTGGTAAAGTTATTTGATTTGTCAAAAATTGAATGTAAGGGTGAATGGAGTTTGTCAAATGGAAAATTGATAGAGATAATGTGTAACAGAAATCCTGTTTTGAACGATATAGAAAGAGCATTGCAGGGTGGAGGTTATATTGAGGGAAATATCAAAATAACGATTTTGAATAAAAATCAATTAAAACTTGGCAATACCATTTTGAAACGGAAAAAATAAGTAATCAAAGCTCCGCAAAATAGCGGGGCTTTCCTTTTCAAGGGCGGGCGGCTTTGCCGCTAAAAAATCATTTTTAAGGTATTTTTTGCCTATTTCTGTTAAATTTTGGTTATCCTCGTCTTTTTTCTCTCCCAAAATCGTCCTTTTCAGAAAAAGTGATCAACAATCCCTAATTTTATGCTAACGCTTTTTCGTAACAGTCATTTTTATTTTGTGATAAATGAACGGTATATTCGTATATTAGAACCTAAAAATGTTACGGATACAGTTCAAAGGCTTCAATTAAGAAAGATATGGGATAATGAATCTGATGTTGATGTTATATATTGCTATAATTATAATAACAGAGATTATCGGCTTTCTCATGTTGATATGTTTCCGGGATTATATGTAATTATAAAGGGCAATACTATTTATGATCTACCTGTCAAATATTATTTGGAACCGCATGAAACCATTGAAATTTGTTCGGGAATATCAATATTTCGAACGACTCCTATCTTAAGTGCTGACAAATTCGATTATAGGCATGAATTACTAACAATATTACCAACGTTAAAAGTTATTCTTAAAGGACCCCAAATAAATTTGGAGACTACAGAGATTCAGAAGGTATCTATAGATTATAAATATATACCTTAAAAATAAAATTTATACGTAATAATTCATAATGATTATAGGATGAGTCCGGTAGTATGCCGGACTTATTTTTTATCTGTATTCTTTTGAATTTTAATTATAAGACGAATGAAAAGCGATTCGTATTGTTTGAGTTATGTTTCTATTTGTTTTAATTTACGTAATAATTTTTTAAATTTGTTATCGGGCGTTAGCCGTTTGGTATGCGTCAGGAATGTGGTAATCAGGTGTTTTAAACATAAATAAGCCGACCGAAAATTTTATTTTTCAGTCGGCTTCATGTGCCTGAATATGTCTAACTTTATCTTATTTCCGGTGTGTGGCACTTCCGCCGGTAGAAGTTGCTGCGTTAGTAACGCGAGGATCTCCTTTGTATACCAGATTTGCTCCGGTAGTGAGTTTATATTCCAATTTGTCTGTTACATAAATATAGACGTCTCCGCTTGTTGTTGCTCCTACTTCTGCAAAACGGGCTGTCAGTTCTTCGGCCTTTATTTGGGCGGAAGTTGTTGCTTTGATTTCGAGCTTTTCCGTTTTCCCTTTGAGGGTTACGCTGCCTGATGTCGTTGCCTTCACATCTATAGCGACAGCGGTTAAATCAAGGTTGATATTGGCGGATGTAGTTGTGCTGATGTTGAGATCTGTGAATTCCCAGGGGGCTGTCCCTTCGATATTGGCGGATGTTGTCGCTTTTATTTCTTTCAATAAAGGTACAGTTACATATACGTCCATTTGGGTTGCTTTTTCGATATTGACATCCTGTATAATCCGGATTTCCAATGCATTGTCCTTGACAACGGTTTCCAGGTAAGGCTGGATATTGTCGTCGGTTTTTACGACTACAGCTTTGGCCTCCCCTTGGGTAAGAAAAACATGTATACCCCGGCTGGCTTTTATTTCGTTGAAAGAAGTGACATTCCGTTCTTCGGTTTGTACGTTACCCGATCCTTTGATGGATTTCTGGGTTTTCCAGCCGTAGCAGCAGGCTGAAATCATAATTGTCAATAGTAAACAGAAAATAGTCTTCATAGTATAATGTTGTAAAATTTATTGTTTGATGTTATTTATTTGCGTTCGCTGACAGAAGCGGCTGTTGAAACTTCGGCTTTCAGAACACGGGGAGAACCTTTGAAAGTAAGCTTGGAAGCTCCGTTTGCCTCGTATTCAATTTCTTCAGTTACGGTTATTTCAGCATTGGCTGCCCCGGCAACCTCTATGTCGGCTTTACGTACATTCAGATTTTCTGCATTCAGTTTGGCTGCTGCTGAAACTTCGGCTTTCAGAACTCCGGCACTTCCGCTTAAGTCTACTTTGGAGGCTCCGGCAAGCTCGAGTTTCAGTGAAGTCACGTCGATTCGGAGGGTTAATTTGGAAGCAGCAGAGATATCCAGTTCCATTTCCTGGCTTTTCCATAACGACTCGCTGCTGATGGAAGAAGCTCCGCTGGCTTCGATTTCACGAATAGCCGGGATTGTGATGTCGATTTTCATCGGACATTTTGAATCGAATCCCCGGTTACCGGACATTTTGATGTATAATTTTTTGTCTTTTACTTCCGTTACGATATAGGGGAGTATGTTGTCATCGGCTTCGATACTCACGCGCTGTGATTTGCCTTGTGTCAAAGTTACCTGAAAAGCAAGCCCGACATCAATGCTTTCGAAGGAGGCTATTTTACGGATTTCCGATTTGGGATTTCCGGAACCGACAATGTCTTGCCCCGATGCTGAAAAGGCGAATAATGCGCAAATCAGGAGTGTGAAAAAAGATAAAGTTTTCATGATATCTATTACTATTTATTAATTAAGACGTTGATAGGTAGTAAAATGTTACAGTAAAATTTGATTTTATTTAAATAAGGTATGTTTTATATCTTTTGTTCCGCTTTCCCGGATATCAATTTTCCGGGTAGTTTTTATTTTAATATCAGTCGTTCGTTGTCTCCGTACATTTCATAACCCGATGTAATTACTTTTTCTCCCGGTTCTACACCTTCAATTACCTGATAATACTGCGGGTTTTGTTTGCCGATCTTGATTGTGCGGCGGTAAGCTTCGCTGCCATCCGGCGAGAGTACGAATATCCATTGACCGCCGGTGCTTTGATAGAAGGCACCTCTCGGGATGAGTACCGATTCGTCGGCTTGTCCCAATTGCAGGTTGATGTGATAGGTTTGTCCGGTACGAACATTTTCAGGCATTTCTCCGACGAAACAAAGGTCTGTCTTGAATTGTCCGCCTTTTACATCCGGATATACTTTCAGCACTTTCATGTTGAAGTTTGTGCCCTGGCGTTCCAGAGAAGCTTCCAGGTCTTTACGTACACGGTCGATATAGTGCTCGTCGATTTGCGCTACGACTTTGTAGTTGTCGAGAACATTGATTTTCCCGATCTCCATGCCGCTGGATACACTTTGTCCGATTTCAACCGATAAGGTTCCCAATTGTCCGCTGATCGGTGCTTTTACATTCAGGTTATCGTTTCTTTCCCGTACCAGTTTCAGGTTTCTCCGCATGTTGTTCAAACTCTCCTGCATATTTTCGACCTGGATTTCGCGGTAGATGGAGTCCTGCTTTTGACGTTCAATCAGCATTTTGTTGTTTTCAACGGATGTTTCATAATCTTCTTTGGCTGTCAGGTAATCTTCTTTGGCGATCAGGTCCTCTTCATACAGTTTTTTATTCTGATCGTATTTACGTTTGTTACGGGTGACCGTCAATTCGCTTTGCAGACGTTCCTGACGAATACTCAGTTTTTCTTTTTCCATGGAGAGCAATGTATTTCTCAATTCGTTTTCCTGATAGGCCAGGTCGGCTTCACTTTTCAGGATTTCCATCGACAGGTTGGGGTTTTCCAATTTAACGATAATGTCTCCCTTTTTTACCATAGCTCCTTCTTCCACGATTTTTTCAACAACCCGTCCTCCTTCCAGAGCACTCAACTGGAAAAACATGATCGGTTCCACATTTCCCATGATCCGGATATAATCATTAAATGTACCTTTCCGTACCTCTTCGATGGTGATTTTATCTTTTTCTACCCGTAAGGTCGAACTGTGATTTCCGAATATCAGCCAGCCGATGAAGAGTAGTGCCAATGCACCTCCGATAAGATAAGGGATATGTTTTTTCTTTAATCCTCTCTTTTGTTCGATAACCTTGTCCATGATATATAGTATTTTAATTATTATTCAAATGTTTGTATTTTTAATGTTGAATCTTTGTTTGCAAAGGACTGCCCTGGTAAAAGTCGATCATTCTTTTCTTGATCCCATAGGTTAATTTGGCTTTCAGCACGTCGTGTTTTGCCTGACGCAAATTATTGTCACTGGTATTGAGATCGATGATTGTTACTAGACCTTGTTCGTATTTCTTTTTGTTCGCTTCGTAAGATAATTCACTGAAATTTTCCTTTTTGATGGCCATGTCGAATTCCTGGGAAGCAGCTTTCAGGTCCAATACGGCCAGTTCGATTTCTTTGTAAACGTCCTGGAGTGTTTCCCGGTAAGCGAACTCAGCGTCTTTCATTTGATATTTGGCACGGGCAACATTCGAATGCCTGTATAATCCGCCGAATATCGGAATGTTCACCTGGAAACCGAAACTCTTACCCATGTTGTTTCTAAACTGATAGGTATAAGAAGCGTCTTGGGTGTGGTAATAATAAGTCGAAATATCGCCGTATGCACTGAAGGACGGAAAAAGGTTACCTTTGCTAATGTACCAGTTGAGCTGGGCGGCCCGGAAAGCACGTTCCGCAGAGTTGGCTTGTGGAAGGTCAGTCTGGGCTTTTTCGTAAAGTGCTTTTATATCGAGTTCCTGATTTTGGGGAAGCGCACTGCTCAGTGAACTGACATTAATGTCCAGTAAGCCTTCTTTTTCTTCCTCGTAATTCATGGCTTGTTTTAAGGTCACCAAGGCCGTGGCTTTGCGGTTTTGGTTGGCAATCAGGTTGTATTCGCTTTCTGCAACCTGTGCCTGTATATCGAATAAATCGCTTTTCGGTTTCATCCCGAGCTCGTGTTGCCGTTCCATCCGTTTTAGTTGCAGACGGGCATTTTCCAGTTGTTCGATTGAAATTTCGATTAATCCTTCTGCATAGGCCAGATCGTAAAATGCCTGCATGATATTGATAGCAATGTCGTTGGCCTTTTTTTCAGAGTCTTCCAAGCCTTTCATTTGGGAAACCTTCCGGTAACGAAGAGTATTGATGGCTCTGAAACCGGAAAATAGGTTAAGAGAAGCCCCCACTCTGTAATAATTCGTAATATTACGTGTGTTGATGTAGGTATTGTCGGCACCGATGGAACGTCCGAAGTTATAGTTCCAACTGGAAGAACCGTCGACGCTGGGAAGCAGATCCAAACGGGCATCCCTTAAATTTTTATTATCCGTTTTGTTGTTTAGTAACTGACGTTCCATGCTCAGATTGCGATCTACTCCATAGTCGATACATTCCTGCAATGTCCATTTTTTGTCCTGCCCCTGACTTTGAAATAGAAAAGAGAGCAAAATCATTAAAGTAAAACTGAATTTTATCATTTTATCTATTTTTTTCGTGATATTACTTTTGCACTTTGCCTTAGCATTTGCCAAAAGCGTGCCAAAATTATTAATATATTGATTTACAATTTTTTATAATTGACACTTCAAATGTGTACTGTCTAAAAAATAGACAATGTTGTGTGATATTTTTACAAGTGTTTCCCGGCATGAAGCAGGGATAGAAAAAAAACTTCAAAAATGTCTATTTTTTAGACACATGTATAGGGAGATAACAGAACGATTTGTAGTTTTGGAATATTAAATCGAATGTTATGGCTAAAAAAGGAGTAATACTGGTTGTAGATGACAATAAATCCGTATTGACGGCGGTAGAGTTGTTGTTGGGAACATATTTTGAGAAAGTGATTACCTTGACGCTTCCGGACCGGATTCCTACGGTGTTGTCCGCAGAGCGGGTAGATGTTGTTTTGCTGGACATGAATTTTTCGGCTGCGATTAATACGGGAAATGAGGGAATTTATTGGCTGTCGCGGATAAAAGAATTGGCTCCGGAAATCCCGGTGGTGTTGTTTACAGCCTATGCCGATATTGAGTTAGCGGTAAAAGCGGTGAAAGAAGGGGCTGCTGATTTTGTTGTGAAGCCCTGGGATAATGCCAAACTGGTGGCAACTTTATTGTCGGCTTACCGTTTGCGGGAATCCCAAAGTGAAGTAAAGCAACTCAAAGAAGAGAAAAATGTATTGAAGAATCAACTCAATAGCGAACCTTCCATGTTATGGGGAACGTCTCCTGCTATTATGCAGGTTTATAATCTGGTATGCAAAGTGGCCAAAACGGATGCCAATATATTGCTTACGGGAGAAAACGGGACGGGTAAAGAGATGATTGCCAGAGAAATTCATCGTTTGTCAAACCGTTCCAATGAAGTGATGATTTCTGTCGATATGGGAGCTGTGACGGAGACGCTTTTCGAGAGCGAATTGTTCGGGCATGTGAAAGGGGCTTTTACAGATGCGCGTGAAGATCGTGCCGGTAAGTTCGAAGCTGCCAATAAAGGTACTTTGTTTTTGGATGAGATCGGAAACCTGTCGTATGCTTTACAGGCGAAATTGCTGGTTACCCTGCAAAGCCGGAAGATTGTGCGGGTGGGTTCGAATAAACAGATTGATACGGATATACGTTTGATTTGTGCCACCAACCGTAATATACAGGAGATGGTGGAGAAAAATCATTTCCGGGAAGATTTGCTCTATCGCATCAATACCATTCATATCGAGATACCGCCTTTACGTGAAAGGCAGGAAGATATCATTCCGTTGGCTGAATATTTCTTAAAAAAATATGTTTCAAAATACGGTAAAGAGATGATCCGGCTCCAGCCGGCGACGAAAGACAAGCTGCTGGAATACAAATGGCCGGGGAATATCCGGGAGTTGCAGCATGCGATAGAAAAGGCTGTGATTATGTGTGAAGGGAATACGATCAAACCTTCGGACTTTTTCTTTAAAACGGTGACCACGACCTTTATCGACCGGAATGAGACGCTGGAAGATATGGAGAAACAAATGATCAAGCTGGCTCTGGATCGTAGTAACGGAAATTTGTCGGCTGTTGCAACTCAGTTGGGGATAACCCGGCAGACCTTGTATAATAAAATGAAGAAATACGGTTTGTAATACCGGCTGTCCGGAACTTAATCAGATAACTATGTTTAGAAGAATATCCTTGCATCTGTTGTTTTTCCTGCTGATTATTATTTCCTGTTCCGTAGCGACATGTATTCTTTTTATCGGAGGATACAACGCTTGGGGAGTTATAGCGGCATTGGTCGTGGTATATTATGTTTCTAAAACACTGACGTTTTATAATGCAGTGAACCGTAAACTGGCATATTTTTTCGAGTCGATGGAAAATGACGACTATTCTGTGAATTTTCGGGAGAAGAAAGGAACCAGTGCGGAAATGTTTCTGAATTATATTCTGAACAAGATGAAGCATATCATTCAGAAAACCCGGATAGAGGCTCAACAGAAAGAAAAATTTTATGAGGTGATTCTGAGCAGTATACATTCGGGTATTGTAATTCTGAATCCGAAGGGGTTTGTTCTGCAAACCAATGTTGCGGCACTGAAATTGCTGGGATTGAATGTGTTTACCCACACGCGTCAGTTGGACCGGGTTGACCCGGCAATGACCTCGCTTTTCGATTCCTTGAAACCGGGGGATAACAAGACTTTTTCTCTGACGATGGAGAGAGGAACGGTACAATTGAGTATTAAGGTAACTGGAATTACGATCGATAATGAGGCACAGAGATTGGTCGTCGTACACGATATTAATAATGAAATGGATGAAAAAGAAATCGAGTCCTGGATCAAGTTGATTCGTGTGCTTTCCCATGAAATTATGAACTCCATAGCACCGATTACTTCTTTGAGCGATACCTTGCTGAATTTGTACGAAGATCAGAGCGTGGATGCCAACGCTATCCGTCCGACAGCGATGAACGGGTTGCATGTCATCAGCGAAACCAGTAAAGGTTTGGTTTCTTTTGTCGAGTCGTACCGGAAATTTACGCGAATACCGACACCCAGCCGGGAGTTGTTCAATGTCAGTGAATTCGTACAGCGGATTGTGATTCTGTGTAGTGCCGAAGATAATTTCAATTCGGTGAAGATCGATATGTCCGGAGTTCCGGAAGATTTGAAGTTGTATGCCGATGCCAATCTGCTGGGACAGGTGTTGATCAATATTGTAAAAAATGCAATTCAGGCTTTGCGGGGAAGGAAAGATGCAGCGATTGAAGTCAAGGTATGGAAAACAGAAGATAACAGGACAATATTTACAATAAAGGATAATGGCCCCGGTATTCCGGAAGAACTGATGAAGCAGATTTTCGTACCTTTCTTTACGACGAAGGAGCAAGGATCCGGTATCGGTTTGAGTATTGCCCGTCAGATTATGCGGGCTCACGGCGGTAGCATACGGGTTCATTCCGTTCCGGATAAGGAAACCCGTTTTACGATAGAGCTGTAATTCGATTTACGTTTTTTGTTATGCCGGCAGATTTAGTTTGAATTTGAAGACAAGTCGGCGTAAAAATTACACACTGGGACGGACTCATTGTGTAATTTGGGGATTACGATTTACGATTTTTGCCGCATTATATAAGTAAAGTTCTGAAAAGAATTCAGGTTGTAAATTCAGATTTTAAATTGGACATACAGATTTCCCCATCGTAAATTTGAGCGATAAACAAGGGGTATGCATCAGGGAGAGACGGAGTTTGTAGTCCTGAATCTGCAATTGCTCATCTGATTACTGATTTGATGTTTTCGATTAACAGAGAGATGGCAACGGAGTTGAAGCCGCCTTCCGGGATGATGACATCTGCATATTTTTTAGACGGTTCGACAAATTCCTCGTGCATGGGTTTTACAGTGCCGATGTATTGGTTGATAACCGATTCCATGGTGCGTCCTCTTTCGGCCACGTCTCTCAAAATCCGGCGGGCCAGACGTAAGTCGGCATCGGTATCGACAAAAACCTTGATGTCCATCAGGTCGCGTAGAGCTTTACTGTCGAAAATCAGAATACCTTCTACGATGAGCACTTTGGCCGGGACAACAGGGATCGTCTGTTGCAAACGGGTATGATCGACGAATGAATAGACCGGACGTTCTACCGGTATGCCGTTTTTCAGCATTTCGACATGCATTACCATCATGTCGGTATCGAAGGACTGGGGATGGTCGTAATTCAGCTTACGCCGTTCTTCCAGAAGGATATCGTTGTGAGGTTTGTAATAAAAATCGTGACTGAGTGTCACTACATCTTTTTCTGCAAATGCTTCCTGTAGTTTACGGACTAGAGTACTTTTCCCGGATCCTGTACCGCCGGCAACACCGATAACTGTCGTATTCATGTTAATGGATTTGTTTCTGCAAATATATTTTAAAAAGTCAAAAGTCGAAAATCAGGAAAGACTTTCGACTTTTGGTTTATAAGAGATCGTTGAAATAGCAAAAGCTTTCGGCAACCGATCTTATTCTGCGTTCATATACATCTTTACCAATTCAGTAAGGCGGGCTTTGTCGTCTCCGATATCCTGGCGTAATGTACGGTCGTTGAAAGCTTTCAGTTGTTTGATGATACCATCGACCATATTTTTGCTGAAAACACCGTGAGCTTCGTAAATACTCCGTTGTTTTTCGAGACATTCTGCCGACTCTGCGCAGGATGCCGGTAAGTGGCTCAGGCGGTCGGCTGTTGCTTTGTGAGCATCGTCGAAGATGTTTACGCTGACATAGCGGTCTTTAGCATACTGAATACCGTCTTGCATTTCGAAGCCATGGCGGGCGGCAACAGCCAGGCCTGCCAATAGCAGGTACAGGTCTGCGGAACCATCCGGACAACGGAATTCTACGGTTTGCTTGATACCGGCATCGAATGAAGCATCGGCTTTTTCTAACGGATTGGCATCGGAAACCATTTTTTCAGCTCCTTCGGTCCAGCCGAGCGGAACTCTTACCAATACGGAACGGTTGCGGTCACCCCAGCAAATGTTGGTGGGTGCTTCCTGATGCGGAACCAACCGGAAATAAGAAGTTGGATTGGTATTACCGAAGGCCGTCAGCGAGCCGGCGATGTCCAATATTCCGGCAATGGCTTTCAGGGCATTGTCTGTCAGTTTGCCGTCGGCGATGTACATGTTCTTGCCGTCTTTCACCAGACGGGTATGGATGTGTAAGCCGCTGCCTGCTTTCCCGGCTGTGATTTTCGGTGCGAAAGTGAGATCAATGCCGTATTGGGAAGCCAGTGTCCGCATGATCCATTTGGCAATAACCAATTGATCGGCAGCTTCTTCAATGTTTACAGGTAAAAATTCAATTTCGTTTTGTTCATATTGGGTGTTACCGATGGTGAAATTGCCCACTTCGGAATGTCCGTATTTGATTTTGCCTCCAGCCTGAGCGATGGCCCGCATACATTCGCAACGGAAATCACCCCATTTGCAGAACGGAGAAGATTCGTGGTATCCCCGTTGATCGGCGGTTTCGAATAATTCTTCTTTTTCACTGATTACATAGTATTCCAATTCACCCATGGCCTGGAACTCCATGCCCGTTACTTTTTTGAATTCTTCGTGTGCTTTGCGCAAGGTGTATTCCGGGGCACTTTCCAGCGGTTTACCTTCTTTTGTATAATAACTGCATAAGATATCGATGGCCGGGATTTGGCTGAACGGATTCAGAAAGGCTGTGCGATAACGTGGAATAACGTATAAATCACTCGATCCGGCTTCAATATACGGGAAAAGACTCGAACCGTCCACTCTTTCTCCATAAGTCAATATACTGTCGAGATGTTCGAGGCTGCTGATAATGAAATTCAATGTTTTCAAACGACCGTCACCGCCTACATAGCGGAAATTGATCATTTCGATTTCATTTTCTGTTACATAACGAATGATGTCGGCTTTGGTAAAGTCTTTTTGCTCTTTTTGTAAAAACTGTACTAAAGGATTAGGATTCAAAATATAATTGTTTTCCATGTCTTTGGTGTTAACGTTTGCGGAGACAAAACTAGGAAAAATATCCTGAATTAAAAATGAATTGTAATGAATTATTAATAAATGTCGGCTTTCAATATAAAATTATAAGGAAAAGAATGGAAATGATTAGAATTTTTAATTGATTTTCCTGTATTTGAGTTATGAATTTCATACTGATGAATATTTATGCATACGTTTGAGATATTGGATTTCCAGTATTTATAAAGAAAAAGCAAAATATGTCCTAAAAAATGATGCATAAATATTTGTTTTAAATAGATATTTATGCATATATTTGCCCCACAAAATTGAAAAGAAAAAATTCTATCTGAAAAATTGAAAAGTTTTTAAACGAAGAAAGAGATGAAAATAGATGTCGTGGTTGCTTCAGAGAAGCATTTGCAGTATGTGTCTGTTATTAATAATACGATTGATGAAGCGGCTAAAGCGAGAGGTACGGGTATTGCCCGGAGAACCGACAAGTACATCGCCGATAAAATCAAGCAGGGAAAAGCGATTATTGCTTTTAACCGGGAAGAGTTTGTGGGTTTTTGTTACATCGAATCCTGGGGGCATGAAAAATTTGTCGCTAATTCAGGATTGATTGTAAAACCGGCTTATCGGGGAATGGGGGTTGCCAAGAAAATCAAGCGGGCGGCATTCGATTTGTCCCGCAAAAAGTTCCCGCATGCCAAATTGTTCGGTTTGACGACGGGAGAGCAGGTGATGCGTATCAATACGGAGCTGGGATATGTTCCTGTAACTTTTGCCAAACTGACAGATGACGAACAATTTTGGGCCGGTTGTAAATCCTGTGTTAATTATGATATTTTGCAACGTACCAATATGACGAAATGTTTGTGTACGGGTATGGTGTACGATCCGGAAGCTGTGGCCCGGAAGGAAGCTGAGATGAGGAATCTCGGACGCAATCGTTCCGGTATTGTACGTTTATTGAAAAAATTAGCTTGATTTATTGCAAGGGTCTTGAAATACCCGGAAGTGATAATAATGGGTGTGTATTAAAATTGAAGAGATGAAAGAAAAAGTAGTATTGGCATATAGCGGAGGTTTGGACACGTCTTATTGTGTCAGGTATTTAAGTGAAAAGATGGGTTTGGAGGTGTATACGGCTTTGGCAAATACAGGTGGTTTTAGCGAAGAGGAATTGAAGGAGGTAGAAGAGAAAGCCTATGCATTGGGAGCTAAGAAACATGTAAATTTGGATGTGACAGAAGCCTATTACGAAAAATGTATTAAATATATGGTATTCGGAAATGTGTTGCGTAACCGGACCTATCCGATTTCTGTCAGTTCAGAGCGTACTTTTCAAGCTTTGGCGATTGTGGAATATGCCAATGAAATCGGGGCTCATTACATTGCACATGGTAGTACGGGGGCAGGTAACGACCAGGTTCGTTTCGATCTTTGCTTTACGGTTTTTGCCCCGGACAAGAAAATTATTACCCCAACCCGGGATCTGAAACTTTCACGGGAAACAGAAATTGAATATCTGAAGGAGCACGGGGTAAGCTATGACTGGAAGAAAATGGAGTATTCCGTAAATAAAGGGATTTGGGGAACATCGGTCGGAGGGAAAGAGACATTGCATGCCGATACGAACCTGCCGGAAGAGGCTTATCCGTCACAGTTGCAAAAAGAGGGTAAAGAGGAGGTAGAGATCGAATTTTACAAAGGAGAAGTGGTCGCTGTGAATGGGGAAAAAATAGCCGGAATAAAAGCGATCCGGGCATTGGAAGCAATTGCAGCACCTTGGGCTATCGGGCGGGATACTCATGTCGGTGATACAATCGTGGGGATCAAGGGCCGTGTCGGATTTGAGGCTGCAGCTCCCCTTTTAATGATCAAAGCGCATGAATTGCTGGAAAAACATACCTTGACGAAATGGCAGCAATATTGGAAAGAGCAGTTGGGAAACTGGTACGGTATGTTTGTGCATGAGGCGATGTATTCCGAACCTGTAATGCGTGATATTGAAAAATTTCTGGAAAACAGCCAGCGTCATGTCAGCGGCAAGGTGAAAATCCAACTTCGTCCTTATCATTTTGACCTGATCGGTATAGAATCGGAGCACGATCTGATGAATTCTGGCTTTGCCGAATACGGGGAAATGAATAATGCCTGGACAGCGGAAGATGTAAAAGGCTTTACGAAGATGATGGCAATGCCTTTAAAAGTTTACAATTTTGTGAACAAGGACCTGTAAGTCGGTCGGATTTACAGGTTTACGTTTCGCTTTATACGTCGCTTACTTAAAAATAATCAATGAAGTAGGCGCTCATAATTAATTATACATTTCAAAAATGTAATCATCTGTAATCAGGATGATTACGTAAATATCAAATAAGTCTATGGACTTACGAATTAAAATGAGAATTGCCATTGCAGGAGGTGCGGGATATACGGCAGGAGAGTTGATCCGGATACTGGTAAATCATCCTCAGGTTGAAATCAAATATGTTCAGAGTGAATCACATGCGGGAGAAGCGGTATATGCCGTCCACCGGGATTTGCTTTATTTGCCTCTGACTTTCGGAGATATCGATTTTTCGGATATTGATGTTCTTTTCCTGTGTATGGGACATGGGGTATCAGAGAAATTCCTGTCAGCACATCAGATTCCTGCTACGGTAAAGATTATCGATCTGGGGAATGATTTTCGTTTGGCTGAGAATGCTCACGGGTTTGTATACGGTTTACCTGAATTATCCCGGGAAACCATTGCGAAGAGTAGTTATATTGCAAATCCGGGATGCTTCGCTACGGCGATTGAGTTGGGATTATTGCCTTTGGCGGCCTTGAATGGGCTTCCCAATGAGATTTCTGTGTTCGGCGTAACCGGTTCGACAGGAGCGGGTCAGAAACCCGTAGCCGATACACATTTTAGTAACCGATGCAATAATCTTTCAAATTATAAAGTATTTATCCACCAGCATTTGAGTGAGATTAACGAGACATTGAAAAGAGCCGGAGCTGAAAATAGTTACGATCTGGCTTTTGTTCCGGTAAGGGGATGCCATACGCGGGGTATTATTATCGATACCGTATTTCGTACTTCGGCAAGTGTACGGGAATTGACGGATTTATACAAGGCTTATTATGCCGTTCATCCATTTGTGTGTGTAAGCGACGAACCTCTTTATTTGAAGCAAGTCGTGAATACGAATTATTGTTTTATACATATTACCCAGCAAGGAAAGCAGACGTTGGTGACGTCGGTGATCGATAATTTGCTGAAAGGGGCTTCGGGGCAGGCCGTGCAGAATATGAATCTGATGTCGGGACTGGAAGAGACAATGGGATTGAATCTGAAGGCCAATTATTTTTAAGTGTCTGATGATGTTTTGCGGTATTCTTTACTGTATGGAAGATCGCGGAAATTATAAATAAGTTGAGGGATTTCATTTGTTGTTATTATGGGATTATTTGAAGTATATAGTTTATCCGATCTTGTGCCCATAGAGGCGAAAGGGTCTTATATCTGGGATGACAAAGGGGTGAAATACCTTGACTTTTACGGAGGACACGCTGTTATTTCTATCGGTCACAGCCATCCGGTGTATGTGGATAAAATCGCCGGGCAGCTTCATAAAATTGGTTTTTATTCCAATGCGGTAAAAAATCCGTTACAGGAAAAATTGGCGGAAGAGTTGTGCCGTACTTCCGGATATGAGCATTACAATCTTTTTTTATGCAATAGCGGAGCCGAAGCGAATGAGAATGCTTTAAAACTGGCTTCTTTTGTGACCGGACGGGATAAAATTCTGGCTTTTAAAGCTGCTTTTCACGGACGTACCAGTGCTGCCGTTGCGATTACGGACAATCCGAATATACAGGCGCCTGTCAATCGGTGTCATAAGGTGGATTTTATTCCGCTGAATGATGTTTCAGCTTTGGAAAAAGCGTTGGCCGGAGGGGAATATGCTGCTGTTATTGTAGAAGGTATTCAGGGTGTCGGGGGAATTCGTCCTGTGGATGACGCTTTTCTGTTACGGATGCGGGAATGTTGCGATGCTGCGGGAACGGTGATGATTGTGGACGAAATTCAGAGTGGGTATGGGCGTTCCGGAAAGTTTTTTGCCCATCAGTATGCCGGGGTATATCCGGACATTGTGACAATGGCGAAAGGTATGGGGAATGGTTTTCCGATAGCCGGTTTATTGATTACCGAACGTATTGAAGCCCGGAACGGCATGTTGGGAACTACTTTCGGCGGAAGTCATCTGGCTTGTAGTGCGGCATTGGCCGTACTGGAAGTGTTGAACTCGGAATATCTGGTCAATAATGCGGCAGCTTTGGGACATTATCTGGTACAGGAACTGAAAAAAATCAAAGGAGTGACGGAAGTTCGCGGAAAAGGACTGATGATCGGCGTAGATACCGAATGTCCCCAGGCAGAAGTGCGGGGACGTTTGTTAAAGGATTTTCATACGTTGACCGGATATAGCGGTAAGAATACGTTGCGTTTGTTGCCGGCCCTGACGATAACCCGGAAAGAAGCCGATGAGTTTTTGGATGCTTTCCGGAAAGTGATGATGTTTTGATTAGGCAGGGACAACCTGTTTCTGCCGTATTATTTAAGTCGATATAGTTTTATAAAAATGATAAAAGTAATCAAGATCGGTGGTAAGCTGATTGAAGATGATAAAGTTTTAGGCTGTTTGTGTGATAAGTTGTCTGCGTATTATCCCCATTGTGTTTTGGTACACGGAGGGGGTAGTATGGCAGGTCAACTTTCATCGCGTCTCGGTATGGAGACAAAGATGCATGAAGGAAGGCGGATCACCGATGAGGCGACATTGGAAATAACGGTGATGACTTATGCCGGTTTGGCGAATAAGAAAATCGTGTCTTGCCTGCTATCGAAAAAAATGGTAGCCTGCGGTTTATCGGGATGTGATATGGGGGTCGTCGTTTCGCACAAACGTAGTAATTCCGGTATGGATTGGGGCTTTGTCGGGGATATCGATACGGTGAATGAAAAAATGCTGGCCTTATTGCTTGAAAATGGGATCATGCCGGTGATTTCTCCGATAACCTGTTCGCCGGCCGGACAATTGTTGAATACCAATGCGGACAGTGTTGCTTCAGCGGTAGCGATAGCTTTGAGCCGGCGTTATGAAACCGAATTGGTGTATTGCTTCGATAAACCCGGAGTTTTGAAGGATGCAGAAGATAATTCTTCCGTGATACCGCAAATGGACAGAGAGACATACGATGTATTGAGAAAGGAAGGATACATTCATTCCGGAATGTTGCCTAAATTAGAAAATGCCTTTAAGACATTGGAATCCGGAGTAAAAAAAGTGAGGTTGACGAGTCCGGAAAATCCGGACGGGGGAACGGTGATCGGATTTTAGATTGACGATTTTAGAGGATATTCACAATTCTTCTTTACGAGAGGGAAGAATCGTAAATTTATTAAGACGACCGGTTTTATGGAATTCCGGTTGTAAACCAAAAATCGTAAATTGTAATGAATGTAACGGAAGCGATAGAATTGTTGGAAAAAATAATTGCTCTGCCTTCTTTCAGTAAGGAGGAACGGCAAGTGGCGGATTTGATGGTGTCTGTTTTATCCGGTTATGGATACCGGGTGGAACGCAAAGGCAATAATATCTGGGTACGTTCACTTCATTTTGATGCCCGGAAGCCTACTTTGGTGTTGGAGGCACATATCGATACGGTACGGCCGAACGGGAATTGGAAAACCGATCCTTTTACGCCCGTTATAGAAGGCGGAAAGTTATTCGGTTTGGGAAGCAATGATACGGGGGGAAGCATTGTTTCAATGCTGGCAGCTTTTCTCCGGCTGGATAAAGAGGAGCAGCCTTATAATTTGATTTACCTCAATTCGGCGGAGGAAGAGAATACCGGAGAGGGTGGCGTACGTAGCGTTGTGGAGGAGATCGGCAAGGTCGATTTGGCTTTGATCGGGGAGCCTACCGGGATGCAGGCTGCGATTGCAGAAAAAGGACTGCTGGTGTTGGATGTTACGGCCCGGGGAAAGGCAGGGCATGCGGCACGTAACGAAGGGCAGAATGCCATTTATGAGGCTTTGTCCGATATCGAATGGTTTCGTACCTATCGTTTTGAGAGAGTATCGGATTTGTTGGGAGAAGTGAAAATGACGGTTACGGGTATTCAGGCCGGGACATTACACAACGTTGTGCCTGCTGAGTGTACGTTTATGGTGGATGTCCGTGTCAACGAGCATTATTCGAATGCCGAAATTTTTGAAACGATAAAAGCCCATGTGAAAAGCGAGGTAAAGCCGCGTTCTTTTTCACTTAATTCGTCGTCGATATCACCGGAGCATCCGATTGTAAAGCGTTGCCGCGAATTAGGGTTGTCTGCTTACGGTTCTCCGACAACTTCCGATCAGGCGGTACTTCCCTGGACGTCTCTGAAAATCGGACCGGGAGACAGTGCCCGTAGCCATACGGCGAATGAGTATATCAGATTGGATGAAATCGAACAGGGTATCGGGCTTTTTGAGAAATTGTTGAAAGGGTTCAGGATTTATGATTGTTGATTGAGGAGGAATTTTGGGACAGGTGGTGTGGTTGCCGGAATAAACAAGAGACACTGTAAATATTTAAAATATAGCGAATGAAACTTTGGGACAAAGGATATGATACAGATCGGTTTACCGAAGAGTTTACGATCGGGAAAGATAAGGAATTGGATGTTATGCTTGCGAAGGCTGATGTATTGGGAAATATGGCTCACCTGAAGATGTTGCATAAGATCGGATTGATGGACGAAACCGATTTACGGAAACTGGAACAAGCCTTGCGGGAGATTTATGCGGATGTAGAGAAAGGAAATTTTAAGATTGAAGATGGCATTGAGGATGTACATTCCCAAATAGAATATTTGTTGACGGAAAAATGTGGCGAGGCCGGGAAAAAAATTCATACAGGTCGTTCCCGCAATGATCAGGTTTTAACGGATATCAAATTGTTTACCCGGGCAGAGATGCTGAAAGTATTGGATTATACCGGGACATTGTTCCGCGTTTTATTAAAAAAAGCGGAAGAGAATAAGGCAGTGTTGCTGCCCGGGTATACGCATTTGCAAATTGCCATGCCTTCTTCTTTCGGTTTGTGGTTTAGTGCGTATGCAGAATCTTTGGCCGACGATTTACTGATGTTGAAGGCAGCTTACGATATGGTAAATACCAATCCGCTCGGTTCGGGAGCCGGTTACGGTTCTTCGGTGGCGCTCGACCGGCAGATGACAACTGATCTGCTGGGCTTTGACGATTTGGCTTATAATTCGGTATATGCCCAGATGCAACGGGGAAAGATGGAGAAAAACGTTTTGTTTGCTTTGGCGGCGATTGCGACGACATTGGGGAAAATGGCTGCTGATGTTTGTCTTTTTTCCTGCGGTAATTTCGGGTTTATAAAATTGCCGGATCAATATACGACCGGATCGAGTATTATGCCTCATAAGAAGAATCCGGATATTTTCGAATTGGTCCGGGCTAAATGCAACCGCTTACAGACACTGCCCGGACAGATGGCAATGCTTTGTGCCAATCTGACTTCCGGTTATTTCCGGGACATGCAACTGACCAAGGAAATTTTCTTTCCGGCATTTAAAGAGTTGACGGATTGTTTGCTTATCAGTACGGCCGTATTGCAGGAGATGGAACTGAATACCGGAATATTGAAAGATGAATGCTATAAGTATCTGTTTACGGTTGAAGATGTAAACGATTTGGTAACAGCAGGAGTGCCTTTTCGGGAAGCTTACCGGGAAATCGGAATGAAAGTACAAAAGGGGGCGTATGCGGCAGATACGCAACGCACTCTGAACCATACCCACGAAGGGAGTATCGGGAATCTTTGCCTCGACCGGATCGAAGTTAAATTCAAACGACATACCTGGAATTATACCAAGGTGCTGGATGCTGAAAAAGCACTGATGGACTGAAAAAGCGGGGAATATTTCCCCGCTTTTTCAGTTGAAATTACACACATTCCCCATTCTTTTCTCAAATAGTATTTTTCGTAAATCACTGATTTTGTTGTATTTAAAAAGAAAATCATCTCTTTTTTTTGATTTGGCATGATTTTTATACATATTAAAAAGAATGCCTTGATTTTTGATCCATGGTGGGGATTGTCCGTTGCGGATTTGAAAGGTGAAAATTCAGGGATGGATACAGGGTCGTAAAAACAGAGAATCTATTGTTGCTAAAATGATCTGATTCCATAGATTTATTTGATGTTTTCGCAGACTCTTTGTATACAAACACTTAAAGTATAGAGATGTATAATTAATTTTGAACAATTACTTATATGAGAAGTGGAATAATAGTATGGATGATCGCTGCCGTTTTCGGTTTGTTTGTTTTTTTAGGTTCGGTAACGGCAACATGTGATAGCCGGTTGGGAAATATTGTGAAAAAAAATATCGAAGTACCTGTACTTTTGGCCGGCAATGCGGTAAATTATGTTAAAATTGAAGTATCCGAAGTTCCGAATGTAGTACGTACGGCTGTAGCAGCAAAATATTCTGCCTATGTTATCGATGAGGCTTTTAAGGGAGATGATGATTGTTACAAGCTGATATTGAAGAGAAATGATAAAAAAATAACTGTTTATTATAATAAAACCGGTGAATTTCAAAAAGAAGAGACAGATGTGTCCGCACAGCTTGTTTAGTGATTATTATTATTTCATGCCGAAGGAGCCTCAAGGGGCTCCTTTTTGCTTTTAGCGGATTTTTTGGTACTTTTGTTTTCAACGGGAGAACGGAAATGGGAGGATAAAAGAACACCGGTTTTATAAAGGAAAGAACGACGTATGGTAAGAATTTTATTGGTAGACGACGATACTACGTTTTGTTTGATGTTAAAAACCTGGTTGGTAAAACGAGGTTTTGACGTAACGGAAGCTTTTTCCGTTGATGCTGCTTTGAAAGCTTTGTCTGCCGGGCAATATGATGTGGCACTTACCGATCTGAGATTACCTGATAAGGACGGTATTTTCCTTTTGGAAAAGATTAAAGCGACTTATCCCAAAACACAGGTGATTCTGATGACGGGTTATGCCGATATACAGACGGCAGTGCATGCGATGAAATCGGGAGCATTCGATTATGTCGCCAAACCGATTATTCCGGATGAAATATTGAAGAAGATACAGGAGGCTCTGGAGCAAAAGAGTATGCCGGAGGGGAAGAAGGGGAGGCCTGAAAGTCAGGATGTGCCCTATATCAAAGGTAATAGTCCGGAATCTCAGAAATTATTTGAATATATACGTTTGGTGGCTCCGACGATGATGACGGTGCTGATTACCGGTGAGAGCGGTTCGGGAAAAGAGTATATTGCCCGTCTGATCCATGCCCAAAGTAGCCGGAAAAATGCTCCTTTTGTAGCTGTTGATTGCGGAGCTATCCCCAAAGATTTGGCTGCCAGTGAGTTTTTCGGACATGTCAAAGGTGCTTTTACAGGGGCGGTAAACGACAAGACAGGTTATTTTGTCGCCGCTTCCGGCGGTACGATATTTCTGGATGAGATCGGAAATCTGAGTTACGATGTACAGGTGCAGTTGTTGCGGGCTTTGGAGGAGCGGAAAGTGAAACCGGTGGGTAGTGATAAGGAAGTCTCTTTTGACGTACGGATTATTTCCGCTACGAATGAAAATTTGAAAAAAGCGGTAGCAGAAGGAAGTTTTCGGGAAGATCTTTATCACCGGTTGAACGAGTTTTCTCTGACAGCCTTGAGTTTGCGTGATCGTCCGGAGGATATTCCAATTTTTGCCAATCATTTTTTAACGACATCCAATGAGGAACTGGGGAAAGCGGTAGTCGGCTTTGATGATGCCGTGATGAATATATTTAAGAATTACAGTTGGCCCGGCAATTTGCGGGAAATGCGGAATGTCGTGAAACGGGCTACTTTGTTGTGTCAGCATGAATTTATTTCTCCGGAGGATATACCGGCAGAGTTGGCGGCGGCTCCTGTTGTACAAACGATTCAGGATCTGGCGTTGAGACGGGAAAAAAATGAGGTAGATTTGATACGGGAAGCTTTGGCTAAATGTAATAATAATAAAAGTGAGGCTGCCCGAATGTTGAAAATCGACCGAAAAACCCTTTACAATAAGATGAAACTTTACTCGATAGATTGAGTCGTTGTATCAGTCCGTGGCAATTTTTAAATCCATTTCTAAAGTCTGTAGTAGAAGTTGTGTTTTTTCGATAATCTGCCGGGTTAATTTTTCAGATTCCTCCGAGGTAAGAGAGTCGCGTTCCAGTGTTTGTAAGGTACGGATGATTTCTGCCGTTTCTAGTTGCCTGAACATCGGAAGCATTTTGTGGGCGAGCCCGGCAATTTTTTTCATTTGTTTTTCATCTGCATATTCTTTTAATTTCTGAAGGTGTTTCCGGGTTTCGGAAACAAAAGAATGTAGAATCTTTCGGGTGGCCTCCGGGTCGTTGTCCGTAAATTGTTGTATTTGTCTCAGGCTATAGCCGTTTTGATCCGCCGGTAATACCGGAGAAGCAGCCGGTTGCTGCTGGAGGTTGCCGGAAAAGGAGCCGGGATAGATCTGGCAAATAACGTCTAAAAGTTGTGCCGACGTAAAAGGTTTTCCCAGATACGCCGTAAATCCTGCATTCAGATAATCTGTTTTTGTTTTTCCCGAATCGGCAGATAAAGCGACGACCGGAACGGTAAAATGTTGTTCCCGTATTTGCTTTACCAGTTCAAAGCCTGTCATTCCCGGCATTTGTATATCGGAAAAGACAATGTCATAATTCTCTTTTTCCAGTTTCCCGGTCACTTTTTGAGGATTGTCCGTACATTCGGTCTGTATGCCGTAATTTTGCAATAGCCCGCTTGTCATTTCCAGTTGTAATGGATCGTCGTCGACTAACAGTACTTTTATTTGTTTATCATTCGGGCTGTGGACGGACGTAATCTGTACATCTGTTTTTGCTTTCGGGATTTCCGTGCCGGTTGCCGTGCAATCGAGGGGGAGTGATACGGTAAAGCAGCTTCCTTTTCCCGGTTCGCTTTCCAGCGTCATTTCTCCCTTTAAGAGATGGATTAATTTAAGTGTGATGGTCAGGCCTAATCCTGTTCCTTCTATTGAAGCATGGGATTTTAACCGGGTAAATTCCTGGAAAATCAGTTTTTGTTCTCCGGGAGTCATACCCGGACCCGTATCTTTGATCCGGAAAATCATCCGCTTATCTTCCGACGTTGTTGCCGTAAAGGTAATTGTTCCCGATTCAGTGTATTTAACAGCATTCGATAAGATATTCGTAATGATCTGGCGTATGCGAAGAGCATCTCCTTTGCATGTCGTATTCAGATCTTCGTGAATAGTGCAGTTTAATGTTAAATTTTTAGCGGTAGCCAGCGGCAGAAAAGTGTCTACAATTTCATGAAAAAGTTGTGCCGGATTAAAAATAATTTCCTCAACCATCAACCGGTTGTTTTCCAGTTTCGATAAGTCGAGCAGGTTTGTAATCAGCTTTTGGATATGATCGGCGGAGCTTTTCATATTTTTCAGGAAATAACGCTGTCTGTTATCGATTGGGCCGGAATTGAGCAGTTCGATATATCCCATAACGGAACTTAAGGGAGATTTGATGTCGTGGGTCACTGTCAGCATCAGTTGTTCCCGGCTTTTAAGTAACCGGGCTGTGTATGCGTTGGCTTCTTCCAACTGTTTCCGGTAACGCTGACTGCGGGAGATATCTTTTAAAATGAGTGTACAGAAGAATGCAATAAACAATACGGCAACAATTGCGATAATGGCGATCAGCCGGGCAGCCGAATCCATAACCTGCTCGCGTTCCTCTATTCGTTTCAGGGAATAGGCGATTTCTTCTTTTTCGTAGGCATAAAGTACCTTTTTCAATTGTTCTGTAATCTGGACGCTTTGGTTGACGATGTTATATTCCCGTCGGCTGATTTGGCGATTGAGGTTTGCCGCTTCTGCCTGAAAACTTTCCCAGGCATATTTTAAGATATGTACGATACTGTCGGGATTGTTTTGGGCAGAAACAGGCGGAAGGGTATCCCAGATGATATGTTCGGATTCCCGGATTTGCAAAGTCGTGTCCGGTTCCTTTGTAGAAAATAGGCCCAGGAACCATTTTTTCTTTTTTACGGTGGCGACATACGAGCTGTCCCGGGTGGTAATTACTCTCTTCCGGATGTTCGGGGCAGGCGGTACAGAGTCTTTGGCCGATTCGATCAAAGCAATGGCTTTGTTATAATAGTCGGTTGATTCTTTTGATTTTTTTACCTTGAGCAGTTCTTTCAGGTTTTTGATTTTGTCGTTTAACAGGAGATGGATTGTATCGATACGGGCTTCCTGTCCCGGTTCGGCCGTCATTTTTTTCAGGGAATCGATGTTCGACTCAACTTGCCGGATAATGTCGATGTATTTATGAAAAGCACGCTCCGAGCCGGTTTGCAGAAATGAATTGCTCAGTGTTTCGGCTTCATACAGACTGGCGATGGTATTGCCGATGAGGTATAGTTTTTGGTTGGTGGCACTGACGAAATTTTCTTTGTCTGTGAATCGGGATATTTGTTTGTATATGAATGTAATGGTCGCTATCGTCAAAATGAAAAGCAATACATAACCGCTGATGACTTTAAATTTTGTATAACGTGACGGTGAATTCATATGTCCCGGAGTTTTGATTTTGCTGTTGTAGCAAAATTAGCATAAAAAAGTGATTTCTTTTTCTTTTCCGATAGGAGACTTTTAAAATTATACTGATTGAAAGTTGCTGAAAACAAAGAATACAGGCGGAGTTATCTTAATTAAAAGTTAATAAATATTGCTTAAAGAAAAAAATGTTTACTTTTGTTGCCTATTGTAAATCAGACCTAATTTGATCAGGTCTGTTCAGGTGCATGTAGTATTAAGATTTGAAGGTTTATTTATAGTGCAGAAAAAGCATTGTAAAAGAGTAGTGTGATGCGAAATTGTCTGCGGACATATAGTTTGGGAATATGCATATGCTTGTTCTGTATCTCTTCCTTGAGAGCCCAGATAAACCCGGAAACGGCTTTTTATTGGGAAAATCCGTATTCGGTCAACCCTGCATCCGTAAATTTGGATTACAGTGCATTCTTTTCTTTGGCAGCCCGTAAGCAATGGGCTTCTTTTCCCGGAAGTCCGGTTACTTTTGGAGCTACCGGGGCCTTTTATCTGGAAGATTACCGGACACAGGTGGGGATGAAGGTTTTGAAAGATAAAATCGGATATCTCAATACTTTTGATGTTTCTCTTTCCTATGCTTACACCCTTCGGTTGAGCTGGAACAGTTTTTTGAACATGGGAGTTGCAGGTTCCTGGCAATCGCAGGACATAGACCGGAAGGAGGTGGAACTTGAAAATCCGGACGATCCTGTTTTAGGAAGCGAGCGTATGCGTGGATTGAAGGAATGGAATGCGAATATCGGCGCGGAATATGTTTTCGATAAGAAATTGGTAGTCGGGATGGCCAGCCAGAATCTTTTCTCTTTTTTTAAGCGAGAACCTCATATCTGGGGTGGGACGAATTATGCCTATGTCCGTTATCGCACCCGTTCGGTGGAACGTAGTATCGACATGGAGTATGGACTTTGTGCCAAGCAGTACGAGGAGGATTTTCAGGTGGACGGCATGGTGTCCTTGTATTTGAACCGGGATCGGCGGGAAGAAATGATGCAATTTTCGATTTACGGCCGGTCGGTTGGGGAAGTCGGTTTTTTAGTGGGGATGAAGTTGATCTCCGAATTGAAATTTCTTTGTGCCTATGATTATAATTTCAAGGCTGTAAGCGGGGAAACGAGCGGGAGTTTCGAGGTGATGATTACTTATCCGATTCATCGTAATTCGATGTGCAGGAGTGAATGGGACCGTTGAGGAATTTTAGATTATAAATTGTAAACTTTAAATTAACGATATGAACCAATCCCGAATCAATTGTAGATTGATGATTTCAGATTTATGATTGGGCGCACGAACGGGCCGTAAGGGATTGTTGATTTTGAATGATAATCAGGCCGGAGGCCATTAATCGATAAAAGATAAAATGTTTGAAACTAGCAGGTGGTATTTATGGACAGTTGTAACAGTACTTCTGTTTTTGGGGAGGGCAGGGTATGCCCAGGGGTATGTCGTTTCTCCGACAGTACCTGACTTTACAGATATTACTGCTGCTTGTGTGGAGGCTACTTATGGAACAACCGGAAATCCTTTTACAACGAAGGGAATTGTATCAAACCGGCACAGCCTGATAACCCGCCAGGGTACGGACCCCAATACGGGGAATCAACTGAAATTTTTACCTTCAGGTGAAACGAAAGTGGTTCGTTTAGGGAATGATTCGATAGGCGGACAAGCCGAGAGTATTACTTATCATTTTAAAGTTGATCCGGAAAAATCGGTATTGTTTTTAAAATTTGCCGTTGTGTTTCAGGACCCCGGACATCCCGGTAAAGATCAGCCCCGTTTTGTGGTGAGGATAATGAGCCGTGAGGGTGCATTGATAGAGTCTTGTGCAGAGTATGATGTGTCGGCAAGAGCTGAAATTGAAGGATTCAAATCTTTTGAGATGTTCGGTGTTCCGGTGCGTTGGCGTGATTGGACAAATGTCGGTCTGGATATGTCTTCGTATGCGGGACAGGAAGTGCAGGTGCAATTTGTTACCTACGATTGTGCCTTGATGGGACATTTCGGATATGCTTATTTTACAGCCAGTTGTATTTCCAGTCAGTTGATGCTATCTGCCTGTGCGGGTGACGGTTTTACTCTTTCGGCTCCGGAAGGTTTTTCTTCTTATTTATGGCAGGACGGGCGGACGACGTCGTCTACCCAATGGACACGGACAGAGGAAACGATGCATGTTTCCTGTGAAATAACCTCTGCCACCGGTTGTCGCTTTACGTTGAGTGCTTTGGTGGCCGATGATCCGCATTTGCCCCCGACTCCGGTGTTTTACGATACGATATGCCAGGGCGATCCTTATACGAAGCATAATTACGATTTGCCGCCCCAGCAGGATACAGGGACTTCTCCTTATTATAATACGTATTTTGATTTGTCGGATTGCAGAAAGAGTGGGGAGACGACTCTCTTTTTGACGGTTTTGCAGCGTTATTATCCCGTCGGGGCCCGGATATGTGAGGGAGATAACTATACCGGCAACGGTTTTTCTTATTTGAATGCCCGGGCGGGGAAGTATTACGACACCCTGACTTATTCGCGGACAGACAGGTGCGATAGTATTGTCGTATTGCAACTCGACGTTTATCCTTTGGTCGTGATGACTGAAGACATTGTGGGAGAGCAACATCCTTGTGTGGGGTCGGTACAACATTACAATATGCGGGAAAACTGGCCGGAGGGCAGTTACACCTGGGAGTTTCCGGAGGGGTATACCATTTTGAGCGGACAGGGGCAACCGGAAGTTGTCGTACAGGTAACGGATATTGCTGTGACAGGACAAGTGATTTTGCTGTACGGTACGGGAGGCTGCGCTTTGGGGACGAATCCCCTGATTATCGAGCCGGGCCGTACCTATTGGCAAACTGTTCCGGATACCGTATGTACCGGTGTGGAATACCATAAACAAGGATTTCATGTGCCCGCACAGGATAGTGCAGGTGTGTATTCCTATGTTCAGCACAATACGACTGCCGGAGGTTGTGACAGTATTATTACATTGAGCCTGCATGTATATCCTACGCCCGAAGTGAGTATTGTCGCTTCCGATTATTTGGTTTGTGCCGGAGATTCTGTGCGATTGGAGGCTTTGGCCGGTCAGGCGCAATTGACACCCCCGGATCCGCCTGCAATTGCTATCGGCGATGTACTTTGTGAAGACGGTAGTATCCTGAAAATCGGCGAATATAATCCGGGAATACACAGGGCAGCCGGTATCGTTTATTGGCTGAATAAAACCGGGAAACACGGTTGGGCGGTCAGTTTGGAAGATGCGGTGAGTGGTGGCAATGATTTGTTTTTTTGGTTGCGTTCGGGATATATGATAGATATTGCCGGTATTCAAAATTATTATCTGTCGATAGAGGCTTCTGCCGATACTTCCGGATATAATAATACACGTGCGATGCGTAATGTAACTGACAGCAGGTATTATATTCCGGCTGCATGGGCAGTGGATTTCGAACACGGTTGGTATATTCCGGCAGCCGGACAGTTGACTATGCTTTTTTCGGCAATTGAAGATATAAATGAATCTTTCCGGAAGGTGACCGGTGCACCGTTTTTGACAGCTTTGTCGGGTTATAAACGTTACTGGAGCAGTTCGGAGGCCAGTGCCAGACAAGCGTGGAATCTGGCTTTGTGGTTAGGCTATATAAGTGTCAATGACAGAGATTCGTATTACAATATACGGGCTGTAAAAAGTTTCTGATACGAAAGAAATGAGGTATATAGGTTTGATAATAGGCTGGTTGTGTCTGGGATTGTCCGTATATGCACAGACATATAAGGTGGGAGACGTCATTGTTAATAAGGACGGTTCCCAGGGGGTCGTGTTTTGGGTAAATGCAGAAGGGAGTGAAGGGTGGATGGTGGCTTTACACGATTTACCCCGGCCGTTGAAATGGGGAAGATTGAGGGATGATGTGCCGGAATTGGAAAATGTCGGTTCGGGATCCGGAGTGAATGAATTATCAAAGATATTCAAAGGCTTGGCCGATACTTCGGGTTATCAGAATACATTGAAGTTACGTAAATATCAGGGGAGCGGTACTCAATATCCGGCTCAACTGGTGGATTTCGGAAACGGTTGGTATGTACCTGCCGCCGGACAAATGCGTAAGCTTTTCACGTCGATGAACAGCATCCGGACCGTTATACAAAACCGGGGAGGTGATGCTCTGAAAGTGGGCAGATATTGGTCGAGTACGGAATACGATGCCCGGGCTGCCTGGTTTGTGTATTGTCATCCCGGGGAACTGAATTTCGATACGAAAGACAGTGTTTTGTATGTCCGTCCGGTCCGGTCTTTTTCTGTTCGGGATGTAAAATACGACAGGACTTTGGCTTATAAGTGGAATTCGGGGCAAAGAGATCCCGGCATTACGGTTTATCCCGGCAGGAATACGGAGTATGAGGTTGAAGTTACGACGGCTGCCGGTTGTTCGAATAAGGCTTCCCGGCAGATTCTGGTCGCTTCCGGAAACGATACGACGATTGTCGGCTATGTCTGTCCGGGACAGGCTTATACGGAAAACGGCTTTAACCTTACAAAGGCCGATACGACATATATTTTCGGGTTACAAAATGCAGGCGGGTGCCGGAAAACCGTCACTTTACATTTGTATCAGAAAGATACTGTGATGACGGTAATCAATGAGGATATTTGTCAGGGAGAGATGTATCATCAGAATAATTTCACAGCCTGGGAGTCGGGCAAGTATGTACAAACCTGGACGGGGAGCAACGGCTGTGATTCTACGGTTGTATTGAATCTTAAGGTGCATCCGCTCGGCAGAGATACGATAGAAGCGGCCGTTTGTGAAGGTAAGTCGTATACAGAGAACGGTTTTAATGTTTCCAGCCCCGGTTTTTATAGTCAGAATTTTCAGAATATCTTCGGTTGTGACAGTTTGGTGACTTTGCATCTGACACTGAATCCTGTATATCAGGATACTGTTTTTGCTGTGATTTGTCAGGGAGAAAATTATACACAACACGGTTTTAATGCTACATCGCCAGGCTGTTATGATCTTCGTTTGCAGACTTTTCAAGGGTGTGACAGCCTGGTTACGTTACACCTGGATGTGCTGCCGGTTTACCGGGATACGTTAGAGGTGTCGGTTTGTGCCGGAGATGTATATACGGGACACGGCCTGCATGTCGGTGCCGCTGGTTTTTATGAAGATTCATTGAAGAGCATTACGGGCTGTGACAGCCTGATTATCGTACATTTGGTTTTAGATCCGGTGTACCGGGACACAATCCCCGCTGTGATTTGTCAGGGGGAGACTTATGCGGAGAATGGTTTTATCGTTTCATCTGCGGGATATTATCGACAATATTTGCAGAGTGTTGCCGGTTGTGACAGTCTTGTCACATTGGACTTGAAGATACTTCCGGTGTATCAGGATACGGTAACGGTGATGATTTGTGATGGAGAAACGTATACAGAACACGGATTGAATACAGGTATTCCCGGGTATTATGACGTTCCGTTGAGGACTGTAGCCGGTTGCGATAGTTTGGTAACGGTACATCTGATATTGAATTCGGTTTACCGGGATACGATTCCGGCTGTAATCTGCCAGGGAGAAATTTATTCCGGTTTCGGTTTTTCGGTTTCCGATCCGGGTTTTCATGACCGCTTACTGCAAAGTGAGTTTGGTTGTGATAGTTTAGTAACTCTGTTTCTGACGGTAAATCCGGTGTACCGGGATACGATTCAGGCAGAAATTTGTACCGGGGAAATATATACGGGTTATGGGTTTACGGTTCATACGCCCGGATACCATGACCGGTTATTGCAGAGTGTGACCGGTTGTGATAGCCTGGTGACCTTGTTCCTGACGGTTCATCCGGTTTATCAGGATACGATAGCCGCATCTGTTTGTGAAGGACATACTTATTCGGGCAATGGTTTTGTTGAATCTGTTGCCGGATATTATGATAGGGAATTACACAGTATATTGGGTTGCGATAGTTTGGTGACCTTGCATCTGACGGTTCATCCGGTATATCGGGATACTATTCCGGCTGCTATATGTGAAGAGGAAGTTTATACAGGCAATGGCTTCCGGGTTTCTGATGCCGGTTTTCACAATCGGTTGTTGCAAAGTGAGTATGGCTGTGATAGTTTGGTGACTTTGTTTTTGACTGTTCATCCGGTTTACCGGGACACGATCCGGGAGGCTATTTGTGAAGGGGACACTTATCGGAAACATGGTTTTGACGTATCGGAGGCGGGGATATACAATCGTCGGTTGCAAACGGGAAATATCTGTGATTCTGTCGTCACTTTGGACCTCAGGGTGAACCGGACTTATCTTTTTGCCTCTTCTACTTCGATTTGTGAAGGAGAAAGGTATTATTTCCGGGGGCGTGAATTGACGGAATCCGGTCGCTATGAGGATGTTTTTGTGACGGAAAAAGGTTGTGATAGCCTTTATCGGATGGATCTGGTGGTAACTCCGCTTTATCATCACGTGATAGAAGCCTCTATCTGTAAAGGTGAGCGTTATGCTCAAAATGGATTTTATACCGGAGAGGCTGGAGAATATACGCGGCATTATTATTCGGTATACGCTTGCGATAGTATCGTTACGTTACGTCTTCAGGTGATCGATTATTTTAAGGGGAAAATCGCTTCCGCATTAATGGATTGTCATACACACGAGTATTTGTTTTCCATAGAGGGGGGAGAACAGCCCGAAGCGGTAACGGAGACTTATGTATGGGATTTCGGGGATGGAGTAACGGCAACGGACCGGGAAGTATCGCATGTGTATCCGGATTCCGGAAGGTATCAGATCGGTTTGGCCGTAGAGCGTGGTGGAAGGTGTGAAAAATCGGTCCAATATCAATTGGAGGTTCCTTATTACAGAGATCATTTTCCGATAGAATCTTATCCGGATGCACTGGATGAGGACTGGGCGAAAGTACTTTTGCAAACGGAGTGTTATGCCGATATGGATTATACGTGGACATTGGGGGACGGATATACGGCAAAAAATTGTGAGGTGACACATAAATATGAGATCGATGACCGGGATTATTATGAAATAACCCTGGCCGTTCGGAATGCTGACGATTGCTTGACAGAGAGCAGGTTACGCTTGCCGGTTTATCATCGGATTACGCCTCCCAATACCTTTTCTCCGAATGGAGACGGAATAAACGATTATTTTATGCCCGGCTATCAGGTTCGGATCGTTAACCGTAACGGAGTTGAGATATATAAGGGGAGTGACGGTTGGGACGGTACTTATAATGGGAAGCAGGTGGCTGAAGACACTTATTTTTACGAAATATTTTATCAGGCTGCACGAGGGATTATAACTAAAAAAGGCTTTATTACTGTAGCCCGGTAAGGTTGTTTATAACGGCTTGTTTTCTGATATCTTTCTTTCAATATTGTATGAAGATCACTTGATGAGTTGCAACATTTGATTATTTTTGTGCAACCTCATTCTTTGGGTTATTCTCAAAATATTGGAGCGTGGACAGTCTTTTCCGGGAATTTTATCCGATAGTCGGTATATCATTCACCCGCCAGCCGGACGAGAATTGATCCGCGCTTCTTTTTTCAGGTCCGGTAACCGGGAATCTCCCGGTTATTCAGTTTATCGTGTAATTTTTCCCGGGTAAAGCTAAGATATAGCCTTCGAATTCCAGTTTCAGGAGGATTACATTTAGTTCGCTCGTCGGGATGGACAGAAATTTACTGATTTCTTCTATGTTCAGACATCCTTTGGTTTGCAGCAGTTTTTTGACGAACGCTTCCCGGTCGTTTACTCCGAAAATATCCAGACTTGTCTGAACAGGACCGGGAGGAATGCATTTCAGACCGAGGGCATTCGCTATGTCTTCCCCGTTTTCGGTCAATGCGGCCATGTTTTCTTTGATCAGTAGGTTACATCCCCGGGAAAACGGATCTGTGGGTTTTCCCGGAATAGCCAGAACGTCCCGGTTGTATGAAACAGCCATGCGGGCAGTTGCCATGGCTCCTCCTTTCAATGCCGATTCTGCGACTAATGTCGCATGGCATAAACCGGCAATGATCCGGTTTCTTTGTAAAAAATTGGCCGGAACGAAAGGGGTTGTCGTCGGGAATTCACTGATCAGTGCTCCTTGGGCTGCGATGATTTTTTCCGACGTTTTTCTGTGAGCAGCCGGATAGATGGTATGTAGTCCATGTCCCAATACGGCATAGGTGCGGAATTGTTGTTGTAAACTTGCTGAATGGGCGGTTATGTCGATGCCATAGGCCAAACCGCTTACAATGACCAACCGGTGTTTCATATCAGCCAATTCCCGGAGTATATCTTGTACCCTGTTTTTGTAATATTCCGAGGCATTCCGGGTGCCGACAATTGCCAAATGCGGGATATGCTCAGTTTCTAAAGTTCCTTTATAATATAGTATTAAAGGAGTGTCCTCGCATTGTTTTAAAAGGCAGGGATAGTTGTAGTCTTCGACGGAACAAATGCGGATATCGTGTTTGTCGATGGCGTTTATTTCTGTTTTTGCCTTATTTAGGGCCGATTGACGGTCGAACATTTCAGGCAGGCAATTGAATTCCCGGCAAATGGCGGTTATTCCTTTTTTACTTTCCCGGAAAAAACCTTCAATTCCGCCACAGCGCCCGAGCAAAGGCAGGCGGGCCATTGTGTTTAGTTTGGGCAGGAAACTCACTGCTACCTTTGTATATAAAGAACTGTCTGTTGCCATCGTTACCGGGAATAGGAAGTTATGAACAAGGATCGTATGGGCCGGATGTCAAACCGCGTTTGTACAGGCATGCTCAAGGTATAGTTTACTTTTTGTAAAGATACGAAATAAAGAAAAATGAGAAAAGAGAAAAGCCAGGCAATACTAGCAGGAAGTTTTAAATCTAAAACCAATTTTTTATTTTTAATAACAGATTATACTTACATTTTAGCTTATTGTAATAAATTGTAATAGAAAACGTTTTCTAAATTCTAAAAAATAAGAGAAAAAAGTTTTGGAATAATAAATAAATAGATAATTTTGACTCTTGAAAACGTTTGAATTTTTTCAGGCGATCAAATATTGTTTTATAACCTTAAATTAAAATCGGTAACGATTTTAAAGACCTAAAAATTATACACATGAAAGCAGAAATTAAAGAATTCATGGAAGCCTTAAAGGCTAAAACAGTAGGTGAATCAGAATTCCACCAGGCTGTAGAAGAAGTTATTGAAACCGTATGGGATACCTATCAGGCAAATCCGAAATACAAAGCCAATAAGATTCTTGAAAAAATGGTGGAGCCTGAAAGAGTAATTATGTTCCGGGTGCCCTGGGTTGACGATAAAGGTGAAGTACAAATCAACCGCGGTTATCGTGTACAGTTTAACAGTGCGATCGGACCGTACAAAGGAGGTTTGCGTTTCCATCCGTCGGTTACCTTAGGTGGATTGAAATTCTTGGGTTTCGAACAGACTTTCAAAAACTCGTTGACAACTCTTCCGATGGGTGGAGGTAAAGGTGGTTCAGACTTCAACCCGAAAGGAAAATCCGATAACGAAGTAATGCGTTTTTGCCAGAGTTTCATGACGGAGCTTTGCAAATATATCGGAGCAGATACTGACGTTCCTGCCGGAGATATCGGTGTAGGCGGTCGTGAAATCGGTTATTTGTTCGGCCAATATAAGAGAATCCGTAATGAGTTCGTAGGCGTATTGACCGGTAAACCGAGAGAATTCGGTGGTTCACGTGTACGTCCGGAAGCTACCGGTTACGGTACGGTTTATTTCGCACAACACATGTTGAAAGAAAAGGGCGAAGATATCAAGGGTAAAGTTGTTTGCCTGTCAGGTTTCGGTAATGTTGCCTGGGGTGCTGCACAGAAATTGGTTCAGTTGGGAGCAAAGGTAGTAACGATCTCCGGACCGGACGGATATATTTACGATGAAAAAGGTTTGACACAGGAAGGTGTTGACTACATGTTGGAATTACGTGCCAGCAACAACGATGTTGTTGAACCGTATGCAGCTAAATTCGGCGCTAAATTCTTTGCCAAGAGAAAACCGTGGGAAGTAAAATGTGATATCGCATTCCCGTGTGCAATCCAGAACGAATTGAATGAGGAAGATGCTAAACAATTGGTGGCTAACGGCTGTAAAATGATTGTTGAAACATCCAATATGGGTTGTACTGCCGGTGCTGTTAAGTATGCCAACGAGCACATCACTTTCGCTCCCGGTAAAGCTGCAAATGCCGGTGGTGTTGCCGTTTCCGGTTTGGAAATGAGTCAGAATTCATTGAGATATAGCTGGACTGCCGAAGAGGTAGATCAGAAATTGTCTCAAATTATGAAAGACATTCATGACACTTGCGTTAAATTCGGTAAGAACGGTGATAAGATCGACTATGTGAAGGGTGCTAATATCGGTGGCTTTATCAAAGTGGCCGAGGCAATGTGCGCTCAGGGTCATGTATAATTGTTGTAGATTTTGTCTATAAACAATAAATAAATTTAAAACGTGCACGGATCAACCGTGCACGTTTTATATTATACCGGTTTTTTATTATTTTCGCCTCATCGGTGGATTAATATGTATATAGATACTCATTCTCATATTTACGAAAGCGAATTTCAGGACGACCGCCAGGAAGTTGTACAACGGGCTGTTGAGGCCGGAGTCGGCCGTATTGTCCTCCCGGATATCGATAGCGGGACCAGGCCACGGATGCTGGGGCTTGCTGAAATGTATCCCGGAATCATGTTGCCGGCTATCGGATTGCATCCGACGTCTGTAAATGAAAATTACAAGCAGGAACTGGCAGAGGTAGTGCATGATTTGGGTACCCGTTCCTTTTGTGGTATCGGAGAGTGCGGTATAGACCTTTATTGGGATAAAACCTGGTACCGGGAACAGGTGAAAGTGTTCGAATACCAGTTGGGAATAGCCGAAGATGCTTCACTTCCGGTGATCATTCATTCCCGGGATGCTCAGGAAGAGATTTTCCGGATTTTGAAGAAACATCCTTATGTCCGGGGAATATTGCATTGTTTTGCAGGAACGGTTGAAGAGGCCCGCTGTGCTATAGATATGGGTTTTTTGCTCGGTATAGGTGGAGTGGTGACGTTTAAGAATTCCGGATTGGCAGCGATTGTGCAGGAAATCGGGGCAGATCATTTGGTGCTGGAAACGGATTCGCCTTATTTGGCTCCGGTTCCTTTCCGGGGGAAAAGAAATGAAAGCGGGTATATACCGCTTATTGCACAAAAAATTGCGGATACCTTGAAGACGGATGTTAAAAAAATAGAAGAAATTACGACTCGAAATGCAATGAATTTATTTACTTTGTAGTTCGAAAACGTATGAAATAAGTATGTCATGATGACCAGATCGATCTTAATCATATATACGGGTGGTACTATCGGGATGATCAATGATCCTGAAACCGGCGCTTTGTGTCCGTTTGATTTTGAACAAATCATGAATGCCGTACCCGAAATTAAGGAATTCGGGTTTAAGATTGATAGTTATACGTTGCCTAAGCTGATTGATTCTTCAGATGTAAAGCCTCAATTATGGAAAGAGTTATGTGATATCATTCTGGAGAATTACGAAAAATATTCCGGTTTTGTCATTTTGCACGGTACGGATACAATGGCTTATTCTGCTTCGGCGTTGAGCTTTATGCTCAATAATCTGACGAAACCGGTGGTCTTTACCGGTTCACAATTGCCTATCGGGAAAATCCGGACAGACGGACGGGAGAATCTGATCGCTGCTTTGGAAATTGCAGCGGCTGAAATTGAAGGCAAGGCCGTTGTTCCGGAAGTTTGTATTTTGTTCGGGGCCAAATTGTTCAGGGGTAACCGGACGACAAAAATCAATGCTGAAAGTTTTGATGCTTTTCAGTCGTTTAATTATCCGCCGCTGGCGGAAATAGGTATCCACATTCATTACAATTACGGAGCGATCGATTATGCGCCTCGGATCGGGGAGGTATCTGCTTATACGGATATGGATACCCATATCGCTATTCTGAAGATATTTCCGGGTATCCGGCCTGAATTTATTGATGCCGTTATTGAAATGCCGGGTTTGAAGGGGTTGATTCTGGAGACTTATGGGTCAGGGAATGCGCCGACGGATGAGGTTTTTTTGAGTAAAGTCCGGAAAGCCTGCGAAAAAGGGATATTGATTTACAATGTCACCCAATGCCAGGGAGGAACCGTGGAAATGGGGCGTTATGAAACCAGTCGGGAACTTTTAAGGAGCGGAGTGACAAGCGGATACGATATTACAACGGAAGCTGCCGTATGTAAAATGATGCATTTATTGGCCAGGGAGAAAGACGCTAATGAAATAAAAAAAAGTTTAAATTCGGCTCTAAAAGGAGAAATAACCGTAAATCATATTGGATTTTAACATTTTTTTTGTACCTTGCCCCGTCTTTCGGAGTGTAGTAGGGAGACTCAAAGGTTTGCGAATTAAAATAGAAATATATAGAGTTAAATTTTAATTATTTATAAACTAAAAATCAGTTAAAGAGATCATGAGAAAATTATTTGCACTAATAGCAGTTTTAGGAATGCTTACTATTGGAGCATCGTCTATGCTAATGGCTCAGGAATCAACAGAACCTGCTGCACAAACGGAAACACAGACAACTACGACCCAGACGCTGGATGAAGATGTTGTTGAAAGTACATCAATGCATGCTGCCATCAAACAGAAATTTATCGAAGGTGGTGCCGGATTTATGGCTGCCGTTGTATTGTGTTTGATTTTCGGTTTGGCTGTAGCTATCGAGAGAGTAATTTATTTGAATCTTTCTGATACCAATACCAAGAAATTGGTTAACGGTGTTGAAGATGCATTGAACAACGGCGGTATCGAAGCTGCAAAAGAATATTGCCGCAACGCACGCGGTCCGGTGGCCAGCATCTTTTATCAGGGACTTTCCCGTTACGATCAGGGTGTTGATATGGTTGAGAAATCAGTTGTATCTTACGGTTCAGTACAGATGGGTCTTTTGGAAAAAGGTCTGACCTGGATTTCATTGTTTATCGCTATCGCTCCGATGTTGGGATTCTTGGGAACGGTAATCGGTATGATCGAAGCTTTCGATAACATTCAGGCTGCTGGTGATATGAGTCCGGCTTTGGTTGCAGGAGGTATCAAGGTGGCTTTGATTACGACCGTTGGTGGTTTGATCGTAGCTATGATTCTGCAGATATTCTTCAACTACTGTAATTCAAAAATCGAAGGCATTGTTAACAATATGGAAGATGCTTCAGTAAGTTTGTTGGATATCTTAGTAAAATACAACCAAAAAAATAAATAATCAACCATGACTGAAAAGATATTGAAAATCGTTACCATAGTAATGTTTGCTGTTACGGCGGTGATCTTGGGTATGTTTATCTGGGGAGGTGATGTGCCCGACCAGCAATATACAACACCGGTTTACACAGCTTCATTATTGAATTGGGCATACGTATTATTTGTTATTGCAGTTATTGCAGCAGTAATATTCCCCATTGTGCGGTTGTTTACGAGACCGAAACAGGCTATGAAGAGTTTTATCGGATTGGCTGCTTTGGCTGTCGTTGTTCTGATCGCGTATGCAATGGCTGACGGTACTCCTATGAATATTATCGGTTACAGCGGAACGGACAATGTTCCTTCACGGCTGATTTTCTCGGATACCATTATTTATACGATGTACATTCTGTTTGGAGCAGCTATTATTGCAATTTTTGCAACAGAACTGCTTAGAAAAGTAAGATAATCATTCCCCGGGAGGGAATAGATAAAAACGAAAAATATGGCAAAAAAGACACCAGAAATTAATGCTACTTCGACAGCCGATATCGCTTTCTTGTTGCTTGTATTCTTCTTGGCGACAACGACAATGAACGTAGATTCCGGTATGTTCCGAAAATTGCCGCCATATCAGCAGGATGATACTGAAGTCCCGAAAGTTGCAAAACGTAATATTTTGCAGGTATTGGTGAATAGAAATAACCAGCTTGCTGTAAACGGTGAATTGATGGATGTATCTAAGCTTAAAGAGAGAACCATCGAATTTCTACTCAATCCGATGAATGACGAAAATTTACCTGAAAAAAAGGTAGAAAACATCGATTTGTTAGGAAATGTAGAAGTGTCGAAAGGTATTGTTTCTTTGCAGAGCGACAAGGGTACTTCCTATGAAATGTATATCGCCGTACAAGATCAGCTTGCAGCTGCTTATAATGAAGTGAGGGATCGGAAAGCGGTAACCAAATGGGGCAAGAAATTTTCGGCCCTGACCTCGGATCAACAGGAAGCGCTCAGAAAGCAGGTTCCCATGTCGATATCTGAAGCAGAACCTAAAAATATAGGAGGGAAAAAATAATGGCAAAATTTAAAAAAGGAGGGAAAAAAGAAACTCCCGCTATTTCTACAGCGTCATTACCTGATATAGTGTTCATGTTGTTGTTCTTCTTCATGGTTAGTACGACGATGCGCGAAGTGACCCTGATGATTCAGAATAATTTACCTGAAGCGACACAGATTGCCAAATTGGAAAAGAAATCGTTGGTAAGTAATATTTACATAGGAAAGCCGACCATGCAATTCCAAAAGGCATACGGAACCGAACCCCGTATTCAGTTGAACGATAAGTTTGCAACTTTACAGGATTTGGGAGCGTTTGTGGCTGCAGAACGTGAAGCCCGGAAAGAAGAAGAAAGAAATAGTATTACCAATAACCTGAAAATACAATCGGAAACAACGATGGGTATCGTTACGGATGTAAAGCAGGAATTGCGTAAGGCTAATTCTTTGAGAATCAACTACGGAGCCCGACAGAAAGTGACGAGAAATTAATAAAGAAAAAAAGGGGATTTCAAATCCCCTTTTTCTTTCAAATTTTATTATCTTTGCAATCGCAATTGGTCCCGTAGTTTAATGGATAAAATGAAGGATTCCGGTTCCTTTGATATGGGTTCGATTCCCGTCGGGATCACTGACCAAAAGCCAATCGGCAACAAGTTTAGTAAAAGTCTGCAATATCTTGATATTGCAGACTTTTTCTTTTTCGGTAGTGAAAGGAGCAGGACGAGTTGTGACGGAAGGTATAAAATAATATCTTTAGTCAGTAAAATAATTAATTGCTGATCCGATGAAACGATATCTACTGTTTACTTGTTTTTCTTCACTGGCCTGTGTAACCGGGAGTGCCACTCAGAAAAGCGAAAAGCTCAATCCTGATTCGGCAGACCGCCGATGCCCCAATGTTTTGATTATCTATGCCGATGATTTGGGGTACGGTGATTTGGAATGTTATGGAGCGAAAAATGTGCAGACTCCCCATATAAATCGATTGGCAGCGGAAGGTATACGTTTCCGTAATGCACATGCCACGGCAGCGACGAGTACGCCTTCGCGCTATTCGATGCTTACGGGGGAATATGCCTGGCGACGTCCCGGAACGGATGTTGCGGCCGGGAATGCCGGAATGATCGTCCGTCCGGAGCAATATACCCTGGCGGATATGTTTAAGAATGCCGGATATGTTACTGCCGCAATCGGGAAATGGCATTTGGGATTGGGGGATAAGGACGGGCAACAGGATTGGAATGCTCCGCTTTCGGCTGCATTGGGCGACCTGGGTTTTGACTATTCATATATAATGGCTGCGACAGCCGATCGTGTCCCCTGTGTTTTCATAGAAAACGGCAAAGTTGCCGACTACGATCCGGAAGCTCCGATAGAAGTGAGCTACCGGAAACCGTTCGAAGGGGAACCGCTGGGGAAAGATCATCCGGAGTTGCTTTATAATCTGAAATCGAGTCACGGACACGATATGGCAATTGTGAACGGTATCGGGCGTATCGGTTATATGAAGGGAGGGGGAAAGGCACTCTGGAAGGATGAGAATATTGCCGATTCCATCACTACCCATGCCATCGGTTTTATCCGGGAGCATAAGGACAGGCCTTTTTTTATGTATTTCGCCACAAACGATATACATGTTCCCCGTTTTCCCCATGAGCGTTTTCGTGGAAAGAGTCCGATGGGGTTGCGGGGAGACGCTATCGTGCAATTCGACTGGAGTGTGGGGCAAATCATCGATGCCTTGGATAAATTGGGGCTGGCAGAAAATACGCTTATCATTCTTTCCAGTGATAACGGGCCTGTCGTAGATGACGGATATCAGGACCGTGCGGAAGAACTTTTGAACGGCCATAGTCCCGCAGGACCGCTTCGCGGTAACAAATACAGTGCATTTGAAGGAGGAACCCGTATTCCTGTCATTGTCAGATGGCCCGGTCAGGTTCCTCCTGACCGGATATCCGATGCTCTGGTGTCGCAAATCGACTGGTTCGCTTCACTGGCTTCGCTGGTAGGGGCTGAATTGCCGAAGGGGGCAGCTCCCGACAGTTTCGATTACCTTGGTACGTGGTTGGGTAAGAATCAGACAGATCGCCCCTGGGTGATAGAACAGGCTGCCAACCATACTTTGTCCGTACGTACTAAAGACTGGAAATACATCGAACCGAACGACGGTCCTGCCCTGATTACCTGGGGGCCGAAAATAGAAACGGGTAATCTGAGTACTCCGCAATTGTACCGTATCGCCGACGATGTTGCTGAACGGGACAATACGGCATTACTTTATCCTGATGTCGTTTTCGAATTGCAGAATATACTGAGGCGTGTCAGGATGAAGAATCTCAAGCCCTGACAGGATAAAATGCGATGTATTCCGATTATACAGCTCTGATATCCGTTCGGTATCAGAGCTTTTTACATACCTATGGCAATCAACTGAATGAAAATAATCAGGAATACCATAGCGATGGGATAAACGGTTGCATAAGCGACGCTGGGAGCATCGCTGTCGGTCATGGATCCGGCTGCCGCTAAGCCCGGCGTACTGGTCATACCGCCGGTAATGGTTCCCAGTAAATCGAAAATATTGATTTTAAAAATGAAATAGCCGATAACGGAAGCAATGAGCATGGGTATTAAAGTGATGGCCATACCTACGCCGAAAAGGGTCCAGCCGCTTTCCCGGAAGGTGGCGACCAGGTTTGCGCCGGCAGACGTACCTACTTCGGCTAAAAAAAGCAAGAGTCCCAATTGACGCAGTAATAGGTTGGCGGCTCCGGACATCGACCAGATAATAGGACCGGTTTTACCGAGCGAGCTCAATACTAAAGCCGTCAGCAATATTCCTCCGGTCAAGCCGGGAGAAAAAGAGAAACTATCGGAGAAAGAGATGTTTATTTTCCCGACCAGTACCCCCAATACGATTCCCATGGCAATGGGGAAAAAGTCCGTATCGGAAAGCCGTTTTTCATCGTTACCGAGGAGCTTGGACAGTTCTTTCAGGCTATCCTGGTGGCCGACGGATAATAGCTTGTCTCCGAATTTCAGTATTAATCCGGGATCCGGCGAAAGGTCGATGCCGCTTCGTCTTATCCGGGTTATGGTACAACCGAATGTTTCCTGTAAATTGAGGCTACCCAATGTTTTTCCGATGACTTCTTTGCGGGTGAGCAATAGGGATTGAATTTCGTAAGAAGTGGCCAGCGGCAAATCCTCCTGGACGGCTTCTCCGACCAACATCCCCAGTTGTTGCAGGGCAGATGCGCTACCGACGGCTTTAATCAGATCGTTTTGGAATAAAACGGTTTTCGAAGTCGGGATGGAAGTCGAATCTTCGTGTTTTATCCGGGAAATGACGGCACCTGTCATGGTACGTACCTGAAGCTGTATCAGGCTTTTTCCGAAAATATTCTCGTTTGTAACCCGGAAGGTGCCTGTCTGTAATGCCGGGAATTTGTCACGTTGTTGAAGTTCCAGCCGTTTTTCCTCCTGTTTTAAATTTATTTTCAGGATACCGGGCAACAGCTTTACGGATAAAATAACCCCGATAACCCCGAAAGGGTAGGCGATACCGTATCCGATGGATGCGGCTGAAGATTGTGTGCTGTCGATGGCTGCGGCCAAACCGGGCGTACTGGTCAGCGCCCCGGCGATCAGGCCGACGACTTCCGGCGTATTCAAGCCGAAGATATATTTGCAGATAACACCGGTAATACAGGCTGATCCTATAATTAATAAGGTAAGTAGTATCAGCATTTTTCCTTTGGATTTAAAGGAATGAAAAAAGCCGGGACCGGCTTGTATGCCGATGGTAAAAATGAACAATACCAAGCCGAAGTTTCCCAGTTCTTTGGGAATAATCACGCCGAAATGTCCGAAAAGTAAAGCGATGAAGATTACGGCAGAAACGTCCAGTGATATGCCCCGGAAATTTACACGTCCCAATACAAATCCCAATGCTACGATCAGGAATAAGGCAAAATAAGAAGATTGCAATAAGCTTTCTAACATAGGATCAATAAAAAGGTTTATATACTAAATAGTGAATATGCGGTTTCCAATGGCGTGATCCCGTATGGGAACCTTGGGTCTGCCGTTTTATTATTTAAGTGAATTCGAGCCCTAAGGCCGAAAGCTGTTCCCAATAGGTGGGAAAGGATTTCGATACAACCTCCTGATCGACGATTGTTAGGCCGGGATGTTTCAGGGCTGCCGGGGCAAATGCCATGGCCATGCGGTGATCATTGTATGTCATGATCCGGGGATGTGCTTGCGCTTGCCTGCGCTCCCCGTTCCATATCAGTTGGCTGCCATCCCCGGTTGTCAGGATGTATCCTAGCTTTTTTAATTCGGTAATTAACGCGCTGATCCGGTCGGTTTCTTTAATCCGTAACGTTTCTACACCCGAAAATTCGAAAGGAATATTTCGTATACAGCAGGCTACGGCAAAAGATTGTACCAGATCGGGCATTTCTGTGAAATCGTATTTTAAACCGGTTGGGTCTGAATTTTTTCTCTCAATGACGACTCCCTGTGAGGTGAAACGGGTATGCACTCCCAGTTGTTTCCAAACCTCCGTTTGGTGCGAGTCTCCTTGCAGGCTTTCGGGTAGAAGGCCGGGTAAAATGATTTGTCCGCTTTCAGTCATAGCCAATAGCTCATAGAAATAAGAAGCTCCGCTCCAGTCGGACTCTACCCGGTAGTGTACCGGACGATAATTTCCCGGTTTTACGTGTATACAATGTCCTTTTACGGATATTTCAGCTCCGAATTCCCGTTGCAAGGCGATGGTCATATCTATGTATGTACGGGAAACGATTTTACCGGTTAATGTCAGTTGCAATCCGTCTGCCATATAAGGAGCGATCATCAGAATCGCTGAAATATACTGGCTGCTGACAGAGGCCGGTATTTCGATGGCGCCCCCTTTCAGGTATGAACCGTAGATGCGTAAAGGGGGATAACCGTTTTGGCCTGCATATTCGATATGTGCTCCCAGCCTGTTGAGGGCATCTACCAGTACTCCGACAGGACGTTGCTGCATACGTTCAGAGCCTGTGATTTCCCAGCGTCCGACAATACGTGAAAGAAAAGCTGTCAGAAAGCGCATGGCTGTACCCGCATGGCCGATATTGAAATGGCAGTCGTCAGAATTCAGCACTTCCAGCATGTGGTTGGTGTCGTCGCAATCCGACAGATTTTCAACCGGCATATCGCTGTCCGATAAAGCGTTCAGTATTAATACCCGGTTGGAAATACTTTTTGAAGCCGGTAGCTTCACTTCTCCGTTTATTGTTTGAGGTATAGAATTCAGGCTTATTTCCATACGTTTTATCTTACTTCTGTTTTAATGCTTGCAATGCTTGCTCTATCTCTTCCCGGGAACAATAATTGTCAATAGAAAATGCTCCCGGTTCTTGTAATAAGGTAAAGTTTACACCTTCCCGGTCGTTCTTTTTATCGTGTAACATGAGTTCGTATAGGGTAGAATCGTCTTCGGATACCATGTATTCCGGATAGATATTCCGGATAAAACGGACGATTTTTTCGTATAAAGCAGAGTTAAACCCCATTTTCCGGACGGATAGGTAAAGTTCTGCAATCATACCGTATGCTACTGCTGCACCGTGTGATAATTCCCGGCCGGAGCTGATAGCTGCGCTTTCTAAAGCATGTCCTGCGGTATGTCCGAAATTTAAAGCTTTCCGGATACCTGCTTCTTTGGGGTCACTTTGTACTACAGCATATTTAATTTCCACGGACTCTTGTATCAGGGAAGAAAAGTTTACCCAATCGATATGAGTCAGGTCCAGTTGCAGGATTTTTTCAAAATGTTTCCCGCCTGCCAGTAAAGCGTGTTTCAGCATTTCCCCGCAACCGGATAAAAGCTGAGTGTACGGCAGGGTTTTCAGGAAGCAGCTATCGATAATGACTTTGGAAGGAAGTGCGAATGTGCCGATTTCATTTTTCAGACCGTTGAAATTGATGCCTGTTTTTCCTCCGACGGAGGCATCTACCTGTGCTAAAAGCGTTGTCGGGATATTGACGCATTTTATGCCCCGCTTGAAGCAGGAAGCTGCAAAACCTCCGATGTCCGTTACGAGGCCTCCTCCGATATTTACCAATACCGAATTTCTCCGGGCTCCCTGATCCGATAATACTTTCCAGATATAAGCGGCACTTTCCAATGACTTATGGGCTTCACCTTCTTGTATCGATATCCGGTGGGTCTCTTTTATCCGGGTCAGATTGAGAAAAGGAAGACAATACTGAGCCGTATTGTGATCGGTCAGTATAAAAATATCTTCCGGTTTGAAACCCTGCAGACAATCGTCGAGAACAGTCCGTATATCCGAAGTGAAAATTATATTCTCCATATCAATAAGTTTGAGACAAAGATAGGGCGAAAAACAAAAACTAAAAATTAATTCGGTTTGTAATGTTTTCAGACTGGTGATTTAAATCCAGCGAATACCGGTCGGAATGATCATTTTTTTGATTTTGATAAAGTTAAAGCATTGTATTTTGCCGGATAGGAACTTAGCGGCGTTTTTGAAAAAAGCGTTTTACAGGCTCACTGCATTCGGGCTCGAGAATACCGGAAGTAATTTTGGTGCGGGGGTGAAGCACTGCCGGGCTTAACCGGCTGAATCCCCGCTGGGAGTCGGAAGCTCCGTATACCAATTCCCCGAGTTGGGCCCAGGCCATTGCTCCGGCACACATGGTACAGGGTTCCAGGGTGACATAAAGGGTGCATTCGTTCAGGTATTTTCCGCCAAGAGCAGCTGCCGCCATAGTGATGGCGACCATTTCAGCGTGAGCTGTCACATCATTGAGCCGTTCGGTTTGGTTGTGGGCCCGGGCGATGATTTTGCCTTTGCAAACGACGATTGCCCCTACCGGAATTTCGCCTTCCTCTTCCGCCAGAGATGCTTCTTCTAATGCCTTGCGCATGTATAACTCGTGTGTCATATATCTGATTTTGAGCAGGGTTGAAGAGCCCCTTTTATTTGTGTATTTGAGTGCAAAAATAAGGGAAAAATTACAATCGTTTGAGTTTTTTGTCGGTTTTATAAATTGAAAATATTTGGGAGGCATTCGTTTTATTGCTATTTTTAACGGCGGAAAATAGAGGAGAGAGACTTATAAAGTATATTCTAAATCAAATAATTATTTAAAATTTTAACTATGCAGTCAATTGATACTTATGATTTCAGAGGTAAAAAAGCTTTGATACGTGTAGATTTTAATGTGCCTTTGAATGACAAATTTGAGATCACGGATGACACGCGTATGCGGGCAGCCATTCCGACGATTAAAAAAGTATTGGCCGGAGGAGGTGCTGTGATTTTAATGTCACACCTGGGACGTCCGAAGAATGGTCCGGAAGATAAATTTTCACTGAAACATATTCAAAAACATCTGGAAGAATTAACCGGAGTGAAGGTAAAATTTGCAGATGATTGTATCGGAGAAAGTGCAAGAAAAGAAGCAGCTTCATTGAAACCGGGAGAAATCCTGTTGTTGGAAAATCTGCGTTTCTATAAAGAAGAAGAAAAAGGAGACGAAGAGTTTGCCCGTAAATTGGCTGATTTAGGTGATGTTTGGATCAATGACGCTTTTGGAACGGCTCACCGTGCTCACGCTTCTACAGCTGTTATCGCTAAATTCTTCCCGAATGATAAATTGTTCGGCTATGTGATGAAAGGTGAACTGGATGCTGTAGATAACGTGATGAAAAATCCGCAACGTCCGTTTACCGCAATCATGGGAGGATCGAAAGTGTCTTCTAAGATCGATATTATTATGAACCTGATGGGTAAGGTGGATAACCTGATCCTGGGTGGAGGTATGACTTATACCTTTAAAAAAGCTTTGGGCGGTCATGTCGGTTCTTCTATTTGTGAGGAAGATAAGTTGGAGTTGGCCCGTGAGATTATGCAAAAAGCAAAAGACGCAGGTGTTAATCTGGTGCTTTCAGATCAGGCTGTCGTTGCCGATGCTTTTAGTAATGATGCTAACACGCAGGTATGTGATCCGATGAATATTCCGGATGGTTGGGAAGGTTTGGATATCGGTCCGGCTACCCGTGAAAAGTTTGCCAGGGTAATTGAAAATTCCAAGACGATTCTTTGGAATGGTCCGGTAGGGGTTTTTGAAATGCCGAAATTTGCAGAAGGTACGAAGGCTGTGGCAGATGCTATTGTAAAAGCGACGGAGAAAGGTGCTTTTTCATTGATCGGCGGCGGCGATTCGGTGGCTGCAATCAATCAGTTTGGATTGGCGGATAAAGTTAGCTATGTATCTACCGGAGGTGGTGCATTGCTTGAATATATCGAAGGCAAGAAATTGCCGGGGATTGAGGCTATTCGTGGGGAGTAATAGTCTTTAACTGATTTAGGTGACAGCCGAAGTTTTTAACTTCGGCTGTTTTATTTCAGTTCAGTAATGTCTGGAAATTTTTAGGTTTTCCGGCTAAAATAAATACGTCGTCCTGACCGACGATAAAACTGTTTTCCGGTTTATCGATTAATTCAAGCCGGTTTTTCCCGTGTTCTTCTCCGTTTACCGGGTGCTTGATGGCAATGAGTTTCAGGCCTAAATTTTTTTCGAATTCCACATCTCCCAATTGGCGGCCGATAAAAGGAGCGGGTAATTTCATTTCGTATATAAAGTAGTTTGGGGTTACCATATACGAATAAATGGAAGTTGTCAATTCTATTTTCAAAGCGAAGAAATCCGCATATTCTTTTTCCGGACGCACAATTTCTGTAATTCCCATAGCTTTCAGAATTGTTGAATGCAGGTCGGAAATCGAACAGGCAACAATTCGTTTGGCTCCGTTTTCCTTCAATGTGGCAACAGCCATAACGGAAGCTCCGATGTCTTTCCGAATGGCTACGAAAATAATATCCGCATCTTTTAATGGCAGGGTTCTTATAGCTTCCCGGCTGTTGATGTTCAGACTGATTGTGTTTTTGATGCTGTTCTGGTACTCGTTTATTTTGTCGATATCTTTGTCAATTCCCAAAACTTCGTGTCCCAGGTCGGTGAGCCGTTGTGCCAGTGCTATTCCGAAATTGCTGAGTCCGATGATGATGCAGTTCATATGTATTGGTTTTAGTTATAAGTTAAAGAATGACTCTTTCTTCGGGATAACGGTAGGGCTGTGAAAGTTGTTGCCTTGCGATACCCGTGAGTAAGGTAATGAGTCCGACTCTGCCGACAAACATCGTGAGGCTGATAATAATTTTACCTGCAATGCTTAATTCGGGCGTCAGTCCCAGTGTCAATCCGACCGTACTGATGGCAGAAATGACTTCGAATGTAGCTTCTGTAACGGACACGTGATTTTCTGTGAGTAACAGAAGCAAGGTTGCGATTCCGATCCAAAGTACAGACAATAGGATGATGGCATGTGCCCGTCTTACATTTTCAGACGGAATCTGACGGCGGGCTATTTCAACGTTGTTTTTATTCCGGATAACGCTGAAAATATTTTTAATGGCAATGGTGAATGTTGTTGTTTTAATACCGCCACCGGTTGACATCGGAGAGGCTCCGATCCACATCAGAAGCATAGTGACGAAGATTGTCGGAGGTAAAAGGCTGGCCATGTCTATGCTGCTGAATCCCGCCGTACGGGGCGTTACCGCACTCATAAAAGAAATGGCCAGTTTACCGGAAAAAGGCAGGTCTTTCAACGTATTGTTGTATTCCAGACCCAGGAAAAGACAGGTGCCCCCAATCACCAGAATCAGGGTCATCGGGATGACAATACGTGTTGTCAGACTGATGATATGTAATTGGCGGTTATAGGTGGAGGGATTTCTTTTTATTCGGTTGACGGCATTCCGGAAATGGTAATTGAAAAGTCTCCCGAAATTGAATAGGATCGGAAAGCCGATACCGCCGAGAATGACCAGGAGAGCTATCCAGCATTGTAATCCATATAGGTGTCGTACGGTCGGATCGTAGAGGTTTCCCGGTAGCGTCGAAAATCCGGCATTGCAAAATCCCGATACCGAATGAAAGACAGCAAAGAACAGCTTATCCGGAATTTCTGTAGCGGGAACGGACCGGATCTGATCGTAAATAAGATAGGCTCCTATGGTTTCAATGATGAAGGTGGTCAGTAAAATGTAGAATAAGGTACGGAAAATGTCACTTAAAGAGTTTTCATTCAGGATGTTTTTCAGGCTAAGCTGATCCCGGAAGGATACCTGACAAAAAAATGACATGGCGAAAAAACTGGTAAATGTCATGACACCGATACCTCCTATTTGAATAAGGGTTGCCAGGATAATCAGTCCGGTGAATGTGAACGTGGAGGACGTTTCCACAACGGTAAGTCCGGTAACGCATACCGCACTGGTAGAGGTAAAAAGTGCATCTATAAATTGCAGATGTCCATGGTGGGCATTGGGTAATAGCAGTAGGAACGTACCTGTCAATATAATAAAAAGGAAACTGTAAGCAAACATCATTTCCGGTTTCAGGTTGCGTTGCAGAGTGGTCACTATTTGTTTCGATAGCTGGATAAGGCTGACGACGGATAAGAGTATGTAAGTCATGATCGTAATCGCATGATGCATGAAAGCACTTAAATGGGCTGCCGGCCTTGAATCCAGAATGACAGTTAATAAAATGAAGGCGAGGATAATAGAATCCAGCCAAAACGCTTTTTCCCGTCTGAAGCCTTTTATGTCGGACAGGATTCTTCCCAATGCTGTATAAAAAAATATCCGTAGAAGTATTTTATAGGTTTCCAGAATGTAATATTTTGTTTCAGGGTCTTCCTGAAAACCGATTTCGTAAATCAGCAGGCACAAGGTACAGAAAGAGGCTATGAATGAAATGACTGTAGCGGATATTCTGACAATTGCTCGGCCGGTACGTAGAAATAATCTCGTTTTGTATTTTAGTTCTGCAAGTCGCATGATGCATTCCCTTTAAGGATCGGAAATTTTGTTTAAAATTCCGTTTATCACAAAGGTAAAAATTTTTGTGTGATTCGGTATTTTTCCGGTATTCTCTTTTGATAAGGAAAAGTTTATGGCACAATGATATAATTTAAGTCTGTCGATTTTATTTTTGAGATTCTTCCTATCTTTGCAGAAGTTTTGAAAAAGTAGGTCATGAGAAAATGTGTAGGCCTGATTATCCTAATCGGATGGTTGGCAGGAGGTTCTGTTTCTGCTACGGATCAAAAGAATCAGGTCATTGTATTTAATTCCATAACGTTTAATGAGAATTGGAGTGATTTGTTTTTGAAAATGATTTATCGTCAAATTTCAGACCGGGATAGTATCGTTTTTGAAACTTATGAATTGGTATTGCCTCGTTTGAAAAAAGAGGCCGATGTGGAGCTGTTGCGGCGGGATATTTTAAAGAAATATCCGGAGAAGCCCGATGCTGTTGTATTTATCGGTGACCCTGCCTGGATGATATGTGCTCCTTTATTCGATTCGGAATGGAAAGATGTGCCGGTGATCCTGTGTTTTGTCAGGGAACGGATACCTGCATCCATATCGGTTTTACTGGCACAGGAGACCTTAACACCGGAAAATACGATATTGTTGGAGGATTTTAACCGGGACTATAATATTACGGTTTTGTGGCAGCCTTTTTACATCCGGGAAACGATAGAGGTGATGCGTCGTATCATCCCGAATATGAGCAAGGTGGCTTTGATTTCCGATAACCGTTATGTCAGTACCTTGACCCGGTCGGATTTTGAACGGATTATGCGGGAGAATTACCCTGATTTGAAAGTCGAACAGTTGTGTACACAAGATTTGAGTACAGATCGTTTATTGAGTATATTGACTGAATACGATAAAAATGTAGGGGTCATTTATTATAGTTGGTTTTTACGGTCGGTAGAGGAAACTTCGGCTTACCTCGAAAACAATGTCTGGAAATCGATATTCGGATTTACGAATACTCCTGTGTTTACTTTGACGGATATGGATCTGCAAAAGGGGTATTTTGCAGGGGGGCATTTTATTTCGGTACATGATTTCACAACGACCTTTCTCCGGGAGCTTAAAGCGATTTTAGCCGGCAAAAAGGCTTCCGACATACCCTGTCAGGCCGGCGGAGAGGCACAGACATACTTGAATTATCTGGCCTTACAATGGTATGGGATAGATCCGGATTTATATCCGGACGGGGCTGTTTATTACAATGTTCCTCCCTCTTTTTATCACAGGTATTGGTATGTTGTTTGGGCTGTCGTTTTGTTGTTATTGGGAATTGTAGGTGTAAAATTGTATTTTGATAAAAAGAGTAAAAAAGACCGTTTTTTTCTGAATTCTATTTTAAATAATCTGCCGATTCCGGTTAGTATTAAAGATTTGGACAACGGCCGGAAATACGTTTTGTGGAATAAGAGTCTGGAAGATATGTTCGGCGTGTCTGCGGATATTTTGATCGGAAAGAATGAAAATGCGGCTTTGGGCGGTGAAGTTATGAAGCTTTTCAGAGAATTAGACGATATCGTTATTCGTGAAGGTACTTATTCTGCCGTACATCATGCCCAATTTGCGGACGGGAGGGAACATTTCTTCCTGATGAATAAAGTGGTCGTTTCCTATAAGAACAGACGCCGTTGGATTACGAGTTCTACTATCGATTTGACCGAAGTGGAGCAGAAGCGTAAGCAATTGGAGCGATTGAACAAGAAATATGAGTTTGTATTGAGAGCGACACACCTGATCCCTTGGGAATGGGATATACAAACTCAGAAAATTTATGTGAATATGGGATATGCGGAGCGGGAAGATTTACAGCAATACAAAGATAGGGTCATCGACGGAAATATTTGTTACAATATGGTTCATCCGGAGGACCGGGAACGGATAAAAAGGATTACCGAACAGTTGCTTGACGGGAAGACGGAGGCTATCCTGTCAGAGTACCGGATTGTATTACCTTGTGCACATGAACCGATATGGGTCGAGACATATGCTATCGTAATGGAATGGGATGAAAGAGGGCTTCCGAAAATCGTAACCGGAGCGATGCATGAGATCGAAGGAAGAAAGCGTATGGAACAGGAGCTTCGGGATGCTAAGGAGAAAGCCGAAGAATCGAACCGGTTGAAATCGGCATTTTTAGCGAATATGAGTCATGAAATCCGTACCCCCTTGAATGCGATTGTCGGTTTTTCCGAAATATTATTACAGTCCTGCAATACACCTGAAAACCGGGAGTATACTCATATCATAGAAACGAACAATAAACTGCTGCTGCAATTGATCGATGATATTCTCGATCTTTCGAAAATAGAAGCCGGTACATTGGATTTTTTTGAACGTAGTGTAGAGGTAAATACCGTTTTGTCCGATTTGCTGGAAGTGGTCCGTTTGCGTTTGAAATCGGATAAGGTTTCCCTCTTGTTTGAGGAATCTATTCCCGGTTGTGTGATCCGGACGGATGAAAAACGGTTGTCACAGGTTTTGATTAATTTTCTGACGAATGCCATCAAGTTTACAGAATCAGGAAGTATCCGCCTGGGATATCGCCTGGATGCAGACCCGCAATACCTTTATTTTTATGTTAAAGATACGGGGATCGGTATAGATCAGGCAAAGCAGCAGGAAATTTTCGGGCGTTTCGTTAAATTGAATTCCTTTGCTCAGGGGACGGGATTAGGACTTTCCATTTGTGAAACGATAATATGTAAGCTGGGAGGAAAAATCGGTGTTATTTCTTCTCCTGGAGCCGGTTCCGAGTTTTGGTTTACGTTGCCTTACTCCAAGGTATGTTGACGCTTAATTCCCCGCACCGCTTATTTTGTCGGTTTATTTCATGAATACGAAATAAACGGCCAGAATCAGACATACGCAGGCGGCAGCATGATTCCATTGGAAGCTGACTCCTTTGAAACAGATCAAGGAGAACAGAATGAATATCACCAGGGTAATGACTTCCTGGATGATTTTTAATTGCATCAGGTTGAAAGGGCCGCCGTTACCTTCGAATCCTAAACGATTGGCAGGAACCTGGGCGCAGTATTCAAAAAAAGCAATCCCCCATGAAAAGAGGATGACGCCGATAAGTGGCCAGTGGGTACTTATTTTAGCTTCTTGTAGTTTCAGATGGCCATACCAGGCAAAGGTCATAAATATGTTGGATAAAATCAGCAGGCCGATTGTTGCAAGTCCTCTCATAATGAAAATTCAAAATAGTAAAACAGTGCAAAATTATATTTTTTGTCATTCATTATTCCTGTTTAGTTTTATATCTTTGTAGAAAGTGTAGATTATGGAAACGAACCTTATTCATGGGATAGAGATTTTTAATCTTTGGAAGAAGATTGATTTCTGCTGGAAGGATCTGAATCCCGACGTAAATATACTTATCGGTATAAATGGTAGTGGTAAAACAACTTTGTTCAATATTATCGACGCCATATTTACAGCGGACGTAAAGCGTCTGAAGGCGTATGATGTTAGTGTGAATGCCTGGATAAACGATTTTACGATTGAATATACTCCCAAAACTCCGTCCGGAGAATTGAAGAAAGCTCTGGAGGGTGTCCGGTATTTGAAAATCAGTACATTCGATGTACCGATGAAGGATAAGCCGAAAGCCGGTAAAGAATACAGCCAGCTTTATAACGAATTGCACGATATTGTTTATAATATCGGGGGAGATTCTCCTTCTTTTTCCGATTATCGGCTGAAAGCGACGAATTTTCCGGAACAGGCCACTTGTATAAACGAGCGGATACGGATGTTTTATGATACGGTGAATCGTTTATTTGCCAAAACGGAAAAAACCATAGAAATAGATCCGCATACCAATCATTTGATATTTATCGATCATGGAGAGACGATTCCTCTTTATAAGCTGTCTTCGGGAGAAAAACAGCTTCTGATTATCTTGTTGCGGGTGTTTTTGATGGAGGAGCAACCTTACATTTTATTGATGGACGAACCGGAAATATCTTTGCATATCGAATGGCAATATCGTTTGTTTGAAGAAATCCGGGGGTTGAATCCCAATTGTCAGATTATAACTTCGACTCATTCGCCCAGTTTATTCGGGGACGGCTGGGGAGATAAGTTGTTTTTTGTCGAAGATTTAGTAAAGAAATAGAAGTTGAGAAATTATTTGTAGGTATAAGTTTGGGGGAATAGATTGTGTATGTGCCTGGATGAATTTTAGCCTAAAAGTTTGTACCTCTGATTTTAATGTTTATATAAATTGTAAATTTTAGATTGTCTGGCAACCTGATTCGTTATCAGATTTTTTTAATCTAAGATCTAAAATCGTCAATCTACAATTTAAACGTTCGAGTATGTTCGGTGTGCGTGCGGATAATGATAGAGATTTGTACTTTGCGAGTGCAGCCAGACGTTTTGCCTTGGATGCCAAAATGTTTCGTTGCAGGGCTGCCGTACATGTCGAAAATAAGGACGATATTGTTTTCTGGAGTACGGTGTTGAAGCATTTCCGGCCCAACGATCGTTTCCATTTTATTGCGGGGTCCAGGAATGAATTCGGGCATGAAACAAGCGGTGTGACACAATGCCTGAAATATTTCAATTATTTGAGTCCGGATTTTTTCATTTGCATCGATAGTGATTATCGTTATTTGATGCAGGAGAAGGAGATGGACGTTGCTCATTTTGTTTTGCAGACTTATACTTATTCTTTCGAGAATCACCATTGTTTTGCGGAGGGACTGGACGAAGTTTGCGGACGGGTTACGCATATCCCGAATTATATCTTTGATTTTCGTAAATTTTTGAAAGACTATTCGCGGATTCTTTATCCTCTTTTTATCTGGCATCTTTATTTTATGGGTGCCGATCCGGCCCGTTTTTCCAAATACGAGTTTAACCGCTATCTCAATCCGAATATATGCAAGCCTGCACAATCTTTGCGTGATAATGCCAGACGGGTATTGGAGGAATTGCAGCGAAAGGTGCAAAAACGGGTCAATTATTTTCAGCATACCTACCCGAATGCCGATTTGGAGTTTATCCGGCAGAAATTAGAAAGGTTGGGTTTGCATCCCGATACGGCGTATTTGTTTTTGCGGGGACATAATATGTACGACATGATCAGTTGTCTGTGCAAGGAGGTGTGTAAAGCTTTGTTGAAACGGGTGAAGGACGGTCATCGTACCCGGGAGGCGATAGCGGCCTTGTATCGTGACCGGAATCATGTCGACATTGAATTGAAGCGGAATCTGAAATATGGAGCCTATTTGCCGATCCGGAAACTGGAGGCGGATATAGAAGCTTTTTTTAAAATCTAACTTCAAATGTTAATCTTCTTTATAATTTACTACTCTTTTAACACTTTTCGATTTTAACACTTTGAGTTGAGCTATTGTTTTTATATTTTTGATGTCAGATGTAAAGGGTTATGGGTGAATTTAATATAAGAGACAATACTGTAAAAGAGACGGATAGGGAATTTGAGCGTGCGCTGCGTCCGTTGAATTTCGGAGATTTTCAAGGACAACAAAAGATCGTAGAAAACCTGCGGATATTTGTAAGTGCAGCCAAAATGCGGGAAGAGGCTTTGGATCATGTTATCCTGCATGGTCCTCCGGGGTTGGGGAAGACTACCTTATCCGCTATTATTGCCAATGAGTTGGGAGTTGGAATAAAGATTACTTCCGGGCCGGTATTGGATAAACCCGGAGATTTAGCCGGCTTATTGACGAATCTGGAAGAAAATGATGTTCTTTTTATAGATGAAATTCATCGGTTGAGTCCGATTGTGGAGGAGTATCTGTATTCGGCTATGGAAGATTACCGTATTGATATTATGATCGATAAAGGACCGGCTGCCCGTTCCGTGCAGATACAGATCAATCCTTTTACCTTGGTCGGGGCAACGACCAGGAGTGGGTTGCTGACGGCACCTTTGAGGGCCCGTTTCGGTATAAATTTTCATTTGGAGTATTACGATACGGAGGTATTGGCAGGGATCATTACCCGGTCCGCCGCCATTCTCAATATCGGGATTACCAGCCAGGCTGCCATGGAGATCGCTTCCCGGAGCAGAGGTACGCCACGTATTGCCAATGCGTTGTTAAGGCGGGTAAGGGATTTTGCTATGGTAAAAGGTAGCGGGGCGATTGACAGGGATATTACCCGTTACGCATTGGAGGCTTTGAATATCGATAAATACGGTCTCGATGAAATGGACAATAAGATACTATTGACAATTATTGAAAAATTTAAAGGCGGTCCTGTCGGTTTGACGACCATTGCGACAGCCGTGGGAGAGGATCCGGGAACGCTGGAGGAAGTCTATGAACCGTTCCTGATCAAAGAGGGTTTTCTGAAACGTACTCCCCGGGGAAGAGAAGTGACCGAGCTGGCCTTTAAACATTTGGGGAAAGACATGCGAAGAACGGATTGGCAACCGACTTTGTTTTGATGGAAAGGGTATGAAAATGACATGTGGATTTGTTCAACAGGTGTGGATTGAAATTAAAAAATTAAGGTGGGTATGAAAAAAAAGCAGATTATTGTTTTAGGGGTGGTGCTCGGATTGGCATTGGTAGGGTTGATTATTATGCAGGCCCGGTATTTTCAAACGGCTTTTAAGTTAAAGAAAGCGCAGTTCGATTATGCCGTGAACCGTTCTTTGGATGAGGTGGTTGCTTGTATTGAAGAAAGAGACAATTTGAATGAGATTAAAAAGGGGACGGAAAAGTTGCAGGAAACAGAGGTTGGGAATAAATCCGTTTATGTGGACGGAGAACACGAAGAGCCATTGAAAGACCAGGTGGATATGGTGGTCAGTCCTGCTTTGAATCTGCTGGACAATGAGAATGAAAACGACAACGAAAATGAATTCCTGAAACAGAAGAATTCAGGATTAATTACTTCTTTGCAAAAATACAGGCAGGTTGTAAAAGATCGTTTGGGTACGGATTACGTATTGGTATTGAAGAAAAAGTGGACGGAGCCCGAGCGTTCGGTAGAAGAGCGGATAAAAGGGCTTAACCTGCAAAGTATGCTTCGGGAACGCTTGAAGAATAACGGCATAAAATCGCAGTTTGAGTTTGCCGTGAAAGAAGGCGATCATTTTATCGTTATGTCGCAGCATTTTTTCAACCGGCATTCGGATTACGTATTTAACAAGCAGATGTTTTTCGGCGGTAATAAGAGCCAGGCAAGTTTATATCTTATTTTTCCGGAACATTTACAGGATGTGATGTCTTCTGTTTTTTTGCTGTTACCGAGTTTGATCATTACCTTGTTGCTGGTGTTGTGTTTTATTTTTTGTATCGCCGTTATTATCCGGCAGAAAAAGTTGTCGGCCATAAAGAATGATTTTATCAATAACATGACTCATGAGTTTAAAACTCCCATCGCAACGATATCTTTAGCTGCGCAAATGATGAAGGACGGGGCGGTGCAACAAACACCGGAGTCTATCGATCATATTGCCGGTATCATCCGGGATGAGAGTAAGCGTCTGACGTATCAGGTTGAAAAAGTGTTACAAACGGCCTTGTTTACGGAAACGCGGATGAAACTGAAGTTGAAAAACGTAAATTTGAATGAAGTTATTGAAAATTTATTAATGAAATTCAGTTTGCGCGTGGAGGATAAGGGGGGACAGTTATTCGGACATCTGGATGCCGATAGGGATGAGGTGGTGGCTGACGATGTGCATATTACCAATGTGTTTTCGAATTTGCTGGACAATGCAATCAAGTATTGTGCCAAGACGCCGGAGATCAGTGTATATACCCGGAATAAGGGCGATGAAATTATTATCAGCGTGATAGATAATGGCATAGGAATTGCAGCGAAGGAACAGAAGCTTATTTTCGAGCGGTTTTATCGGGTATCTACCGGTAATTTGCATGATGTAAAAGGTTTCGGATTAGGATTGTCTTATGTGAAAAAGATTGTGGACGCACACGGAGGACGGATTGAAGTCGAGAGTGCATTGGATAAAGGAAGTCGCTTTGACATTATTTTGCCCTTGACGTCGAAAAAACAAAAAGTAAAGAGAACTTTATTTTTTTAAAAGCGTATATTTTTCAAGAAATTATTTAAAACTACATAGCTATGGATGAGAAAATTAAAATTTTATTAGCCGAAGATGATACAAACCTGGGAATGCTGTTGAAAGAATATTTGAGAGCAAAGGGGTTTGACACAATTTTGTGTGAGGACGGCGATGCCGCTTACGATGCTTTTTTGAATCAGCCTTTTGATTTATGCATATTCGATGTGATGATGCCGAAACGTGACGGTTTCACATTGGCAAAAGATGTCAGACAAATTAACAGCGAAATTCCGATTATTTTCCTGACGGCTAAGAATATGAAGGAAGATGTATTGGAAGGTTTCAAAATCGGTGCCGATGATTATATGAGTAAACCGTTCAGCATGGAAGAATTGCTGCTGAGGATCGAGGCTGTATTGCGTCGTTCTACAGGTTTGAAACCGGAAGATGAGCAAGAAATATTCAAGATCGGTAAATTGACATTCAATTCTAAAAAACAGACTTTGTTTGATGGGGAAGAAGAACAAAAACTGACGACGAAAGAGTCGGAATTGCTGAAGCTTTTGTGTCAGAATGTCAATAAAGTACTGGAAAGAAATTATGCATTGAAAAACATCTGGGCTGACGACAACTATTTCAACGCCAGAAGTATGGATGTGTATATCACTAAACTGCGTAAGCATTTGAAAAAAGATCCTTCTGTGGAAATTATCAATGTACACGGTAAGGGGTATAAGTTGATACTTTGATGCAATAAATTTTTTGGGCGGGTATTTGTAAGAATACCCGTTTTTTTTGCATTCGTAAAAGATAATCCTTTAACTTTGCAATACCGGGCATGATAAAATGTGAAATTGTCCGGGGATATTAAATATTATAATATTTTATCAGTATGAAAATTGCGATAGCTTCTGATCACGCGGGTTTTGAATATAAAGAGAGACTCGTGGAATATCTTCGGGGAAATGGTTATGAGGTGAAGGATTTCGGTACATATTCTCCGGAAAGTATGGATTATCCGGATACTGTTCATCCTTTGTCCGTAGCTATAGAAAAAGGAGAGTACGATAAAGGCATTGTACTTTGTGGAAGTGGTAACGGAGTTTCGATGACAGCCAATAAGCACCAGGGAATCCGTTGTGCTTTATGCTGGAATGTTGAGATTGCCTGGTTGGCGCGGTTACACAATGATGCAAATGTATGCGGTTTGCCGGCTCGTTTTATCGCTTATGAAGAAGCCCGGGAAGTTGTGGACCGTTTTCTGACGACGGAATTCGAAGGAGGGCGACATCAACGGAGGGTAGAGAAAATACCTTTGAAAGGTTGTGAATGTAAGTAAATCCAAGGGGAACGCCTTTGAATGATTCATATTCTGAAAACAGAAAAGAGAGGATACGCCTGTTTCCTCTCTTTCTTGTTTGTCTGTAAAATAAAGACCGATCGGATGAACAGAAGGTTTTGTTATATTGTTAAGTGGTGTTGTATTTCTTTATTCGGAGGAATACTGATGGGAGCGTGTGGAGAGACGAGGAATACGGTAATAAATTTTCAATTGGACGGAATTACCGAAGGAATGCATCCTGTTTTGACGGTGGGAGGGGAGTCATTTGAACTGATACCCGATTCGTTGGGTTTTGTTTCTTTTTATGCGGAAGGTCTGGATAAGCCGCAGGACGGAATGCTGGAATGCGGAAAATACCGTTTGTTGTTGTATGTTCAACCGAAAAAAAGTTTTGATGTTTATGTTAATTTGACTCCTTCTGCTTTAGGTGCAGAATTTACAGGAGACGGTGCTTTGGAAAACGAGGTACTGAACGGAGATATTTTTTCTACGGCTATTAAAACCGATTACCGGCAGGATGAAAAAGTTTTTATTGCGGAGCGGGAAGCGGAGTTGAAAGAAGGAATACGTATTCTTGATTCGCTGGCATTGCCTCTGGACTTTGTATCTTTTGCAAAGGAAAAGCTGAAGTATACCGTTTTTGCTTCTCTGGGAACTTATCCCGGGCAACATGCAGAAGGGTATGAGCCTTCCGGTTTTTACAAAGATTATGTGAGAAATCTGATAACGGAAGATGAAAAGTGGTTGGATTTTACGATCTACCGGGAAGCATTGTCGGGGTGGATAGAGGTACAGGGAATTTCAGCCGGAGCGGATACATTTGAGCGTTTGAAGCGGGCATTGCAATTTGTAGATACGGCGTTGCATCATCCGGCCGTTACAGAGTTTGTTGTCGATCGTATGATTACGGGCTACGTTGAAAAAGCCGGTATCGATAGTTTAAACCGGCTTATGCCGTTTTATAATAAGCGTGTAAAAGATGAGGCTTTGCGGTCAGGTTTCAGGCATTTGTGTGCGATGTGGGAAAGAATACAGCCGGGAAAAGCAGCGCCCGCGATGTATGCGGGCAGTCGGGATTCTGTGAGAATACAGCCGGATGCTCTGACGGGGAAATATACTTATCTTTTGTTTTGGAAAACGGATTGTGATTTTTCTGCAAGGGAACTGGCTTACTTGAAAGAATTAAGTGTCCGTTTTAAAACTAAAAATATACAATTTGTCGCTGTATCTTGTGATACAGACCGGGGACAGTGGGAATCCTGGCTGGCGGAAAAACAGCCGGCAGGGATACAATGGTATCTTGAGAATTCTCCTTTTATATTGGATTACTACCGGGCTCAAAGACTGCCGTATGCCGTTTTTCTGGACCCACAGGGTAAAATTGTGCGGGTGGGAATGCCTTTGCCTTCCGGAAGCCGGTTGATGGGAATTTTGCCGCAATTAACAGCGGAATAGATATACGAATTTTGACTGACGACATTTAATTATTCTATATTCAACAGGTAGGGCGGACATTCATCCGTGGGGTGTGAAACTTCGGCCGGATAATGTATTTTCTGACTGTTGTAAAATAACGATAAACAGTTATAATGAACTTATGAAAAAAAGAAATATTATACTTTTTTGGTGTCGCAATGCACGTTGGAATTCTTTGCCGCAGAGTATGCTGCCGGCAATATTGGCGGTATGTATGGCATTGGGCCAGGAGGGATTTGCCTGGACATACGCTATTCTGGCTGTATTCGGGTGTGCTGTCGGGCATTTGGGAATGAATTTGTTCGACGATTATTTCGATTACCGGAAGAAGGGAAGTGAGTTCCGGGATAAACTGGCCGGAGAGGGGATCCGCTCCAGGATTGCCAAATGCTCTTATATCACTTCCGGGGCTGTAACCATGCGGCAGTTGCTGTATGCCTGCCTGGTTTTCGGAGGAGTTGCATTTGTCATCGGAGGGATCATTTTTTTTAAAAGAGGGGAAACGATATTATATATCGCCTTGATTACAGCTTTGTTGGGAGTTTCTTATTCCGGTGATCCTGTCCGGTTGAGTTACCGGGGATTCGGCGAATTGCAAGTCGGTTTTATGTTCGGGCCTTTGTTGATGACCGGGGTTTATTATGCCGCTTGCGGACACCTGGATGCTTCTGTATGGTTTATTTCAATTCCTGTGGGTATGTTGGTCGCTAATATCCTGTATACGCATTCTATTATGGATTTCGAGCCGGATAAAAAGGTGGGAAAGATGACACTGGCGGTATTACTCAATAATAGACAGGCGATGCTTGTGGTTTTGGGACTCATGTTGTTTGTTCCTTTCGGGATTGTTGTATATGGTGTGTGGGCCGGTTATCTTGTTCCGCTGTATTATATCGTATTGTTGACTTTACCGATGGCAGGAGGTTTGTTTTATCTGATGGTTGAGTATATCCGTTATCCGAAAAAGACATTTCAACCGGCATTTTGGATGGGACCGATGACGGATTGGCAACGTATCGAAGGTGCAGGTATCGGGTGGTTTATGATTCGTTGGTACCTGGCACGTAATTTGCTTTCTTTCTTTTGTTTGATTATTATTGTGATCGGTTTGATTCGGTTGTGATTAAAATTTAGCGGTATGGGGCGATTATTATATCTTTTTTCCTGGTTTTTTAAGGCAAAGTTTTTCGGGAGAAAGCAGCCTTTACAAACGGTTCTTTTTATTTCTGAAAAGTGTAATCTGGCGTGTCGGCATTGTAATATATACCGCAAAGAAAACCCGAAGATCAAAACCTATGAGCAGATTCGTGAAGAATTGGAATATGCCTATGGTTTGGGTTCCCGCTTTGTCGATTTTGAAGGTGGAGAGCCTATGCTTTGGGAAGATGGAGAAAAGAATATCAATGACCTGATACGTCTGGCGAAGCAAATCGGCTTTTTTTCAACGACTGTAACGACGAATGCGCAATTGCCTTTCAAGGGATGTGAAGCGGATTCGATCTGGGTGAGTCTGGACGGGTTGGGAAAGTATCATGATGAAATACGGGGAAAAGGCACGTTTGAGCGTCTGGTAAAAAATATTGCGGAATGCGGACATTCTGCCGTAAGCGTGAATATGGTCGTCAACCGGCTGAATCATCCTTCCGTTGTGGAAACGATCGAATTTGTCAGGGATAATCCGCATATAAAATCGATTTCTTTTAATTTTCATACTCCTTTTCCGGGAACGGAGGAACTTTTTGTCAATTGGGGAGTCCGTGGGGAAGTGGTTAATGAGCTTATCCGGATGAAAAAAGCCGGTTATCCGATTATGAATTCTGTTTCCGGATTGCGCTTGATGGCGCACAATAAATTCAGGAAACAATGTTGGGTGACTAATTTTATTTTGCCCGACGGTACCCGTCTTGCGGAGTGTACTGGAAAGACAGCCGGCGTTTGTGACCGGTGCGGATTCTGTATGGCCGGAGAAATGCGGAGTGTTTTCGATTTTAAAATCGACACGATCAGAGCAGGAATGAATTTACGTGTGAAGTGAGTTGTTTTTTCCGGTTAATTCTTTGAAGACATCTTCCAGGTTGGATTCTTCTCTTAGTTCGATGATCGGACAATGGTGGCCGGCGGCGGCTTCAAATAAAGCAATGCGGGGATCGTGCCCGGGGAGTGAAAGCAAACGAAATGAATCATTTCCGTCCCGTTTTATTTGGGAAATCCCTTTTATTTCTGATAGCCAGTCAGTCGGGTTACCGGGTGCGAAGCTGACTTTTAACACCATACCCCCGGAGCCGGTATGATGAAATACACTTTTCGGCTTATCGGCGATAAGGTTGCCTTTATCGATGACCAGAATGCGGTCGCAAATGGCTTCTACCTCCTGCATAATGTGAGTGGAAAGCAAAACGGTTTTGTTTTTTCCGATCCGGATGATCAAATCCCGTATTTCTTCCAGTTGATTGGGGTCGAGTCCTGTCATCGGCTCGTCGAGAATCAATAAATCCGGCTCGTGGATAAGTGCCTGGGCCAAACCGGTCCGTTGCCGGTAGCCTTTCGAGAGTTGCCCTATTTTTTTGTTTTTCTCCGGAAGCAGTCCTGTCATTTCCATAATTTCGTTTACCCGTTGCATGGCGTTGGGGGTATGATACAGGCGGGTAACGTGCAATAGGTATTCGGTGATATACATATCCGGGTAGAGCGGATTGTGCTCCGGTAAATAACCGGTGGCCGCTTTCACTTCCAGCGGATATTGCCGGAGGTTTTTTCCATTGACGATAATGTCTCCCTCGTACTCGTCCAGATAACCGGTAATGATTTTCATCAGGGTTGATTTCCCGGCTCCGTTAGGTCCCAGAAAGCCGCATATTTCACCGCTATTGAGCGTGAAGCTGATGTTGTTGAGGGCTTTTTGCCTGTCGTAATATTTAGAGACATTATTTATCGAGACTGCCATGTTGTGTGTTTTGAGTTCTGACGCCTTTTCGTTGCTCTATTTGAACCAGGTATTTACGTCTTCGGAATTGAGGATGTATATGATCGTCTTTCCATCGGGGGTATAATTGTGATGCTGACAGGCGAACAGGTTGTCCAGCATATCGCTCATCTCTTCCCGGCTTAGTGTTGTATTGTATGGGATGGCTGCCGCTTTCGCTAAAGACAGGGCGACGTGCTCTTTCATTTTTTGCTTGATATCCCCTTCGGTATTTTTATAATGTTCGATCAGTTGCATAAGGATATCCCGGGCATGTGAACAGGATAAATCGGAAGGAGTGGCATATATGGCATAACAGTTTTTCCCGAATTCTCCTAATTCGAAGCCCAAATACTCCAGATCTTCCTTGATGTCCCGGATAAGTTCGAAATCGTCGGCGCAGAGTTCGAGTGTTTCCGGAAAGAGGTTTTTCTGTCCCGCTGTTTTCTGGGATGCCAGAGTATGGGTATATTGTTCGAAAAGGATACGTTCGTGTGCTCTTTTCTGATCGATAAACATCAGGCCGGAATGTACCGGAGTGACAATATAACGTCCTTTCATCTGTACGAATGAGGAAGGAACGGAAGATTTTTTTTCGGGTTCGGACAGGCCGGCAATGGTTGTCTGTTGAGCTTCTTCTTTATGTTGTAGACCTTCGAATAAGGATTCCCAATTCGCCGGAACTTTATCCTTGGAAAATGCAGGTGTGTTGTCGGCACTCTTCTTTTCGAAATCCGATTCCTCGATGCTGATTCCGGATTTGTAATTGAAAGGATTGTATCCCGATTTGTAATTTACCTTGGGTACGTAAGGAGTTGTTGAAGAAACAGGTGCTTGCGGAGTGTAATCAATGGCTCCTTCCGTGTCGAAATCCAAAGGAGGAGTGATGTTGAATTTTCCCAATGCTTCTTTGACTCCGGCCATCAGTATCTGGAAGAAATCCGTTTCATTCTGAAACTTGATTTCTGTTTTGGTCGGATGTATATTGACATCGATAGATGCCGGGTCGACTGTGAAATAGAGGAAATAGGACGGTATCGTTTCTGCACCGATCAGACCCGAATAAGCTTCCATAACCGCTTTGTGGAAGAAGTTGTGCTTCATAAAACGGTTGTTTACGAAAAAATACTGTTCTCCGTAAGTTTTTTTGGAGTGTTCCGGGCTGCAAATGAACCCCTGAATGGAAACCAGACTGGTTTTACATTCGATGCTCAGTAATTTGCTATTGATGTTTTTCCCGAACACATTGACTATCCGCTGGCGCATACCGGACACCGGCAGGTTGTAGATTTCGTTGCCGTTGTTTTCGAGGGTAAAACTGATACCGGGATTGGTGAGTGCTACCCGTAGGAATTCATTGATGATATTCCGTAGCTCCGTCGTATCCGATTTCAGAAATTTTCTGCGGGCAGGAATGTTGAAAAAGAGATTTTTAACACAAATATTGGTCCCTTTCGGGGTGTTGATGGCTTCCTGTTGTTTCAATTCAGAACCGGATATAGACAGGAAGGTGCCGAGTTCATCTTCTGCCCGTCGGGTTTTTACTTCAACGTCGGCGACGGAAGCAATGGACGGTAATGCTTCTCCCCGAAATCCCAGGGTATGAATGTTGAATAAATCCTGAGCACAGGATATCTTAGAGGTGGCATGTCTTTCAAAAGCCATCCGGGCATCTGTCGGAGACATGCCCTTACCGTTATCGATGATCTGTATGAGAGCCTTACCTACATTTTTCAATACGATCCGGACCTGATCGGCACCGGCATCAATGGCGTTCTCCATCAGTTCCTTTACGACGGAGGCCGGACGTTGTACAACTTCTCCGGCTGCAATCTGGTTGGCAACCGAATCCGGTAAAAGTTGAATAATATCAGGCATATAATAATTTGATACTAACTGTTATAAATTGAATAGCGATGGTTTACATGCCGAGAAATTTCAACACACCTTCGGAGTAACGCATCATAATAAAAAGTGCTGCTAAAAAGATAATGATGAGCACCATAAAGAGGCGGACAGCATATTGGCCGTTGTGACCTTTTCGCTGGGCTTTCCGTTGTTTATACAATTCGGTAAAATGTCCCTTTATGTTCGGGATATAAGCATCTTTGTCGTCTTCCCGGATGCCCAGTTCGGCTTTGATTCGCTTTTCCCGTTCTTCCCGTTCTTCTTTTTCCGGATCCCAATAGCGGGGCTTCAGATCAAATTTCCGGGTATCTTTTCTTTCAAACATGCGTGCCATGGTGTTCTGATTTTAAAGTTTTGGATTTTCCTTGTCCGAAATGTTTTGCAATCCATCGGGGAACAATAAAAGCGCCGATGAACAGATAGGGGTAGTAACTGATCAGCCGCCATAATATGGCCATTGCTACAGCTACTCCGGCACTGGGCAGGAATTCGCCTAGGTATTTGGAAAATACATATTCTGCAAATCCGCTGCCACCGGGAGTAGGGCTTATCAGCATCATAATCCACATGACCAGTTGACGGGCAAAGATCAGAAAATGTTGGGCCCAGTCGTAACGTCCTGCCCAGAAAGCCATCAGGATCGCGTTTACTACCCAATACCGGGCTGTCCACGAGAAAAACGTTGCTCCGAATGTTTTCAGCCAGAATGAGAAGGGCATTTGTTTTAATTCTTTGGAGTTCCGGATAATGTCGTAGCCGGCTTCGTTGGCATTTTGCCTCCATTTTCGCAATATCCGCCATTTGAAACATTTCATGATGAGATATTTCAATCCCCGGGGATTTTTAAATAGTCCGTAGCTGAGAATAATCAGGTAAGCCAGCTTGATGGAATAACCTCCGATGGCGAACCAGAATAAACTGTCGGCAACGGCTTTGCTGGCGTCCGGTATATTCCACAAAAGTGTGTGGTTGACAAACAATAAAATCAGCGGGAACATGATGATGAAATACAATTCGTCGAGAAAGGAAGTGGCCATGACAATGGCAGAACTCCGTCCCACTTTTATCCCTTCTTTATTGACAAACAATATAGCGATGCTGGTGCCTCCGATGGCGGAAGGCGTGACCGCTGAAGTAAATTCCCATAAAAAGACAATCCGTAACGATTGTACCCAGGAAAGCCGTTTGCCGGCGAGAACATGCAGCCGGATGACATAGCCGATGTCCCGGACGGCCATACACAGTATCGCTACCAATAGCCAGGCTGCCGATGTCCACGTAAAATGAATCTGGTCGAACGCTTTAGGATCGAATTCCTTGTAAAGCATGTATGACACCACAGCCAGACCGATGAGTATCGGATAAATAATCTTATACGGACTGATTTTTTTGGTCAGTATCTGCTGTTCCCCTTCCATAGGCTTTAATTTCCGTTGAGATGGCTAAGTTAGCAAAAAAAAGAAAACGGACAAAGCTGAAACCTTGTCCGTTTGGTGGAGAATATCGGAATCGAACCGACGACCTCTTGCATGCCATGCAAGCGCTCTAGCCAACTGAGCTAATTCCCCGATATGAAAGCCATATTGCCTTCTTGCGTTTGCAAATGTATATATTTTTCAGGAAAAACCAAAACGAAAAGAGTCGTTCCGATTATTTTTTGGGTGTATGTTTTTTCAGCTTGCAACTGATGGGATAGTGATCGGATAGGGTTACGGCCTCCCGGCTGTAGCTGAGGGCCTGATAATCGGGAGAGTGTAATATATAATCGATCCGGAAGGACGGAAATTCTCCGATGTATGTGTTGCCTAGGCCGCGTCCTTTTTCAAGGAAGCTGTCGGATAGTCCTTTGGAAATCGTCCTGTAGCTGTAGGAGAGCGGGGTGTCATTAAAGTCTCCGCAGACGATGAGTGGGTAGGGGGATTTTTGAATTTCCGATTTGATGAGTAAAGCTTGTGTAGCCCGGTTTTTGTTGGCTTTTGTAATGCGCGATACCAGATTTTTAACACCTCCTGAAATATCGTGTCCCTCTCCCTGTGTGATGTCTTTGACGAATTTTCTTTCTTTTGTGCCCAGTTTATAGGATTCCAGATGAATGTTGTAAATCCGTACGGTATCTTGTTCCTTTACAATATCGCAATATATACAGGAACTGGTATATTCCTGACTGAAAGGTATTTCCCGGCAGTTAATAATGGGGTAACGGGAGAATACGGCCATGTTTTTTTGTATATACCGATAGGGGTAGGAAGATAATTGCCGGACCGGTCCCGAAACTTTGGAGGAACGATTCTGAAACGGAAATTCTTGCAGGCATACGACATCTCCCTTGTAGCCGTTTAGGTATTTGATCAGCTTTTCTTTCGTTTTATCGTCTTTGTTCCAGCCGTAGCGGTCGAAATAACGTATGTTGTAGGATAAAACCGCTATGTCGTGAGCCGTTTCGTCCGTGTGATTGTTGTTGGTGCCGTAATAGCTGGTGAAAAACGGAATGCCGAGTGCCAATACACAGACGTGGATAAGAGCGGTTTTTTTCCAACGGGCAATCCAATATAGCAACAATAACAGGTTAGACAGTAACAGGTAGGGATAAGCTAGTCCTAACAGGGACGGAATGACAAAAGTGTTGGGATCGATATAGCGGGCCGTATAGGACCCGAGTAGTCCTACGATGGCAATAAGGCTGCCGATAAAAACGATTTTGTCCAAAAGCTTACTCATCCCGATATTTAAAATCTTTTATTTTCCCGAACGGAACAGTATTTCTTTTTCTTCCCGGGTCAGACTTTCATAACCGGACCGGGAGATTTTATCTAAAATGTGGTCGATGCGGGCATCTCTGTTTTTTTTGTACTCATTGTATTCCCGGTCGTTCATTTCGGATACGTTTTTTTTGTATTTGAGGTGTACCTTTTTTCTGCGGGTGAATAATTGTGTTACTTTTTCCGGTAAAGAACTCAATGCTTTAACCGGGTTGCAATGGTGTTTTACGCCGATGATGAAAAGATAGCCGAAAAGGGCACCTCCGAGGTGGGCGATATGTCCTCCCGGGTTGGAAGAAGGAATGCTTAAGATGTCAATCGCTGCGGTAAAAAGTGCCAGATAAATCAGCTTTACCGGTCCTATCAGAAAGATGTATATCCGGTGTTGCGGCAGATAAAAACAGACTGCAAATACAATAGCCATGACGGAAGCCGAGGCTCCTATTGCCCAGGAATGAGCGCTGTCGAATCCCGGGAAGATGTTATAAGCCAGCATATATAACAGGGCTCCCGATATACCTCCGAACAGGTATACCCCTGTCAGTTCTTTCTGCGAAAAATGATTCAGGAAGAAACTGCCGAACCAATATAGCCATAACATATTGAATAACAGATGCAGAAAGCCGAAATGGGTGAACATGTAAGTAAATAAAGTCCACGGCCGGAAAAGCAGATATTCCGGATCGGCAGAAATCCCTAAGTTTTCCAACAGGAAATTATCCAGTATATTCCCCTTGCCGCCCAGGATGCTTACCACACCCAATATCTTTATGATTAAAAAGATGCCGATATTGATGTATATCAACCGGGTCAACGAAGACCCCCGTTTGAAAGAAGTCCGTATCCCCTTTCCTAACCCTTCTGAAAAATTTCCGCCGTAAGCTCTGTAAAACATGTAATTTTTATCTTGGATTTGGGATTTAAGATTGTAATAGCGATGACCTGCTGATACATCCTGAATCTGAAACCGTCTGCTAATAGAATTTTTTCCGGTTTTTCCCCCAATATTTAATCAGGATAAAGCCGAATAGCATACCGCCCAAATGGGCAAAGTGGGCTACGTTGTCTCCGGCACTGTTTTGTATGCCGAGGAAAAATTCCAATAGACCGTAACCGATCACAAAGTATTTGGCCTTGATCGGAATCGGAATGAACATCAGGAAAAGCTCGGTATTCGGGAAAAGCATGCCGAAAGCCAGTAATATTCCGAATATGGCACCGGAGGCCCCGATGGTCGGGATGTTGACGGTTTCCGTAATTACTCTGCGGAAAAGGTCTTCTCCGGCCTGAATGTATTGAGGAACATTGGGATTGTTCGACCAATTGTCGATAAGCTCCCATACCCAGCCTGCCGGATGGGAGATGTGTGCCCGTATGAATTCGGCCAGTATTTCCGGTTGAGGTGTATTTTGAAAAGCTTGAAATTGCTCATACATTTTATCGTATTCCCACCAGCCGACAGCGCTGTTTAAGGCGGCAGCCCCCAATCCGGTAACAAAATAATACACCAGAAAACGTTGGGTACCCCATATACTTTCTAGTACCCGTCCGAACATGAATAAGGCAAACATATTGAAGAACAGGTGACTGATGCTCCCGTGCATAAACATGTGGGTGATGTATTGGTAGGGTGCCCAATATTCGGATTGCGGTAAATGCAAACCGAGTGTGTTGGAAAGATTTGAACCGGTCTTTTTGTCGATTATCTCTGTCATGAAATACATGATGACATTGATGATAATGATGATTTTGACGGCCGGTGTAATGGACGGATATGGACGGTAGTTATTCATAACTCATCTGCTTTATTCGTTTTTCTGTCTTTGATTGGTTTGGTTCGTCGGTTTTTCGCCTCTGTCTTCCGGTCTGCGGTTTCTTCTGGGGTTATTACGCGGATTTTCTCCGGAAGGGTTTGTTTTGTTTTCCGGCCGGCTATTATTTTCCGGCCGATTGTTATTTTGCGGCCGGTTGTTTCCCGGGTTGGCATTGTTGTTCTTGTTCGGATTATTGTTTCTGTTTTTCGGACGACGTCTTTTTTGTTTTTTGTCGTCGAAACGGTTCAGGCTCTCTTCTCCGACACCGTCTGTATATTTGATTGCGGCTTCTTCTTCCTCGGTGGCATCGTTTGCCTTCGGAGGTACGATTCCTTTGCGGTTTAAGGCTATGATTTCTTTGATACGTTTAACCGGCAATTTAATCAAAGCTCCTCTTCCTTCTTTGTCGAAACTGTAATACATAACTTGTCCGAAGATGTCGGTTTTCTGGTGATAAAGAAGGCCCTCTCCGGTATTCAGGGTAATATTGGCCGATGGAAAATCTTTTTGAGCATCGACATAGGCGTCTACTTCGTAGTTGAGGCAGCATTTCAGTTTACCGCACTGTCCTGCCAGTTTTTGAGGATTCAGGGAAATGTCCTGATAGCGTGCTGCCGAAGTAGACACGGATACAAAATTCGTAATGTAAGTTGAACAGCACAGTTGTAAGCCACACGGTCCGATACCTCCGATGCGCCCTGCTTCCTGCCGGGCTCCGATCTGCTTCATTTCAATCCGGATGTGGAAGGTTTCGGCCAGTATTTTGATCAATGTCCGGAAATCGACACGGTCGTCTGCAATGTAATAGAAAATAGCTTTGGTTTTGTCGCCCTGGTATTCGACGTCCCCGATTTTCATATTCAGTTTCAGGTCGGCAGCGATCTTTCTGGAACGAATCATGGTTTCATGCTCCAAAGCAATGGCTTGCTGCCATTTCTCTATGTCGTGAGGTTTAGCTTTACGGTATATTTTTTTCAACGGATTTCTGACCAAATCCACTTTTTTCATGCGGAGTTGTTCTTTGACCAGTTCTCCGGTCAGTGATATGATACCGATATCGTGACCGAGGGCAGCTTCAACGGCGACAATATCTCCTTCCTGGAGGTTCAATCTGGACGGATTACTGTAAAATCCCTTCCGGGTATTTTTAAATCGTACTTCTACAATTTCTGAAGGGCAACTGTTGTCCGGGACATCGCTGAGCCAGTTGTACACGGATAATTTCCCGGCCAACAGACGGTGGTCGATAACCGGCCGGACTTCCTTGCGTTCCCGGCGTAAAAGTAGTTCGGGCTCCACGGTTGATTCGGCTTCTTCCTGCTTTTCCCATTTTACCTGGGGCATTTCCGTATCTTCCTCGGCAGACAGAGGAGTGGTGTCTGAATTTTCAGTACTATTTACCGTTTCCGGCTGGATTTCTTCAACAGCTATAATCTCTTCTGTTTCCTGTATAATGATTTCCTCCTTTTCCGTGTCGTTTGAAGGTGAGGCATTTTCCGGGAGTTCCAGTTGATCGTCGTATAATATATTGTCTTTGTTCATAAATGTCAATCTTTTAACTTTATTGGTTGTTCCTTAATTAAGGTCTTATATTTTGCATCACCTTAATACATAAATCGGTGAAGATAATTTTGGCATTGCCGTTCCGGCTGATGTCATGATATGCTTTTTCGAATTCCTCCGATAAAGGGATGATATTCCCTTCGTGAACGTAAGGAGAAAATTTTATGGAAAATTGTTTTTCTCTTTCGGTCATGTAATTCAAGACATGTAAACCAAAATTTTTCATAAAATTTTCGCGCAGCATTCGCAAAGAGTGAGTGAGAAAATTTTTTTGGCGTTCCCGTCCGATTCCGGCTATTTCGCTTACCCATTCGTTTACCGGTAACATTTTCCTTTCCCAACAAAGCCGCATCAGGCTGATAAATTTTTCCTGGTTGTAGATTTGCTCTTCCGATTCGTTTAATAGCCGCAAAGCTTTATACCAGTTTCCGGCAGCCACATGAGCATATTCTTCCGCTTTCTCTTCATTTATACCTTTTTCAGTCATTAAGTGTTGCTTTATCACACTTTTTTCTAACGGCGGAATGGTAATTCGTTGGGTACGGGATTGAATTGTAGTGATAATTTGTTCCGGGTGTTCGGATACCATCAGGAACAATGTTTTATCATACGGTTCTTCTATAATTTTTAATAATTTATTGGAACATTCCGGATTCATTTTCTCCGGCAGCCAGATAATCATGATTTTATAATCGGACTCAAAGGCTTTGAGGTTTAATTTACGCAGAATGTTCGCACTTTCCTCGGTATAGATGGCAGATTGGGCATTGTCTTCCACGTGCATGGCAGCCTGCCAATCTTCGAGGTTGAAATACGGACTTTGCAGGAGCAGGCTTCTCCATTCATTGATATATTCGTCGCTTACGGGCAGCTTGGTTTTCCGTACGACCGGAAAAACGAAATGTAAGTCCGGATGGATCAGTTTTTGCATCTGCTTGCATGAGGGACAAACTCCGCAGGCATCTTCTTTTTTATCGCCTGTACAGAACACATATTGGGCGAAGGCGAGTGCCAAAGCAAGCGAGCCGTAGCCGGTTGAACCGGCAAATAATTGGGCATGGCTGATACGTCCCGTTTGCAGGGAGGTAATCAGCCTTTGCTTGATGTCTTCGTGTCCGATAATGTCCTTGAACAAGTTAATTCAATTTTAAATATTTATGACCGGGCGGAGCTTTGTCTGAAAGTTTGTGTCTTTATCAAAGCTTGAGTTCAATACCCAATTCTTTAAATTGCTCGTCACTGATTTCTGACGGAGAATCGATCATGACATCCCGGCCTGAATTGTTTTTCGGGAATGCGATGGTATCCCGGATACTGTCCAAACCGGCAAAAATCGATACCAGCCGGTCGAAGCCGAAAGCGATACCTCCGTGGGGCGGTGCACCGTATTTGAATGCGTTGAGCAAAAATCCGAATTGTTTTTGAGCTTGTTCCGGCGTGAATCCCAGACATTTGAACATGCGGGATTGCAATTCTGTATTGTGGATACGGATGGAGCCGCCTCCAACTTCCACACCGTTGATAACCATGTCATAAGCATTTGCCCGTACCGCTCCGGGGTTACTTTCCATCATATCCACATCTTCCGGATGGGGAGAAGTGAAAGGATGGTGCATGGCATAGAAACGCTGCGTTTCCTCGTCCCATTCCAGCAAGGGGAAATCTACGACCCACAATGGTTTGAATACGTTTTTGTCCCGAAGGCCAAGCCGCTCTCCCATTTCCAGACGTAATTCGGACAGTTGCGGTAACGTTTTATTTTTCGGACCGCAAAGGAGCAGGAGCAAATCACCGGGTTTTGCCTGGCAGATTTCCGCCCAGTTTTTCAAATCTTCCGGCGTGTAGAATTTGTCGACGGAGGATTTTAAGCTGCCGTCTTCATTGTAGCGGACATACACCAATCCTTTGGCTCCGATTTGCGGACGTTTTACAAATTCCGTCAGTTCGTCTAATTGTTTTCGGGTATATACAGCACAACCCGGTACGCAGATTGCTCCTACATATTCAGCATCGTTGAATACCGCGAAATCCCGGTTGCGGGCGTTATCGGTCAGATTGACGAACTTCATGCCGAAACGGATGTCCGGTTTGTCACATCCATAGTATTCCATGGCATCGTGCCAGGTCATACGCGGTAGCTCCGGAATATCGACACCTTTCAATTCTTTGAATAGGTGTCGCATCATACCTTCAAAAATATTCAATACATCGTCTCTTTCTACAAATGACATTTCACAGTCGATTTGAGTAAATTCAGGTTGACGGTCGGCCCGTAAGTCTTCATCCCGGAAACATTTTACAATCTGATAGTAACGGTCGAAACCCGCTACCATAAGTAATTGCTTGAATGTTTGGGGACTTTGCGGCAGGGCGTAGAACTGTCCCTGATTCATGCGGGAAGGAACGACAAAGTCCCGGGCTCCTTCCGGAGTACTCTTGATCAATACCGGAGTTTCCACTTCCATAAAATGTTCGTTGTCCAGGTAATTGCGTACCAAATGAGCCATCTGGTGGCGTAACTCCAGATTCTTCCGAACAATCGACCGGCGTAAATCCAGGTAGCGGTATTTCATTCGTAATTCGTCGCCGCCGTCGCTATTGTCCTCGATGGTGAAAGGCGGGATTTCCGAATGGCTCAATATATCGAGTGTATCGATCCATATTTCAATGTCTCCGGTCGGGATCTTGGCATTTTTGCTGGCACGTTCAACGACCTTTCCATTTACCTGAATAACGAATTCACGTCCCAGGCGGGCTGCCTTGTCTTTTATTTCTGCCGTAGCTGATTCTTCCACAACTAATTGCGTAATTCCGTATCTGTCGCGCAGATCGATGAAACTCATTGCACCGAGATTACGGATTTTTTGTACCCAGCCGCTCAGGCATACTTTCTCATTGACATTTTCGAGCCGAAGCTGACCGCAGGTATGTGTTCTATACATGATGATTGCTTAATTTTGTAAATTATTTTTCGGGTAGAGCCTAATCTACCTATTTTAACAACTTGCGAAAATACGAACAATAATGCAAAATAGAAAATCAGGGGTTGAAAATGTTCGGTTGGTAAAGTAAATTGATTCTATTTTTTGAATTTCCGGAAAGAATAAGGAGTCAAAAAGTCAAGGTATTTGTTTTTTGACTTTTTGACTCCGGAATTTTTTGTCATTTTATGACAAAGGCCTGATTAATAAGTGAATTTCACTTCTGCCTGCTTCCCTTTTTCAAGCGGGAAAATGAGATACCCGTTATCGTCCGTTGTGATTGTTTTGTTTTCGAGGTTGATATGACGGACGCCCGGTGGGGGTAGTAACCGGCAGGTTGTATTCTGCCGGGCGGTAAATGTTGCCGTTTGAGGGGTATGATTATTCCACGTCAGGTCCACAGTGATGCCGCCCCGGGTACATAAACCTTTGAAATAGCCTTCTTTCCAACTGTCGGGCAGGGCCGGTAAGAGATGAATAAAACCGGCGTGGCTTTGCAATAGCATTTCCATGATACCGGCAGCTCCTCCGAAGTTGCCGTCGATCTGGAAAGGAGGATGTGAGCAAAATAAATTGGGGAAGGTGCCTCCCTGATGACGTCCGTCCGGGCGTACTGCCGGTACCAGTAAGCTATGGAATAGTTTATAGGCCCGGTTGCCGTCGTGTAAGCGTGCCCAAAAATTGATTTTCCAGGCCCGGCTCCAGCCGGTTCCGGCATCTCCTCTCCGGTTTAAGGTCGCTTTGCAGGCTTCGGCTAATTCGGGGGTTGCAGAGGGGGTAATCAGATTTCCAGGATATAAGCCGTATAGGTGGGAAACATGTCGGTGATGGATTTCCGCTTCCCGGTAATCTTCCAGCCACTCCATCAGGTAGCCCTCCGGGCTGATTTGATGGGGAGGTAGTTGTCTGTAAGCTTCAGCCAGTTTTGCACACCAGTCTTTATCTGTATTAAGCTGACGGGCTGCTTCCATTGTGTTCCCCCACAATTCTTTTACCAGCTGGATGTCCATGGTCGGTCCCATGCAAATACTGATAGGCGTCGGATCATTACCGATATAGAACGCATTTTCCGGGGAGGAGGTCGGAGCCGTTACAAGCCAACCGTGAACAGGCTCTTTTACCATTGTCGATAAGAAAAAGTCCGCAGCGCCTTTTATTACGGGATAAATTTCCCGTAAGTAAGCCGTGTCACCGGAATACAGGTAATGTTCCCACAAATGAGCGCATAACCACGCTCCACCGGTGTTGGTTGCACCCCAGGAGGGATGTTCGCCCGGAACGGTGTATTTCCAGGGGTTGGTCATCATGTGAGCAACCCATCCGCGGGCATTGGGGCCGTAAAAAATACGCGCTGTTTTTTCGCCCGAAGCGACAAGACCTTTCGTTAAGGATATCAGCGGTTCGTACAATTCTGTCAGATTTCCCGGTTCTAACGGCCAGTGGTTCATTTGTACGTTGATATTCGTATGATAATCACCGTTCCACGGGGTTTGTAGCGTATTTGCCCACACCCCCTGTAAATTGGGAGGGAGACAACCGGGACGCGCGCTGCTGATCAGCAGATAGCGTCCGAATTGTAAATAAAGGGCGGCTAAAGCGGGATCGTCTTCCTGTGTGAAGCGTGCGATACGTTCCGGGGTTGTAAGTTGTAGTACTGAGTCTTGGGGGGTACCGATAAATACCTCTACCCGGTCGTATAATTCCTTGTGTGCGTCGATATGTCTTTGTTTCAGTTCTTCGTAAGGCGTATGGATGGCATTGGAAAGTAACATTGCAGCCTGTTCTCTGTAGGCGGGATTGTTATAATCGGTCGTTGCGGAGATGAATATAGTCGTATTCCGGACGGCTTGGAAGCGAATACATGAGTCCGTGACTTGTATGCCGGCTCCGGGGGTGTTGTCTTCCAGGCGTCCGCTCATACGGACAATATAGCTGACTCCCTTGATGCCGGTCTGCCCGCTATCCATTGTTCCTTCCATGATTAACGTATCCTTGTCCCGGTAAACCCGGGCGTTTTGCGGACGACTTAAAAACAGGTCGAAATCCGAAGCTTTTTGCTGGTTAAAATGAATGACCGATACATTGTCCGGACGGGAGACGAAATATTCACGTCGGTGTATGTTTTGCCCGAACGATGTCGTTGCCAGGGCTTCGTCCAGTTGCAGAATCCGTTTGTAGCCGCTTGTATCCATCGTTCCTTCATTGTGATACCGGATATCCAGGTTGCCGAGTATTTGGTAAGTGCCGTAAGTATTGCCTTTCGGCATCCGGGGAACAAAGGTACGATACATCAGTTCCTGGGCTTCTTTGTTTTTGCCTTCAAATAGCAATTGTTGTATACGGGATAAGCTGCCGGCAGCTTCCGGGTTGCTGTAATCTGCTTCCGAACCGCTCCAAAGAGATATTTCGTTAAGTACGATGCGTTCTTTTTCGACTCCGCCGTCAGGCATCATTCCGAGGCGTCCGTTGCCCAGGGGTAATGTCTCTTCCCAGATGCGGGCAGGCGCTTTAAAACGGAGTTGTTCGTTTTGGCGTTCGACACTCCGGGAAAAACTGCATCCCAGAATTGCCAATGATAAAATTGAAAGTAAAATAGTGTTGCGCATAATTAAAGAATGTGAGTGGACAAAGATAGTAAAACTCTTTAAAATTCTGAATGTACTTTCATTTCTGCTGCTGTCCTGTCGGGTGAAAAGGATGGATTTTCTGAACTTTTCCTTATCTTTGGCAACAGATAAATTTAAATATTGTGAATTACCTCGATATTTTATTGCTTTTGCCTTTGCTTTATGGCGCTTATAAAGGATTTTCCCGGGGATTTGTCATTGAGGTTGCGACCTTGTTGGGGCTGATTCTGGGTGTATATGTTGCGATTAAATTTTCGGATTATACGGAAAATATTTTGCGGGATTTTCTGGATATATCCTCCAAATATTTATCGTATATCGCTTTGAGTGTGACCTTCCTGCTGGTTGTCGTGGCCATTTATCTTTTGGGGAAAATGCTGACTAAATTAGTGGATATCGTATCGCTGGGCTTGGTTAATAAGCTATTGGGGACTGTTTTGGGTATTGCTAAATCCTTTGTTATCCTGTGCATTATTCTTTTGATTGCGGACGCTTTGGACGATAAATTCCAGTTTATGAATAAAGAGGTGAAGGAGAACAGCTTGTTTTATAATCCTTTTCTTAACTTTGCACAACAAATGTACAATATGATCCGGTTTTGACGGGGGGATGGTTGGGAAGGCCGGTATGTATGAATGTTGAAGTAATATAATATAATCATGAATTTTGTAGATGAGTTAAAGTGGAGAGGCATGATACACGATATTATGCCGGGTACAGAAGAACAGTTGGCAAAAGGGCAAACGACGGCTTATGTCGGGATAGACCCTACGGCGGATTCTTTGCATGTAGGACATTTGGTATCCGTTATGATGATGAAACATTTTCAGATGGCCGGTCATAAACCGATTTTTATTATCGGTGGTGCCACCGGTATGATCGGGGATCCAAGCGGCAAGTCTCTGGAAAGAAATTTGCTCGATGAAAAAACGATACAGCAAAATATGGCCGGAATTAAGGCTCAGCTTTCCCATTTTATCGATTTTAATTCTTCTGCTTCCAATGCGGCTATTATGCTGAATAATTACGATTGGATGAAGCAGTTTTCGTTTCTGGATTTTATACGGGAAATCGGTAAGCATATTACGGTGAACTATATGATGTCCAAAGATTCGGTAAAACGCCGTTTGAATGGTGAATATGCCGATGGGATGTCGTTTACGGAGTTTACTTACCAATTGGTGCAGGGCTACGATTTTCTTTATCTTCGGAAAAATTATGATTGTATGTTGCAAATGGGGGGATCCGATCAGTGGGGCAATATAACGACAGGCGGGGAATTGATCCGTCGTAAGGAGGGACTGGAAGCTTATGGCTTGACGTGGCCTTTGATGACAAAGAGCGACGGTAAGAAATTCGGCAAGACGGAATCCGGAAATATTTGGCTGGATCCGGAACGTACTTCTCCTTACCAGTTTTATCAGTTTTGGTTGAATTCTACGGATGATGACGCTGCCCGTTATATAAAAATTTTCACGCTTTTGCCTCCCGCAGAGATCGATGCTTTGATTGTCGAGCACGGAGAAGCTCCGCATCTTAGAAAATTGCAGAAGACTTTGGCTAAGGAAATTACATGTCTGATTCACGGTGAAGAAGCCTATCATTCGGCTTTGGAGGCTTCCCAGATTTTATTCGGGAATGCAACATCCGAAACCTTGCGAAAAATAGACGAAAAGACGTTTTTGTCTGTTTTTGAAGGTGTACCCCAGTTTGAAATAGCCCTTACAGATTTAAAAAATGGTATTTCTATTATTGATTTTTTGGCAGAAAAGACGCAGATCATGTCGTCGAAAGGTGAAGCGAGAAGAGCTGTAAAGGCAAATTCGATAAGTATTAATAAAGAGAAGGTCGGAGAAGAAACCATCGTTTCAGATAGCTATCTGATCGATGGAAAATATATTTTGGCTCAAAGCGGTAAAAAGAATTATTATTTGGTGATAGTAAAATAATTTCATTGAAAGTATAAAAAATTTCTTTACATTTGCACAAGATTGTGTAGAATGTTATATATTTACGTTCGCATAGACCCTACTCAAAAAACCTGGTTAGTTTAGAATGGGAATCGGGGATGTGTGCAACGCCTGCGCTATAGTCATGTTAGCGTGGGCTTGCTCTTTGTTCCCAAGGCCTGCCAGGTGCCGTTGAGTAGAAGATGCAAGTTCCGCGCTAACTTTTCTTTTGGTCATATGCGAATGTTACCTAAAACCAGAGCTATGACTATTGAAGAAATTCTCCGAATGAGCTTTAGCTTTATTGATGAACATCCGGATGCCCTTTGGGATGAAGTGCCTGAAGATTTGCTTAAATGTTGGCATATTCTTATTCCTTTGGATAAATACCTGGAAGGGAATTATCAAAGCAGATACGAGTATATGATTTTTGAATATGCTTTGAAGAAGTATGCCGAACGGGCCGACGTTAAAATTCCGGAAGAGAAGAAAAATGAGCTTTTTTGTGCTTTTCAGATGCTGTTAATGTTACCTTATATTTGTCGTTATACCACAGAAAAACGCCCTTTGTTTCCTATTTTTGATTTTGGATTTTTATTGGCTCAATAGTGGATGTATATGGTTGGTATGGATAATTTCTTTTGCCACAATTGTGGCAAAAGAAATTACATTGACGGATTTTCCTTGCCCGTAGTTGTTTCGTCCGTATATTCCGTATACAGGAATTCGTTGTATGGAAAACGGGCCGAATGGATATCTTTGACAATTGAATACAATTTGTCTTTTAATTCTTCGATATTTTCTTTTTGGGCAGCAGATATATAGACGGTTTCACGGCCTTGTTTGGACATCCACATCTGTTTTAAATCTTCCAGGCTGTAGTTTGCCCGTTCTACCGGTGTCAGATCGTCCTCGTCTTTTTTAATGTAAGTGAAGGCATCGATTTTATTGAAAACGATGATTGTCGGTTTGGGGTCCGGTATCAATTCCGCCAATGTTTCATTAACGACTTTCAGTTGATCTTCAAATTGCGGGTGGGAAATATCTACGACGTGCAGGATGACGTCGGCTTCACGGACTTCGTCCAGTGTCGATTTGAAGGATTCAATAAGATGAGTAGGCAGTTTCCGGATAAAGCCTACGGTGTCAGCAAGTAATAAAGGCACGTTACGGATTGTAATTTTCCGGACGGTGGTATCCAGGGTGGCAAAAAGCTTGTTTTCAGCAAACACTTCCGATTTGCTGAGTAGGTTCATTAATGTCGACTTTCCGACATTGGTGTAGCCGACCAAAGCCACCCTTACCAGTTTTCCCCGATTCTTGCGCTGAGTGGACATTTGCTTATCGATCCGGCACAGTTGTTCTTTCAGGCGGGTAATCTTATCCCGGATGACCCGGCGGTCGGTCTCAATTTCTGTTTCTCCCGGACCTCTCAGACCGATACCTCCTTTTTGCCTTTCGAGGTGGGTCCACATGCCGGTCAGACGGGGTAATAAGTATTGATATTGTGCCAGTTCTACCTGTGTTTTAGCATGTGCTGTACGGGCCCGATTGGCGAATATATCCAGAATTAAGTTGGTGCGGTCGAGTATTTTGACGCCTTTCAATTCGTTTTCGATGTTCCGGAGTTGGGTCGGAGAGAGTTCGTCATCGAAGATAACCAGCTCGGCTCCGTGTTCTTCTATATATTGACGAATTTCATCCAATTTACCTTTTCCGATAAACGTACTGTTGACCGGTTTATCCAGATTTTGTGTAAATATTTTTACGGTTTGGGCTCCGGCTGTTTCTGCCAAAAACGCCAGTTCATCCAAATATTCGTTCATCCTTTCATAGCTGATCCCTGCATCCTGGAGGGAAACTCCGACTAAAATCGCTCTTTCTGCTTCTTTCTCTGTATAAAAATATTCACTCATATATGTAATGTCTTGCTAAGTGGAATGTTTAATTGTAGGTTTTAGATTAAAAATCTGATAACGCGTCAGGTCACCAAGTAATTTACAAGTTACAACCTGAAATTACAATTTATATGAACGTATATCCTGTCCTAAAGTTTCTGTGCGAAGACAAAAGCATTTCAGACAAGAAGGGGCTGACATTACTGACAGCCCCTTACATATTATGTGAAACTTGTATTAGTTGTTGGTTAACTGGAAATTGATAGGCAACGTGTAAGCCACACGCACAGGTTTACCTCTCTGTTTTCCCGGAGTCCATTTGGGCATACTCTTTACCACACGAACAGCTTCTTTGTCCAATGATGAGTCTACACCTCTCGCTACCTTTACGTCAGTAATACTACCGTCTTTCTCGATAACGAACTGAATGTATACTTTACCGGAAATACCGTTTTCCATGGCCAATACCGGATATTTGATATTTTTGTTCACCCATGCGGTAGGACTTCCCCCCGGGAATGCCGGCATCGTTTCTACCACCTGGAAGATTTCCTGTTCTCCCGTATCTTCAGTCTTAAAGTCATCGAAACTGGTAACATCAACGACCGTATTTTCTGTTTCGTCTTCAGCATCGGTAATTTCCAGATCATCATCCACATCCTGATCGTTTTCTACGATGTTGATCAAGTCCGCCAGTTTGGGCGCTGCAGGAGGAGGAGGAGGAGGAGGAGTATTCTGCTGGGTAATGGGAATAACTTCATCTTCTATTTGCATCTGGGCAGTTGTGTCTAAATCTTTCATTTTGGACGTTTCACTTTTCCATTCGAAAGCATATAACAAAATACCCAAAGCAATTACAAGACCAATCTCAAAGAAAAGTGTTTTTTTCCCTTCAAGATCTGCTTTCGGTGCCTTTTTTACTTCCATGATATAAATTTAATTTGTATTTTTATTACATCTCACTTACAGCGGGTAAAAATATAGAAATTCGGACAACTTTCCAATATTTCAAACGTTTTTTTTAAATGAAACGTTAAAAAACAAACGAAGCTGTTGATAAATGTTAATTATTTGAATAATACCACTTAATTCCTATTTTTATCCTTCCTCTTTTGCAAAGATATGATTTTACTTTTTTATTTTGTATTCGCATTATTATAAATTTTGTGAAATTTTCAAGGCATGTTGAGCATATTTTATCTGGAAATAGATTCTGCCTTAGGGGAGAAACCGGGCTTGTCCTTTTTCGAATCCCGGGTAAAGCGGGCAACTTTTGATGAAGCAATGTCATTTCGGAATGACAAAGTGCGGCTTACCCGTTTGTTGGGAGAGGCGATGGTATGGTCCGGTTTAAGAAAATTGTTCGGAATGGAAAAAGAAGATTGTCGAATACAGAGAAGCGAGCACGGAAAGCCTTATCTGGAAGGAGAGAGACTGGTATATTTTAATATTTCCCATTCAGGGACTTATATTGTTTGTGCTTTTTCAGATGCGGAAGTCGGCATCGATATCGAGAAGATTGCCTCTCCCCGATATGAGGTCGCCCGTCGTTTTTTTCATCCGGAAGAATTTCGGTTATTGGAAAACGGGAAGTTTAAAAATGAGAGTTTGTTTTATGATATCTGGGTGGTTAAAGAAAGTTTTCTAAAATATAAAGGTACCGGTTTGACTTGTCCATTGTCTTCTTTTCAGGTAAATATCTTTCCGGGTAAAGCATTGATTTACGAAGGAGGACATTTACTGACGTTAAATATCCGGGAATGTCCGGTAGCGGAAGGTTATAAATGCTATGTTTGCAGTCCTTTGAAAGATGTTGCGGCGCCGGTTCGCTGGTACTTGCAAGATTTGTAGGGTTATTTACAATGCTTTACTTTAACGGAAGTAAAGCATTGTAAAATAAGATTTATTTGTGGAATTGCCCGGGTTGTGTCAATAGGTATTCCGCAATCTGGACGGCATTCAAAGCGGCTCCTTTTTTGATTTGGTCACTGACCACCCAAAAAGCCAAACCGTTTTCATTCGTCAGGTCTTTGCGGATACGTCCTACATATACGGGGTCCTTGCCGGAGATAAAGAGAGGCATCGGATATTCTTTTGTCGCCGGTTCATCCTGAAGGATGATGCCGTCCGTGTTTTCAAAAGCCCGGCGTGCTTCAGAGACGGTAACCGGTTGCTCGGTTTCCAGCCAGATGCTTTCGGAATGCGCTCTTAAAGAAGGGACACGAACGCAGGTAGCGCTGACTTGTATATCAGAATGCATAATTTTGCGTGTTTCGTGATACATTTTCATTTCTTCCTTTGTATAACCGTTGTCGGTGAACACGTCAACCTGAGGTATCAGATTGAAGGCAAGCTGGTAAGCAAATTTTTCCACCGTCGGTTTTTCTCCGTTTAATATTTGTCTGCATTGCGTATAAAGTTCCTCCATGGCTGCTGCGCCTGCACCGCTTGCGGCCTGGTAAGTGGATACATGTACCCGCCGGATATGGCTTAATTTTTCAATGGCGTTCAGGGCGACAACCATTTGAATCGTGGTACAATTCGGGTTCGCAATAATTCCTTTCGGCCGGTTTAAAGCATCCTGGGGATTGACTTCCGGTACAACCAGAGGAATGTTTTCTTCCATCCGGAATGCGCTGGAGTTGTCGATCATAATAGCGCCGTAGCGTGTGATTGTTTCTGCAAATTCTTTAGAGGTACCTGCTCCTGCGGAGGTAAAAGCAATGTCTGTTCCTTTGAAATCATCATTGTGTTGCAAAAGTTTTACTTCAATGTCTTTCCCCCGAAAATTATATTTTGTACCGGCGCTTCTTGCTGAACCGAATAGTACGAGCTCATCTATCGGAAAATTACGTTCATCCAGCACTCGCAGAAACTCTTGTCCTACAGCTCCGCTGGCCCCAACAATTGCTATTTTCATCTTTTTAAATTGGAATAAAATGTCTTAAAATTTCAGTTATTCATATTTGCAAAAGTAGTAAATAGAGTAAGTATCAGAAATTTAATTGATGTATTTTTCAGAAGATACCGGATATGTTTAAAATGAAACATTTTGTATGGAATAAGGAGTACTATTGAATGCGACCGGATTTTTTCGTAAATTTAAAAAATCAGGGATTGTAGATTTTAGATTTTAAATTGAAGATTGAGGATAAGGTAGGGGGAAACGGAAGGTGGTTGCCGGTTTACGATTGAAGGTGATGTTTGATTTATAGGTGTGTAGGGAGAGCGTATTTCTCCGGTTAAAATTTATGCAGAATGTTGAATATTTTAATGGTTGATTCCGGATTTACGGTATTAGGTGAAACAGATCCGGTAATAAATCAGCTTACCAGGTAATTTACAATTTACAATTTGAATAAGGAGGTGGAATTGTAAATGGGTGGAAATTTTGTTCAATTTGCGATACATAGACCGGGAGTTTGAATTAAAAGCCGAAGTAATGATACTGTTTTTTTATCTTTTTATTTTTTCTGTTTCTGGCTATATTCCAGGAGGACAGAAAGTAGGTCTTTGTTTTTGCTTGTTGTTGTCTGTAGTTGTTGTGTTTTCACAGGAAGCCGGAAAAATACCGGGCAAAGGCGATTTGTTGATTAATGAAATTCTCTATGAGGCTGTACCTGCCGATGCGGAGTATCTTGAACTGTATAATTCCGGCAATAAAGATATTGCGTTATGTGAAATTTATATCGGTAAAAGGGACAGAACCGGAAGTCTGATCGCTGTAAAACCGATTGTGAAATCGGAAGAGGTTTTGAAACCCGGAGCATTGGTGTGGATATGTTCTAATCCAGCGGCTATTGCAATGGCTTATTCTTATCATCATATGGAAAACTGTGTTGTGTTGCCTGCAAAACTGGCTTATGCCGATGATGGAGGTGTTGTGGTTGTGCTAAATCGGAACCGGGAGGTCATCGATGAGGTTACATACGGTAAGTTTTTGCATCATCCGATGGTTACCCAAACAAAAGGGATAGCTTTGGAAAAAGGGTGGAGTAATACCGGTATGCCAGGAAAAGGGAAATGGACTTCGGCCGGAGGGGATGCCGGAAACGGATTCGGAAGTCCGGGTATGCCTAACCGGGCCGGAAAGATTTTGTCAGAAAGAAATGACGGGGAATTTATGAAATGTGTTCCGGAAGTATTTACTCCGGATGGGGATGGATTGGAAGATGAATTAGAGATAAAAATCACGGTTCCGGACCGGGAGTTTGTATTGCAGTTGTCGGTGTATGATGCCCGGGGCAGGTGTGTCCGTAAAATAGCCGACCGTGTTCCGGTTTATTCAGGCATCGGATTTTCTTGGGATGGTACATCCGGGGACGGGTGTTTGTTGCCTGCCGGAATCTATGTGATTTACGGATGCATTGTATATTCGGATGGGGGACGGCGGGAAGTGCGTAAAGTATGCGTGCTTTCCAGATAAGTGGGTATAATTGTTCCGGTAAATAAACGGATTTGTGTTTATCCGGAGAGTCAAAATAAAAAGTTTTCCTTTATCTTTACAAGACTAAATCTTTAAAACACGATAGTATGAAGGATTCTGTTTTATTATTAACGGTATGTTGTTTGTTTTCTCTTACCGGGAAAGCTCAGGAAATGAAAGAGATAAAATTGAATGCGCCGGACAAGGACAGGGGGATACCGGTTATGAAAGCATTCGAGCAACGTAAATCGGACCGGGAATTTGCAAATAAAGAGTTGAGCTTACAGGATTTATCCGATTTATTATGGGCAACAAACGGTATAAACCGACCGGAATCGGGAAAGCGTACGGCGCCGTCTGCCATGAATCGCCAGGATATTGATGTGTATGTTTGCCGGGCCGATGGAGCTTACCTCTACGATGCCGTAAACCGTGTTTTGAAGCCGGTGTCTCCGGATGATTTAAGATCTTTTGTGGCAGGTGGGCAGGAATGGGTAAAAACGGCTCCGGTATGTCTGGTTTTGGTATCTGATCTTTCGAAGTTCGGAGGAAAAGGAGAGCACCAAATGATGACAGGAGCTATAGATGCCGGGATTGTCTCTCAAAATATTGCGATTTTTTGTGCGGGAACCGGTTTGGTAACCGTTCCTCGTATGTCAATGGATCAGGATAAGTTGCGGGCCTCTCTTAAATTGAAAGACAGCCAGCAGCTCTTTTTGAATAATCCGGTAGGATACCCTAAATAGATTTTTGATTTACAATTTTTGATTTACGATTTTAGATTGTTGTGAGAAAACCGGTTCTTGGGTAAGATCGGAAAATTTTAATTAGCAATGATTTTGTCATAACCGGATTCATTATTATTTACCCAATCTCCAGGTTTGTGATGAGGAAAGGTGTCTGGAATCGTAAATCAAAAATTTTAAAATTTCTTTCCGTGGTATATGTTTCTTCTTTCGATCATGCTTTTGTCCTGGGGTTTTAATCCGGCATTATAAAAGAATATCGGTTTGTCGTGGTCGGTCAGGTACATTCGGTCTGTGATTTTAAATGCCGTATTGGCAAGTGATAAATCCGGTTGTAGATAGGGTGTCCGGATTGCAGCCATATCCAGTACGGTATGAAATGCTGCGTCCGTTGCGACCGGTTTCGTCAGGTTTTGGCTGATGGCTTCGGCTTTTTCCGGGTAAGCTGTCTGATAGGTTCCTGACATCCAAATAAATATCGGAATGTGTAATTGGTAATAAGTCGGATTCGGAGATGCGTGTAAAAACCGCTTCCGGTTGTCATCCAATAAGTCTTCCCCGTGATCGGCCGTGTAAAATAGGGCTGTGCAGTCTTCGGTTTGCTGGAGCGATTCGATTAATTGGTGTAAGAAATAATCCGTGTATAAAATACTGTTATCGTAGGCATTGATCAGTTCCTGTTTGTTGCTTACGGCCACTTTGGTCGCATTGTCGGGAAGGAATCTGGAGAATGACTGGGGATAACGTTCTTTGTAATTGAAATGAGAACCGTAGGTATGGAGTACGAAAAACAGGTTTCCCGGTAAAGAATCGAGGTAATGCCGGACGATAGGGAGCAGGTCGCCGTCAAAATGATTGTGAGTGATGAGGTTTTCTCCTCCGTCGGTGCGGATATTGTGGCGGTAGTCAGCCTGTGTTGCAAAGAAGTCTGTAAAAGAGCGGTTCGGGATTTGATTGGACAGGAATAGGGTTGTAAATCCGGCTTCTTTGAATGCTTCCAAAATGCTCTTTTGGGTATATATGACATCATAATTTTCTGCAGAGGCTGCGGATAAAATCAAAGGGACACTTTTATGTGTCGTGTTCGATTGGGTAATGGCATCCGGGAAGAAAACAAGACCGGGGGTTTTACTCAAATAGGGATTCGTTTCCCGTTCGTATCCGCAAAGATTCCAATTTCCCGCCCGGCTGGCTTCTCCCACAACCAAAACGTATATTTCCCTTTTTTGCGGATGTATGTCTTTCCGGGCCTGGAATGTAAAATTCCGGGAACTTTCGGGATATTTTTCGCTGCGGGACCATTTTTGAGCAGCAAATCCTAAGTTATATATGACATTGGCGGGATATACATCTTCATGTAACGTGAAACGTGCTGTATTTTTGTTTATCGCTGTAAATGTCAGGCCATAGGAAATCAATATAAGGAAGACTCCGCTTATGATCATTTTTTTCCGAAACGGTGACGGAAGGTATACTTTGCGTTTGCAGGCTACGGCGGCAATGGCTGTCGTCGGAAGGTATAACAAACATACGATCACGACCGCCGGCCAGATGTTGTCTAGTAATTCGGAAGCTTCGCTGACATTTGTTGTTACCAGATTGAGAAACATATCTACTGCTATGACGGCCTCTCCGAATAGATAGAACAGTACAAGCTGAAAAGCATGTAAAAACAACAGCGGGAATAGAAAAAGCTGCACTTTTCCCGTATTTTTGGATAAAGAAAGCAGAAAAATGTAAAGTCCGAACGGGAAAGTAATGAGTACGACCTTCCCCATAAAGGAAAACGGTTCGGTAAATATAAGGCATACGCTCGGTATGAGGCTCATACCGACATAAAACCAGAATAACCGATAGGGATTAGAAAAAAATAATTTGAAAAAGCGATACATATTGTTGTTAAAATCTAGAATGCTTCGTTAATACTGAAGTAAAAAGCGGTCTGACCTTTTCCGATACCGTAATCGAGTCGGACATTGACTCTGTTTTTGAATTCCCAGCGATAGCCGAGTCCGTATGTTGGCAAGGTATGACTCCATTTGAATTTTTTCACTTCGGGAAAAATATTTCCGGCTCCGCCCCAAACGGCGATACCGTGACGGTTGTATATTTTTTGGCGTAATTCCACCTGTGCCTGAATCAAATCGTTGTCCCGGTACTGACCTTCGTAATAACCTCTCATCTGATAGGGACCACCCATCAGGGCAACCATGCTCCAGGGGGTATCGCCATAGTTGAATATCCCCTGAAGGTCGGAGGCTAAGATTGCTCCTTTCCACAATTTAGCGTAATGACGGGCAACAATTTCCGTACGTTTGAAAGAGTATTTGTTTCCCAGAAAAGAAGGGAAGAACAATTGCTCCAGTTTGACGAAAGAACCGGAATAGGGATTGGGAATGAAATCCCGGGAATCGTAAGAGATGAGCAGTCCTCCGCCGAAAGTGCTGATGTCGCTTCGTTCTCCGTTTAGGAAACTGATATTATTGAAATCTTTTCCGTTGACGTGTCGGTACATACCTGTAATTCCGACGTAGGTGTTGGTTGCGATCTTTCTTAAGAAATCCAATTTGACCTGTACTTCTTTTCTTTTGTATTCTGTGTAGTGGTGCTCCTGCCTGCCGTTTTCATATCCGATTCCCCAATATTTACTGGGAAATGAAAAGAAATATATATTTGCATCCAGCCGATAGTTTGCATGGGGGAAAATTGTATTGCCCCGTACTCCCAACAGGTAAAATCCGGTAGTGGTAATGTCACCGTACAACGATACATTGGAAGGTGATATCGACAGATCGGTTGGGTCTATGCGGTACAATCCCGATGCAACAAGTCCTAAGCCCAATTTTACGTCACTGGCAAAGTGCGGACCTCCGATGATGGAAAAATCGAATTTTTTTTCTTTTGTCGTTTCGTTTGATTCCTGAAAATATTTATATATGCGGTGAAAGATATTTTGTTTTTTTAAGGTATCCTGGTATTGAATGATCAGGCTATCCTGAGTTTGTTCATTGCCCTGACAAATTCCCTGAAAGGAGAACAGATTAAAAATGAATGCAATATAAATGCTACGTGTTGACATTTTTTGTTGACGATTTACTGTGTCTAGCACACATTTTGCTGTAAAAAAAATATTATTGTGTATTCACTCATACGCAATAATGATGCCAATGTTTAATTTTTTGTAATCAATTTTAAAGATGGGGCGTTTTTTCCTTCTTCTATCTTTTATTTGCTGTGTTTGTATCGGAAGAGCACAGGTAGGCCAGAAGGTATGCCCGATTACGATTTATGATGCTTATAATAAACCGCTTCAATTGCCGTTTCTGGGAGAGAAGCATTTGCTGTTGTTTTACGTAGACCCCGATCATCCGAGTCAGAACAGGGTATTGCGGAATTATTTCAGAAAACATCCTTTTACCGATGAAAATATTGAATCGTATGGTATTATTAATTTGAAAGATGCTCCTTTGCTGGCTAATTCTTTGTTGCGTTTTATGATCCGAAAGGAGATCGCAGGAACACAGGCCTATGTATACAATGATCCGGATCACACTGTGAGCCGGGCCTGGAAATTGGGAGATGTCAATAATAAATTTGTCGTGTTGTGGATCAATAAAGAGTGTACGATTGAATTTTTTAAGGCCGGAGAACTAACGGAAGATGAAATTGTACAGTTGAAAGACCTGATATGTAAATACCGGAAAAAGAACCCTGTTCCTGTAAAGCCGGCGCGGGAAGAGAGCAGGGATACTGCGGCAAATTGAAATAAAACCCGGGAAAGAATTTCAGTTACAGTTATTCTTCTTTCTCCGGGCTTCTTTTTTTTCGGGGGAAAAATAGGAAATAACAAGTGCAGGCTTGATATGACCTTGTGCTTTTGTCCCGAAAGCTACAAATCCGTATTTGGCAGGTCTTCTGACTTACTTCCGGAATAAGACGCCTTCCCGTTTGATAACAGTGGCAGAGAATGTCTTTCCTTGAGGAAGCTTACAGCAGCGGGTACTGTCCGGGAATTTCACCCGGTTCCCTTTTCATTCATCTCTAAAGACTTGGAGATAAACACCAAATACTATAGGCAAAGATATGAAGTTAAAATTAAAAAGGAAATATTTTGAAATATTTCCTTTTTAAATTTTATAATCCGGAAGAATAATTACTGTTAGTACGGTAAGATTTCATCCAGTTCCTGAGCTAATTTCTCAGACTTTTGATATAATTCATCGCGATACACCTTTTTAGCTGCTTTAAGAGCATCGGCTGCATTGGTTTTTACCATTACTTGCACTTCCACGACGCCGTTTCCTTTTTCACGGTATATTTCCAATACAGGAAATACTCCCTTTAAAGAGGCGGATACCAGGTTTTTATTGGTAGAAACAAACTCGTCGATCGTTTCGATATCGTCTTCACCGTAGTTGGTGGTAGAAAGTTTACTTTTTACAAGACCCGAAAGTGTAGTATTGATGTGTTCTGCAATTTCCATCCGGGCGCGGTCGTCAGCGATTTTTTTAGCGGCAGAATAATTACCGCCCGTTGCTTTATGTGTACCGGTAAAGTATAATTTTTCACCTTTGTTATCCTTGTCGAGTTCGGCATAACGGCTGTCCTGGATTTGTCTTTCCATCGGAAGCTTACCGGGCATAACTTTCCAGCCTTCTTTTTCTAATTTCTTAGCTGTTTTACGACAGTCTTTTTCTACTTTACTTTTCAGGTCTTTTTTCAGTTTTTTATTACTGGTTTGTGCTTCAACTGCTGAACAGGCAAATACCAATGCCAATGAGCATACTAATACTTTTACAATAGTTTTCATAGTCGATAATTTGAGTTATTTGTTACCAATTTGCTTTAAAAGGAAGGGAAAAATCAATACGTTTGGAAACTCCTTCCGTATTTTTGATTTCCAGATGGCCTTTTAATAGATTCATCCTGTTGTTTTGTTTCTCTAATAATTCTACCTCACCGTTATAATCGATATTAACCGTTTGTGTACCTTTGGAAACAGTCTGATTTAAATTGTCAATAAATAACGGCATGCTTAATCCCGGAACATTTAAGGTAATGTTGTCGATGGTATAAGCTGCTTTGGATTCGAGGTTTATGCGAATACTAATGTTGGTTAAGGTAGAGTCGGTCTTCGTTTCCGCTGTCAGGTAGACGTCTTTGCTTAAAATTACTTTTACTTTATCCTGTTCGGGATCGATATAAAATGTTTGGGATAAGTTTTTGTTTCCCAATTTGAAAGTTATTGTAGCAAAGTTTTCTTCTGTCGGATCACAGGTTTCGGAATTATAATGGATATTCCAGTGGTCTTCTTCTGCTTCCGGTCTTATTTGTGTCAATGTTGCTGATTTTACGACAGGCCGTTGTGAAACTTTTATGGCTTTTCCTCTCAATTGCAGGTCAAGACAATAACACCCCAGTTTGTTGGAAATTTCGTGAATAGAGATTTCATTGTATAGTTGTCTGTAATTGCGTTGTAAGTTTCTGGCAGCCTCTTTTCTGACATCGTCGAAAAAATACCGGATGAGGCTGTTGAGGTCTGTGACGGCTTTATCGATCTGCGCGACAGAGGTGATGTTCTCATATTGTTCTTCCAGTGTATTGTATTTTTCATTCATTTCGTTGTCTTTGCGCTGGAATTCATGAACGAGTTTTTTCAGTTCGAGACTCGGGAACGGATATTTTACACAATACAGGTAGGATATTTCTTTTGTTTTTTTATCCTCTCTTTTTTCCCAATAAGCTTCTTCTATTTTAGATTCGGAAATTCCTGTCAGATAAGGCAGGTTGGCAGATTGGGTCTGAGCTGTGTAGGTGTATGAGTCCAGGAAATTGACGATGCCGCTGTTGACAGACTCCTGGTTGATCGTACTTTCACTGGAGGATTTTACATTTTGAGCTACAGCATCGATGACGTATTTACGGATGTTATCCATACATTCGTTTTTCGCCCTTTCTATATTGTCTGCAATGGCAGAGGTGACGATGTAGTCTTTTTGGGTTGTATTTACCCATACCGGTGTTTTTTTGGCACTTTTCTGAACAACTTTCAATTGTGCTGTACAAGGAAGTATTCCGATAAAAAGAAGCAGTGATAAAACGCGTATATGTTTCATAGTAGTTCGGTTTTTGAGTTGTTGTTTGTCAACAATCGGGTATTATTTGAATCTTTCCAGAAACCATTTGCTGACCTGTTTTTCCATGTCTGAGGAAGAAGTTCTCGTGTAATTTTCTCCTGCTTTTTTAGCTGCTTCTATACGTAGTTTCTCTAGCATGACCTGGTTCTCCTGCGCTTTTTGCTGAGCTTCTTTTTCAGCTTCCAGTTGTTGCATTTCCCGTTCTAATTCCGCTTTCTCTTTTTCGTCAGCCTCTTGTTTTATTGCATCGATCATCTCGGTTGCTTTTGCAAAACAGTTGCTGGATGGATCTATACGGATGAGTTCGTTCAATGCGCCTTCAAGGTCGTGCTGTGCTAATTTGGCTTTTGCATTTTGAAGAAACGCCGTTCCGTCTTTGTCGATTTTCTTCATGTAAATGGCAACCATCTGATCGGCAATAGCCGGATATTCGTCCACGCTTTCAGGAACGGAGGCCAGTACGGCCAGGGCCTGATCGTATTCTGTACGGTCTGCCAGTGATTTGGCTTTGGCTGTCAAAGCCGGTATCCGGGTCGTATAGTAATCGATGATTTTTTTCCGGCATTGGTTCATAAAATTCCGAATGGCCGGACTACGAGGGTTCAGATTGTTGAAAGCCATTGTGATAGCCCGGTTTTCTGCTTTGTCGATCCCTTTCAGAGGTACGGCAATTTCGTTGATGATTGTCCCTTCCAAAACATTAACCACGATCAGGGATACTTCCAGGCTTACTACATATTGAGCCGGGATCGTGCCTGTCACTTGTTTGTCGGTTGTTATGACATTGGCTGTCAGAGCAATCTCACCGGAGATCGAACCGAAACCGTTTTGTGTGGTAATTTGGATTAATTTATGCTCCAGGGCCTTTTTGGCATAATCCGGCAAATCCAGTCCGTCAGGAACTACAGGAGTTACGGCTACCATTTCTTTGGCACTCAGAACTTCTTGTCCCTGACTGTAGAATGAGCAAAGAAGCAGGATGGCTATACCGTATAAAAATTTCCTCATGACTTTGTAATTTTATTGTTGACTACCTTCGATAATGATGTAAGCCTGACCTAAACCTTTGGTCGATAATTTGGCTTTAATGTTGTACTTGGTCCGCAGTGCTTTCCGAAGCTCGTTGGCCCAATTGCGGGTATCCAGGGCACGTCCGTTGGCATTGACCATCGGTATGCGTACCTGTTCGAATTTCATTCTGTTTTCGGTAACGTCGGAAGTCGAAAAACGGCCGCTTACCGTGTTCTGTGCCATCCAGTCTTCGATCAGGAAACTAAGCTCATCTCCGTCAAATTCCGATTCGAAATTGACGTCCGAATCATTGGTTCGTTTACACTCCAGAGACACTTCCCGTCCGTTTTCGAATAAATCGTCGAAATGTGCCTGTAACTGGCTGTTGAATTGATCGATGTGACCGATGATTGCTTCTTCCAGTAAAACCGGTAGTTCGACACTGAAAGAGGGTTCTCCTGTACCGGAAGCAGCAGCAATTTGTTTGTTTGTATAGGCATCGATACCTTGTAAATTAAATGTCAATGTATGTTGGGGGCCTTTCTTGTTGACAGTCCACATCAGTTGCATCCAGATATCGGCTTTTGCGACTTTGCGTAATTTGTCGATCGGCGATTCGGCTATACCTCCCTGGTCTGTCATGGAAACGCTTTCTTCAGCGGCCTCTGTATCCAATGCTTTTAAACAATCGGCAAGAACTTTCAGGTTGAAACCCCGCTCGCTCATCATTTCACCTATTTTACTGATAGCCAGAGTTAAATCCGGATTTTTCAACAATGCGGCTTTGTAGTCTGAAATGGTGCTTTTGCTGCCCATATCGTCGTATTCTTTTACAAATCCGTTCTGATAGCACCAAACGTCGCTCGGAACAACCATGATTGTCGGTTTCTTTGCCTGACAAAAGCCCGTTAAGGTGAATGCACACAAAAAGATGATATTGATAAATGTCTTTTTCATAGTTCTAAGTTTAAAATCCCGCATCTAATCTTTTTACAATTCCTTTTTCTTCCAGATATTTTCTTAAATCGTTGTATTGTACCGTTACGACAACACCGACTTTATATTCTTTTTTCCCGACTTTCATGATATCTCCTGCGGCGATGGCCCCGTTATTCGTCAATGTTACGAAACGCATATAGTCGCCGCCATTGGTTTGGAAAAAGGATTTGAAGAAATCAGCATTTTGTTTTTCGATTTCTGCGTTTTGCACCAACGGTTTTTTGCCCGGAATCCGTTCTTTAGCCGGAACCCCTTTAAAAATAACTCCATGAACGGCATTTTTACGGGCCTGGTTTGTGGCAATCGTCGGATTTTTAGAAAAACTCCACACTTTTACCAAGCAAGTTCCTTGTATCCCTACATTTACAGCTTCTAATTCGTAACGCCAGTTTTCCGTATCCTGGTCTGCTAACCTTTGTTTCTTTTTTTGAGAAAAAGCAATAATGGGTAAAATCGTTAGAATAAGTATGAGTACGCCTTTCATAGTTTTTAAATTTTATTTGTCTGTTGAATATTTTTCGCAAATTAAATTACCGTTGTCCTCTTTTTTTCCTGAAAACAACACTGTTGAATCGATTTCTGTTTTTGTAATAAAACAATTATCTAGCTTACACTTTCTACAAATATAGGTATATATTTTCAAAAAAAACAAAAAAAATGAGAATTATATGATGGATAGGCTTGAACGACAGAGGGACGGGATTGTCCTGGAAAAGAAGTCAAACCGATGGTTAAACCGGACCTGTTGAGATTTTTGATGGGTTTTGCAACTTCCTTCGCGGAGCGGTCTGAAATTTACATTTCTCTTTTTGATTTTTATCGTTTAGGTATAAAAAGAAGAGACTGTAGTAAAAACTACAGCCTCTTTGTATCGGAATAACAATGAATTATTCGTTGGTACTGCTTTTCGATTTTTCCTGGCGTTTGCGTTCGTTCTCGTCCAGATAAATCTTTCTCAACCGCATGGCATGTGGCGTGACTTCTACGTATTCATCTTCCTGAATGTATTCGAGGGCTTCCTCCAGGCTGAATTTGATAGGGGGAGCGATATTTGTTTTTTCGTCAGAACCGCTTGCACGCATGTTTGTCAGTTTCTTGGATTTACATACATTGATGACAATGTCGTCGGGACGGGTGCTTTCCCCGATTACCTGCCCGGCATAAACTGTTTCTCCCGGTTCGATGAAGAATTTTCCCCGGTCCTGTAATTTATTGATGGCATAGGCGAATGAATCACCGGTTTCCATGGCTATCAGAGAACCGTTTATGCGCATTTCGATGTCTCCCTTGTAAGGCTCGAATCCTTTTAAGCGGTGTGCAATAACGGCTTCTCCTGCGGAAGCAGTCAATAAGTTACTGCGTAAACCGATAATACCCCGGGAAGGGATATCGAAGTCCAGATGTACCCGGTCTTCACGGGTTTGCATATTGTTCAGCGTGCCTTTTCGTTTTGTCACCATTTCGATGGCTTTCCCGGAATATTCTTCCGGAATATCGATTGTCAGTTCTTCAACCGGCTCGCATTTTTTGCCGTCAATTTCTTTAATGATTACTTTCGGCTGGCCGACTTGCAGCTCATAGCCTTCCCGGCGCATGGTTTCGATCAATACGCTTAAATGAAGTACGCCCCGTCCGAAAACGACGAAAGAATCGGCACTGGTGCCCGGCTGTACGCGGAGGGCCAGATTTTTTTCCAGTTCTTTGTCCAGTCGTTCTTTGAGGTGGCGGGAAGTGACATATTTACCGTCTTTACCGAAGAACGGCGAGTTGTTGATTGTAAACAACATACTCATCGTCGGTTCGTCTATTGCAATCGGAGGGAGTGCTTCCGGGTTTTCATAATCAGCAATCGTATCTCCGATCTCGAAACCTTCAATCCCGACGATAGCGCAAATTTCTCCGGCTTTTACTTCCTCTGCTTTTTGTTTTTCCAAGCCTTCGAACAGCATCAGGTCTTTGATACGGCTTTTTTCCTGAGAGCCGTCACGCTTACAAAGAGTGATAGCTTGTCCGGCTTTTAAAGTTCCCCGCGTTAATTTGCCGACGGCGATCCGGCCGATGTAAGAGGAATACTCCAAAGAAGTGATCAACATCTGAGCTGTTCCTTCTGCAGCCTGAGGGGCGGGTATATTTTCGATAATGGCGTCCAGTAACGGGGTGATATCTGTCGTTTGATGTTTCCAGTCCGTCGACATCCAGCCTTGCTTGGCACTTCCGTATATGGTCACAAAATCCAATTGTTCTTCTGTAGCTCCCAGAGAGAACATGAGGTCGAATACTTCTTCCTGGACTTCCTCCGGGCGGCAATTGGGTTTATCTACTTTATTAACGACGACAATTGCTTTTTTACCCAGGTTCAGGGCTTTTTGCAATACGAAGCGGGTTTGCGGCATGGTGCCTTCAAAAGCATCTACCAATAAAATTACTCCGTCGGCCATGTTCAGTACCCGTTCAACTTCTCCGCCAAAATCCGAGTGCCCCGGGGTATCAATAATATTTATTTTATAGTCTTTGTATCGGACTGATACGTTTTTAGAAAGAATTGTGATACCTCTTTCGCGTTCGAGGTCGTTATTGTCGAGGATCAGGTCACCTCCTTGTTTTTCGTTTTCTCTGAATAGTTTGCCTTGCAGGATCATTTTATCCACCAAGGTCGTTTTACCATGGTCGACGTGCGCGATAATGGCAATGTTCCTTAAATTCTGCATTTTGTATTTATAAAATTAGGGTCGCAAAGTTACAATAAAAAGAGAAGAAAACGAAACCCTAAAAGTGAAAAATCGCTTTCAATCAATATTTTCGCGTCATTTACGGATATCCAACGTTTTCGGTTTTTAATTGGGAAAAATTTAGTATACTTGTAGATAATTTGTAATATTTTTGAGAATGAATAGTAAAATTATCGTACCGGTGTGTCTTTTCGGGACAGCTAATTTGGTGTCATTTACAACTATGGCAGCCGAAAAGGAAAAGCCAATTCCGAATATCGTGTTTATCATAGCTGACGATCTGGGTTACGGGGATGTCAGTTGTTACGGGCAGCAAAAATTCGAGACACCCAATATCGATCGTTTGGCACAGGAAGGGATGCGGTTTACTCAGTGTTATTCAGGAACTACGGTCAGTGCTCCTTCCCGGGCTTGTTTGGTTTCCGGTTTGCATTCCGGACATGCTCCGATCCGGGGAAATAAAGAGGTAGAGCCGGAAGGACAGGCTGCTTTACCTGCAAATATGGAGTCTATTTTCAGAATATTTAAGAATGCAGGATATGCTACCGGGGCTTTCGGAAAATGGGGATTGGGTTCTCCCGGTTCTGTGGGCGATCCGAACCGCCAGGGTATAGATGAGTTTTTCGGGTTTAATTGTCAGTTGCTGGCGCATAATTATTATGCCGATCATTTGTGGCATAACCAGGAAAGGGTGGAGTTGCCGGGAAATGATGACGGTGGGTTCGGAGTGTATACCCAGGATACGATTCATCAGATGGCTTTGAGGTTTATCGATGAGAATCAGGATAAACCGTTTTTTTTATTTCTGCCTTATGTCATACCTCATGCGGAATTGATTGTTCCGGAAGACAGTATTATACAGAAATTCAGAGGTTTGTATCCGGAAACTCCATACAAGGGATGTGATGAGGGATGCGCTGCTTTTCGCAAGGGAGGATATTGTTCTCAGACAGAACCTCATGCAACGTTTGCAGCCATGATATACCGATTGGATGTATATGTAGGACAAGTGGTTGACAAGTTGAAAGAGCTCGGATTGTATGAGCATACGATTATCGTGTTTACCAGCGACAACGGACCCCATAAAGAGGGAGGGGCCGACCCTGATTTTTTCAATAGTAACGGTGGATTCCGCGGATATAAACGGGATGTGTACGAAGGAGGTATCCGGGTGCCGTTTATTACGGTTTGGCCGGGTGTCGTGGAGCAGGGGGAAACGGATTTTATGTGCTCTTTTTGGGATATGATGCCCACTTTTGCCGAGTTGACCGGAGGTAAGGTGAAAGCGACGGACGGGATTAGTCTGATGCCTTTGCTTACCGGAAAAGGGAAACAACAGGAACACGATTATTTTTATTTTGAATTTCAGGAACTGGGAGGACGTCAGGCTGTCCGCCAGGGGGATTGGAAGTTGATACGGCTGAATGCTTCTAAGGGAGAGGCCTCAAAGTATGAATTGTATAATTTGGCTGCAGATCCTTCGGAGAAAACGGATTTATTGACGAAGTATCCCCGGAAGGTAAAGGAATTGAAAAAACGGATGGAAGAGGCTCATGTGTATGACCCGGAATGGCCTTTATTGGAAAATGAAAGAACCACTGACTGAATTTTAAATTTACGATTTACAGTTTTTCTCTTTTTCTTCTTCATCCCCGTGTATCGGAGTAAAGATCAGACGGATGGCCTGATCGTATGTAAAATAGTTCCACATCCAGTTGAGCAGAATTTCGAGACGGTTCCGGACGCCTAAAATGGAGCGTAAATGTACGGCCATCCATAAAAACCAGGCGATGAAGCCTTGTGTTTTCAGATACGGAAGGTCGGCAACGGCTTTATTTCGCCCTACGGTGGCCAGGCTGCCTTTGTCCCGGTAATGGAAAGGTGTAAGAGGTTTGTTTTGTCTTGTTTTTATTATATTGGAAGCGAGTAATTTACCTTGCTGGATAGCAACTTGGGCGACTTGCGGATGGCCGTTGGGATAGCTATCTTCGGTTTGAAGACAGATGTCGCCTATGGCATATACGTCTGTCAGGTCTTTTACCTGATTGAATTCATTACACAGAATACGTCCTCCGCGACCGACAGAGGTTAACGGAATACCCCCGAACCGGTTGGCGGTTACGCCACTGACCCAAATGACAGTTTCGGTTGGGAGTTTTTCGTTGCTTTCGAACAAGATACAGTCGTTTTCATAACCGGTAACCTTTGTGTTCAATCGTATATTTACCCCCATTTTTTGTAAGAAATGACAGGCTTTTTGCGATGCCTGTTCCGACATATTGCCGAGCAGACGGGGAGAGCCTTCTATCAGATAGATATTGAAAACCCCACCTCCCAGATCGGGGTAGTCTTTTTGGAAGATATAGCGTTTCATTTCCGTCAAGGCACCTGCAATTTCAACACCCGAGGCTCCGCCGCCGACTACAACAATGTTCAGGAGTTGTTGTCGTTTGGCCGGATCGTCCGTGATCAACGCTTTTTCCAGGTTGCTCAATAGTTTTGTACGCAGGGCCATCGCTTCGACGACACTTTTCATGGGCATGACATGGGCTTTCAGGTTTTGCATCCCGAAATAATTGGTATCTGTGCCGGCGGCGATGATCAGGTAATCGTAGGAGATGACACCGATTGTTGTTTCTACCTGTTTTTTTTCCGGGAGGATCCGCTTTACTTCTGTCATCCGAAAATGAAAATCAGGAATCTGCCGGAAATCTTTGCGGAAAGGGAAAGCAATGGAACCCGGGTTTAATCCGGCCGTCGCTACCTGATATAAAAGGGGTTGAAACTGATGGTAGTTGTTACGGTCGAGTAGAACGAGTTGAAAGCGATGGCGGCGTAGTTTTGCTATCAGTTTGAGGCCGCCGAAGCCGCCGCCTATAATGACGATTCTGGGATGGGTGTTATCGGGGATATTGGGATTCATTGCATCTTCATTTTGAAAATAAGTATACGTTAAAAGATGCGTTCAGTTACCTAAAAAAATAACACCGGAGAAAACCGGTGTTATCTGGGTGATTTATCCGACTGTATTAGCACTTCCTAATACATTGATCAGTTTGTGCTTGTAGAGTTCTCTTAAAGAGTCGCGGGCCGGTCCGAGATATTTTCTCGGGTCGAATTCTGCCGGTTTGGTGGCGAAGATTTCGCGGATAGCGGCAGTCATTGCCAAACGACCGTCAGAGTCGATGTTGATTTTACATACGGATGATTTGGCTGCTTCGCGCAGTTGTTCTTCCGGAATACCGATTGCATCTTTCAATGCACCGCCGTATTTGTTGATAATGGCCACTTTGTCCTGCGGAACAGAAGAAGAACCGTGGAGAACGATCGGGAAGCCCGGAATACGTTTTTCAATTTCTTGTAAAATGTCGAAGCGTAATGGAGGAGGAACCAGAATACCGTCAGCATTGCGGGTACATTGTTCCGGTTTGAATTTGTTCGCTCCGTGAGAGGTTCCGATTGAAATAGCCAATGAATCGACACCGGTTTTACTTACGAAATCTTCTACTTCTTCCGGACGGGTATAGGTATGATGTTCTGCCGATACTTCATCTTCAACACCGGCTAGCACACCTAACTCACCTTCAACGGTTACATCGTGCTGGTGTGCATAGTCTACTACTTTTCTCGTTAAAGCTACGTTTTCGTCATAGGGAAAATGTGAACCGTCGATCATGACAGATGAAAATCCCATGTCGATACAGCTTTTGCAAAGTTCGAAGCTGTCACCGTGATCCAGGTGAAGAGTGATCGGAATATGCAAGCCTAATTCTTTTGCATATTCTACTGCTCCCTGGGCCATATAACGAAGAAGAGTCTGATTAGCATATTTGCGCGCACCACTGGATACCTGTAAGATCACCGGTGATTTACATTCAACGGCAGCCTGTATAATTGCCTGCATTTGCTCCATATTATTGAAGTTGAAAGCAGCAATTGCATATTTGCCTGCCATTGCTTTTTTAAACATTTCTCTGGTATTAACCAGCCCTAATTCTTTGTAGTTAACCATAGCTTGTGTATTAAATAATTGAATTTTGCATCAAAAATAGGAAATTCCTGATAAAGAATCGTATAAAATAAAGTAAAAAACTACTCACTCGTTTTCGGACAAAGCAGGGGCAAAAGGGTCCGGAATATCTCTTTTACCACTTGATTTCTTCCAGACCGTGTTCCCGGAGATATTGGTTTGTCCGGCTGAATTGATGGTTGCCGAACCAACCCCCACGGTTGGCGGAAAGGGGAGAGGGATGAACACATTTCAGAACCAGGTTGTTTTGGGTGTTGATAAAGGCACCTTTGCGTTGAGCGTATGACCCCCATAACAGGAAAACCAGATTGCTTTTGGTTGCAGCGAGCCGTTGAATAACAGCATCTGTGAATGTTTCCCAGCCTTTATTCTGATGAGAACCGGCGCAATGAGCCCTTACGGTTAAGGTTGCGTTGAGCAGTAAGACCCCCTGGTCAGCCCAGCGTTCCAGGTTGCCGGAAACGGGAACGGTCGTCCCGAGATCGTCCCGGATCTCTTTAAAAATGTTCTGTAAAGAAGGCGGCTGCTCGATGCCTTCCGGGACGGAGAAACAAAGTCCGTGAGCTTGTCCCGGGCCGTGATAAGGGTCCTGTCCCAGAATAACGACTTTGGTTTTATCTACCGGACAATGGTTGAACGCATTGAATATCAGCTTTCCGGGCGGATAGATTCGTTGCGTTTTATATTCTTCTTTGACAAAAGCGATCAATTCTGCGAAATACGGTTTTTCAAACTCGTCTTTTAACAATTCTTTCCAGGATTCTTCAATCTTGACGTCCATGATTCGAAATTTACGATGTTGGATTTACGACTTAAATTGAACCTGCAAACCGGTTTTAGGATAAAGAGATGAGTCGTAAATCATAAATGATTGCACACTATTATTTTGCCTGACCTCTGATTTTCAATTCAAACATCTTCGGCCAGCGTTTGCCTGTGACATATACTGTTTTTTTTCCGGGATTCCAGGCGATACCGTTCAATACATTATCACTGTCGCCCAAATTATTCCTTTCATTCGGAGATAATATCCGGCTTAAATCGATCTCCCCCTTTATCTCACCACTTTCCGGGTCTATCAGTACGACGCGGTCCTGCATCCACACGTTTGCCCAGATCAGCCCGTCGATATATTCCAATTCGTTGAGCCGGTCTACCGGTCCGTTGTTGTCATATACTTCTGTTTCTTTTATTACATTGAAAGAAGAAGGGGCGATATGAAATAATTTGTTACTTCCGTCGCTCATGATCAGTTTTTCTCCCATAGTTGTAATACCCCAGCCTTGTGTGTTATAGTTGAAGGTGGATTCCAGGGAAAAGCTTTTGACGTCGTAGATGAATCCTTTCCGGGAGGTCCAGGTCAATTGATATATCTTGTCTTTGTAGATGGTTATGCCTTCTCCGAAAAACTTACTGTCTATGTTTAATGTGGAAAGGATTTTTCCGGTATTCATGTCTGTCTTCCGGATACCGGATTCGCCGTATTGCCCGGTGCTTTCATATAGAAATCCGTCCTGATAGACTAAGCCTTGGGTATAAGCTTTCGGATCGTGAGTGTATGTTTTTACGACATCATAGGTATATTTACGGGGGGCTTTGTCCGGTTTTACGACAATGGTTTGCGTGCTTATGCTTCTTTTGTTATCCGGATGAAAGACCGTCACTTTAAGGGTAGAAGGACCGACTTTACTTGTCGGAACCGTAAAACTGAACGTTTGTATGCCTTTTCCCGTCGTTCCGATCTGTTTCCCGTTCAGAAAGATGTGTGCCGAATCGACGTCAAACCGTTCTTTAGCTGTAAACGAGAGATTTACAGGATCGTGAAACCGGAAATTTTCTTGTTTGGCCGGAGTCTCGATTTTTATGCCGTTGACATATTTGATATTTTCTTTAGGAGTACCGGCTGGCACCGGAGGGGCAGCCGTTTTCTTTTCCGATGGATTGTTACCGCAAGAAAACAGAAGAAGTACAATACAGATAAACAGGTACGGCATACTCATTTATATTAAGTCGTGCATATTGTAATTTCAGATTTACGATTTCAGATTATATTCCGTCCGGCCCGAATTTCTGAAAAAATCCTAAATCGTAAATCTAAAATTAATATTGAATAATTTCAACTGTAAAATTATTCGATGTTCCATTCATAACCGTCTTTCGTGTCTTTTATGTTGACGCCGGCATTTTTCAGATCATCCCGGATTTTGTCGGACGTAGCCCAGTCTTTTTTTTGCTTTGCCTCTGTACGGATAGACATAACCATATCCAGAACTTTACCGAGCGCTTCATGGTCTTTGCCTATTGACTCGGTTTCTGCTTTCAGTCCGAGGATATCGAATACAAAGTCGTGGTATAGTTTTTTCAGACGATCCAGGTTGGCCCGATTGATCTGCTCTTTTCCGGCTGCAATCGAATTGATGATGCGTACGCCTTCGAACAATTGAGAGATCAATATGGGAGTATTCAGGTCATCGCTCATCGCTTCCGTGCATTTGGTCCACAATTCTTCCACATCGACCGTATTTTGAGTAGACGGAGTCAGTTTGTTCAAAACCTCAACGGCTGCCATCAAACGTTCGTAACCTTTTTCCGCTGCTTTCAATGCTTCGTTGGAGAAATCGAGCGGGCTGCGGTAATGTGCCTGTAAGATAAAAAAGCGAACGGTCATCGGAGAATAAGCCTGCTCCAAAACGTCATTTTCGCCATTGAACAATTGGTCCAGAGTGATGAAATTCCCTAACGATTTTCCCATTTTCTGCCCGTTGATGGTCACCATATTGTTGTGCATCCAGTAACGGACAGCCTCGTGTCCGTAGGCAGCGGTACTCTGGGCGATTTCGCATTCGTGGTGAGGAAATTGCAAATCGAGTCCGCCACCGTGAATGTCGAACGTATCTCCCAGGTATTTTTGGCTCATACACGAACATTCCAGGTGCCATCCGGGGAAACCTTCACTCCATGGAGAAGGCCAGCGCATGATGTGTTCCGGAGTCGCTTTTTTCCACAATGCAAAATCGTAAGGATTGCGCTTTTCGTTTTGTCCGTCGAGTTGACGGGTGTTGGCGAACAACTCTTCTACTTTTCGTCCGGAGAGTTTTCCGTATTGGTATTTTTTATTATAAGCTTCGACATCGAAGTATATGCTGCCTTCGCTCTCGTAGGCAAAGCCATTTTCCAGAATTTTTTTTACCAACGCCTGTTGCTCGATGATATGTCCGGATGCATGTGGTTCGATGCTCGGCGGCAAGGTGTTCAACTGTTCCATATTTTTGTGGTAACGGTTGGTATAGAATTGGACAATCTCCATGGGTTCCAGCCGGTCGAGCCTGGCTTTTTTCTCGATTTTGTCTTCCCCGTCATCGCTGTCATTCGTCAGATGACCGACGTCCGTAATGTTCCGGATGTATCGCACCTTATATCCCAAATATTGCAAATACCGGAATAAGATATCGAAGGTAATGGCTGGCCGGGCATGTCCCAGATGTGCATCACCGTACACTGTCGGACCGCAGACATACAAGCCTACGAAAGGCGGATTTAACGGTTGAAACTCCTCTTTCCGGCGCGACATGGTGTTATATATCGTCAATTTCTGCTCCATGATCTTCTTTTATTTTACGATATTGAATGAGGTATGAAAAATGCATACCTTTATGTTTTTAATCAATTTGTAAAAGTAAAGAAAAAAACAGAAAGTAAAAAATCTTTTGTAATAACGGGGTTATGGAGAAATGAACATTCGTAAATTTACGATTTACGATTTACGATTTTTGATTGATTCATTCTGAAGAATTGATTTCATAATTCAGCGGGTTGGCTTGTGTGTCTGATCTAAAATTCATTCAGACTTGGTGTTCGTTGATTTTTTTTTGGTATTCGGAAGGGGTTGATCCGATGAGTTTTTTAAATTGACGGATGAAGTTGGATAAATTACTGAATCCGGATTGGTAAGCAATTTCCGTAATGTTCATTTTGCCTTCGACCAAGTGTTTACATGCCATTCCGATTCTCACTTCCGTGAGAAACTGCACAAAGGTTTTTGTTGTCCGCTGTTTGAAAAATTTACAAAAGCTGTAATGAGACATGTTTACCAAAGCAGAAATCTCATTGAGGTGTATCGGGTTGTGATAATTTTTTAATACGTATTCGTAAACGGTGTTGATTTTAGAGCATTCGTCTTTTTGCTTTAGAGTGGGTGTTTGTAATAAGGAAATCATCTCCAGCTCTTTGGAAAGTGATAATTCATTCAATACCTTTAATAAATCCAATATCCGGTCGAAACCTTTCTTTTGTCCGATGTCGTTTAAGATAAGGCGGAGTTCCCCGTGATGACTGCAAGACAATTTGATCCCGTATATCGATTTATGGAGCAGTTCTTTTATACGACCGGCTTCGGGAATTGAGAACAGACCTTCTCCGAACGATTTTTCCGTAAAAAAGATGGATACGGCATCCACTTTGGGAACAGAGTTATCGTGATAGGTATCGTCGTTTTGAAATACATGTGGAATATTGGGGCCGATGATAAATATGTCTCCCGGAGAAAATCTGTACATTTTATCAGCTACAAATAGAAAACCATTGCTTTTCCGGATAATTGTCAATTGATATTCCGGATGAAAATGCAATAAAGAATAAAAATGTGGAAGTTCCCATTCTTCAATCTTCAAAGATTCTTGTTGATGTAATGTAACTTTGAAGTATAGTGAATCCATATAGTGAAATAAATGTTCAAAAACAATATTCGGCTAAATATTGCCGGTATATGTATGGTGTATACGTATACCGGCGTTTGGTGTTACACTGTTTATTGTTCTAAAGTTGTACGATATTTCATGCAATTATAAAAAATATTTTTTCAACATTGCCTTTGCAGCAGGGTTTATTTTCTTGAAGAAGTATTAAAATATTCAATGGCTTTCAGGGCATCCTGCATAAGAGATTCTGTTGAAACAGGGGCACTTACGGCCTTTTCCATCCACAGATCGGTTAGTGTACATCCTTCCCGGCAGGCTTTTTTCAGTTCTTCGGTTAAATCTGACGAAACCGAAGTTTTGTGAAGTTGGTACATGATAACATTTCCTAAAAAGTAATTGTACAGGTATAAATCCCCCGTAATATAGTGATTATAGATCGACAGGATATGCTGATCCCGGATGTGGAATATTTTTGAAAAATACGTGTTCCAAATCGTACTGCTGATATGAAGTACGGCTTCTTTCAGTTCCTGCGCAGTTGCTTCCGGATGGGCGTATAACCATTTCCAGGTTTCTATCTCGGTCAGGGTCTGTCCTCCCATTTCCAGCAGATACCAAATGGTAGCCAGATTGAGCAGGTGTTGTTTTTCTTCCGGAGAGAAGGGGTGCAAATCCAGTGCTTCTGCATTTTTATAGGCAAATAATTCGGCGAATGCTTCCGTGATGGCATCACAAGGTACGCCTGCCAAACGGAAATAGTCGATATTGTTTGTACAAAACACACCGCATATGCAATGACCTAATTCGTGCATGCTGACACGAAAAGCTTTATAATCCAATCCCTGCTTGCCGAACATTGTGGTCAGGAGAGCAGTATCTCCCGGCAGAGAGGGCTGAGAGGAGTAGCCTCCGGATACGACGGGGCGTACTGAGATATGCGAGCCGATAAAGTGAGCGTCCTGGGGATGGATTCCCATTTTTATAAGCAGATTCGGTAAATCTTTTCGGAAAGTTTGAGGATCCGGATAACGGGAATGCGTCAGAGAATCCAGATAGCCGGCAGAAAATGCGGATTGTTCTTGAAAACCGCTGTACCAGATATCGTAAGGCCGGAGTTTTCGTCCCAGTCGTTTTTCAATGATTCTACCGATTTCGGACAGAAGAGGATCTGCCAGAAAATTGCGGATCAGTGTTTCTGTTTTTTCAAGAGAGACGGAGCTTTTGTCGAAAGTGCGTTGAATTGTTGTCGTTTGGGGGGTATAACTCTGGTCCGTGAACATTTTTTCCTTCATACAAGCCAGAAGGCCGGCATAACGGTGAAGGTTTTCTGTTTCATAGTTTTTGATTTCCTTTTGTTTCCCGTTTTCCATTTTGTATAGCTTGCCTGCCGAAGGGTTCCAGCGGGTTGTTGTATCTTTAAGGAAAAGTACGGGAATGTTTCCTGTCGTTGCATTTTCAGCGATCGCGTATAACAGTTCCTGGCGGGAGGTTCCGCCGGGGGTAGTATATTCTTGTTTGATCTGATCTCTGAGGCCCCGGTGGCAATGTAAAGCTATTTCGTCGGTATACAGGTATTTCCCTTTTTTATCGGTAATGCGGTCTATGCTGAAAAAATAATGCTCCATATAGCGCTTGAAATGGTTGGCTTTTTCCGTAAACGGATTTGAAGAAAATCGGTCGTGCCGAAAAGCATAAGAGTCACCGAGGCAAACCATGGCCCATTTTTCCCGGGTCCATTCCCGGCAATGCCGTTGTTTCTCTGCAAAGGTGTAATAGGGAAAATTGAGTTGTACATAATGGGCGAATTTTGCAGAGTAATGGTCAGAACCGGGGAGGATACGTTGCAGGTAGTCGTCGGCCTCGAGTTTAGGGGTATCCGTATAATAATCCGATTCGTGAAAAAGGGTCGAGATTTTATACAACATGCCTTCCATGTAAGTCAGGTTGTCGATGATTCGTCTGAAATTGGAATGCAGGGTATTGCCGCTCATGAAGTACCGGAGGCAAAAATCGGCAAACTCTTGTTCCGTACCGTCGCCGTACCGCCAATTCCGGGCCAGTTGCGATACTCCTTTACGGATACGTTCTGTTTCGCTTTGTCCGTGTTGTTTTTCCAACTCTGTTTGTACTTTTTCGATGATATCGTTATTTATCGGCGATTGTGCCGGAGAAATACAGGGTAACGTCCATAGAAAAGTACATAGGCAGAAGAGATAGAAGAATGTTTTCATAGGTCTTGGCATAGTTAGTCGTTATTCGTCCAAATTTTTTAATTGTTTTTCGATCGCCAGGGAGGTCGGGGTGACGGATAATCCACCCAGTGCTGTACAACGAAGTTTTGCCGGAAGTGAACGTCCGACTTCGTCCATTGCAGCAATGACTTCATCCAGAGGAAGAACGGCATTTACGCCGGCAGTGATGAGATTTGCTGCGGTGAATCCGTTTGTTGCAGCCAGGATATTCTTACCCAGGCAAGGTACTTCTACCCGGTTTGCGACAGGATCGCAAACCATTCCGAAGATATTTTGTAGGGCGAAAGAACTGGCTTGCAGGGCTGTCCGGGCAGAGCCTCCCATTAACTGTACTATCGCGGCGGCGGCCATGCCGGAAGCTGATCCGCATTCTGCCTGACAGCCTGCGACTTCTGCGGAGAAGGTGGATCGTTGAGCGATGAGCACACCTACAATACCTGCGGCAAGTAAGGCTTTGATGCAATCTTCTTCCGTAAAGCCACAGCAGTCGGCGCTTCCTAAAATGGCTCCGGGGATTGCGGCACAGGAGCCGGCGGTTGGGGCAGCAACGATAGTACCGAAAGCGCTTTTTGTCTCCATCACGGCCATCGTATATTGGGAAATTTTATTGATCAGAGGAGCTTGTAATAGGCGGGCAGCTGCATTCTCCATTAGATGGGATTGTTGCTGAAGAATCCGGTTTTTATAAAAAGTGCCTTGTAGTCCGTTTTGGACTGCCTGACGCATTATTTTCAGGATGCCGGCCGCCATTTTCCACACTTCATCTTCTGAAATGTTACCTCTTTGGGACTCGTATTTCAAAGCCATTTCCCACAATTGAGTGTCCGGCTTCGGAAACGCATTTTCCAGTTCGGCCGCCGTATGGAAAAGGATCCGGTTTCGGCATCCGGACGTGACGGGTAATACAGGTGAGGTGTACCTGTATTTGTTGCAGTTGAATTGGCGTGTAATACAGGCAATGGTTTTTTCTTCCAATGCCTGTGAAAATTTCAGGTGGATGAGATGATCCTGATTTCGGCAATGTATGGTATGGTTTTCGAGGGAAATGTCCTGAAATATCCTGCTGTTTTTCACTTGTTCGCTGATATCGCCGGGAGTATCGGGCAGGTAAAGTAACAGTTCCCAATAGTCGCCGTAAATTTCTGCCGGAAAACCGTCAATCTCTGTGATTTGTATCATCCCTCCTCCGGTAGATAGGGCCGTCAGGCTGAAAGACGAGCTATCGCTTGTCGTTAATGAAAGCTTGTAAGTGTTGGGATGTGTCGCTTCATATTTCCGGATGTGAAATTGGATATCCAGGCCGTTTTGTGCAGCCAGGGATAATGACTTCAACAGCTCGGGCGAAGAGAGGGACAACCCCAACAATCCACCTGCCAGGCCGATATCTGAACCTTGGGTATGGTAAGTTGTGGCAAGCGAGCCGTCCGGGGTAAATTCGACCACTGCTTTTTGGATTTTTCCGCCGGCCAATTGCCTTGCCAACTGTCCGATTCTGGCAGCGGCTGCCGTATGTGAACTCGAAGGCCCCCGCATTACCGGGCCTAAAACGTCATTAAAAATACTTACCGGTAGGTCCATCATGTCTGTGTATTTGGTTTTAAACGAAACGCAGAGTTTAACAAGTCAATGGATTTAGACGTTGTTTTATAATTGAATATTGATTCCCATGCCTTGCTGACAAGCTTGGCGGTAGGCATAATTGGCAGCCGCTAAATCTTGTATCGCAATTCCGACGCTCTTGAAAACAGTAATTTCCTCCGGAGAAGTACGTCCCGGAATCCGGGACAGCAAAACTTCTCCGATTTCCCCCTTATAATGTTCCGGAGGCAGCAAACCTTCGGATAAAGGTATAATAATGTCGCCGCTTTCCGAAAAACAGGAGTCTTTGTGATCGACAAAGAGTGAAGCCGAAGTGAAAATATTTGTCGGTAATTCGTGCATACTCGGATTGTAGGAACCGATGGCATTGATATGTACTCCTTTTTTCAGCAATTCAAGCGGAAATAACGGTTGTTTCGAATTCGTTACGGTGCTGATAATATCGGCTTCCGGAAGGACGGACAAGTCTTCTCCCGGATATAAGCTGACCTGTCCGAGATTTTGGTAATGCCGGATAAATCTGTCGATGGCCTCTTTGTTAATATCGAAGATATAGGCTTTTTTAATATTACGGGCACAACAAACGGCTTCGAACTGGGTATATCCTTGGGCTCCGGCTCCGAAAAGCACGAATGTTTCCGAGTCTTCCCGGGAAAGGGCACGGGTGGCGACACCGCTGGCAGCTCCTGTCCGCAGGGCTGTCAGATAGGTGCCGTCTAGGATGGCTTGGGTCGTGTTGTTCTCGGGATCGATGAGAACGACAATTCCTTGTATAGTCGGATGCCCGTTTTTACCTCCCGTTTTATATTGGCTCAAAAGTTTGATGCCGACAGAGTGCAGGGAAGGCATGAGTGAAGGCTTGTAAAAAAGCGTAAGCTCGTTTTCCCCGAAATCCGTTATTGTCCGTAAAGGCATATTTACATTTTTAGCCGATAAATCGCAGAATGCCGTTGCAATGGTATTTATCGCTTCTTTCATAGATACCAGGTTTTTAATATCTTCGGAAGAAAGAATTTTTATCGTATTCATGAGTTTTATGTAACCTAAAATAATTATTGATACATTTTAAAGTTTCAATCGCCGTTGTTTTATGTGACGGTCAAAATAATGGAATAGATGAATGACTTGCTATTCCGGAAATCATTTTATTCTTTAAAATGGATCGGATTCCATATATATTCCATCAGTTGATAGCCGACAGGGTCGAATGTTTTCAATTGTTCTTTGCGGAACGGATAATAATCATTTTCCCCGAAGTAGGCTTCTGTAATTTCGGAGAAATATTCTTTCTCGTTATCCATAGCGTAAGCTTTTTGCTTGACGATTTCGTTTCCGGTATTGTAATCGACCAGGTCGTAAATGTGAGAATTTTGGGCCTGTTCAAAGGCCGATGTTATCAATATACCGTCTTTATAAGCATTCAATTGATACATGTGGGCCAATTCGTGTAAAATCATCATGGGTTGGTTGGCTTTACACCATTTGATAAAATTTTCCATGTTGGAAATTTCTATACAGTTGTATTTTTCAGGTAATCTGCCGTTATCGATGAGCCAGCCTCTGTCGGGGTGGTATTCGGCAGCCCCTCCGATTGTCGATCCGGAACCGATTTCCATCCATATCTTGCGGCGTTTAAAGAAATCGGTAAATTCCCTGGGGACAAGCCGGTTGATTTCTTCCAATTTTGATTGCAGGAAAGGAAGGGCTTCGGCAGTTAAAGGGTTGTTTTCATGTGTCTTCAAAACCATAACATCATATCCGTTTATTTGATAACGATTGTATTGTTTTATGGCTCTTTCTCCCCAGAAATATTCCATTAAGGCGAATCCCTTGGGATCGAATTGCTGCAAATCATGATAATCGCAGGGGTATCCGTTGTTTTTTCCCCAGTAGGTTTCGGATAACTCGGCAAAATAACCGATAGGGTCGGAGAATGTTAAACCGTTTTCTGGTATATTTGTATAAATACCCGATTCGACGGCTTCCCGATAGGCTTCTTCGATTTTATCCGTATACGCGGACAAGTAACGATGCTGGTATTGCCGCGCCAGGAAATGAAGGAGAAGGGAAGGTTGTTTTTGCAACGATGTCTGATAGTATTGAAGCAAATCGTTGAAAATAATCGTATCTGCTTTTTCCGTATCGTCTGATAAGTATTCTATCAGGGGCTTGTCCTTTGCATCCCGGATGACGAAGGTGATTTTTTTCATTTTGAGAAGGGCAGGCTCGGGGATAATGCTGCCCAGTTCATCCAGATTTTTGGATAAATAGCGATATGCATTGTCTGTTTCGCTGTTCCAGGTAAAATCCGTTGCGATTTTCAGTGTAAATCCGAATACTTGGGCGACGGTATTTCCGGAAGGGGGAGTCGAGGGCTCCGGGCCGGATTCAGAATCTTTGTCGCATCCCATCAAATTCCAGCAAACCAGGAAGTTTAAAAATAGAAATATAGCTCTCATAATTTTTCAAATTTGGTTCGGTTGTTTTATAATTTATTTCCTGAATATCAATAAGTTTAATAGGTGTATACCCCCGTATTGGGATTTTGATCTTCGGGCAGAATACCTTTGTTGACATCCAGTTCGCTTCGTGGAATCTGAAAAATAAATTTCCAGGAATTAGCCGGAAAATTTTTCAGACTTTGATGATCTCCTTCTCTGACAAGAGATTTTTGGTTTCTGAGCAAATCGAACAGACTGAATCCTTCCGCCCACAATTCTTTTCTTCTTTCCAGTAATATCAATTCGATGAGTTCGTTACCTTTTCGGTCGGTTTTTCTGGCATTGGGGTCTCGTTTGGCCTGCAATTCATATAGCAGGTCCTGGGCATGGGTTTCGTCCCCGTCTTTGGCGGAAGCTTCTGCTTCTATCAACAGCATTTCTGAGGAGCGCATCAGGACCATGTGTCCGATATTCAGTGTAGCCGGCTCTCTGAATTTCCGGTTGCCGAGCAGGCTTCCTACCGGTGTAATCAATGTTCCGCGCACATCCGTATCGGAATATTTTTCCACCAGCTTATCGTTTATCCTGAAACTTTTTTGATCGCCTCTTTCAAAATCCAGTATGGAAAAGGTGCTCCCCCATCCGACATTCTCGGTAGACGTTTGATGTATACCCCAAATCCATTCGGGATTGCTCATGTTGTTGAAACCTTCCGTCCATTGTTCGGCGCTCATCAGCGGATAACCAGCCCGGGCCTGTTGGGCCATTGCGGCTGCTTCATGCCACCTTCCCATGGTTAAGTATACCCGGGCCAGTATACCGGCGGCTACATTCGCATTGATATAGTATTTACTTTCTCTTTGAGTCGGTAAGGACAGTACGGCTTTTTCCAGATCGGTCGTGATGACTTTATAGATTTTTTCGACAGAAGCTCTGGGGTTGTTTTCCGCATTTCCTTTGGCCGGAGTGGTATAGAGAGGAACACCAGGCATTTGTTTGGCAATTGTATAAGTCTGCTGGTATAATTGTATCAGGTGAAAGTAAGCAAATGCTCGGAGTGCCCGGGCTTCTCCGGCAATGGCTTCCTTTTCACTGACCGGTCCTTCTGCGTCATCGATGTAAAATAAAATGTTGTTGCAGTTATTGATAATAATGTAATAAAAGCGCCAGAAATGATCGGTTTTGAATTCGGTTTCACTACCGGTATGCCAGTAGTCATAGTCATACCAGTACCAGGTACCCGGTTGCATCGTAATGTCAGTGCCCATGACGTCGAATGTGAGGAGGTTGGTATGGAGTCCGCAGCAATCCATCCGGACATGAGGAGTACATCCCCAGGAACGCATGTATTTGTATATACCGTAAAGAACTCCTCTTGTGGAAGCCGTTGTTTTGTAAATCAGCTTGTCGCCCAGATCTGTGCTCGATTTGGTCTCCAGAAAGTCCTGCGAACAGGAAAAGAGACTCATACAGAGAAACAGATACGCTGTGATTCGGATGTTATTCTTTGTTTTCATGATCTTTCATTAAATAAATACGCTACAATAAATTAATGATACATTTCGGATGGGTTTTCTTTATCCGTTTCCGTTGAAAATCCGGATACCGGTTTGTTAAAAAGTCAGATCCAGTCCGAAAGATATTTTTCTCATGGTCGTCAGCCGGTTGCTGGCGACACCGGAAATATCCGTTTCCGGGTCCATGCCTTTGTGTTTGCTCCAGGTAAACAGGTTGTCTCCTTTGAAATATATGCGTAAAGATTTCAGGTTAAATCTTTCCATCAATTTTGCCGGCAAACGATAACCGAAAGTGATATTTTTTACCCGTACATAGGAAGCATCATACAGGAAGCGGGTGGACGTGCTGTTCCAATTGTTGGAATAGGTTGTAGCCCGTGGTACGTTGGTATGACGGTTGTCGGGGGTCCAGCGGTTCAGCAGGTCTTTGCTCCAGTTGTAACCGATATTGCTTCCCGTATGCATGATGGAGGCGTAGTCGCTGTCATAGACTTGTCCGCCTATGCTGTAATACAGGAAAACGGAAAGGTCGAAATTCCGGTAGTAGAAATTATTGGTAAATCCACCGAAAACTTTCGGAAGGGCTGATTTTTGATAATGGCGGGTAGCATCGCTGTAATTGGTTACTTTTACCTTTCCTGCCACTACTTTTTCACCGTTTGCATTCGTGATGTATTGGTTGTTGGCATCCCGGTCGTATACATCCTGCCAGAAGTAACCGTCTCCGGTGTCCGGGTCTACGCCGGCCCATTCGGGCATAAAGAAATCGTATACAGATTTACCTACCTTCCATTTGTGCAATCCGTTTACCTTTTCTTCCATCGGTAGTTTGAGAATTTTATTCCGGTAATGGGAAAGATTGAAATCGGTTTCCCAACGGAAGTCTTTTGTAAGGATGTTTACAGAGTTGATTTGTAATTCTATACCCCGGTTTCTCACGTCTCCGATATTGTCTTTGATACTTCCGACACCGGTAGAAGGGGGCAGGTCTCTCCAAAAGAGCAGATTTTTGGTTGTTCTGTCATACCACTCGAATGAGAAATCAATGCGATTCCAGAGGCGGGCGTCCAGACCGATGTTAATTTGGTAGTTGCTTTCCCATCGTAGATTGGGAGTAGGTAGTGAACCGACCAGGTAGCCGGGATGGTCGTAATCGTTCCAGCCGGAAGTGTACGTGCCCTGATAACCGTACAGGGAGCCGATATTGTCATTTCCCTGTGAACCGTAACTGGCTTTTAATTTGAGGTTGTTGATCCAGGAAACATTTTTCAGGAATTCTTCGTTCGAGATTCGCCAGGAGGCGCCTACAGACCAGAAGTTACCCCATCTTTGGTCTTTGCTGAAGCGGGAAGAACCGTCGGTGCGGAAACTACCGGAGAGATAGTATTTGTTCATAAAGTCGTACTCGATTTTACTCAGCCAGCTTTCCAGTCTCAGGTTGTCTTCGGAAGAAGAAGCGTTCAATAGCGTAGCTGCTGCATTCAGTTCATAAATGCCGCCCATGGGGAAGCGTTCTTTTTCTCCTGAAAGGAAATTCGAACGGCTGGAATAGGCTTCGTGGCCGGCCAGTATGTTGATGTGATGCTGGTTGAATTGTTTGTCCCAAGTCAAAAGTGTGTTGAATGTGTAGACGAAAAACCGGTTTCTGCTTCTGGAAGATTTGCCTTCTGTCTGGGCGGACCAGCCGTACAGGTTATTGTAGTAATCATAACCGCTGCCGATGGAATAATCGACACCTAAGGTTGTTTTGAATTGTATGTTGTACGGAAGGTTTATACCAGCCTGAAGACGTGCGGTGACGTTGTCGAGTTCGGAATACCTTTGATCGTATTGGGCTTCTCCCAAAGGGTTGGTATTGGGCCAGGCTGTTGTCGGTCGGTAGGAACCGAAATCGAGTATCCTGTTGCCGTTTTCATCTGTTCTGTATGTTTGTTTTTCCTTGTCCCATTCATAAATCGGATAGATATCCGGTACTTCGCGGACGAATCGGATGACCCGGCTTTGATCCGGAGAGTTATATAAGGAATGTGCAAGGGAGGTGTTTAAACCCACTTCAAACCATTCCCTGATTTTTGTATTGACATTTACACGTCCTGAATAACGCTTGAATTCGGATACTGTCAGAGAGCCTTTATCGTCTAGATATCCCAGGGAGATAAAATAATCGGTTGTCTTGGTAGAGCCGCTGACATCTGCATTCATCTCCATGCGGAGGCGGTTTTTAAACAGGGCGTCTTTCCAACTGTTACCTTTCCACAGGTATTGACTTCCCGGAACAAGTTTACCGTCAATACCGACAGGTGTGTTGTTGTCATAGGCATTTATACGTAAATAGTTGGTCAGATTTTCTGTGGCGTATGAAGCCGCAGCGTAGGAACTGACACCGTTGCCGTTGTCCAGATATCCGTTGCGGATGGCTTCCCAGGCCATTTCGTGGTATTGCCGCGGAGAAAGAACCTCCGGCAAGTCTACTGCCAATTGAGAAAAACCGAAGCTGGAACGGAAATTGAATTGCGGTTTTTCCGTTTTTCCTTTTTTGGTTGTAATCAGTACCACGCCGCTGGCAGCACGTGAACCGTATAAGGCAGTGGCAGACGCATCCTTTAAAATGGTGATGGTTTCGATGTCGTTGGGGTTGATGGCGTTGACGTATCCTCCGTAGGGAGTTCCGTCGACAACATATAAAGGTGAGCTGACCCCGTTGATTGAACTGATACCCCGTATCCTTATGGTTGCGTCGCTTCCCGGCTGTCCGTCGCTGTCGATAACCTGTACGCCCGATCCTGCTCCTTGCAGGAGTTGGGAAATGTTGGATACCTGTAACTTTTCGATTTTTTTGTTATCAATAACAGAGGCCGATCCGGTAAAGGAAGCCTTTTTCGATGTTCCGTAGGCCGTTACCATGACTTCTTCCAGTTGCAATACGTCTTCTTTCAAACGGATTTTCATATCCGTTTTTGCCGGATGCTCTTGTGTAATCATACCGACAAAACTGAAGACGAGGATAGGAGACGTTCCTTGTGTTTTGATATTGAAATTTCCGTTTACGTCTGTGATGACGGCATTATAGGTCCCTTTCTCCAGAACGGTTACCCCGACTAAGGGTTGATTGTCCTGATCGGATACAACTTCTCCATTGAATATTTTCCCTTGTCCGAAGAGAAAGAATGGATAAAGACATCCTAGAAGTATGATTAATTTTTTCATGAAATTTGGTTTGTAGTTGATAAATGTGATCTTCTATTTATAGGGTGTTCGGATCGGATACCGGGGGCTGCCGTTTAAGGACAGTTGGAAAATCCGAATCCGGCTTTTTGATTACAAAATCCGCTGTCTCGCCAAGCCCCCCAATTCGGATTGTTCAGTATTTCATCCGGAATAATTCCCGAGAATTGGTTGTTGTCGATGTAGAAATTGACCAGATTTGATAATCCGCCGATTTCTGCCGGGATGCTTCCGCTAAAGAGATTGTTTTGTATAGCCAGCATTTCCAGTTTTTGCATTTTCCCCAGGCTGCCCGGAAGTTCTCCGGATATTTGGTTTCCGCCGACATGTATCATGCGGCATTCGGAAAGATCACCGAGTTCTGAAGGAAATTCCCCGCTCAGGTTGTTTTCCCATAACCTTAGTTCGGTTACCCGCAAATGCCCGTCGATTGTTTCTGTCGTGACACCGTACCATTCGGAAACCGGGGCATCGAGATCCCATTTTTGATTCCAGGAATTCCCGTTCGTAGATTCATAAAAAGCGATTAGAATATTCTTCTCTACCGTTTCTATGGAAACACCCTGATCACAATTTGTGAATCCGTACCCCTCCTGTTGTTGACAGAAGTTGCTGGTTTTCCAGTCGCTCCAATGGCTGTTGCCGAGAATATCTTCCGGTATTTCTCCCGTCAAACGGTTGTTGTCCAGATACAGGGCGCTCAATACGGGCAGATTACCTAAACCTGCGGGAAGGTTTCCTTCGAGGTTATTTCCTTGAAGGGCGAGCAATTCCAAACGTTTTAGCTGGGTGAAGCAGAGTGGAACAGGACCGTCGAGGTGGTTATCTCCGACATGGAAGGACGTCAATTCGGAAAGATAACTCAATTCTTCCGGTAGATTGCCTGTCAGGTTATTTTCCCACAGTCCGATAGCGGTTACCCGGATTTGACCGTCGATGACAGCGGTCGTTATTCCATACCAGGTGTTGAAAGGTTGATTTATATCCCAGGAATGTATCCATTGATTTCCTCCGGTCGAAGTGTAAAGTGCTGTCAATGCCAGACTGTCCGTAGCAGCAGAATTGATACAGAAAGTTTGCTGCAATTTTATAGAATCTTTTAGAATCCCGTCTGTTTCTGAAGCGACAACAAATTCTTGCCTGTCAGAAAGAGTGTAGTTGGGAAAAACACGAAGCCGGATCAATGTGTCGGGAATATCCGCTGAAACCATTCTTTCTATCCAGGAAACTTTAGTATCGAGGGTAAAGGCGACATTACTTTCGAAAGGGATGTCGATGATTTCTCCTTCGGCTTTTACGGTTGTTGTCGTTGTTTTAAAATGAAGCACAGAACTTGCCGAAGCCTGGGTTACTTTAATCGTTTCTGTTTTATCTTCGGCAAAAATTTTGATTTCGGTCGAGCGCGGGACTGTCAGTTGATTCTTCTCGCATGTGGCGGCAACGATACCTTTACCTGTACCTCTTTTGGCTGACAAATGAAGCCAGTCTGCGTCGCATTCCAGTTTCCAGTGAAGATTGCAATCGAATTGAAAATAGATTTCTTCTCCTTCAGCTTTAAAATCCAATTGACTGACTTTGGGTTCCAACAGGGGGAGTGTTTCATCGTCCTGGCAGCTGATACAAATTGCCGATACGATGAACAATAGTCCTGTAAATAATCGAATTGTTTTCATACTCGAAAGTTTAGGTTAGTAATCAGAAGTAGGTGACTATAACAAAAATAGAGGACGAGAATGAAAAACAATTTGTATAAATTGGCAGATTTTTATACTTTTTTGCCAACAGGAATAAAAAAATGGAAAAAATGTAAAATCTGTAATGGAATCTTAGTTTTAAATTTTAGATCGACGATTTTAAATTAATCTGACAACAAATCACTTCACGGATCAATTTACAATCTAAAATCTGCAATTTCTTTTTTTGCAGAGATGGGTATAATCTAAAATCGTCAATCTAAAATCTACAATTTTAGAGGTACAATGATTAATATGTAGGTATCGAGAGTTCAGTTACTTTTGCCTGAATAAATCCAATTAGATTTCGGGGATTGATTTTGATTTGAAGTCCCCGGATGCCGGCACTGATATATATAAAGGAGAAATCATTACAGGTAGGGTGAATAAATGTCGGAAAAAATTTCTTCATGCCGATCGGCGAGCAACCGCCCCGGATATAGCCGGTAACGGGAAGTAAATCTTTCATGGGGATAAGGTCGGCTTTTTTATTACCGGAAGCTTTGGCGGCCAGTTTCAGGTCGACTTCAAGGTCTCCGGGAATGACACAGACGAAATAACCGGTTTTGTCTCCGTGCAATACCAGTGTTTTGAATACACAATGAATATTCTCACCTAATTGTGTCGCTACATGCGTTGCTGCCAGATCATTTTCATCGACTTCGTAAGGAATCAGTTCATAGGTAATTCCGGCTTTATCGAGTAACCGTGCTGCATTGGTTTTGCTGATTTTCATCTTTATCGTTTTATAGCATGCAAAATTAACTGAAAAAAGATAAACGGGCTCTTTCTTCAGTTGTAAAATTATGCTTTAACCGCAGGATTATTATTCAAATCCGATTGTCAGGGGGTGTTTACGAATTGACAAAACCTGTTGAGGAATTACTTTCTATATTGGGTTTGCGCCATGTGGTCTGAACGGCTTTTTATACAACGATTCATAATATAATTCGAGGGGAGGTGGCATCGGGATCGGATTATTACTTATGGCTGCCGGAGTCGGATGTGTCTCTGCCGGATCGTCGCGCTTGTAAAATTCATCCATATCGAATGTTTCTCCGATCCATTGGAAAACATGCCGTACGATAGCTTCTCTGGATATGGCGTTAAACCCTTGATCGGTATCCAGTATGTTCATGATACTGTAACGTGACGGGCGCCATACGCCGTCGGAAAAATAGTATCCTCCTTCATAGACATTTTCCGAGGAATACCCCGGGCGTCCGATGAAATGTTTCCATTTTACTTTTGTCGGATCACCTGTGATATCCAGGTTGGAATAAAGTGCTGCTTCCTTGCGGTCTTTTCCGATAGCTACTAGCCGGTCTTCATACTCGTCTCCCAGGCCGAATCGATGTCCCATTTCGTGTAGAGCGGTTAAATGCGACCAATCGTTAACAGAAGCCGTGATTATATTTCCTCCGGATCCGCCGTGCATCGGATCGTTTACCAAAACGAAAATCATGTGATAGTTGGGAAGCGCTTTGTTGGCGTACGTGATTGCGGTCCACTCATCCCTTATTACCAGTAGACGGTTGATTCCGTTCCAGCCGAAAGTAGCGTCGAATTTAGTGTCGATGATATTTTCCCTTGCGTTTTTATCGGCTCCGCGCTCGTTCGAGTGGGCATAAACCTGATATACTTTAAAATAATCTTTGTATGTTTTAAGAGGCTGTTTGGAAAATATAAAATCCAGGGATTTTTCCACCTCTTTGTCAAAGGCTCCGCCTACAACGTTGTCTTCTTCGATAAAGCCGTCGCCCAGAAATACGATATTGTATGTTTTTTCGCGTTCGCTGTCTAAAACGATACGCCAAGTTCCGTCTTCTCTGACGACGATTTCATTTTCGTCTGCCTCGGCATCGCCTGAAGTGGTGCCGCCGTCAGCCCAGTCTTCGATGCCGGAAGTCACTTCCAGTCCGGGCAGGTTGACGGTGATGTTGAAAATGTATTTTTTACCGCTTTCGAATGTTTTGTTATTTATTTTATAATACAACTCCCTGCCGGATGCAAGGTTTACTTTGATGAACGGGATTTCCCCGGCGTCTCCGATCGTTTGCGGAACGATGACGGCTTCGGCATAATCGGCACCGGAGAAATCATCTCCCGGAATGACCTTTGCGGGGATTAAAATGGGTTCGGGGGTGTTTTCTGTGGCTGCCGGTCTTACCATTGCTGCGCGTGCTGTCCCGTCGCTTATTTCGTTATCTTGTTCCGGTCTGAAGTCGGCTTTCAATTTTGTATTCATGAGGGTAACGGTAGCACCGTTCAGGTCATTTCTCGTCAGGCCTGTACCGGCTTTCAACGCTATTTCTACTTTGGAAAGAAAGTGATAGAAATTTAAGACCAGTCTTTTGGTACCACCGGAAGCTCCTGTCCGGGCGACACTTTTTTCGGCGGCATACAACAGGTCGGACTTGGCATATTCGACCGTTGTCGTTTGGTCGGCTGAAACCGTATGTATCAGGCCCGATGCAGGAAAGTCCGTGATGTCTTCCCTCATGTCTGTTCCGAAATGACCGTGGAGTGCATAGATATTTAAAGCTTCACCGCTTTGCGGAAAGTACCGGGCACTTCCGGTAAAGGTATTGTCTCCTTTGGCTCTCAGGGTCCAGGCTTTGATGTGCGGATCGCCTGTCGTTTTATCTGCCCAGGCATATACGGTCTGTCCTTCGGTAATCGATGTCGACTGGGTATTGCTGCGCGTAGAAGCTTTGATACGACTGCTCAGTTGCAGCGCTACGGGGGCATTAATCTCCTCTTGTATCTCTTTTTCAAGGGTACAAGCTGTTGTTATAAATAAGGAGGTGACAACTGCTGTAAGTACTTGTTTTCTTTTCATGTTATTCTTGTTTTAATCCTTGCAGGTACTGAAAGTCCGGTAAGGATGGCATTATTATGATGAGTTGAATTTGTTTGTATTGATTTCGATTCGCCCCAACGGTTCGTCAAACAGCCAAAATGTAGCGTATATTTCTGCCGGGAGGCATATATTTTGCAATAACTCCTTTGCTGCCGTTGGTGAAATCTATTATGTATGCATAGAGGAATCCGTCTTCCGTGATCGACCAATGTTGACCCTCCAGTGTTTGGAGACCGGTTATTTTAGAGAGTTGTACATTGAGTAAATCTTTTTCTGCATATATAAATTCCAGCTCTTTGTAGGAAGGAACATACCAACCGCTGCTGCCGGCAGGGGACGGATGTCGCGTTTCGTACTCCCGGACTCTCAGACAGGGTCTTACTTTGAGCCTCCAGTCGTCGCCGGTTGCTGTAGAACCGTATAGCCCTTCGTTGTAATCGTGTAAAGCGAGAGTGTTGGAATAGCCGCACATTTTTTTATCCTCTGCTAAATTGACTTCCCCTTTATAGGGATTTCCTTCGGCATTGATCCAGGTTGTATTAATGTCTACAGGGAGGCTGCTGTAAAGCCAATCATCGAAATCCATACCCAAAGAAACGACCAGGCCGTGTGTACAAGTGGGATGTGCTTTTTTTAACAATAGATCATCGACAGAAGCCTGTTCCCCGACGTAAAATACGATACCGACAACGGTAGCTGAAGCCGGGAATGAAAGGGATTCTGCCGGAAGCAGGAATGTCTTGTTTTCGGCATCGGTACAATAGAAATCACCTGCCTTTGCTTTATCCCAGCCGTAATCGGGTATGTCGACGGCCGATCTCAGTGTATACCGGGTATTGGCAACCGGAGTAATAGCAGGTAAGGTTCCTTGATAGACAACATTTCTGTAAGTGTATAACCAACGGGGGACGATTTTTGTGCCCGCTTGAACGATATAGCGTCAACTGCCGTCTGTTACCGGCCGGGCGTACCGGGTTTCTCCTGCAATGGTGAGGCTGACGTTACCGACTGATATGGCATTTTTCGTTACCGTTCCGTCCGGCATACGGAGTTGTACCGAAGGGGAGAGTGATATGAGTGAATAGGCATGTTCCAACCGGATGTTCAGGGATTTTTGTGGAATGCCGGAGCCCGACTCCCACAACATCAGATCGGAATTGCAGTAAGCTGCTTCGTCACGCTGATCCGGTAACGGCGGAAATTGCAATTTGAGGGCAGTGGCCGTAGACAAACCGTTTGCTTCCGGACGATAAGGGAAATAGACCAGATAGGAAACACTCCCTACCGTATTGTCATAATAATAAGGGCTTTTGCCTTCGTTTTCTCCCAGTATGCGGTCGAAAGTCCAGGCGCTACCGTCATATCGATAAGGAAGGTTATCGGCCAGGATATTTCCGGTTTGGCTGATGACGATAATTCCGATACGGTCGTCTTTGTCGAAAGTCGTTTGATTGCCGTTGTCTGTGCTGCGGGTGACGGCTCCGGAGGGAGAAACGAAATTAGCCGGACTGACGGATATGGAAAGAGGAATATTTTCCTCTCCGGTATAATGATTTTTATCGGTGTCGCAGGCTGTAATCAAAATGACGATACCGATAGCCGTTGAGAATTGTCTGAATAGATGCTTTATCATTTTCCTTTTGGGTTTAGAATGTTAATATCGCGCGGACATAACAGAGACGACGAAAATTCGGTTGTTCCGGATTTATTGCTTTTGCGTAAAAAGCAGGTGTTCCATTCGTTAGGCGTATGTACCAGGCAGACCATCCGGAATATTCCGTGCTCGACCAATAGCCGCCGGGTTCGGTCTCCCACCCGAAAACAGGCGGATCTCTGAAAAGGTTTGCCGGGGAGATGGCGTTCAATTTGTCATAAAGTATATTGCCTGTTTCGTTTTGATACAGATTGTAAATGTCGGATAATTGCTTGAGAGAGGGCAGGTACCAGTCACTGGTGTTTGCCGGGGCTGTTGTTTTTGAGCGGTAATCGAAGATGGTTTTGAAAGCCGCATATTTATTCCAATCTTTTCCTCCCCTGTATGTACCGATAATGTGTTCCGTATTCCGGTAACCGTTATAGGCTGTGTTATACCGGGACTCTGCATTTTCGAGTTCCGTATCTGTATCTAGTTTTCCCCAGGTACAGGCATTGGTGGCAGCATCGGCCAGTGCTACGACGTAACCGAGAATCCGGTTGCCGGACAGTTTACCGTCGTAATTTCGGGGATGATCCGTACTGTCCGCACCTGTTTTGAATACGATGCCGATACACTTTTCTGCATTGTAAGCGATAGACCAGGTTCCGTCCCTGTTGTAATAATTGCCTGTTTCGACGTAGGCGTCGTAGGTCAATTGTAAATCCGAACGGATGTCGGTGAAGGTAAATGTGTAGCTGCTACCGTCCCGGGCAATTGTCCGTTCCGTTTTGCAGATGCCGCGGCTGATAAATCCTTTCATTTCTCCTCCTGCCGGTGCATCATAGGTGATGGAAAACGAATTGCCGGTGATTTCATAGTGATTCCCCTCTTTTAGGGTCGCATTATCTATGTGTAATTCCAGGCCGCTGACAGAAGGGATGGAGACTTGAAACACCGCGTCCGTTGCCGGTTGGTCCCAACCCGGGTTTTCTGTCCATTGAGAACCGTTGTTTTCTACGGTGACCGTTAGGCCGGACTTCTTTACGGTAATAAAATAGGTATATAGGTTTCCGGATACGAAATCGGCTTCGGTTTCGTTTTTCGGCGTATAAAAGTAATTCTTGCCCTCTACCGTTATTCGGATAAACTGCTTATCCTGTATTCGTCCCGGGACAAGCAATGCCCGGACAGATTTCTGATATCCTTCTGTGGCCGCGACCGTTTGCGGCAGAACAACCGCATTCCCGTTTGGTGTCTGAGCGACGGAACCGTCCGGAGCTATGGCCCCGGAGGTCAGTGCTACATTGACGAAACTGACGGTAGCATTCCGGATTTGTTCTGCCGTAATGCCGTCTCCGCTTTTCAGGTTCGCTATGACTTTGACAGGCAGATGGCGGAAGCCGAGATGAGGCGGGGTCGATTTGTCGAATGTCAGTGTCTTTGAAGCATAGAGGAAATCGCTGTTTTGGTAACCGCTGTTTGAGGTCTGGTTGCTTTGTATGGTAAAACTTCCGGGAAGATCAGGAGAATACGGATACCAGGCCGTGATGTCTATTGTCGGACTGTTCCAATATAAGGGATCATTGCTGTTCAGTTTGCCTTCCGGTGATGTGACGATATATTGTTTTACCGTTTCTTCGGATTGTACCGCAAAGTGACCGTTAATATTTTCCCAGTTATTGTCTGTCGTACCCCGCGTTACAGTCAAACTCTCCACCGAAGCGGTGAACGTTATAGGGTGTTTGCCGTCCGGCAAACGACCGATATCTTCCGGGCCGGTACGACATGCCGTGATGAGTGATGCCGTATAACAGGCGAAAATCGGCCAAAATCCCCGTAATTGTTGTTTCATATTTTTGCGTTTACCGTTATTGCTTTTCAAATCCTCCCGTTAGAGGAGGCTTTGGCTGGATTGAGTAAGGTTCTTGATTTACAGCAATTGCATTTTCCCGGGGATAAAAATAATACCTGTTTTATAAACGCTTATTTACAAAACGTTCGAATCTTTTGTCATTTCGTTTAGTTCGTTGTTTTTTTGTCGGGGAGTAGGAGATTGTCGGAATACAAGCCGGAACATGAGATGTTGAAACGATGCCGGACGATGGTCAGATTCCGGTAAACAGCCTCTCCGGATTCTTAGATAAACCGGAAAGAGGCTGTTACGTCGATGTATAAAATAGTATCTGAGGATACGGATGGCGGAAAGGCGTGCTTTACACTAAAAATTCGAATAAATTGGGATTGTCGTTGAGGTATATGTATTTGATGCCTTGTTCCTCCATACGGGTAAGAAGACCTTTGAAATCTTCCGGATGCTGAAGCTCAATGCCGATGACTGCCGGTCCTTTTTCCCGTTGTGTTTTTTTACGGTATTCGAAATAGGTAATGTCGTCGTGCGGACCGAGGACATTGCTGACGAAATTTTGCAGGGCTCCCGCACGTTGTGGAAAACGGACGATGAAGTAATGTTTTAGTCCTTCGTATAGCAAAGACCTTTCTTTGATCTCTTCCATACGGGTGATGTCGTTGTTACTGCCGCTGACGATACATACGACATTCTTCCCTTTGATTTTGTCTTTATAATCATCGAGAGCACTCATACTCAAGGCTCCTGCCGGTTCGACTACAATAGCGTCGAAATTGTAAAGCTGAAGTATAGTCGAGCATATTTTTCCTTCGGGAACAGTGATGACATCGTCTGCCACCCGGCGGCAAATATCGAAGGTTAGTTCCCCTACCTGTTGAACGGCTGCCCCGTCTACAAAATTGTCAATTTCTAAAAGCTCCGTGACTTTCCCGTTTTCGAGGGATTTTTTCATACCGGCAGCTCCGGCAGGTTCTACGCCGATAATTTTGGTCTTCGGGCTCAATTGTTTGAAGAAGCTGCCGACGCCGGCGAGCAAGCCTCCTCCTCCTACCGGGATAAAGAGGTAGTCGATAAGGTCTTTTACCTCCTGCAAGATTTCCAGTCCGACAGTTGCCTGCCCCTCGATGATGCGTAAATCATTGAAAGGATGGATGAATACCGATTGGTTTTTTTCACATTCTTCCATAGCTGCCGAATGGGCATGATCGAATGTATCGCCTGTCAATATGATCTCAACGAATTTTCCCCCGAACATTTTAACTTGATTGACCTTTTGCTTCGGGGTAGTAACCGGCATAAAGATTTTTCCTGCAATTTTCAATTTGTTGCAGGAGTAAGCAACGCCCTGGGCGTGATTACCGGCACTGGCACACACGATCCCGTGTGTTCTTTCGTCGGAGGTCAAAGATTTGATCTTGTTATAGGCACCCCGGATTTTGTAGGATCGAACCATCTGCAAATCTTCTCTTTTTAACAGGACATTTGCTCCATAGCGTTCCGAAAGATTGCGGTTTTTCATCAAGGGGGTCGGCACGAGGATTTCGTTCAGCGTGTGTGCAGCCGTCATAATGTCTTTTAAATCCGGGAAATAAGTTTCGCTCATGATATATTGTTGTTAATCGGATATGAAATTGTTGTTTTTAATTGTCGGTTAAAATGAGCCGGGCGATGGCATCGCCGACTTCTTCTGTTCCGTATGCTTTACCGTTTCCGGATATATCTTCGGTTACGATTTCCTGCTGTAATGTGTTTGCAACGGCCTGCCGTATTTTATTCCCTTCTTCCGGGAGCCGTAAAGCATATTCGAACATCATCGCCGCCGATAATATTGTGGCAACGGGATTCGCAATATTTTTTCCGGCAGCCTGCGGATAAGAACCGTGAATGGGTTCGAACAGCGAAGTGTGCAGCCCGACAGATGCCGAAGGGAGCAGGCCGAGGGAGCCGCTTATGACACTGGCTTCGTCGGTCAGAATATCTCCGAACATGTTTTCGGTGACAATGACATCGAAGTGTTTGGGCTGCTGAATTAGTTTCATGGCAGCGTTGTCCACAAACATATATTCGACTTCGATATCCGGCCAGGCCGGTGCTATTTCCTGTACGGTTTCCCGCCAAAGGCGGGATGTGGCCAGGACATTGGCCTTGTCTACCACCGTCAGTTTTTTCCGGCGGTTACGGGCGTAGTTGAAACCGAGATCACAAATACGCCTGATTTCGGCCTTTGTATATACGCAACTGTCGAAAGCGGTCTGTCCGTCTTCGGACCTTCCTTGCGGACGTCCGAAATAAATACCGCCGGTCAGTTCCCGGATACAAACGAAATCTACGCCGTCGATCAATTCCTGTCGTAACGGAGAACGGTGGCGTAATGTCGGAAATATAGAAACAGGCCGGATATTGGCATACAAGCCCAAAGCTTGTCTCATTTTTAAAAGCCCTTGTTCCGGTCTTATCCTGGCTTGGGGATTATTGTCGAAGCGGGGATCGCCGATGGCTCCGAACAGTACGGCATCCGCGTCCATACAGATGCGGTGGGTAGCTTCGGGATAGGGGTCGTTACAGGCATCGATGGCCGCTGCTCCGACAATACCGTAAGTGTAATTTACGGTGTGTCCGTATTTATGGCAAACGGCATCGATCGCTTTTACTGCCTGCCCGATAATCTCCGGGCCGATACCGTCTCCGGGAAGAATTGCTATTTTAAAATTCATGGATTTTTAATATTATACATGCTATTTTAAATACTCCGGGAAATGATGAATGATTCGAATGATTTTGCAATCTTTGGTAAAGAAGATTACAAAAGCATGAAATAAATCAACGGACCTGGAGCAGCCTGTAATTTACAATTAATTTTTAAATCGTTGTTCTTCAAAAGCGTTGATTTTTTCTTTCAGACTCAACAGATAATCGATATCGTCAAAACCTTTGATCAGACATTCTTTTTTGTAAGGATCGATGTCGAATTTTTCCTCTTCTGCAGCAAACCGGATGGTCTGCCCGGGAAGGTCGATCGTGATATATAGCCGGGGCTCGTGAATTAAGGCAGAGAATAATGTTTTCAGAAATTTTTCGGATACCTGCACCGGTAATAAGGCGTTGTTCAGTGCGTTGTTACGAAAGATATCCGCAAAATAGCTGGAGACGACGGCTCTGAAGCCGGCTCCCCGAATGGCCCAGGCGGCATGTTCCCGGCTCGAACCGCAACCGAAGTTTTTTCCGGCGATCAGTATTTCTCCTTTGTAGCTGTTTTGGTTCAGTACGAAATCTTTTTTTAGCTGTCCGTTCGGTTCCGATCTCCAGTCGTAAAAAAGTCTGGAGCCAAACCCTGTTTTATCCGTTGCTTTTAAAAAACGGGCCGGAATAATTTGGTCGGTATCGATATTTTCAATGTTTATAGGTACCGCTGTGGCTGTTAATGTCGTGAATTTATCTTGCATATCTTTATTCTGACTTGTTTGTATTTTCCGGATTCCGGCAAATGGTTACCGTTCCGGATCGTATAAGGGATGCGTTAATTTACCGTGGATGGCCGCTGCTGCTGCAACCAGGGGGCCTGCCAGCAGAGTACGCGCTCCCGGTCCTTGTCTGCCTTCGAAGTTACGATTGGATGTGGCTACGCAATATTTGCCTTCCGGGATTTTATCGTCATTCATGGCCAGGCAGGCAGAACATCCGGGTTGGCGTAATTCGAAGCCGGCTTTTTCGAGAATGTCCCGTAATCCTTCTTCGATAGCTTGTTTCTCGACTTGCTTGCTACCCGGGACAATCCACACGGTCACCTGAGGCGCTTTCTTTTTTCCTTTTACATATCCGGCAAAAGCCCTCAGGTCTTCGATACGTCCGTTTGTACAGCTACCGACAAATACATAGTCGATTTTTTTCCCCATCAGGGCTTCACCCGGACGAAATCCCATGTATCCGAGTGATTTCAGGAAAGAAGGCCGGGAGTCTGTGGGGATTTCTTCTAGCCGGGGAATGCTCTCCGAGATAGCTGTTCCCATGCCGGGATTTGTTCCGTAAGTAATCATCGGGCGGATGTCCGTTGCCCGGAAAGTTACTTCTTTGTCAAAAACAGCATCGGGCTCGCTGTATAATTGTCTCCATCTTTCCAATGCTATATTCCATTCAGCTCCTTGCGGTGCATATTGCCGGCCTTTCAGATAGGCGAAAGTGGTTTCGTCCGGAGCGATCATTCCGCCACGGGCACCCATTTCGATGCTCATATTGCAGATCGTCATACGGGCTTCCATCGAAAGAGAACGGATCGTTGATCCGGCAAATTCGATAAAATGTCCGGTACCGCCTCCTGTACCGAGTTTTGAAATAATATACAGGATGATGTCTTTCGAACATACACCCGGAGGTAATTTGCCTTCTATATTGATGCGCATGGTTTTGGGCTTGGATTGCAGTACGCATTGGGAAGCCAGCACCATTTCGACTTCGCTTGTGCCGATTCCGAAAGCAACACATCCCAGGGCACCGTGTGTGGAGGTATGGCTGTCTCCGCATACAATGGTCATTCCCGGTTGGGTTAAGCCGGTTTCCGGTCCTACGACGTGGACGATGCCATTGTGCGGACTACCTACTTTGAAGATGGAAATACCGTATTCTGCACAATTTCTTTCCAGGGTAGCCAATTGTTCCCTGGAGAGCAGGTCGCTTGCCGGTAAATGCTGGTTTTTTGTTGGAATATTGTGGTCCGGACTTGCTGTGATCCGGGCCGGACGGAAAACTCCGATGCCCCTTTGCCGCAGGCCGTCGAAGGCTTGAGGACTGGTGACTTCGTGAATGTATTGCCGGTCGATGTACAGAGCGCAGGAACCGCCGGGAAGAACACTGACTGTGTGTGCATCCCAGATTTTGTCGAATAATGTTTTCATGATATTTTTGCTATGGCATCTAAAAATGATTCTACTGAAGCCGAAACAATATCTGTATTGGCAGCGAACCCATGATACATTTTTCCTTTGTGGGAGATTTGTACATGTACTTTTCCCAAGTCGTCGCTACCGCGTGTGATTGCTTGTACCAGATATTCTTCTACATGGACACGGCGTTTGGTTATACTTTTCACGGCATTGAAGGCAGCGTCTACCGGACCGTTGCCACTGGCTGTCTCTGTGAAAACATCGCCGCCGAAACTGACTTGTACTGTGGCGGTCGGAATGGTTGTCGAGCCGCAGACCACTTGTAAGGCTTCTAATTTTAATGCCCGGTTCCGGCGGGATTTTTCGCTGCCGACTAATATTTCCAGGTCACGGGTGGTGATGTCTTTTTTCTTGTCTGCCAATTCCAGAAATTTTTGGTAGAGGGCATCCAGTTCTTCTCCTTCCGGGGTGTAACCGATTTCTTTCAGATGATGTTTGAGGGCTGCACGGCCGCTGCGAGCTGTCAGAATGATACTGGATTGATCGACGCCCACATCTTCAGGAGCGATAATTTCATAAGTTTCCCGGCTTTTCAGTACGCCGTCCTGATGTATACCCGATGAATGGGCGAATGCATTCCGGCCGACGATGGCCTTGTTGGGTTGTACCGGAACGCGCATCAGGCTCGAGACGAGCTGGCTGGTGGCGATGATTTCGCGGGTATGGATTCCCAGTTCGTAATCCAGGTTTTTGTGGCAGGCGATAGCCATAACGATTTCTTCCAGGGCGGTGTTACCTGCTCGTTCCCCTAAACCGTTGATCGTTACTTCGGCTTGCCGGGCGCCGTTTTGGATCGCTGCGATCGTGTTGGCTGTTGCCATTCCCAGGTCGTTGTGGCAATGTGTGGAAATGATGGCTTTGTCAATGTTGGGAACATGGTTCATCAGATAATTGATTTTTGCTCCGTATTCATTGGGAAGACAATAACCGGTTGTATCCGGGATATTGACCACCGTAGCGCCGGCTTGGATCACAGCTTCGACAACACGGGCCAGATATTCCGCTTCCGTTCGCCCTGCATCTTCTGCGTAAAATTCCACATCGTCTACGAATTGCCGGGCGTATTTAACGGCATCGACGGCACGGCGGATGATTTCTTCCGGTGTGGAGTTCAGTTTTTCATGGATGTGGTATATGGAAGTGCCAATGCCGGTATGGATACGTCCTTTTTTGGCATATTGCAATGCTTCGGCTGCCACTTCGATATCTTTTTTTATAGCACGGGTGAGAGCACAGATGGTCGGGTTTGTGACCGCCTTGGAGATTTCCACGACAGAGTTAAAATCGCCGGGACTCGAAACAGGAAAGCCGGCTTCGATGATATCGACCCCGAGTTTTTCCAATTGACGTGCCACTTCGATTTTCTCAATGGTGTTTAATTGGCAACCGGGTACTTGTTCGGCATCCCGTAAAGTCGTGTCGAATATATATACTTTTTCACTCATAATGAATTCAATTAGAGGTTAAAGGGCAGGTGATCTGCTTATGTCAGGTTGTATCTTTCAGGTTACAGATTGAGTATCCACGTCCCTTTAATCAATTTAGGGGCGTGGAAAAAGAAAATCAAGTTGTAACAGAATCGTAAATCTACAGTCTGCAATCCATTGTCAGTTATTTTCCGGTCTTAATTTGCGGACAACAGCTCCGGTTTGCCACATTTCGGAATTGCGCATTGTTTTTAGTTCGGTTTCGAGTTTTTCCCGGTAATCGGGTTGGCTATTCGAGTCGATAGAACGCTGGGCTTCATTTCCACAGGCTACCTGACCATAGAGTTCTTCGAATACGGGTTTGGCCGCATCCCGGAATTTTTTCCACCAATCGAGAGCGCCCCGCTGGGCTGTTGTCGAACAGTTGGCATACATCCAGTCCATCCCGTTCTCCGCTACCAGCGGCATCAGGCTTTGGGTCAGTTCCTCCACGGTTTCATTGAAGGCTTCGGACGGAGTATGTCCGTGTGCGCGGAGTGTATCGTATTGAGCGGCGAATATACCCTGTATCGCACCCATCAATGTACCCCGTTCTCCGGTCAGGTCGGAATAAACTTCTTTCTGGAAAGTCGTTTCGAACAGATAGCCCGATCCGACGCCGATACCCAAAGCGATGACCCGTTCTTTGGCTTTTCCCGTTGCGTCCTGAAAAATGGCATAGCTGGAATTGAGTCCCCGGCCTTGCAGAAACATCCTTCTTAGACTGGTTCCCGATCCTTTCGGTGCAATCAGGATAACATCCACATCTTTAGGAGGTATGATACCGGTGCGTTCCTGATAAGTAATACCGAAGCCGTGGGAAAAATAGAGTGCTTTCCCTTTTGTCAAATGTTTTTTGATGGTCGGCCAGGCACAGATCTGACCGGCATCTGAAAGCAGATATTGAATGATGGTGCCTTTTTCAGCCGCTTCTTCTATTTCAAATAATGTTTCTCCCGCTACCCAGCCGTCGGCAACGGCTTTGTCCCAGGATTTGCTGTTTTTACGTTGACCTACGATAACATTGAATCCGTTGTCTTTCAGATTGAGAGATTGTCCCGGACCTTGTACGCCGTATCCGATAACGGCGATCGTTTCGTTCTTTAATGTTTCCAATGCTTTAGAAAGCGGGAATTCTTCCCGTGTAACAACGTTTTCTTCAACTCCTCCGAAATTAATTTTTGCCATGATAGTAAATTTAATGGTTTAGATATGTTTTAATATTTAGTGTGTTGATTTTTAAAGTATGCCGTCATAATTAACCGATGTATTCAAGTTTAGGTGATAACCTTTATTTTTGATTTATGCTTCCTCTTTTTGCAGGGGAAGATTGTGGGTATAATTTAAAATTCAGGTTTTAATTGTAGATTTACGATTTAGATTAAATGAATCCGGCGACGGCCCCCTTTGTTAAACAATTTCAATTTCAATCTAAAATCTAAAATTTACAATTTACAATTTACAAATCCTCTTCCTGTTTCTGTTGCAGGAATTCAGTCATTAATTCTTTCCTGGACTTAATGACGGCAACCAGACCCGAACGTACGAATTGGTATACCCCGTAAGGTTTTAGTAATTCGAAAAGGGTTTGTGTTTCCTCTTTATGACCTGTTTTTTCCAGAATGATATAAGTTTCGTCGATTTCCAGTATTCTTACATGATGCTCCCGGACCAGATTTTCGATGTTTTTGTTCCGGGCAACTTTATACAAGGCGATTTCCTGCTGGACAACTTCATCCGGAGTGAAAACAAAGACTTTCAGCACATCGATTTTTTTCTCGATTTGTTTTGCCAGTTTTTCAACCTTTTCGGGATCGGTATTTACGACGAGGGTATACTTATGAATGCCCGTGATCGAAGATTCCGAAGTGGTCAGGCTTTCGATATTGATGTCCCGGTAAGTAAATACCGTTGTAATCTGGTTGAGTAAGCCGACTTTATTTTCTGAAAATATGGTGATGATGTATTCTTTAGTCATAACTTCAGTGTTTGGAGGTTATTCGAGCCTGATTTCGGATACGGATGCTCCGGCAGGTACCATCGGGAATACATTTTCTTCTTTTTCGACCTTTACTTCCAGCAAAAAAGCATCTTTGCATTGCAACATCCGGTCGATAGCATGGTCCAGTTGTGTGCGCTCTTCGACACAGGTATAGGCGATGCCGTTGGCTTGCGCAATCAGTCCGAAGTCCGGATTGGTCATTTCAGTGAATGAATACCTTTTATCGAAAAACAGTTCTTGCCATTGCCGGACCATACCTAAAAAGCGGTTGTTCATCAGAATAATCTTAACCGGAATCCGGGATTGGAAAATCGTTGCCAGTTCCTGTAAATTCATTTGAAAACCGCCGTCTCCGACAAAAAGACATACATCGCGTTCCGGAGCTCCGATTTTGGCTCCTATGGCTGCCGGTAAACCGAAGCCCATCGTTCCCAATCCTCCGGAAGTGATGATGCTGCGGCTGCGTTTGAAACGGAAGTAGCGCGAAGCCACCATTTGTTGTTGTCCCACATCGGTTACCAGAATAGCATTACCACCGGTTGCATGCGAAATTTTATGGACCACTTCCCCCATACGAAGATGAGGTGTTTCCGGGAATAGTTCTTTTTCAATTATCTCCTGATACTCGATGTTATAGCAGGCTCGAAATTCTTCCAGCCAGGCTGAATGATCCTTGGGAGCTATCCTGTCTGTCAGTAAAGGCAGGGTTTCTTTAACATTCCCGAGGACGGGTACGTCGGCATAAATGATTTTATTGATTTCGGCCGGATCGATTTCCAGGTGTATGATTTTAGCGTTGATACCAAATCGGTTGGGATCTCCGGTAACCCGGTCGTCGAAACGCATTCCGATGGCAATCAGTAAGTCACATTCTTTATTTTTGATATTGGGGGCGTAGTTGCCGTGCATACCGAGCATGCCGACATATTGCGGATGTTCGTTGGGCAAGGCTGACAACCCCAGTAAGGTCGATGCAGCCGGTATACCGCTTTTTTCCAGGAAAGCCTGTAATTCCCGTTCTGCGTGTCCCAGGATTATTCCTTGTCCGAGGAGTGCCATCGGTTTTCGGGCTAAATTGATCAGACGTGCAGCTTCGGCTATCCGGTTTTTATCCGGAGCAGGACAGGGCATATAGCTTCGGATATGGTTTGTCGGTTGGTACCGGTAGGCCGTAACTTCCTGTTGTGCATCTTTCGTGATGTCGACGACAACCGGGCCGGGTCTTCCGCTACGGGCGATGTAAAAAGCCCTGGATATGGCAGCAGGGATGTCGGCGGCCCGCTTGACCTGACAATTCCATTTGGTAACGGCCTGTGTGATTCCGATAAAGTTGGTTTCCTGGAATGCGTCGGTACCGAGTAAGGATGAGCCTACCTGTCCGCTGATGACTACGACCGGAGTGGAATCCATCAGCGCATCGGCAAGACCGGTGACGGTATTGGTCGCTCCCGGGCCGGAGGTCACAATGCAAACGCCTGTTCTGCCGCTACTTCGGGCATATCCCTGGGCTGCGTGAACGGCTCCTTGCTCGTGACGGACCAAAATGTGGTTGATGCGGTCGCGGTAATCGTACAGGGCATCGTAAACAGGCATAATTGTCCCTCCCGGATAACCGAAAATAGTTTCGACTCCTTCTCGTAAAAGAGTTTCGATGACGGCTTTCGATCCTGAGAATCGCTCGGATCCGGTCGTTTGCTTTTCTATGGCTTGGTGTAGTGTTTTCGTCTTCATAGGGGATGGGTTTAATCTATGATCCGGACGGCGCCTTTGTCTGCTGAACTGACGAATCTGGCATAGGCCTGTAAAGATTTGGAAACATAACGATCGCGTGCAACCGGTTTAAAAGCTTTTATAGCCTGAAGCCGGCTACTGATTTCATCTTTACTCAGCAACAGGTTGATACTGCGTTCGGGAATGTTGATCTCGATAGGATCCCCGTCTTGGATGACGGCTATTTCTCCTCCTGCAGCGGCTTCGGGAGAAATGTGACCGACGGACAATCCGGAAGTGCCTCCGGAAAAGCGTCCGTCCGTGATCAAAGCGCATACTTTGTCCAGGGACTTGGATTTCAGGTAGGAGGTCGGATATAGCATCTCCTGCATACCCGGTCCGCCTTTGGGACCTTCGTAGCGGATGACGACAACTTCTCCGGCTTTTACTTCCCCGTTGAGAATACCGTTTATTGCCTGTCCCTGGGATTCGAAAACTTTGGCGATGCCCCGGAACACCAGCAGCGATTCGTCGACTCCGGCTGTTTTTACGATGCAACCGTTGCGGGCGATATTACCGGTCAGTACCGCTAATCCTCCGTCTTTGGAATAGGCGTGGGCCGTATCCCGGATACAGCCGTGTGTACGGTCGGCGTCGAACGTTTCGAAATAATGACTCTGGCCTCCCAATTCCTGACTGAATTTTCCACCCGGTGCGCTTAGATAGAATTTCCGGGCTTTCTGGCTGAGGCGTTCACTCTTTATGTCGTATTTGGCCAGGCAGGAAGCTAAATTGTTATAGCCAATCCTTTTTACCGAAGTGTCGATAAGGCCGGCTCTGCTGAGTTCTCCGAGAATGCCCATGACGCCTCCGGCACGGTTTACATCCTGAATGTGGTAGCGCGAATTGGGCGAAACTTTACAAAGTACCGGAATTTTTCGGGATAAACGGTCGATGTCCTCCAAGGTAAAGTCCACTTCGGCTTCATGGGCGACAGCTAACAGGTGAAGGACCGTATTGGTAGAACCTCCCATGGCGATGTCCAGGGCCATGGCGTTTTCAAATGCCGCTTTTGTCGCGATGGAACGCGGTAGAACCGAATTATCACCTTCGAAATAATACATACCGGCTTTCTGTACGATAAGGGAAGCCGCTTTCTCGAATATGCGTCTCCGGTTGCTGTGAGTGGCAGGTATCGTGCCGTTTCCCGGAATGGCTAATCCCAGAGCTTCCACAAGACAGTTCATGGAGTTGGCGGTAAACATGCCGGAACAGCAGCCGCATCCGGGACAGGCACTTTTTTCTATTTTTTCTATTTCTTCATCGCTGTACTTTTCGTCGGCACTCATGACCATAGCATCGACCAGGTCTACGGGCTTTCCTTTATAAGTGCCGGCTTCCATCGGACCTCCCGACACAAATACGGTAGGTATATTCAGGCGCATGGCAGCCATGAGCATACCGGGCGTGATTTTATCGCAGTTGCTGATACAAATCAAAGCATCTATTTGGTGGGCATTTGCCATGTATTCGATACTGTCAGCAATGATGTCACGGGAAGGAAGCGAATATAACATTCCGTCGTGCCCCATAGCAATACCGTCGTCAATGGCAATAGTATTGAACTCTGCAGCAAAACAACCCCGTTTCTCTATCCCTTCTTTTACGTATTGGCCAATCTTGTGCAAATGACCATGACCGGGAACAAATTGAGTAAACGAATTGGCAATTCCGATTACCGGCATGCCGAATTCCATGTCCTTCATTCCATTCGCTCGCCAAAGGCTTCTGGCACCGGCCATCCTGCGGCCTGTCATTGTCGTTAGACTCCTTAGTTTGTTTCTCATTTTTGTTCGTGTTGTGCAGTAAATTACTAAAAACAAGAAGACCTTTCCCGTTGTGTGAGAAAGGCCTTCTTATATGAATATGTTGTGTGTTGTCATTCCAATAGATATACCTTTCTCACGTCGTGGCAGAGGACCACGATAATCAAAAGGTTCATAATCAGATGTAGGAATAAATTTGCCATGCTTTTACATTTTTATGCAGGCAAATATAATAATGAAACTTTGTGAATACCAAATATTTCTTGTAATATTTACACGAAACGATGCTTTTGTATAGAATTATACAAATACAAACGTATGCATAAAAATGAAAAACGTATGGTTTTAAATTTAGAATTGAAATTTCCGGTTTGAATGAAAAAATGGAAACGGATTTGTAATGGTAAACCGGAGATTGCGTGTCCGGATTCAGTCGTCATAGGGAATTCGTATAGCCTCCCTGAGAAAGGAACAAGGTTGAAGAGCTTCCGGCAATTCATAAAAAAGAGGTTCTGTCATTTGAACGGAGGACTGACAGAATGACTCATAGGTGGTTTGAGGTGTCTCAATTTTATTTTTTAATACAGACACCATGATAAAAATAATTAGCGTTAATATGCCTGTAATGGTTAATCTCATAGCTTCAATTATTAAACGGTGGAAAGGAGTATACGAGAAAACCGGGGCAAAAGTTGCAGTAAAAAGAAAAAATAGTGTTTTATCGGATTATCCGGTTTTCGGAGATTCATAAATTGATATTTGATACTGAATTGCGGAATTGTTATTAACTTTGTCCTTATTATGGGAAGAAGAAGATGGATACGATTATAGACTTATTCGAGCGGAGTTGTTTAAAATTTCCGGATAACCCTTATTTGTGGGAGAAGAAGGACGGAAAATACGAGGCATTGACCTACAGCTGGGCGAAGAGCCGGGTGATGGAGATTGCTGCAGGATTGCTGGCCGTCGGATTGAAAAAAGGACAGCGGGTTGCGTTGTTAAGTGAAGGGTGTAGTGATTGGGTATGCAGTGAGCTGGGAATTTTATACGCCGGAGGTGTCAATGTACCGTTGAGCATTCGCTTGACGGCCAGGGAACTCGTGTTCCGTATCAATCATTCGGGGGCCCGTTTTGTGTTCGTTTCTCCTTTTTATCTCCATATTTTAAACAGTATATTGGGGGAGTTGGAGTCTGTTGAAAAAATAGTTGTGTTCCGTTCTTCGGGAGAAATGACCGGTCTCTGTAGTCCATTTGCCCGTTTGGTGCAGGAGGGCAGACGTTGGCTGGGAGTTCATCCCGGGCATTTGGAAGAGATAGCATGTTCGGTAAAAAGTACCGATATGGCCAATATATCCTATACCTCAGGGACGACGGCAGAACCTAAAGGGATTATACTGACTCATGGGAATTATGTCTGCAATGTGTTGCAAGCCGATTCTTTGATTCGTATCCCTGAATTTTATAAAGTATTATTGTTTCTTCCCTGGGATCATAGTTTTGCACATACGGTCGGTATTTATTCTTTTATGTATAACGGAGCTTCTTTGGCGGCCGTCGATTTTGGAAATTCTCCGATGGATTTTTTGCGTAATATACCGCTCAATATGCGGGAGATCAAACCCCATGTTTTGTTGAGCGTACCGGCAATAGCCAAGAATTTCCGGAAAAATATCGAAGCGGAAATCCAGCGCAAGGGGAGATTTGTCACTTTTTTGTATATGCGGGGGCTGAAATTTGCCTATTGGTATTACGGGGACGGTAATTATAGAAAAAAAGGCTTGAAAGTATTGGTGGCACCGGTAAAGCATTTTTTTGATAGCTTGGTTTTTTCGAGGATCCGGAAATCTTTCGGAGGAAATTTGCGTTTTTTTATCGGAGGCGGTGCTTTGTTGGATGTCGAATTGCAAAAATATTACCGGGCCTTGGGAATTCCCATGTATCAAGGATACGGTTTGTCCGAGGCTTCTCCGGTAATCAGTTCGAATACGCCGGAGTGTCATAAGTTCGGATCTTCAGGGCGACCTGTGACTCCGATGGAACTTCGGATCTGCGATGCCGACGGCGGGATAATGCCGCTGGGAGAACAGGGAGAGATCGTTATCCGGGGAGGGAATGTCATGCGGGGATATTGGTGTAACGAAATTTCTACGGCAGAGACAATACGCGAAGGCTGGCTGTATACGGGTGATTTGGGATTTCTCGACGAACATGGATTTTTAACGGTATTGGGGCGTTTTAAATCGTTGCTGATAGCCAATGACGGGGAGAAATACAGTCCGGAAGGGATTGAGGAGGCGATTGTGGAAAAATCCCGGTTTATCGATTACTGTATGTTGTATAATAATCAGTCGTCCTATACGGTTGGCTTGATTGTGCCGAACAAAAACGCATTGAGAGAGTATATTCAGGGTAAACATATAGAGGCCGGTACAATTGAGGGGTATAAGATGATGTTGGATAAGATTCGCCGGGAATTGATGGAATATCGTTACGGAGGGAAATATGCCGGTCTTTTTCCCGAGCGTTGGCTGCCGGCAGTTGTCGTCGTTTTACCTGCTGCGTTGAATGAAAAAGACGGGACAATTAATTCTACCTCTAAAATGGTCAGGAGACGTATTACAGAGTTGTATAAGTCGGAATTAGCCTTTGCTTATACCCCGGAAGGAAAAGATATATTGAACTGTACGAATACCCGGAATATACGGAAATTGTTTGATAATTAGGAGGTTTTGTGATTGTACGGCAGTCAGAATCAGTTTTTAGGAAAGAATATGCGCAGAAAAACTACAATTGTAAAAATCGGTAACTTGTCTTTGTCTTCGGAAGAGCCGGTAATGATACAATCCATGCTGAATACTTCAACGATGGATACGGAAGCCTGTGTGGAGCAGGCGATACGGATTATCGATGCCGGCGGCCGGTTGGTAAGGATTACGGCTCAGGGAGTGAAAGAAGCGGAAAATCTGAAAAATATACGTGCAGCCCTGTGTGAGCGGGGCTATACGACTCCTTTGTCGGCCGATATTCATTTTAATCCTGCCGCAGCCATTGTGGCAGCACGGTATGTTGAAAAAGTGCGTATTAATCCCGGTAATTTTGCGGATAAACGGGCTACTTTTGAGCAATTGGAGTATACGGATGATCAGTATGCCGCAGAATTGGAGGTATTGAGGCAAAAATTTACGGAATTTCTGGAAGTTTGCCGGGAACACCATACGGCTGTCCGTATCGGTACGAATCACGGTTCTTTGTCGGACCGGATTATGAGCCGGTATGGAAATACGCCGGCCGGTATGGTAGAAGCGACGATGGAATATCTGAGAATCTGCCGGGAGTTTGATTTCCCGGATGTAGTTATTTCGCTCAAATCGAGTGATTGCCGGGTGATGGTGGAGGCGGTCCGTTTGTTGGTGAAACAAATGGAAGAGGAAGGTATGGCTTATCCTTTGCATTTGGGGGTAACGGAGGCTGGCGAAGGAGAGGACGGACGGATTCGTTCGGCGGTAGGGATCGGTTGTTTACTGAATGAAGGCATCGGAGATACGGTACGGGTATCGCTGACAGAGGCTCCTGAATATGAGATACCGGTGGCCAGGTCGCTGGTCGGGTTATGTGATCCGCAGTATCACCGGGAAAGTAAATCCGTTACGGCAGGTGTTGCGCTAAAACCGATAGTGGTTGCCGATCTTTCTGTGGCCGGGAGTATTGAAGCACAACTGATCCGCGATCTGGATTTTCACCCGATAAATACAGGGTGGAAAGCCGGGAATAAGGCTCCGGAAATGATCTATACTGAAACGGTAGGCCCTGAATTGGCTGAATTACCGGAAAATGTGAAGGTCGTTGTGCCTGTTGCCGCATTTGACCGGACGAAGGTGTTTCGGCGGAATGTATCTCCACTGGTCGGAGCAGAAGAGTTTATCCGGGAGAAACAAAATGCTGAAGACTCCTTTGTGGAAGTAATAAAGGAAATGCAGGTAGACCGGCACCTGGCAGAGAAATTATCTTCTTCTTCGGCAGTTGTCGTGTTGAATCCTGAAAATCCCGGTTACCATGCATTTCGTAGCTTGTTGAAAACGATACGTGAAAACGGTATTTCCAATAAAGTTATTGTCCGGGTGATGACAAATTGCAATGACAAAGAGTGGGTGAAACTTTGGGTGGCGGCACATACCGGTGGTCTGTTTATCGATCGCCTGGCAGATGGGATATGGATTTCATCTCCGGCAATTTCCGATCCGCTTTTGGGGTTGAATCTGGGAAGGAATATTCTCCAATCGGTAGGCTTACGGCGTTATAAAGCAGAATTCGTCAGTTGTCCCGGATGCGGACGTACATTGTATAATTTGGAAGAAGCCGTTGCAAAAGTAAAGCAGGCATTCGGCCATCTTGATAAATTAAAAATTGCCGTCATGGGATGTGTGGTTAACGGACCGGGAGAAATGGGAGATGCTGATTATGGATATGTCGGAGCCGGGAACGGTAAGGTAAATCTTTATAAAGGCCGTCGTATGATGAGGGTGGCTGTACCGGAACAGGAGGCGATAGCTGCTCTCGGACAATTGATCCGGGAGAATGGGGATTGGTGTGATAAAACGGCTTAATGGGAAATGATACCGACGATGACGATAGACGTTATCAAAAACAGGACGAGTAAACCGACTAAAATGAATAAGGTTTCTTGCCAACTCTTTCTTCGGTAGGTGATGTAGAGCAGATTTATGCTGGGATAGACCCACAATAAAAGCAGGACGGCTTTGAAAACATATCCCGTTCCCGAGCAACTTTGCCCGTATAACCACTTCATAAAAACGGCCGATTCGTATGTCAGTAATGTCGTCATGACAGTTACGAAAGAAGCAATCAGTAAAAGTATTACTGATGTTTTAATTCCGAATATACAGCTTATTTTTTTCATAAAGTAATCTGGTGGATTTACTATCATTTGTCGTCAAATAATGAAACCGGAGAAAGAAACGTTGAAATTTGATGGCAAAAATTTACCTCCAATAGTCCTTTCAGACCCGCAAAGTATAACTTCCCGGGATTATTATTTCCGACATTTGATAAATCAGAACTTGTGAAAAAAAAGCGTGGAATCTGTTAGCCTATTTATTCTGAAGGATCTGGACTTCCCTTATACAAATAAAACAACAGTCCACGCTTAGCCTTATATACGGTAAGCCCGAACGTAAGTTTTATCCCTGTATAAATGAAATTGTCCAGATTCCAGAATAGAGATAACACGCTCTTTTTTATTCTCAAAATGTTTGTTTCAGTAAATACCACGAAACGATACAAAGTTAAGAATATTTAAAAGCATTCCAACGCTCTGTGGACTGTTGTCTTACAAAAGTAGTATTTATTAACGTTTTATAAAAGAGAAGATAACAAGGATTAGCCTTGAAATAGGTAAAATACAAGTTACAATTGTTAAAATAGGTATATGAATATGAAAAAACATATTTTAAGATCGGGCTTTAAATTTGAAATTTACGATTTTAGATTATGCTCACAATCCTCCCCTGCAAAAAAATGAATCGTAAATCATAAATGAATCTATAATTTAAAACTTACGATTCTTTTAATCCTTCCACCGGGTTTGTCGTCGCAGCCCGCCAACTTTGCCAGCTTATCGTCAGCAAAGAAATCGAAAATACAATGGCTCCCGATAATACAAATAGCCACCAGTATACCGGAGCTTTGTAGGCAAATCTCGATAACCACGACGAGATAATATAATAAGCCAGTGGACAGGCTATCAGGAAAGAACTCCCCAACAGCAGGAAAAATCCCCGGTTCAGCAGGACCAGAATTTCTTTTTCTGTCGCTCCGTTTACTTTCCGTAATGCAATTTCTTTCCGTTTATATTGTGCATTGTATACAATCATGCCGTATACGCCGATCAGAGAGATGATAATGGCAATCAGTCCGAATAGGGAAATAGCTTGTGTCAGGCGACTTTCTTTTTCGTAACGTTGCTGCATTGTATCATCCAGAAAACGTACATTCAGATTATTGTATTTTGAAAAACGATTGAATACCTGACTTATGTATTTCATGGCATCTCCCGTATTGGGTGATATTTTCAACAACATATAGTCGAAATGATATTGGGGGTCGTTTATACATACAAATTCTAAAGGTGTAATCCCTTGACGTAGCGAAAGATGCTGGACATCCTTTGCGACACCTACAAAGCGGGCTCCACCCGAGATTCCTGCTGTTTCGACCGGTTGACCGATATACTTTTCCAGGAAGGGCATTTGTTTTAAAGCCGTTTCTGTGAATATGACTTCCGTTTCTTCCCGATTTTTGGAAAATTCATGACCACTGATGAGAGGAATACCCATTAATTGCATAAAACGCCTGTCGACAAACCAGCGGTCGAATTGGAAATTATTTTCATTCCAACTTCCACTAATCGTGGCGGCATTATCACTTTCCGGTATCCAATCGGTATACGCATAATCCGTTATGTCCGGTGATTGCATCAATTCGTTTGTAAAAGCATGTCGCTGATCGAATAACTGTTGGTTAAATTGAAAATAAACGATTTGGTCTTTATGAAATCCTAAAGTATAATTCTGCATGTACCGTTGCTGGTTATTCATAAGTAACATACAAGTAATCAATGCGACGGAGATTACGAATTGAAATGTCATTAGTCCGTTTCTTATCCGTTGTCCCTGGGGAGACAATACAAAATTTCCTTTCAGTACCAATGCCGGTGCAAAAGAGGTAATATAGCGTGCCGGAAAGAAACCGGCTGATAATCCGACTATCAGGATCATCCCTCCGCATCCCAATGTTGTCAGGGGATGTGCTTGGGGAGAAATGGAGGTGGCAAATAGATGTCCGATAAACGAATGGTCTGCTAACTGGAGTAAAAACAGAGATAAAGTGAAGGCTATAGTTGCGTAAATCATTGCTTCGCACATCAATTGCAAACGTAATTTCCCGACACCAGCCCCTAAGACTTTATGGGTATTTACACCTTTTATCCGGGCGGGTGCTAAAGACATAGAGAAATTGATAAAATTGATCGTGGCAATCAGTATAATTAAGATAGATACGCCGAAAAGAATTCGTGATGTGGTCAGATTTCCGGTAGGCTTGGTTTCATAAGAGGCCTTCGAATGAAAATAGATATCTGTCAAAGGTGTAACTCTTTTTTCTAATTTTCCGTTTTCGGATACGTCATCGGCGATTTTTAAGTCGTTTAATTGTTTTGTCAGTGCTATTGGGTCTTTCAGGTTACTTTTGATAAAAAACTGGACATTCCAGTTTCCCCAATTCATTTCCTGCTCATTTAATTTAGCATAACAGTTGTTGGAGAAAATCGAATTTCCGGGAAAGTCTTTGTATATTCCTGCGACAGTATAATCTCCCTCAATAGTATTCCATGAACCTCCACTTATTTTCATTCGTCGATTCAGGGCTTCTTCCGCAGAGCCGAACAAACGCGTCGCCTGACTTTCCGGAAGTAGTATCATTCCCGGTTCTGCCAAGGCTTTGCGGGCTTCCCCGTACAATATCTGAAAATCGATAACGTCACACATGGATAGATTGGCGGTAGAAATGGGAATGTTAAATTTATTGATGGCCCCTTGTTCATCTTCGATAGCGACATCCTGGTTTGAGCCGTCCCTTTGAACGAAAGATTGTTCGATAGACGGACATCCTTCTGCCAAAAGTTCACAAACAGGATACGGTACATTCGAACTGAAGCCGTCATTTCCGATTTTCATTTCTACCCGGAATATTCGGTCAGCATCTCGGCGGAATTTATCGTATCCGTTTTCAAAGCAGATATGGAATAAGATGGCCATAAATACAGCAGAAGCAACTGTCAATCCCAAAATATTTAATAATCCGGCTGTCCGGAATCGCTTGAAATTCTTTATAAATTCTTTTAGAATTCTCATAATGACGATAATGTGATTGAATCGTTTTCGTTTATTTTTAAAGTAATGGATATTGTTTTTCCGGTTTTATTGGGGGCCCATAGGATGCTTATTAAATCGTATCTGGCTTTTCAGGGATGTGAATATCTATTGTTTAAAATCGTACAATTATCGTGCCTCCTTGTGTAATATATTGAAAATCAATAATTTAATAACATTGCTTTAAATGAATTTTGTCAAATAAATAGACATTGCCGTATGAAAATTATACAATAATAAAAAGGGAAGATGATTTCTCCCCTTTTTATATCCGATTTTAGACCGGTAAATAAATTAATGATATCCAGATCATTTAATCAAGAATTATCAGTTCTTTTAAGTTGGCCTGTCTGATAATTTAAAACTTTGTGTGTTTGACTTATGCATCTGGTCAAAATCAACAGTCAGAATACTTTGCTATTTGAAAGAAAAAGTAGCCAATACAGCTTTATGGTCGGTTGGCCATGTTGCGAGCGGTTCGATAATCGGGTCGGCCGTATTTTCGCTAATCCGTTCTCCGCGGAGGATATCTCCTTTAGGACCTACCAGGGTTACGTCGGTTAAGGCAAGTCCGTTAAAGGGTGCATATATGATGAAATCAATGCGGTCCCGGTCGTCGGCTTCAGGCGACCAAACCAATTTTTCGAGTGCGATATTCCGGCAATCGGCAGGACAGGTCATGCCCGGATGGGTTACCGGATCGGGATAAAGTTCCCGGTAAGTATCTTTATAGCCTGCTTTCTGCAATAAAGTCGAGACATCCCAGGGTACGACCAATCCCTGATGGTCCCGCATATCTTTTGTCGCCTCTGTCCAATCCAGGTGGGACGGCTCGTTAAAGTCGCCGCCTAAGATAACAATACGTCCGGCTGCTTTGTCTTTCTGGGCTTCCTGAATAAAACAGGCAATGGCATCATCACGTACTGACCGGCGATTCAGAAACAATACGGAATCCAGGTCGGTTACGGGAGTTTGTTTTTCCCAGGTATTGCCGTTGTAGCCGCGTACATCGTAATAGGCACAGTTCCGGTAGTCCAGATGAGCCGTATAAACGGCAAATTCCTGATTGCCGATTTTAGTGATCATTTTATAAATACTGCCCCGGTCGTCTTTTTCCGGATAAACGGTAACGCTGTCGCTGATGGGATAACGGCTTAATAAACCGCTGTCGTAAGAATAAAACGAATAATAGACTTGTCCGCGTTTTTTCAGTGCTTCTATAATCCGGTCGCAGAAACGGGTGTTGTGGTAATTACGAACTTCGCTTAATGTGACAAAGTCGGCACCGCTTCGAACGATTTCGTCGGCAATAGCATCGAAACCGCCCGGTACGACCGTTCCTTCCTGCCAGATATTGAATTGCATAACTTTGAATGTTTTTGCCTGCCTGCAAGAGAAAAGGCAGGTTGTCAAAAGTAAGACGAAGTAGAATTGAATGGCATTTTTCATTTCTTTTATTTTATAAAATAATAACTGGGGTTGATTTTTTTCGGATGGTAAAGCTAAAGCCAATAAGTTAAATGTGAAAATATTTTCCTGTATAAAATCATCAGAAAAATAGAAATATGAGGGTATCGTCGATTGAAAATGATGATTTTTCCAAACTATTTTGTGCAGGATAAGTTTAAAGAAATAGTAAGTATAATTTAAAAACAAGGAGTTATGATGTTTATTTGGTATATTATCATTGGGCTTATTGCCGGTTGGGCTGCCGGTAAAATTATGCGGGGCGGTGGATTCGGCTTCTTTATCAATCTGATAGTCGGGATTATCGGAGGTGTCTTGGGCGGCTGGTTGTTTAGTTTGGTCGGTCTTCAGTCTACCGGAGGAATTATCGGAAGTTTGATCGTTTCCACATTCGGTGCTATTGTCTTACTTTGGTTTGTAGCCTTAATGAATCCGCCTTCACGCCGCAAGTGATTGAGGATTACTAAAAGGCCGGATTGTCTGAAAAGGGTAATCCGGTCTTTTTTTATCGTGTCTGCTTTTTTAGTGTTGAAATTCTTGAGTTATGTGTCTGGTGACCGGATTCTGACGGTTTGAGTATCGTGCATCCCTATATTTAGGTATTATTTAGATTATTTTCAATATTATTAGGGATTTTCACACTTATCGGGAGGATGTATTTTTGTTTCAAAATTTAAAGATATGTTTTTGTGGAATGAGAAAGCGATTCGGATTATAGCTGGACCTTGTAGTGTAGAATCTGAAAATCAGTTGCTTACAACTGCACGTAAATTGAAGAAAATCGGCGTTCCGATTTTACGGGGAGGTATCTGGAAACCACGTTCGCGTGCGCATCATTTTGAGGGGGTGGGAGAACCGGGGTTGAAATGGTTACAAGAAGTACAACAGGAGTTGGACATGCAAGTAGCGGTAGAAGTGGGGACGCCCCGGCAGATCGAGTTTGCATTGCAATATGGTGTAGATGTTTTATGGATTGGTGCACGTACGACAGTAAGTCCTTTTGCGATGCAGGAATTGGCAGAAGCCCTCAAAGGGGTGGATGTTCCGGTTATGCTTAAAAATCCGGTTTGTCCTGATTTAGAGCTATGGACTGGGGCTGTGGAACGTTTGGTGGATACCGGTCTTGGCAAATTGTCTTTGATTCATCGTGGATTTTCGGTTTTGAATACAATTCCTTATCGGAATGCTCCTTGTTTAGAAATAGCGATGGAAATGAAAAAACGTTTTCCATTTTTAACGGTGTTGTGTGATCCCAGTCATATTTGCGGTAAACGGGAATTGCTTCAGGGGATTTCAAATAAAGCCCTTCAATTGGGAATGGACGGTTTGTTTATTGAATCGCATTGTTGTCCGGCTTCGGCTTTATCAGATGCTGCTCAGCAATTGACTCCGGAAGCATTGGAAAAAATGCTGGAGCGTTTGGGGGTTTGTTATATAGAGGATGAAAGCAATAATGGATTCAATACCAGTTGTTGTTTGTCGGAACATTGCAAATCATGAGTATCGGCTGGAAAATATCGAATTTATTATAAATGAAATAATGGCAAATATCAGTATTAAAAAAATTGGATTAGGGGTTGTTCTTTTGGCAATCTTAGGTAATGTTTTTGCACAGCGTACCGTTGCTGTTGTGAACGACACTCAAGAAGAGGAGTATGCCGGTTTTAAAACCTTTCGTTTCGGTGGTTACGGAGAGATTCTGGCTAATTTTATGGATTACGGTATCAATCGTTTTTCCGGTACGGCTTATGGTTCAGAGAGGGAAAACCGGAATTCGATTTCGATACCTCGCTTTGTGTTGGCTTTGGATTATAAGTTTAATCCGAGATGGATACTCGGGGCGGAGATTGAATTTGAGGCTGGAGGAACGGGAATGGCTGTAGAGCTGGAGAATTCAGAAAACGGGGAGTATGAGACAGAGATTGAGAAAGGAGGAGAAGTCGCACTGGAACAATTCCACGTCACCCGTTTAATCGTACCCGCTTTTAATGTACGTGTAGGACACATGATTGTGCCTGTCGGTTTGACAAATGCCCATCATGAGCCGGTTAATTTTTTCGGAACTTCACGCCCTGAAGGGGAAACAAGTATTTTACCCTCTACATGGCATGAGACCGGTATCGAATTTTACGGTACATTCGGTCGTAGGTATGCTCGCTTTAGTTACGAGGCTTTAATCGTTGCCGGGTTGAGTGCAAATGGATTTGACCGGGATACTTGGGTGGCCGGAGGTAAGCAAGGTTTGTTTGAAACGGATAACTTTACTTCGCCGGCATATGTCGGACGCTTGAATTACGTGGGTGTCCCTGGTTTGCGGCTTGGAGGTTCGTTTTATTATTGCGCCGATGCCGGTGCAAACGCTGATAAACCGCAAATTTATTCTGAGATCGGAGATATCCCTGTGAAAATTTTTACTGCAGATGCCCAATACCGTGGCCGATATGTTATTGCCCGGGGAAATATCGTACGTGGAAATCTCGGGAATTCCAAAGGTGTCGGTTCGGTTAATATACGTCTTCCTAACAAATCGCCTTACAGTCGTTTGACTCCGATTGCTCAGAATGCGGTCAGTTATGCAGCGGAAGCAGGAATAAATATTCAGGCATTTTTTAAAAATAAAGCCAAAGTTCCGGTTGTTTATCCTTTTGCCCGTTATGAGTACTACAATTCCCTGGAAAAAGTCGAAACCGGAGAAACGGTAGATAAACGCTGTCAGGTAAGTATGTGGACGGCCGGTCTGAACTGGTATCCGTTACCCAATCTGGTGGTAAAAGTTGATTATACGACCAGACAGATCGGAACCGGAAAAATATTCGGAACCAGTAATTACAATAGTGAAAATGAATTTTCTCTCTGTGTTGCGTATGTGGGATGGTTTGTTAAAAAATAGTAATATTCAATTTAAATAGTAAGTTATGAGTAAAAGATTCTTTTATGTGGCGGCCCTTATTGCAGGGCTGGTATTTTCTGCAACATCTTGCGCCGATGATAAAGGCGGTTCGGGAGATGACGATGATGATGCGATCAACCTGGATTATAATTCGTCCAATGCAGCCAGTTGGGGTAATTATATGTACAATGTGGCGGCTTTGTTGAAAAACGATGCGACGAATTTGTATAATGACTGGAACCTGAGTTACAAAGGGGGGGCGAGTTATGCGACGACTTTTAAAAACCATAATAATTCCACTTATCCCAGTGCATCGAGTTGTATACAGGAGATGATTGAAGGTTGTATCGATATTGCAGGAGAGGTTGGAGATGCCAAAATCGGAGATCCTTATAAATTGTATATACAAGGAAAAACCACTAAAGCTCTTTATGCTGTTGAATCGTGGTATAGCTGGCACTCCCGTGATGATTATACCAATAATATCTGGTCGATACGGAATTGTTATTACGGCTCGTTAAACGGAGAGATAAACGCAAACTCTCTTTCTGCTTTGGTAGCTACATTAAATGTCGATTTGAATTCCCGGATGATAGCAGCTATAAAAAATGCCGCCGATGCTATTCAGAATATTCCGCAACCGTTCCGGAACAACATCAACAGTAATGAAGCCCGGGCTGCTATGGAAGCTTGCTCTACACTGGAAACCGTTCTTAAAGAATTGAATAGAGTGACACAGGGATATTTTAACAACGGTTCATATGATACCCAACTCAATGGGATTATAAATAATTATGTAGACGGAGTGGTATTGCCTACTTATAAATCTCTGATGGAGAAAAATACGATTCTTTATAATGTCGTAAATACGTTTAAGAACAATCCGGATAATGATAATTTCGAAGCTGCTTGTGAAGCATGGCTGAAAGCGCGGGAGCCTTGGGAAAAGAGTGAGGCATTTCTGTTCGGACCTGTCGATGCAAAGGGATTGGATCCGAATATGGATAGTTGGCCTCTTGACCAGGTGGCTATCGTTCAGATTCTGAAATCCGGGAATTACGATGATCTGGATTGGACCGACGGGGATAGCGACGATGCGATTGAAGCGGCGCAAAATGTCCGGGGATTCCATACGTTGGAATTTTTACTCTTTAAAAACGGTAAACCCCGGAGAGTAAATTAAGACGGGTTGACATATTTGCAGGAATCAGGAAGTAAAGATGGAAGAATCCGTCTTTGCTTCTTGATAGTGTGTACGATGAAGTTTTAAATGATAAAATATGAAAGTAATACGCTATTTGCTGGTTTTTCTTTTGTTATTGACTGTCGTGGCTTGTGAGAAAGAAGGAATAGATGAGCAGGATATCGAAGTACCGGAAGGATATGCGCTTTCGGCGGGTACTTCTACGATATTTCTGAACTCTTCGAAAGCTTATGATACGCCAGCCGATTGGGTTGCGGGGAGCTATGCAGTACGCTTCAATCGAGGGGATAAATTATACGATGATGTGCGCACTAGTGATAATAATTACGGTGGGGGGCTCGGACCGGTTTATGCCGGATATTCCTGTGGTAGCTGCCATCGTAATGCCGGACGTACCAAGCCTACTCTATGGAGTGACGGTGGATCCGGGAACTATGGTTTTTCATCGATGTTAGTTTATATTTCACGTAAGAACGGTGCTTTTTTTCAGAATTACGGGCGGGTACTTCACGATCAGGCTATTTATGGGGTAGAGCCTGAAGGTAAACTGTCAGTAACTTATATATATGAAACATTCAGATTTCCCGATGGAGAAGAGTACGAACTTTGTAAACCGAACTACACGATTACCGAATGGTATGCTGACAGTATCCGACCGGAGGATTTATTTTGTACCGTACGTATTCCTTTACGGCATGTCGGATTGGGACAGATGATGTCTCTTGACCGGACTGAAATCGAAGCGTTGGCAGCTAAAAGCAATTATCCGGAATATGGAATCAGTGGAAGATGCAATTATATCAGTGAGCGGGGAGTGCTTTCTCTGGGGGTTTCCGGTAATAAAGCTCAACATGCCGATTTGACTGTAGAACTGGGTTTCTCCAGTGATATGGGTGTGACCAATAGTCGTTATCCGGAAGAAATATGCGAAGGACAGGTGCAGATCAATCAAGGGAGTATGATGGGGTTGTCATACGATCAGTTGGATGTCTCTACGGAAGAGATGGAAAATGTGGATCTTTATATGCAAACCTTAGGGGTGCCGGCACGGCGTAATGTAAACGATTCTAAAGTAAAACGAGGAGAACAGAATTTCTATAAAGCAAAATGTCATCTGTGTCATATGGTAACTTTGCATACTCGTCCGCGGGGAACTGTATTATTGAATAATACTCAACTTCCCTGGCTAGGACGGCAGACGATACATCCTTACTCCGATTTTCTGTTACACGATATGGGGTCTGAAATTATGGGTGTTGGCCTGAACGATAATTATGTAAGCGGCCTTGCCCGGGGAAATGAATGGCGTACGACTCCATTGTGGGGTATCGGTTTGCAGGAAAAAGTAAACGGACACACCTATTTCCTGCATGACGGACGTGCTCGTAACCTGGTAGAGGCTATTATGTGGCATGGAGGTGAGGGTGAAGCTTCTAAAAATATATTTAAAAATATGGATAAGGAAGACCGTGATGCATTGATCGCTTTTCTGAATTCACTTTAATCATCTTATAACCATGAAAAAATCAGCAATCATTATTATATTGATTCTTTTGCCGTTATTAATGATGGCACAGCATGAAGAAGATACGGAAAACGGAGTGGTATCTTTGGCAGGGAAGGAAGGATTTACCATCGGTTCCAAAAAAGGAGATTTCTTGTTCAAGCCTTATTTACTGGTACAAACCAGTGCGACGGTCAATTATTACGACGATGAGGGACTGGATAAAGCCTATAATCAGGATAATGTAGCGAATTCGGGTTTCGCTATTCCTTATGCCATACTCGGTTTTACGGGTAAAGCGTTTAATAAAGTGACATACAACCTTAGTATCAATGCGGCAGCCAGTGGGGGGGCTTTGCTTCAGCAAGCCTGGTTTGATGTACAGGTCACGAAACAGTTTGCCTTGCGGGCCGGTAAATTCAAGACCCCGTTTGCCCATGCTTATCTGACGACGCTAGGAGAGACTTTACTGCCGACGCTTCCGGCTTCGTTGACTTCTCCCGTGATTATGCCTTATTCCTTGAATGCGGTGACACCGAATATCGGGACGGGATTTGACCTCGGGCTGGAGGCTCACGGGCTGCTCGGAGGTAAATTTGGTTATGAAGTGGGTATATTCAATGGAACGGGAAGTTCGGTGAATACGGCGACGAAGACGTTGAGTGACGATTGGCATATTCCTTCTTTGCTATATGCCGGCAGGTTCACATACATGCCCAAAGGAGTGATGCCTTCTACCCAAGGGAATCCGAATCGCCTGAATGAAGATAAACTTCTTTTCGGAGTATCGGCCTCTATGAATGTGGAGAGTGAAAACGAAAGTACGAATGATTTCCGTGCCGGAGCGGAGTTTGTCATGTTAAAAAGGCGTCTTTATCTTGCTGCGGAGATGTATTATATGCACGTCGGTTTCACTGAACGTCAGAAAATATCCGAGAATTTCAATTATTTAGGAGGCTATATTCAGGGGGGATATTTTATTACCTCTTCTTTGCAGGCAGCTGCACGTTATGACTTTTTCAATCGAAACGGAACGGGTAAGGACGGTTTTCTCAACATGCCGGCTGTAGGGGTAAATTTCTTTTTCAAAGGTTGTAACTTGAAGTTACAGGGGATGTATCAGTACATCGGCCGTACAGGACATGCTACGGAACTCGACCGGGATAATGATGATCTGGGGCTTGCAATGCATACGGGTACCCTTTTGCTCCAATATACGTTTTGATTCAAGAGTGTAATTATGAAAGGTATCTTTTTTATTTTTTTAATATTTCCCCTGATGTCTTGCGATGATGGGAAAATATATGAGGAATCTGTCGTTATAGCCAGCGAAGGACGGGTATTGAGCATGAGCGGTCGTATTACCGGAATAGATAGCTGGCCGGACGGATATAGTATTGTGGTGGCTGGATTCGGAGAAAGCGAATTTGCTGTCATTTCCAAACCTGTTCCGGCATCTGCGGTTGACGGTGAGGAGATAAGTGTTGATATGTCCGGGATTAGTGGAGACGTGACCCGAATGGAAATTTGTGTTATCAATCAATTGAGAAAAAAGATCGTCAGTTTTTACGAGTTGGATTGCAGTACGATTTCCGATACCATAAAAATGCAGGTAGGGATTATAAATGCAGGAATGTTTACCGGTATACAGAAAGAAATTTTCAATAATTCCTGTATTTCTTGCCATGGTGTAAGCGGAAAGCCCGGGGCCGGGCTCTATCTGACGGAGGGGAAGAGTTTCGAAGCGTTAGTAGGAAAAATTTCGGTGAAGGATGAAGCGGGAAAATTGCTGGTTGAACCCGGGAAGGCGGCAGATAGTTTTTTGCATGAAGTATTGAATACCGATATTACAGGCAATTGGCGGATCGTTCATTCGGATATCGTTACTTCTCCGGTATTGCTTACTTTGATTGACAAGTGGATTGATGCGGGAGCGAAAGAATGATTCTGATTTCGGGTTTATGATTGATAATTCAATATCCGGTACTATATTATGACTGGCGTAAATAGAAAATATTTGGAAAGTAATTATGGAGGTAAAAACAATACAATGTCCTTTGTGGCATACAAGTGTGCAGATTAGCACTTATATTCCTGCACGAGGAGTTACGGAATATATGGCGATGATTGTTCCTGAACCCGGAATCGGGGATTTTGCCGAACAATTGGATCATCTTCATTCAACTGTCGGGTATTTGCTGGCAGAAAAATGGGAAGGTAAAGCTTTGCCTTTGCTGAAACGTTATTTTGTCAGCGATGCAGCCAATCAGGAAATGATATTACGAATCTGCCCGGAGGCCATTTCGGTTGTACAACAGCCCCCTTTGAATGGAAGTAAGGTTTGTCTGTGGATGTGGTTGCGGACGGAGGCCGAATTACCTGTTTGCCGGCATAACGGTTATAGCCATTATTTTACGGCCGGGATGTCAGAAGTGGAAGGGGATTCGGAAAGACAGACACATGTTTTGTTAAGGCGTTATGAAAAAATGCTGAATCAATGGGGAGGGAATTTGGCTGATCAATGCATTCGGACCTGGTTTTTTGTCCGGGATGTTGATGTCAATTATGCCGGGGTAGTAAAGGGACGTAAAGAAGAATTCGTACGTTTGGGACTGACAGAGCAGACACATTATCTCACCAGCACCGGAATTCAGGGACAAAATGCCGATCCTCGTTGTTCTGTGCTATTGGATGCTTATGCAGTAGACGGTTTAGAAAAAGGGCAAATCCGCTTTCTGTATGCTCCGGAATACTTGAATCCGACTTATGAATATGGAGTGACTTTCGAGCGGGGAACGGCTGTAGAATATGGCGACCGCAAACATATTTTTATTTCAGGTACCGCAAGTATCGATAATCAGGGTAAAATCGTTTGTCCTGGAGATATTACGGGGCAGATGAGGAGAATGTTGCTTAATATCGGGGCATTGCTGCGGGAAGCCGGAAGCAGTTTGGCCGATATGGCACATATGATCGTTTACCTGCGGGATATTGCCGATTATACGGTGGTAAAGACTTTACTGGAAGAACAGTTCCCGGATGTGCCCAAAGTGATTGTTCTGGCCCCTGTATGCCGGCCGGGTTGGTTGATTGAAACAGAATGTATCGCTATTAAAGCCGGAGGGAATCCGAAGTTCAGGGATTTATGATTTTAATGTCGGCTTCAATAATAGATTTTAATTTTTAGATTCAATAAATCGGATTATGAAGTTTATAGTTTGTTTATGTGTTTTATCATAGAATGAAGCAAGTTGTATTCGGATTGTATATATTATTAATCCTGTTACTCGGTGTTGTTACTTTTGTCGAGAAAAAGGCCGGAACGGAATATGTAAGCTTTTACATTTATGGCAGTTGGTGGTTTCCTGTTTTGTGGGGCGTTCTGGCCGTCGGTAGTTTCAGTTGGATGTGCAAGCGGAAATTAATCCGGAAACCTGCGGTGTGGTTATTGCATTTTTCTTTTTTGGTTATTTTGGCGGGGGCATTGCTGACATTCCTGACTGCGGAACGGGGAGTTTTGCATTTACGCCAGGGGAGAATGATGAATGTTTTCCGGAATGAACAGCAGGGACGTGTGACGTTACCGGTTTCAGTTCGTCTGGATACTTTTTATGTGGAGTGCTACCCAGGGACTCCAGCGCCGTCCGATTACGTCAGTTGTTTGACCGTTTTTCGAGCGGGTGGGCAAGAGAAGGCTGTCGTTTCTATGAACCGGATATACCATTACGGAGGATATCGTTTTTATCAGTCGTCTTTCGATGAGGACGGACGGGGAAGTTGGCTTATGGTCAATTGTGATCCGTGGGGAATTGCGGTTACGTATGCCGGGTATATCTTGATGGCTTTGGCAATGTTATCCGTTCTGTTTTCAGCAAGAAGCCGGTTCCGTCAATTGTTGCAGCATTCTTTTTTGTGTAGGGTCATTGTTTTGATAGGCGTGGGAGTTGGGATGAGTACTGAAACTTTTGCAATTGAACCGGTTAAAAAATTGCCGGCTTTGTCCTTGCAGGAAGCAGAAGATTTCGGGCGTTTACAGGTGGTTTACAACGACAGGCAGGCTCCGGTTCATACCTTGGCTCGTGATTTTACTTTCAAGCTGACGGGAAAAGCCTCTTGGAAAGGGTTGACTTCCGGCCAAGTAATGAGTGGGTGGCTGTTTTTTCCGGAAATATGGCAGAAAGAACCGATGCTGGAAATAAATAATAAAGAATTACAACGTCTGTTGGGGTGTGGGGTATATGCTGCGGTGATTGATCTTTTTGCTGCGAACGGGAATTATCGCCTGGCCCCTTTATTGGTGAAAGCCAGAAAGCACGGACAACAAAACGCCCTTGATAAGTCTCTGATTGGACTGGATGAAAAAGTACAGTTGATTATTATGTTGCAGCAGGGGACTTTACTGAAGATGTTTCCGGACGACAATGGTGGGCAACACCGGTGGTATACACCGACAGAACCTTTACCGGCAAGCTATACGGAAACGGAACAAAGAGTCGTGCAGGGTGTATTTTCTGTGCTGAAAGAGAGATTACTCGAATCCGATACGGGGCGCATCGAAAGGATAATCCGCAGTTTGCATCTTTTCCAGCAAAAACATGGAAAGACGATTTTGTTACCGGCGATGAGGGTACAGGCCGAAATCTTTTATAACTGTTGGAGTTTAAGTGATTGGTTATTTAAAATAAACCTGTTCTTGGGCGTATTGGCATTGATTTTTTTCCTTTCATCCCGCGAAAGGATTCCTCGTATCTTCTTTGTTTTATTGACGATTGCCGTACTGGTGCACACGTTGAATTTGATATTGCGCATTTATATCAGTTCACGGTTGCCGTTTGGAAACGGCTATGAAACGATGCTTTTCATGGCTTGGTTTGTGATGTTGCTGCCTTTGTTTTTTTATCGTCGTTTTCAGTTGTTGATTGCTTTTGGATTTTTATTCTCTGGCTTTGCCCTGTTAGTGGCCCATCTGATACAAATGAATCCGCAGATAAGTCCGCTGGTCCCGGTATTGAGTTCTTCCTGGTTGAGCATACATGTGTCTTTGATTATGATGTCTTACGCTTTATTGGGAGTTATCGCGCTGAATAGTTTGACCTCTTTTCTTATTCTGGTCTTTTCTCGGGAGGGGGAACGAAGCCGGATACTCCGGCGGATTGAGCGTCTGGCTGTATTGAGTCGTATTTTTCTTTATCCTGGAGTTTTTCTTTTAGGTGCGGGAATCTTTATCGGTGCGGTATGGGCCAATGTTTCCTGGGGGCGATATTGGGGGTGGGACCCTAAAGAAGTATGGGCACTGATTACGTTTATGGTTTATGCGTTGGCTTTTCACTCACAGTCTTTAAAATTATTTGCTTCTTCCTGGACTTTGCACGTTTTTATGTTTTCGGCTTTCTTTTTAGTCCTGATGACTTATTTTGGGGTGAATTATTTTTTGGGCGGTATGCACAGTTATGCCGGAACAGCTGAATTGAACACCGTTTTACTGCCTGTCGGCCTGATTTCCGGAGGGATATTCTTACTGATTTTTCTTGCCCGCATCCGTTATAAAAATATACAAAGAGGATTGGAGCGTTGACGGGTCAGGACTTTCGATGATTGGAGTGAAAAGAAAAACAGTAAATGTCTGAAAAAATCCTGCCGATGTAAACCGACAGGATTTTTTTATATAGACAATCGGCTTCCCGATTATTTTTTCAAAGCTTCTGCAATAGATACGGCAACAGCAACGGTAGCACCTACCATCGGGTTGTTACCCATACCCAGGAAGCCCATCATTTCTACGTGAGCAGGAACAGAGGACGAACCGGCGAACTGTGCGTCGGAGTGCATACGCCCCATGGTGTCGGTCATACCGTAAGATGCGGGACCGGCAGCCATGTTGTCCGGGTGCAGAGTACGTCCCGTACCACCACCGGATGCTACAGAGAAATACGGTTTACCGGCCAATACACGTTCTTTTTTATAAGTACCTGCAACCGGGTGCTGAAAACGGGTAGGATTGGTAGAGTTACCGGTAATGGAAACATCTACGCCTTCTTTCCACATGATAGCAACACCTTCCCGAACGTCGTCGGCACCGTAGCAATTTACTTTTGCACGGGGACCGTCGGAGTAAGCTTTGGTTTTTGCCACTTTCAAATCGCTGGTATAATAATCGAATTCAGTTTGTACATAAGTAAAACCGTTGATGCGGGAAATGATCATAGCAGCGTCTTTTCCCAAACCGTTCAGAATAACACGTAACGGATTTTTACGCACTTTGTTGGCCATTTCAGCAATTTTGATGGCACCTTCGGCAGCTGCGAAAGATTCGTGACCTGCCAGGAAAGCGAAACACTGGGTTTCTTCACGTAATAAACGGGCAGCCAGGTTTCCATGGCCTAAACCTACTTTACGGTCATCGGCAACAGAACCGGCAATACAGAATGCCTGCAGGCCTTCGCCGATAGCTTCAGCAGCATCGGCTGCATTTACACAACCTTTTTTAATTGCAATAGCAGCACCTACAACGTAAGCCCATTTTGCATTTTCGAAACAGATATTCTGTGTTTGTTCACACTCTAAATAAGGATCGATCCCTTTTGCATCGCAAATGGCTTCTGCTTCTTCAATAGAAGCGATACCATAGGAGTTCAATACTTTATTGATCTGATTGATCCGACGATCCTGACTTTCAAATTTTACTTCTCTTTTTGCCATTGTATGTTCCTCCTATTTTATTCGTGACGTGGGTCAATATATTTAGCTGCATTGGCGAAACGTCCGTAGTTTGCAGTGGCTTTCTTCAATGCTTCGTTGGCATCGGTACCTTTTTTAATCAGGTCCATCATAACTCCGAGGCGTACGAATTCATATCCGCATACTTCTCCGTCTTCGTCAAGTGCTAAACGGGAAATATAACCTTCAGCCATCTCCAGATAACGAACGCCTTTAGCCTTCGTTGAGAACATCGTTCCAACCTGGCTGCGCAGACCTTTACCTAAGTCTTCCAAACCGGCGCCGATAGGCAGACCTCCTTCAGAGAAAGCACTCTGGGTACGTCCGTATACAATCTGCAGAAATAATTCGCGCATAGCGGTATTAATAGCATCACATACCAAGTCGGTATTCAAGGCTTCCAATAAAGTTTTACCTGTCAGAATTTCAGCAGCCATAGCAGCCGAGTGCGTCATACCGGAGCAACCGATCGTTTCTATCAATGCTTCTTCAATAATCCCGTCCTTGATATTCAACGTCAGTTTACAAGCCCCTTGTTGAGGTGCACACCAACCGATACCATGGGTTAAACCTGAAATATCTTTGATTTCTTTCGCTTTTACCCATTTCCCTTCTTCGGGAATTGGGGCAGGACCGTGGTTCGGGCCTTTTTTTACAACACACATGTGTTGTACTTCGTGTGAATAAATCATTATTTTAGCTTTTATTGATTAATATATTGTTACACATTGCTTTCACGCGCACAATTAGGACAAAGATACGGGTTTGTTTGGAATAAAAAATAAGTTTATACAGATATTATTGTGCATACGTTTGCAGTGAAATATCTGAAAATCAGGTTGTGTATAAGATTATAGCAAAAACAGGGTATAATGTTAAAATCTATATATTATAGTAAGAAAAACAGGAATAATGTTTGATATTCCAAAAGGTTTATTCTATTTTTGCTTACATCATGAAGTCGAATTGTAACTGCCATAATGCAAGTAGCATGCTTTCTTTACAGCATGAATGCGGAATTCCGTCCGTAGGCACTGTGATTACAATTACGACGGTTACTACCACAACAACGACAACCCCTTTGGGGGTATAGTTTGTCATATTGCCAATTTGTATTATTTCTATTCCGGTCCAGGACCGGGAGTTGGCCTTTCATCGTTTTCGATTTACGATTGAATGGAATCACGGGAAAGTGGGTCTGTTTTTTAATCGGAATTATTTATTTACAATTTGAAAATTTACAATTTAAATATAGAATTATGTTGATATATAAGTTTAAAGGAGCAGTCATGCAGAATCCTGAAATGATTGCCGGAATAAGAAATGAGATACAAAAACAAAGTGAAAATTGTATTGTGGTTGTTTCTGCATTGAAAGGCGTAATGCCTCGTTTGCGTGCATTATATGCACTGAGTTTGAAAAAAGGAAGTGGTTTTGAGGAAGAATTTAAAGAATTTCGTCATGTTCATGCCGATTTGGCGGAACATTTATTGGCTGGGAATAAATTATCCGAATACCTGGAAGACATGCAAAAGCATTTGGATGAGTTATATGAAATATTGCATCAGGTGGCTCCCGTGAAGGAAGCTTCACAGGCAATGAAAGATTATATTCTGGCCAAGGGAGATATCCTTTCGTCTTTGCTTTTCAGCAAATTATTTGAAAATGCTTCCTGGAAGGATTCCCGGGATTTTATAATTACCGATAGTAATTTTGGGGCTCCGGAGATTTTGTGGGAAGAAAGTTGCGAGGCGGTTTCCCGGGAGTTTAGGGATACCGGGGGAATAACTGTCGTTCCGGGATATTGTGGAAAGACAAAAAGCGGATATAGTATTTCTTTAGGGAGAGTCGGTCTGTCACTGACGGCCGCATTACTGGAATCGGCTTTTCAGAAAGTAAAAGTTGCTTAAAACGCTATTGAAATGAGTGCATTACAAAATCTTTGGATGCTTTGTTATCCAAGGATTTTGTGTTGTTATTCTTTTTATTTTAAATTTGACCGGAGAAACGTTCATATAAATTGTAAATTTTAGATTGACGATTTTAGATTATACCTGCAATCCTTTTCTGTAAAAGGAGGAATTGTAGGGTAAAAACGTAAATCTGCAATTAAAACGACCGTTAAATCTGGGGCTTGAAGTGTAAAAATTACAGTCCTTTGCAGGAAAAAAATACACGGATATAATGCGGGATACCGCATTCTAATCATTTGATAATAAATAGAATATTGTTTAAAAAAGAAAAGTAAAGAAACGGGGAGTTTTATTGTCCCAACCGATCTTATACAACAAATTTTAATGGTCGTTTAATCTGGTTAACCAATATGTTTTAGATGGCGGATGCAATAAAAGTGGATATTACTGACGTGAAAGTTTTTCGGCGATTGTTCGATGACTTTTATGAACCGTTGTGTATTTTCGGTGAGCGTTATGTCGGAGATGCCGAATGCGTGGCGGATTTGGTTCAGGAATGTTTTATCCGTTTGTGGCAAAGGAGGGAGGATTTCGAATATCTGCATCAATTGAAGGGATTTCTGTATACTTCTGTAAAGAACAGAGCACTCAATGAACTGGAGCACCGGAAAATAAAACTGGGCTATGCAGGAAAAATACTGGAGCAGGGGGAAGAGTCCTTTTTCCGGGATCACGTGATAGAGGAAGAAGCTTATCGTATTCTCCGGCAAGCCATTGAGCAGTTGCCTGAGCAAACCCGTAAGGTCATGTTATTGGCGTTGGAGGGAAAAGACAATAGGGAAATTGCAGAAACGTTGTCGATGGCTGTAGGGACCGTACATACACATAAAAAAATCGCTTATAAGCGTCTGCGGGAATTTTTGAAAGGATATTACTATTTGTTTACTTTCCTGTTGTATCTGATTCGTTAAATTATTGCCGTTTTTTTAATCGTAAGCGATTATTTCCAAAAAAAAATTAAAAAAAGTTTGATTTGGTTTACCCCTGATCGGGGTTTAAACTGTTATATGGATAAAAAAGAGGCTATGTTGGAAAAAGAATTTGAGATTGCGTCCTTGATTGCCGGATACCGGACGGGAATATTGACGGAGGAAGAAAAAGCCTGTTTACAGGAATGGATCGATTCTTCTCTGTCGGCAAAGCTGTTATTTGAAAAGTTAGACAATCCGGAAAATTTCCGGGAACTTTGCTCGATGGCGCAGAAATATGATCGTAGCCGTGCCTGGAGTAAAATAGAGAAAAGTATCCGGCGGGAACGTAATCTCAAAATTCAAAAATACATCGGCTATGCAGCTTCGGTTGTTTTGCCTTTGGCCGTATGTTATTTTTTATTGAGAAATTCAGCGGAGGAGTGCTGTTCGTTAAGTAGTCATCAGACGGTTTGTAACGATCGGATTCAACCCGGAACAACAAAGGCAATTTTAACTTTAGGGGATGGGACTGTTGTGGATATTGAAAAAGAAAAATCATTTGAGGTATTGGAAGAAGGCGGTGCGAAAATCCGCAAAGATTCCGCCTGTCTGAATTATCAGAATGAGACGAAAATCATTCCGGAGCAGAAGGTTATATACAACCGGATTGATATACCGAGGGGAGGTGAATATACGCTGAAACTGAGTGATGGAAGCCGGGTACATTTGAATGCCATGAGTTCCTTACGGTATCCGGTAAACTTTACAGAAGATAAAAGGATGGTGGAATTGCAGGGAGAAGCTTATTTTGAGGTAGTAAAGGCCGGAAAACCTTTTATTGTAAAGGCCGGAGATGTGGAGGTGAAAGTTTTGGGAACGGAGTTCAATGTATGCTGCTATGCCGATGAGGATATTATCGGAACGACATTGGTAAAAGGATGTGTCAATATCACAACTCCTCGAGTCGGTCCGCTTGTGCTGACACCTTCACAACAGGCCAATTTCAGCCGGGAGACAAAGGACGTACAGGTGAAAACCGTCGATGTTTCGGAATATACAGCCTGGAAAGAAGGATATTTCCGTTTTAAAGACTGGCGTTTGGAGGACATTATGAATTACCTGTCCCGTTGGTATGATATGCATGTATTTTATGCTAACCCGAAAGTGAAAGATTTGCGCTTCGGTTGTAGCATCAGCCGGTATGGAAGTGTAGAGCCGATATTGCAGTTGTTGGAAGATACCAGAAAGGTAAGAGTGGAAATAAAAGGAAATACAATTGTTTTCCGGTAAAATGAAATCAAAATGATGAGATAAAAATAAAAGCAGGAAATGCGCTAACATTTCCTGCCGGTAGCGATTTCTGCGCAAACAGAAATCATAAGTTTAACTAAACATCCAAAGTTATGAACAAAAATCGAATTTCCTTCTGTGAGGGGGGATTAAAAAAAGTCTTTTTTATGATGAGGCTATCGTTTTATCTGGTATTATTGGGATGTCTGCATGTGAGTGCTGCGATAGACGCTCAGACACGTGTGGCTCTTAATGTCAAGAATGTAACTCTCCATGATGTCATTTGGGAGTTGCAGAAACAGACCGGTTTCGTATTCCTGTACAGTACACAGGATATAGAATCAGTCCGTTTGTCGGAGGTTTCGGCAGCTGATAAAAGCGTAAAGGAAGTATTGGACGACTGCCTGAAAAATACCGGGTTGACATATAATATTCAGGATGATGTGATTGTCATTCGCAAAGCGGAAGCACTTCCGGCACTTCCACAGCAAACGATTGCGGTCAGGGGAATTGTCCGGGATGATTCCGGGGAAACCTTACCGGGCGTGTCTGTCCGGATAAAGGGAACATCTACCGGTACTGCAACCGATGTTCAGGGACGTTTTGAAATTAAAGTTCCTTCTTTAAAAAATACGATTCTGGTGTTTTCTTTTGTCGGGATGATTCCCCAGGAAGTGTCTGCTTCCGATAAAGAAATGCAGATTGTCATGCAACGGGAAGATACCCAATTGGATGAAGTTGTCGTAACCGGTTACAGTACCGTTAGCCGTGAAGCTTATACAGGATCGGCAACGGTCGTAGGGGCTGATAAGATTGCCGAACGCCCGGTAGCTTCTTTTCAGGATGTGCTTCGGGGGAATTCCCCGGGTACGTTGGTTACCTCCACCGGGCAACCGGGTGTCGGAGCAACTATCCGTTTGAGAGGTATCAGTTCGATGAATGCCTCGAATGCGCCGCTTTATGTCGTGGATGGTGTCGTTTGGGATGCTGCTAATATGTCAGGGGATGCCGAATATCCGACCAACCCGTTGAATACACTTAACCCTTCGGATATTGCCAGTATGACGATATTGAAAGATGCCGCTTCTTCTTCTCTTTACGGTTCGAGGGGTGCGAACGGGGTGATTGTAATTACGACCAAACAGGGAAAACAAGGGCAAAAGGTCAATTATACGGTAGATGTACAGTTCGGTGTATCCAGGATATTCAAGGCATCGAAGCCTGACTTGGTAAACCGGGAGGAATTTATCGACCTGTGGCTGGAAGGAGAGATGCATTATCAGATTCAGAGGAAAGCAGGTAAAAAATTTTTCGACGAAGTGAAGAAGATATATGCGGATAAAGAAGGATATAAATTCTCGGGTAAGAATTATAATGAGTGGATGAATCTGGCTAAAAGTGAATTCAATAAACAATTTAAGATTTACAATCCCGTCAAGGATGATTATTACAATGCATTTTTTGATAAAGACGGTGCAAAAGGGGAAGATTACAGCCGTTTGCCTGATGTCGACTGGTATGATGAAGTTACCCGTGTGGCTCCGTTCCAAAAAATCAATGCGTCGGCCAGAGGAGGAAACGATGTCGTAAAATTCTATACCTCACTGGAATATTTCAATCAGCAGGGGATACTCCGGAGCAGCGAGTTGAAACGGTATTCGTTCCGGGCGAATTTGTCGTCGGACAACGCCAACCGCTTTCTTAACTGGGGAATCAGCAATATGATGAGTTATTCCGACCAAAGCGGGCCGCGCCGTGATGCTTTAGGGTATGCTATGCCTCAGTATACGGCATTGTCCCTGGCTCCTATTGTTCCTGTAAAATTGGAAGACGGATCGTATAATTTTAAATTTCCGAGTAATGTCAACAGTAATATGAACCCGGTGGCTATCGGAAAATATTACACTTATGCCCGGCCTCAATTGAAAGCCCTGCTTTCCGGCTGGTTGAAATTTAATTTTACGAAATGGCTGAATTTTAAAAGTGTGGCTGCCGTCGATTATCTCCATACAAGGAAACGGCATTACTACGACAAGGATTTCGGCGATGGTAAAAAGGATAACGGTTATTTGTCAGAGAGAGATGCCCGCCGGACCATGATTACCAATTCGAACCTGTTGTATTTTAATAAGACGTTCGGGGGTGTACACGATGTGTCTGCTTACGGAGGTATAGAGCTTGAAACGATGACCAGTGCTTATATCGCGGCCAGTGGTAAAAACTTTCTATCCGATGATTATCCGTACTTATCGGCTTCTTCCGTCCCGGGCGGTGTAAGCGGCAGCGGCGATGAATATGCGATGTTTTCCTGGCTGATGAAACTGGATTACGCTTACGACAATAAATATTATATCGGCGGTTCCTTCCGTAGCGACCGTTCTTCCCGTTTCCATCCGGATCACCGGGTCGGTAATTTCTGGTCGGTTTCAGGAGCCTGGCGGATTTCTCAGGAAAAATTCCTGCAGGATAATCCTGTGATCAATAACCTGAAACTGAAAGTCAGTTACGGTATAAACGGAACTTTACCCAGTAGTTATTATTCCTGGCGTTCCAGATACGGATTCGGGTATGATTATGCCGGAGATTTGGGAATCGCTCCGGTAAGTATTTCGAATAAAAAGCTGACCTGGGAAGAAAATAAAGTATTCAATGTCGGATTGGATATCCGTATGTGGGACCGCCTGAATATCGGTTTGGAATATTACAGTCGTAAATCGAGCAATCTGTTACTGGATGAGCCTATTTCTATGGTTACCGGTCACGAAGACCGTTTGGTGAATTCCAGTGCAGGCTTGAAAAATCAGGGAATAGAGTTGGAAATGTCCGTTGATATTATCAGAGACAGAAGAGTAAACTGGGAATTCAGTATGAACCTGGCTACATTGAAAAATAAGTTTTTCGGCTTGAAGAGTGACGATATCGGTACTCAGATTAAGCGCAACGGGGAAAGCTATTATTCCTGGTATTTGAGGGAATGGGCCGGTACCGATCCGGAAACGGGAGAACAACGTTGGTATTATACGGATACGGACGGTAAAAAAGCCATCACTAAAAATTACGATGAAGCGGAACGGAAAATCGTCGGTTGTGCACTGCCGAAAGTGAACGGAGGTTTTTCAACGGTGATCAGTTTCGAAGGCCTGGAGTTGAGCTGTCTGTTTACCTACGGGTTGGGACATAAGGTGTTGGATTATACGGGACGGGTGGCGACGAAGAACGACGGAAAGAGAGACTACCGGACCATGGAACGGGATCAGCTCGACCGTTGGACACCGGATAATCCCGGAGGAAAAAATCCTTTGCGGATCAATACGAAATGGGATCGATGGTTATCAACCCGTTATCTTTATAAAGGCGATTATCTGAAATTCAAAAATCTGAAATTGCAGTATACTTTCCCTACACACGTAGTGAGTAAAATTCGTCTGGGAGGTGTAAAAATCTTTGCACAGGCAGAAAATCTGATCGCTTTTACCGCATTGAAAGGATACGATCCGGAAATGACATTGAACGGGTACCGGAATCCCGACGATTATCCGTCGGCTACGACTTACACGGCAGGATTACAGATTAACTTTTAAATTCAGGAATCATGAAAAAATATTATATATTCTTTGTATTGTTCCTTCTGGTAAACGCAGGTTGTGACGATTTTCTGGACAGGATGAATTATACCCAGATCGATGAAGGTGAGGTATTTAAAACGGTAGAGAATGCTCAGGGTGCTCTGACCGGAGTGTACGATAAATTGTCCGATGCAGACTTTTACGGCCGGCATATACAGGCTTATGAAGCTGCCAAAGGACCCGATTTCTTTGTGCTGTCTTCCAGCGGTAACCGGTATGAAAAAGAGAATGCTTACGATGAAACTTCTTCTTCTGCCGGTTATGCCAAGGATACCTGGAAGAAATTATATAGCACGGTTAAAGCGTCGGTTCTGATTATTAACGGGATCGATCAGGCAGAAGGAACAGATGCCGAAAAAGGACGGATTAAAGGAGAAGCATTGGCACTGAGAGGGCTGACCTACTTTGAATTGATGCGTAACTTTGCTTATCCGCCGATTTTCTCTTTCCCGGGGAAACCCGGATATGCCGATCAATACAAATTCGGTGTACCTGTAGCATTGACAGTTGAAGATCTGAAACGGATGGAAGAAAAACCGGAAGGACGGAAAGATGCGAAATATTGCTACGAAGAAGTGATTGTCAAAGATTTGTCGGCTGCCCGGGATTTATTGAAGCAATACGGGGGTGGGGAAGGAAAGAGCATTTCTTATCCGGCAGTATGTGCTTTGTTGTCCCGCGTATATCTTTATATGGGAGAATGGGAAGCTGCGAGAGATGCGGCCTTGGACGGACTTTCGGCGACGAAGACAAAAATGATCGATCCTAAAGATTATGCAGGCACATACTGGAAACCCTTTAACAGTGAAAGTGTCTGGGAATTACAATATACGGAAACGGATAATCTCAGTACGAATTCCCTGAATTATTTATTGAGATATCAAACTATAGATAAACCGGGAGATCCGAAAGACGGGCAGGTTGAGAGTGAGATCGGATACGGAGCTTACGGATTACAGGATGCCTGGGTAGATTTGGTAAAAGAAGTGGAAGGAGATGTCAGGACCTATCTGGTTTGTAAAACCCGGAACAAATACAACGCTTGTCGTAAATATATAGGCAATCCCCATTATCTGCACAATATTTGCCTGGTGCGCTTGCCCGAACTTTATCTGAATCTGGCTGAGGCTTATGCCGAATTGGGCTCACCGGATGCCGTAGAGACGCTGAACAATGTATATGAAAAAAGAACGGATAAAAAATTCGATGCTACGGGTTTGGATAAAGCAGAATTAATCGGAGCGATTCTGAAAGAAAGGAGAAAGGAACTGGTGCTCGAAGGACATACATTTTGGGATTATTTCCGCAGGGCCATTCCTTTTGACCGGGAACCGGAGGAGTGTATCGACAATTCGACGAGTTATATCGATTATACACGGCCTCAGGTGGTTTATCCTATTCCGGAACAGGAAATGGATGCCAATCCCGCTATCCGGAAAGAACAGAACCCCGGTTATTCGGAATATTTGACAAATTAACGGATGTTTGGTAAAATAAAAAATATCTTTGAAATACAGAACAGAAGCAGAGAGTTTATTTTGTCAGATATAACGGAGTATTTTTTGACCGGGGATAAAATCCGGTTCATAAATAAATCCGTGGTAATAAAAAGTCAGGTTTATGACAGGTAAAAATCTTATCAGATATTTTTTGATCGTTTGCTTTATGGCAGCCTGTTTTCAGGCTGCTGTAGCAAAAGATCATCAGGAAAAGCAAAGTTCGTTGTCGGCCGATGGGCCTTATATCTTGTATGATAGTACCGGTGGTTTCCGCATGGTATGGGTCGGAGAGGATGCCGTGATCCGGGATACGTCGTATGCTGCTGTACCTGCCGGTTTTTCTTTTCCGGTGGTTTCCGGTAACGGAAAACATCGTTTCCGGGTAAAGTTGCATACTTTCGAACGTCAACCCTGGAAGATGCCGCAACCGGAAAAAATGCTTGTTATCTCGGACCCTCACGGTAATTTGGATTGTTTTGTATCCGTACTGAAAAATAACGGGGTAATCGATGAAAATTACAACTGGAATTTCGGAGACAATCGCTTGGTGATAATAGGAGATGTGTTCGACCGCGGGAAAGACGTATTGCCGGTTTTCTGGCTGATCTATAAATTAGAACAGGAAGCTGCGGAAGCCGGAGGCGGAGTCTCTTTTACGTTAGGTAACCATGAAGAAATGGTATTGCGGGGAGATTGCCGTTATACAAAACGTAAATACAAAGAACTGGCTGATAGCTTGCGGATTGCTTATCAGGATTTGTGGCAGGAAAACAGCGAATTGGGAAGGTGGTTGAGAACCCGGAATCTGGTACAAATTATCGGAAATAATCTGATTGTACACGCCGGATTAAGTGCCGAATTTCTGAAACGTAAAGAGGCGGTTTTACAGATGAATGAAACGGTCGGCAAAGGTCTTTCCCTTAATAAAGAAGGCCGAAAGGCAGTATCGGCTACTTCTGCTTTTGTTTTTGATACGAAAGCAGGCCCTTTCTGGTATAGAGGAATGGTAAAATCAGCCGATAAATATCAGCCGGTTTATCTTCCGGACGTCATCCGTTTATTGAAAAAATATAAAGTTGACCGTATTTTGGTCGGTCATACGATTTTTGACGATATGACTACATTTTATCAGGGCAGAGTGATTGCTGTCAATGTCGACAACGAAGAAAATTATGAGAAAGGAAGAGGACGGGGAATTCTGATCGAGGGAAATAAGATTTCAGTGATATATGATAAGAAATCTCCGGAACCGATGTTTTAATTTTAGATTTACGATTTTAGATTGAACCCGCAAAGCAACCCTCAGAAAAAGATTAGATTTATGATTTTAGATTAAATAAATCCGACAACGAATCAACAATTTTTTGCTTGTATTCCAATCTAAAATCGTAAATCTAAAATTTAAACCTTATTTTGGTCGGTGGACTTTTTAATTATTTTGTTACTTTTTCATTAAATTGAAGGAGAAGACGACTGTATTTGAATTTTTGTTTTTATTTTTGAACTTAAATAACGGACAGTATGTTTTTGAATTAATTTAAAAATAAAATGAGAAGAGCGATTTATTTATTATCTGTTTTGGCAGTTGTGCTGTTTTTGTTGCCGCAATGCCAATGTGGGCCTAAAGAAAAGAAGGCAAAGTACGTATTCTATTTTATCGGTGACGGGATGGGGGTAAATCAGGTAAACGGTACAGAAATGTATTTGGCGGAAAAAGAAGGCCGGATTGGTATTAAGCCTTTACATTTCACACAATTTCCTGTTGTGAATTTTGCAACCACTTATTCTAAATACAATTCTGTTACCTGTTCTGCTGCTGCCGGAACGGCATTGGCTTCGGGAACAAAGACGAAAAACGGAACGATAGGTATGGACAGTTTGCATCAGGCTCCGTTATACAGTGTTGCTACAAAAGCGAAAGAAGCGGGTAAAAAAGTCGGAATAACGACATCTGTGAGTGTCGATCATGCTACTCCGGCAGTGTTTTATGCTCATCGTCCGGATCGTGGGATGAGTTACGAAATCGGTACGGATTTGCCGAAAGCCGGTTTTGATTTCTATGCCGGAGCCGGTTTTGTACAACCCAATAATAAAAAAGATTCGACGGCTATCAATTTGTATGAACTGTTTGACAAGGAAGGTTACACTGTAATCCGGGGAATGGAAGAGTATAAAGCCAAAGCCGGGGATGCCGGGAAACTAATTTTTATACAGCAGGAAGGAAGCGATAATTTTTCTCTGCCTTATGCGATAGATCGCTCCGGGAATGATCTGACATTGGCACAGATTACAGAGAATGCGATTGAATTTTTGACCCGGAATAACGATAACGGTTTTTTTCTGATGGTTGAAGGAGGTAAGATCGACTGGGCTTGTCATGGAAATGATGCGGCGACGGCTTTCCGGGAAGTGGTTGATATGGATGAGGCTGTACAGAAAGCGTTGGATTTTTACAATCAGCATCCGGATGAGACGTTGATTGTCATTACAGCCGATCATGAAACCGGAGGTATTGTTTTGGGAACCGGAAAATATGCTTTGAATTTACAGGCTTTGCAATATCAGAAAGTATCGAAGGATAAACTGACGGCAAAACTTCATCAGTTACGGGAAGAAAAAGGAAACAAAGTCAGTTGGGAAGATGTGAAAAGTGTGTTGACAGAAAATCTCGGATTCTGGAATCAGGTGCCGTTGAGTGAAGCTCAGGAGGCTAGATTAAAGGAGGTATACAAAAATACTTTTGGTTCGAAAAACGCGAAACCGGAGAAGAATCTTTATTCTGAAAACGAACAACTGGCCGGAGAGGCCATCCGGATACTCGATGGCATTGCAATGGTCGGTTGGACGAGCGGCAGTCATTCAGCCGGGGTTGTTCCGGTATATGCCATAGGTGCCGGAGCTCAATTGTTCAGTGGTAAACTGGACAATACCGATATTCCGAAGAGAATAGCGCAAGCTGCAGGATATTGACCGGGGAAATGATCACGAAATAGCGCCGGGCCGGAATTCGGTCCGGCGTTTTTTGTTCCCTGAAAAGCTTATTCTGCCTGTTCCGTAATAACAGAGGTAGGCATTTCTTCGTCTTCTTCGATTAATGTAGCTGCAAACAGCCACCACAATAGCAGAATGCAAAGAATAATAGCTCCGATAAGTGTCAGGATTTTTTGATGTTTCTTTTTCATATATTTTTTATTTAAGTATGCTGTGGATAATTCATTGTACGTATTGATCGTTGATTTTTTATCAAGAAATGGAATTTGTTTATATAATCTACAATTTAAAATCCACAATTAAACGGTCGTAAGGTCATTGTATTTCGTGTCCGGTCAGGGCTTTTACAAAGTCGGACTTCGGAGATCGGCGGATTTCATCGGGAGAACCTTCCTGCTCGATACATCCGTTGTTCATGACCAGAACCCGGCTGCCTAATAAAAGGGATTCCCGGATGTCGTGGGTAATGAATACGATCGTCACATGCAATTCCTGATGAATCCGGATGATTTCGGACTGAAGCATTTTCCGGGTAATTTCGTCCACGGCTCCGAAGGGCTCGTCCATCAGAAGAATATCCGGATTGGCGGCAAGTGCCCGGGCTATGCCGACACGCTGCCGTTGTCCTCCGGAAAGTTCGGAAGGATAACGTTCCAACATATCCGGGTCGAGTCCGACCGTTTGAATCAACCGCCCGACGGCTGCCGTTGTCCGTTTTTTGTCTTTTTTGTTGAGCAAACCGGGTACATAGGCTATGTTTTTTCGTATGGTCATGTGCGGAAATAATCCGATGCCTTGAATTACATATCCGATATTACGCCTTAAAAGGGTTTGATTTTCCAGAGAAATGTCTTTCCCGTTGATATATATTTTTCCGGATGTCGGTTGTATTAAGCCGTTAATTAGCTTTAACAAGGTCGTTTTTCCGCTGCCGGAGCTGCCGATGACAGTCAGAAACTCACCTTTCCGGATATCCAGACTGATATCTTTTAAAATGGTATGTTCGTCGTAATCTTTCGAGACGTGATCGAATCGTATAGCGGGAAAATCATTCATAAGTCCAGGTTAATTTTGAGTCAGGATTCCCTTGCGTTTCAGAAAATTTAAAGCGACATCGTGTTCCGGTTGGCCTGCTACTTCTACAAGATAGTTGAGTTCGGACATTTCGCTATCCGTTAAAATATGATTCATTTTAGCCAGCACCTGTTTCAGTTCCGGATGTTTTTGCAATGTTTCTTCGCGGACAACGGTTGCACAGTAATAAGTCGGAAAAAAGTGTTTGTCGTCTTCCAGGACGGTCAGGCGGGCACCGTTAAGCTGCCCGTCCGTAGTAAAAATGTTCATAACATCGATTTTATCCGATTTAATGGCTTCGTATTTCAAACCGATATCCATATCCATTGTCTTTTTAAATTTGAGGTTGTAAAATTTACACAGGGCATCGTACCCTTCGTGTATTTCAAAAAAATCATACTCGGCCCCGAATCTGAATTGGTCCGGATAACGGGCCAGATCTGAAAATTTCTGTAGCCCGAATTTACGGGCATTTTCTTCTTTTACGGCGAGGCTATAGGTATTGTTAAAGCCGTAAGGACCGATCCAGACCAGATGGAACTGTTGGCGATAGGCTTCTGCCAGTTGGTCGTAAAGTTGCTGTGGTGGTAGTAAATTATTTTTTTTCAAAACGACCAGCCAGCCGGTTCCCGTATATTCGGGGTATAAGTCGAAATCGCCTTTTACAATTGCCGGGTGGATATTGCTTGTTCCGCCTCCTATTCCTTTGGTGATAACGGGATGGAGAGAGGTGTTGTTTGCAATCAGTATGGCCAGCATTTCTCCCAGAATGAATTGTTCGGTCATCGGTTTGGTGGCAATCCGGATCGTGGTATCCGAATTTTGGCAGCCCACGAATAAAAACAGGCTCGTAAGCAGATAGAGTAGTGTTGTTTTCATACCCGGCTCATTTTGCGTTTCTTTTTGATGTAACTTTCATAGCGACCGACACAACCGTCAGTGAACAAAGCCAATACGGCAATCAGTAAACTGCCGGCGACAGTCATGGCCGGATTGTTAGTGGTAATTCCCCGGTAGATGGCAACGCCTAATCCTCCGGCACCGATGAAGGCGGCGATACCTGCCAAAGCAATCGTCATGACGACCATGTTGCGTAAGCCGGTTAAAATCACCGGGAATGCCAATGGCAATTCGATCCGGTAAAGGAGTTGGAAGGGAGTGCTTCCCATACCGCGGGCGGCTTCTGTGATTTCCGGGTCGATGTTCCGGATGCCGGTATATGTATTCCTTACCATCGGAAGCAAAGCATAGATCGTGAGGGCAATAATAGCGGTGGTATTGCCGATACCTGAAAAAGGTATCAAAAAGCCGAATAAAGCGATCGAAGGAATGGTATAAATGAAATTCGTCAATCCCAGAATCGTACTCCTGCTTCTCCGGTAGCGGCTGATAAAAATACCGAGACATAGTCCGACGACTCCTGCACAGACGATGGCTATAAGGGATATCGTGATGTGTTGTAACATCAGTTGCAGGAAAAAATCCCAACGGTCCCGGTAGAGTGTAAAAATTTCTGTCAGCATAAATTTGATTTTAGAAATAATAACCGATGTTAATGTTAAAGCGGGCATGCCAGGAATCACTGCCTCCTCCCGGTCCGAAACCGTTCCAGTCCGGCCCCAGCCAGGCCTGATTTTTTCCCAGGGCGTAATCGATGTAGGTTTGTACCGGGCCTGCGGTCAACAGGCAGCCGGACACATTTTGAAAACTGTCTTTGTAATTGTCATTCCATTTTTGCAGCCACCCGAAGTCGTTGTATATTTGAAGGCTTTTGAACGGTCCCCAATGAATCGGGAATTTATATCCCAGACTCAATGAATAGATATTGGCTTTGGCGGCAACGAGATAAGGGGCTCCGTAAGCTGTCATTGTGATGAGGGTCCGGCCTTCTCCGGGAGCATTTTTAGGATACAGGGCGTAAGTCGTTGCCTGTGCTTTTAAACTGAGACCTTTCCAGTAGAGTTCGTGGTGAAGGGCAAAAGCAAAATGAGTACCGTTATTCCGGGTATCCAGGTTATATAACAGCCCGAATTCGGCCGATACACCGCTTTTTTGTATGACGTTTTCTCCCCATTTGTAAAATACCTGGCCGTTTAATTGGTTGATTTCCTTGTTTCGTCCGGCAACGTCATATCCGTAGCGATCGTCAGATACTTCGGCATCGGCACTGAACAACAGTTCTTCTGCATTTTTGAAAAAAGCCAGTGCATATTCCCAATGCTCTCCCGTATGTACGAATTTGACTCCCATATCCGAATCGTCTTCGAATCCCACATAGTAGGCAATTTGAAAGAAGAAGTTGTGGGCTCCTGAAGGCTGGATGCCGAAAGGCACCCGGGTGAGTCCGACTTCGATACGGTTTTGCGGATTGAATTGGTAGCCGATCCAGCCGTATTTCAGCATAAATCCTCCGAAAGCTGTGCTGTAAAAACGAAAATCGGCATCCAACAGTAATTTTTTGTAAGAAGCTGTCGGGTGAAGGAGAAATACATCGTATCCGAAGTCCCCGCCTCTGTCCCTGTGTCCCCGGTTCCAGTCCGAAAAATTGTAATTGAAACGTAAGGCTCCGCCGAAATGGAATTGCGGAAGTGTTTTCCGTTCGTTACCGGAAACCGGAAAAACAAATAGTAGATAGAAAATGAAAATCAGAGTATAGCTCTTCATAAATCATATTTGTAAAAATTACCCCGCTTTTCCGATATCCTCCGGAAAGATATAACGGAGAGGGGAACAATTTTGTTTGAAAAAAATAGGCTCTAAATAAAGTTAAAAGGAAGAACTATTTTCAGGGAAGGTAAGTTTAAGAAGTAGATTGTCGAACAGTTATACAATAAAAGGATGGAAGATATATATTTGGATTATCCTGAATGGCAGGATACGGCCGATACGGTACATCTGTTTTTGCAGATGGCGGGGAAAGTGAAAGTGGAGCGTAGCCCGAAGCGGCCCCAATGGGCACATGTAAGGCTCTATCTTGTCCCGGACGGATTGACAACCGGACTGATACCCGGAGATTCGTCCCCTTTTTCCATTTTATTCAACTTCAGAGAACATCAGGTAGAGTTTATGAACGGTGACGGGAAAAAAGTAAATGTACCTTTGGAAGATGGCGTGAGTGTTGCCGCTTTTTACGGACAGTTTGCCTCGGCTTTGGAACAAATCGGTTCACCGACCCTGATCAATGTTCATCCGCAGGAATTTTATGATCCCCTGGAATTCGATAAGGACGACAAACATCACAGCTACGATAAGGTTGCTATCCGCAAATGGTTAGAGAATATGTTGTTTGCTTATGGTGCTATGGCCCGTTATCTGACGGCATTTCGCTGTAAAGTGCATTATCCGGCTTATTATTTTGGTACGATGGATCTGACTTGTATCGTGTTTAGCGGAGAGCCGGCACCTTTCGGTAAAAAGGACCCCGTTATGGAGAAGGCTTTTGACGAACGGTTATACGAATGTGGGTTTTGGCCGGGTGATATCAGTTTCCCGCAGGCTGCCTTTTTTGCCATGCCCTATCCTTTTATCGAAACGATAAGGGGAAATGAATCCTTGCTGCAACCGGATAAAGCTCTGTTTAAACCGGAAAAGAAGGAGTTCTTTCTGACGTTGAAAGATGCCCTTTTCTATCCTGATCCGGAACAAAAAGTCGCAGAATTTTTCAAATCCGGATTCGATATTTTTCAAAAGATAAAACGTTGGGAAAATATAGATAATATCTTGTAATTAATTGGTATACGGCATGTTATATGTGTTGATGAAATTAAATTTCTGATTTTATTTGTAAATGTCATTCTGAAAAAATACTTTTGCTATGCAATGGTTTCCGATTCGTTTTCGCGAATGGAATTAAAAGGGAATGCCGTGCAAATCGGCAACAGTTCCCGCTGCTGTAAGTTCCAAAGATGTTTTGACATACTTTGCCACTGACCTAAAGGTTGGGAAGGCGTCAAAACGGAATAAGTCAGAAGACCTGCCTTGCGTATTTAGATTTTGCTCCTGCGGCGAATGGGAGAAAGTGTAACGGTATTCTGACTTTATTAAAACACTCTCAGTGTAACGTTTTTACTTGTTCGGTTATTCCCCGTGTGATGTGAAATCTGTATGAATTTTGTGGTTTTACAGATTTTATTACATGAAAAAGTGTGTGTGCATATTTTGCCTGTTGGCAATGATAGCTGCTTTACAGGCACAAAGCAGGTTGGACAGTGTGCAGCTTCTGGATGAGGCCGTTGTCGTGGCCCGGCAGTACAAAGAGATTATCCCGGCCCAGCGTTTGGAAGGTGAGCAGTTGCAGCGTCTCAATTCTCATTCTCTGGCGGATGCTCTTCGCTATTTTGCCGGTGTTCAAATTAAGGATTACGGTGGCATGGGAGGTTTGAAGACCATCAACGTGCGCAACATGGGTTCTCATCATGTAGGCGTTTTTTACGATGGCTTGCAAATCGGGAATGCCCAGAATGGAGTTGTCGATCTCAGTCGTTTTTCTTTGGACGACTTGGAAGAGGTGGCTTTGTACAACGGGCAAAAAAGTGAAATATTTCAGGCTGCAAAGGATTTTGCATCGGCTTCGGCTGTTTATTTAAAAACAAAACGTCCGGTTTTTGAAAAGGGAAAGCATACGCATGCTCTTTTGCGTTATAAGGCAGGTTCCATACAACTGTGTAATCCCTCTTTTCGTCTCGAGCATCAATTTTCCGATCGTCTGTCGATAACTGCCGGAGGTGAATACCTGCATTCCAACGGGCGGTATAAATTCCGTTACAGAAGGTTGACACCCGGAGGGGCGGTCGCTTATGATACAACTGCTATACGGAGAAACAGCGATATAGATGCATTCCGGATAGAAAGCGGTTTATATGGAACATTGTCTGACGGGGTGTGGCAGGCGAAGATTTACTACTACCAGTCCGACAGGGGACTGCCGGGAGCGATCGTACGGAATGTGTTTTCGGGCGGAGAACGGCAGGGAGATAAAAATTTTATGTTTCAGGCTTTTTTGAAAAAAGAATTGTCTCCCCGCTACAAAATGCAATTCAGTGCAAAATTTGCCTGGGATTATACTCATTATCTGTCCCGTGATACGGTGCTTTTTATGGAAGACTATGTTACCAAAAAAATGCAATACGATAACCGGTATTATCAGCAGGACTGGTATTTTTCTACGGCTCATTCCTATGCCATCCGGCCGAACTGGGAGGTATCGCTTGCCGTCGATTGGCAATACAATAAACTGAATGCGGATATGCGGGGGGTAGGTACTCTTTTTACTTTCCCCGAACGTTATTCGGCCTGGGGAGCTTTGGCGACGGCTGTGGATTTCGGACGATTGAAAATGCAAGCCAGTTTGTTGGGGACATTGGTTTTTGAAAAAGTAAGATACAATACAAAATCCCCTGATAAACACGAGTTGGCGCCGGCCCTATTTGTCGGATATACACCTTTCAGACAAACGGATCTGACCTTACGTTTCTTCTATAAACGGATTTTTCGTATGCCTACCTTTAATGATTTGTATTATACCCAGATCGGTTATAGTAAATTAAAACCGGAGTATGCCAGTCAGTATAACTTCGGTGTCAGTTATAAAAAGGAGTTTAAGGCCTCTTTTATCACGCTTTTGACGGCTCAGGCAGATGCTTATTATGCCGCGATTACCGATAAAATTATTGCAACGCCTACCGGAAGCAGTTTCCGGTGGATGATGACGAACATGGGAAGGGTGGAGAGCAAAGGGATAGATGCGACGGTTGCTGTTCAGGCGGCGATCGGGAAAGTAAAACTGAATACAAACCTGACTTATTCCTGGTCGAAAGCCCGGGATTTTACCAAAATCAACGGTTTCAAGCTTAGTTCGTATGGGGATCAGATTCCTTATACTCCCTGGCATAGCGGATCGGTTATCGGTGGGTTGACCTATAAAACGTGGGCAGTGAATTACAGTTTTATCTATGTCGGGGAACGTTATAACGGAGCGGTGAATAATATTGAACGCAACCGTATCGAACCGTGGTATACACACGATGCTTCATTGCAAAAAACTTTCCGTTACCGGGACTATACTCTGAAATTATCAGCTGAAGCCAATAATTTACTGAATCAATATTATGATGTCGTACTGAACTATCCGATGCCCGGACGAAATTTCCGTTTTATTTTAACTCTTAGCTTCTGATGAAAAAGATTATATACTTGTCCCTGCTGTTAGTGTCTTTTGGGGCTTGCCGGAAAGATGAGATTATTTTTCTTTCGGACTCCGAAACGGTTTCTTACCCCTTGGCAAATACCCGGATTAAGGGTTTTTATTTACTCAATGAAGGGAATATGGGGATGAACCGGGCTTCTCTGGATTATTTCGATTATACGACCGGCATATATACCCGTGATTTGTATTCGGAACGCAATCCGCAGATCGTTAAAGAATTAGGGGATGTCGGCAACGATATTAAAATATACGGGTCGAAAGCTTATGCCGTTATCAACTGTTCTAATTTTATCGAGGTGTTCGATGTGGAAACGACCCGGCATATCGATACCATACAGGTGCCTAATTGCCGGTATATGGCTTTTCATGAGGGGAAGGCTTATGTCAGTTCGTATGCGGGGAAGGTAGCAATCGATCCCAATGCAGAAATCGGTTTTGTGGCAGAAATAGATACGGCGACATTAAAACTGACGCGTAAAGTGGCGGTTGGCTATCAGCCGGAAGAAATAGTTATTCATAACGGGAAATTGTATGTGGCGAATTCCGGGGGATATCGGGTTCCCGATTATGACCGCCGGGTGTCGGTGGTGGATTTAAAAACCTTCCGGAAAATCAAGGATATAGATGTAGCGATAAACCTGCACCGGATGCAATTGGATAAACGGGGGTATATTTATGTATCCTCCCGGGGGGATTATTACGATGTCGCTCCGGATTTATTTGTCATCAATACGATTACGGATCAGGTGGTGGCCGATTTGAATATACCGGTTAGCGAGATGTGTATGGTCGGTGATTCTCTCTATTTCTACAGTGTCGCATACAGTCATCATACGGGACAGAATACGGTGACGTATGGCATACTGGATACCCGGACGCAACAAGTCGTATCCGACAAAATAATTACCGACGGTACGGATAAGAAAATATTGATTCCTTACGGAATTGCTGTCAATCCGGAAACAAAGGAAATTTTTATTACAGATGCCCAGAATTATGTTGTAACGGGATATATCTATTGTTTTACGCCGGAAGGTAAATTGAAATGGAAGACGACAGCCGGGAATATTCCGGGGCATTTTGCTTTTGTGTATAAATGAGCTTATGTGTAATTGCATTATATCCCGTTTTTTGTGGGTTTTGAAATATGTGGTTAATAACAAAGTAACTTAAATAAACAGATTATGAAAAAAAAGACAATTGAATTTTTAATGTTGATTTCGTTGTGTTGTGCATTGTTTTTGGCATGCAGCGACGATAATAACGGTCCGGGCACTCCGGGAGGCGGTGATGATGATGAACAATTGGGAGAAATTAAAGATACGGTCTTTACCTCCTTTTCCAATGTTTTGACACGTCTTGTTTTAACGAATGCTCCGGAAGGAGAAGATGTTGTTTGGCAATGGAGTATGGAAAGTGCGCCTTCAGAGATTTATTCACTGACGGCGGCGACATCCAGAGAGGCCGTTTTTTTAGCAGGACTGCCGGGCTCTTATAAATTGAAAGTTACGGCGACAAAAGGAGAGGAAAGTCAGACGGGAAACATTTCGGTGACGGTAAAGAAAAGTGCTGCCGAGGCATCGCCGTATATTGCTAAAATCTATGATTTCCTCCCGGCAGTAGGACAGTTTACCAATGATTTACCTGCTTATACCGAAGGAGATACCCGGGAAGATATAATTACCAAGGTTGAAGGGTATTTGGTTGGAAAAGAGAATGGAGGGATGGTCAGTTTGGGCGGATTCGGGGGGTATATTGTTTTCGGTTTTGACCATACGGTTGTGAACGTAAAGGGAAAACGGGATATCCGGATTTTAGGAAATGCCTTCGGTTCTAATGCCAATCCCCGTCCCGATGCTCCGTTCGGCGGAAGTTGTGAACCGGGAATTATCGTCGTTTCCTACGATAAAAACGGTAACGGACTCCCGGATGACGAATGGTATGAAATTGCCGGAAGTGCATATCAGACAGCAGAGAACGAAGCTTGGTATCCTTTTTTCCTTGAGGCGGGTAAAGATGTCCGGACAATTCGTAATTATGAAATCACCTACCACCGCCCTGTGTCGGAAGAGGTTGCCGACGAATATATTTATTGGGAAGACAATCAGGGGAATTCAGGATATAAGGCTAAGAATATGTTTCACCGGCAATCTTATTTCCCTGCTTGGGTGAACGAAGACAGATTGACTTTCAGTGGAACCCGTTTACCTGAAAACGGATTGGATGAAAGTGGAGCGGGTAATTATTTTGTCCTGTATGCTTTTCGTTATGGCTATGCTGATAATTATCCCAATACAGATGACGAATCGGCTATCGATCTGGCTTGGGCTGTGGATGCCGACGGAAATCCGGTGGAATTACCGGGAATCGACTTTGTAAAAGTGTATTGCGGTGTCAATCAGGAAAACGGCTGGCTGGGAGAATGTTCTACAGAAGTAGCCGGAGCCGTTGATTTACATGTCAAAGGAATCAGTATCGATACACGGAAATAATTCATGTTTAATTATAAAATCAGAGACTATGGAAAAAATTGAAAATTATCAATCCCCGGTGATCGAAATTATTGAAATCGAAGTGGAAAAAGGATTTGCTTCTTCATCCTATCCCTGGGATAACGGAGGCAACTGGTAACGGTAAATAGAAGATAAAAACAGAAATAATGAAAAAATGGTTGTTATTATCGGTGTTATTCTCCTGTCTGCTTTGGGGGTGTCAGGAGGAGGAACACGCCCTTTCATTCAGGCCGGATGAGGGTTTGAAAGTGACAGGGAGTAATGCTTCTCCGGTTCGGACTTCGATAGGAGATCACTATAGCATTTTATGGAGTGCCGGCGATGCTATCGCTCTTTTTTCCGATAAGGCTCAGGCAGAATGGGGAATATCGGCTGACGGTCCGTTTTTTTTAAACCAAAGTGTAACCAACATTAAATATGTGTTGACGGAGGGGACGGACAGAACTTCCGGAACCTTCGGAGTTGCCTCGGACAATCGTCTGACCTTTACCGGAAAATACGTCTGGGGAGATCCCGGGACACACTATTTTTATGCCTGTTACCCGTATCGGGATGCTGCAGGTGCTAATACCAAACTTCAGTATATACCGGTTAATTTGCCCAATGCCCAGATTCAGGCAGGCGCAAATAATTCGGATCATATCGGCAAGTTGGATTTTATGTATGCCTCTTTAGCGTTGGAATCCGGAACGAAAGGAGAATACATCGGGAAAACTCTGAATTTTGTTTTCAGACATGTTTTCTCATTATTGGAATTCCACATTACCAATTCTACTACCGGAACGTTGGTACTGGAAGGGTTGACTTTGGACGGAGGAACCGTAGCGGTTGCCGGAGATTATACTTTCGACCTGAAAACCTCGGTTCTTACTTCGGGGAAAACGGCGGATGCATCCGGAACTCAGATCGAAGGAGGTAAGAGCCATGTCGTCGGACTTACTGTTGCGGGGGGAGTCGAGCTGGCAGCCGGAGCTTCCACCAAAGTCTACCTGTTGATTGCCCCTGTTGATTTTTCATCCGCGGCAGCCCGTATCACGGTAAAAACTTCTGCCGGAGACCAGGAATTTACCGGAAATGCGAATTTTCAGGCCGGGAAACGTTATACGAAGAATTTGGACGTTAATGCGTTGACTCCTGCAATGACGTATGATGTAATTGATTTCGAGGATATTGTATTGGAAGACAATGGCGTTTCTTACGGAACATCCACCGGAACGACGGATGCTTACGGTATTTGTGATATTTATACCCATACCCGTTACGGTGCGACGTTTACGGCTTATCCTTATACGGCAGCGATGGGAGGTCCTTCTGCTTTCTGGTGCGGAGTGGCTTATTCCGGAAATTGTGATATGACGGTTGCCGGAGTGTCGAATCAGTACAGTGTTTATTATAAGGACCCTTTGACATCACTGGGCGGACGGAACGGATCAGAAAGGTTTGCCATTGTCTATTGTGCTGAAAATATTATGGGACCCGATTATACTTCGGCAATTACTTTTCCGACAGCGACGGAAAAGACCGTTGACCATTTGTATGTAACCAACTCTACCTATGCCGTGCTTTCCATGCTGAACGGAGATAGCTTTGCGAAAAAATTTGCAGACGGAGATTGGTTTAAGCTGACCGTAACCGGATATAACAAAGACGGAGGACAAATCGGTACAGTCGATTTTTATTTGGCAGATTACCGGAACGGGAAGTCCGATATTATACAGCAATGGACGAAACTCGATTTAACATCGCTCGGAGCTGTAAATAAATTGACATTTACTTTATCGAGCTCCGATACCGGGACCTATGGAATGAATACTCCGGCATATTTCTGTATGGACGACATTGCAATCCGGAAATAAACAATTTAATAATTTGAAATGAAAAACGTCCGTAAAGTCGAATAGAAAGATGAAACACAAACTTTTAAATACATAACGATGGAAAAACAAAAAATTAGAAGTTATCAGCCGCCTGTGGTTGAAATCATTGAAATTGAAGTGGAAAAAGGATTCGCTTCTTCATTCTATCCCTGGGATAACGGGGGCAACTGGTAATAAACGAAGTTGATTATTAATAAAAATACAAGATAAAAAATGAAAAAAGGAATGTTATTATTCGTGTTCTTTGCCTGCTTGTTCGGAGCTTGTCAGGAGGATGAACACGGAATTTCGGTGCAGCCGAATGAAGGACTTAAAGTAACGGGAAAGAGCGGAGAGTCTACCCGCACATCGATCGGCGACGATTACAGTATTTTATGGAACAGCAGCGATGCGATCGCACTTTTTTCCGATAAGGCTCTGGCCGAGACGAACGATGCCGACCGTAATGTAACGAATATCAAATATACACTGGCATCGGGTGAAAATAATGTTTCTGCAACTTTTACCGTAGCCGATAACGTTACTTATACGGGAAAATACAAATGGGGAGCTTCGGGTGTACATCGTTTTTATGCTTACTATCCCTATCGGGAAGGTGCCGATGCAACGGCAGTCCTGACCCGTGTCCCGGCAACCCTTTCCAATAATCAGGTACAGGAGGCTGCCAATAGCTCGGCTCATATCGGGGCGACCGATTTTATGTATGCTTCTTTGAGCTTGGACGGAGGAACTGTCGGTACCTATATCGATCAGACACTGGATTTTTCTTTTCGCCATGCTTTTGTATTATTGGAATTTACAGTCACCAATTCGACGGCAGCTCCGATAGCATTGGAAACGGTAAAATTGGACGGAAACGGACAGACGATTGCCGGTGACTATACATTCGACATTATCACTTCCACCCTGACGGCAGGGAAGACGATAGATGCTTCCGGTAATATGATCGACGGGGTGAAGCGGACTGTCGTACAACTGTCGATGAAAGAACCTGTAACGTTGGCTGTCGGAGCTTCAACAACCGTATATATGATGATCGCTCCAACGAATTTCACGGCTTCGCCGGCGACGATTACTGTCGGAACGACAGGAGGTGTGCAGACGTTTAGCGGTAACGCCGATTTACTTGCCGGAAAACGTTATACGAAAACGCTTGACCTGACGACCTTGACTCCGGCTGTAGTCGATTATACCAAAGGTGCTTTAGTGTTGATGGAAGGCAATATGTCGAATGAAACCGGAACCCTTTGTCATATTTCTCCGGATGGAGTAATGACCCCTGATATTTATTACCGGGCTAACGGTGAACATATGGGAAATGTAGCACAGGACCTGTTTATCAATGACGGCAAAATTTATATCATTACGCAAAACGGCAGCAGAAACGATGGAGTCGGAATGTTTGTCGTTGCCGATGCGAAAACGATGGAAAAAGTGGTGGCTTACGAAGCAGACGAGTTTACTCCGGCTTTAAGTTGGCCGACCCATATCGCAGTGACGGGAGGATATGCTTTTATCCGGGATAATAATGGGGTGTACTCTTTTAATCTTGCCACAAAAACGATTCAGTTTATCGAAGGTACAAAAGGAGTTATTAAAAACCGGATGGCCGTTGCCGGAAATAAGGTATTTGCCGCTGCCGGTAAATCCTTGCATGTATTGGAACCGGGACGGACGGATATCGTACATACCCTTACTATGGATGCCAATATATCGGGTCTCCGGAAATCGGCGGACGGGAAATTATGGGTCTCTGTAGTATCCAATCCGGCCGTTATGATGAAAATTGATCCGGCCGATTATTCTATTCTGAAAAGCAATGAATTGGGAAGTTATAAAATCGGAGCGGGCTGGGGTGCCGTACCGGCTTTTGCTGCTTTTGGAGACAACGTGTATTTTACGAACGGGTCGACAACGATATACAGGCATGATTTTACCTCCGGAACAACAGAGCAGTTATTGAATATAACGGGTAAAATTGCAGATGCTGCAATGAATTACAACAGCTTGGGCGTTGATCCGGAAACCGGAGAAGTGTATATGGCGACAATCAAGGGATATGGTCAGGACTACAAGATCAATCACGTCAGCGTGTGGAATTTCAATGCTGCAGAACCGCTGAAAGCGACCTATGCCGGTTACTTCCGTTTCCCGGCAGGGGTTTATTTCCCGGCGGAATTTAAATAATGTAATAAAGGTTTGAAAGTCACAGTCCGTTACTTTCAAACCTTTTATTAAATCAATATTAGTATGAAAATTAATCCAGATTACCGGTTGCGGGTGATTGCCGGTGAAAATATCGTAATTATGCACGGCACGCAGGGTGCCGATATGACCAAAGTAATTTCTCTGAACGATACAGCCAAAGAATTATGGGTAAAATTCAGGCATAAGGAATTTACGGAGGAAAATGTGGTGGAACTATTGATGAAAACCTATTCGATCCCCGAAGAAATAGCGAAGCGCGATGCTTTGGTATGGATAGATTCTCTGAAGCAATGTAAAGCTATACTTTGATATGGAGCATGAAAAAATAGTGGTCGGACTTTTACGTACTGCTATAGGTAGATGCCCTGCGGAGATAAAAGAACTTGAAATGCTTTCCGGGCAGGATTGGAAAGAAGTATATAAAATCGCTTCCGGGCAAGGAGTTCTGGCTTTGATATGGGACGGATTGAAAAAATTATCTGCGGAGTATTTACTACCGAGGGAGTTACGCTTACAATGGGTGTTGAATGTGGAAAAAATAGAAAACCGTTTTGCCCGGTATACCCGTACAGCCGGAGAACTGGCCGGAGAATTAGCCGGACAGGAAATTCGTATAATGATACTGAAAGGATTGGGACTGGCTTCTTTATATCCGGTACCCGCTCACCGCGAAGGAGGTGACATCGACGTGTGGTTGTTCGGTAAATACGAAGAAGGGAATAAATGGGCAGAAGATAACGGAATAGATGTGAATGTGGATTATTATAAGCATTCTAAATTTTATTACCGTGCCATTCCGGTTGAAAATCATCAATATTTCCTGAATGTAAAAATGGATACCGTTGATAAATGCCTGGAGAAAAAGTTATACGATATACTGGCTGACTGTCCTTGTGCGGAATTGCCGGTGCAGGCAAATAAATTATGGACACCTCCGGCAGATTTCAATGCATTATTCCTATTGCGGCACGCAGCGGTTCATTTCGCTTCCGAAGGCATCGTTCTGCGGCATTTTTGCGATTGGGCTCTTTTTTGGCAAAAATGCGGACAGAAAGTAGATGTTGGTGCATTTATGAACACCTTGGAAGGAACGGGTTTGTTGGAATTTGCCCGGGTATTTACGGCTTTGGCTTTCGATGTAACCGGAATAGATCCTTGTTGTTGTCCTGTCCCTCCGGGTGAGAACAAGCAGTTGTACCGTCGTATGCAGAATGAGGTACTGAGTGTTGTTGTGCAGAATAAACCTATCGGAAAATCGGCGTTTACCGTCTTTCTATTCAAGGCCCGGCGGTTCTTTTCGTCTCGCTGGAAACACAAACTTGTTTACCGTAGTGCATTTGTAAGCCGTATTGGTTATTCTGTTGCCGAGCACCTGAAACATCCTCATTTGTTATTGAAGTTACGGTAAAGAAACGATTTATGGAAGGAAACAGGAAAAAAGTTTATCGTATCGCCGGACATATGTTGGTGATCGGTGGCTCCGGGACATCGGAATTATTGGAACGGATGGGATGTTTTGTCCCGTTTTTAAGTGAAGAGTCGTCTGCTTGTCCTGATTTAACAATCGAGACGGACCGGATTTTACCTTCGGTGCCGGGTATCTTATTTTATGAAAGCTTTTTGGAGATCGGACATTTGCGGATATATAAGGGGAAGGCTTGTTTTCTATGCAGTCTTCAGTCGTCCGACGGATATAATTCATTTCATTTGCTTTGTTTCCCCGGGCGGCGTAAAGTGCTGACAGATTCGACATCCCACCCGGATTTGTTGCGTTTCGGATTCTGGGTGGCTTACAATATATCTTTTGCCATGCAGCGGACGATAGCAATCCATGCTTCTGTCATTACGTGCAATGGGAAAGCCGTTCTTTTTTTAGGGGAATCCGGGACCGGTAAAAGTACGCACACCCGTATATGGTGCGAACATATTTCCGGTGCCGTTTTATTAAATGATGACAGTCCGGTTGTACGTATTACCGAAGGATATCCGCTTGTCTCCGGTTCTCCCTGGAGTGGCAAAACTCCATGTTACAAGAACGAAGCTTATCCTTTAATTGCTTTGGTACGCCTGAAACAAGCTCCGTATAATCGAATTTCGGAGTTATCCGTATTGAGGGCATTAGGGGCTGTGTATCCTTCCTGTCCTCCGGAGTTAATGGGAGATGTAGAACTCTCTGATGCAATTTGCATGACGATTTCCGATGTTTTACAGCGGGTCCCTGTGTATATCCTGGAATGTTTGCCTGATCCGGATGCTGCCGGATTGGTTTACCAAACCATTTTCCGTTCATGAAAACCGTTTCGAATTTATTGTTGGAAGAAGCGATAGCTGTATTACAGGAAGGTAAAAACGTCAGTCTTTACATACGGGGAAACAGCATGTTTCCTTTTCTCCGCGACGGCAAGGATATTTTGGAACTTTGTCCTCCCGGAGACAGGGCATTGGGGCGGGGAGATGTGGTTTTATTCCGCTATGGAGGAAAACTATTATTGCATCGTATTATCGCCCTTCGGGGAGAGTATTTTATTATGCAGGGAGACGGTTGTTGGCAAAATAAGGAAAAAGCCGTTCGGTCCGATATCTTTGCGATCCTTTTTGCCGTTCGCTATCCGGATGGCAGAATACGTCATTGTCAGTCTTTTACCTGGCGCTTTTATTCTGCTCTTTGGTTTCATCTCCGGTTTATCCGGCGTTATGTGTTGGCCGTCTTGCGGCGTATATGATTGACGGTTAAAAGCCTGCTTGAAATCATGAATTTCAGATTGCACTCACAATCTACCTTGGAAATCTATGATTTTGGATAAGAACCGTCTTTGGAGTTTGATTAATGCTTGTCTTGTGTCTTCGCAGATCAACGAACCTACGGTTCTGATCCGTTTAAATCGTAGATTAAAAATAAATCAATACCTGTCGGAGGGGGGATTGATTTTGTTTTCTTTCCAGTGTTTATAAAATGTACTGCGGGAAAAACCATATCGTAAACAAATGGTTTTAACAGGCACCCCTTGTTTTAATAAATCTGCGATACGTTCCCGCTTTTCGTTTAACAATTGGTGTTTGGGCCTGTAATTTGCGGGTCTGCCCAGTCGGATACCTGCCTGACGGCGGGTGGCCAATGCTTCCCGGGTACGTAACGAAATCAGATTCCGTTCGATTTCGGCAACCAGCCCGAAAGCAAAAGCCAGTACTTTGCTATTGATACTGTCGTCGAAAGCATAACCGTCTTTTGTACTGTAGACCGTTATTTTACGTTCCAGGCAATTGTTCAATACACTCATAATATCATAAAGCGTCCGGCTCAAACGGGAAAGTTCCGTGACGATCAGGCTATCTCCGGATTTTAATGATTTTAACAGATGTCCCAAATTGCGGTCTTCTTTACGGCAACGTCCGCTGACCACCTCTTTTTCCCAACGATCGATCGTCATTCCTCTTGCCTGTGCGAATTTTGTAATTTCATTCCGTTGGTTGATCAGATGTTGTCGTTCCGTACTGACTCTTAAATAAGCTACAATCATAGTATTACAGATTTAATGAATCTGTGTAAGTAACGAAAAGAAAAAAGAAAGGCTACGGTTTTTATGGTAAGAATGTCTAAAAAAGCGTAATTAAACGTTCATTTAAATGAACAAATGTAAATACAAATGTATGATATTTTTTGTTGATATCCAAAATTCATATCACTTGTTGATTAATAATTTTTTACGGTGTCTGTTTTCAATTTCTTTTTTTAACAATCCGGTCATTGGGTTGTTGTCTATTTTATCGAACGTTAAAACGGACACATTTATTGTGTTGTTATCATTCAGAGTCAGACGTTGTTTTGACAGTTTTGGACGTAAAAGAGTCTCCCGGTGGCGTCGCCGTGGGTTGCTACACGCGTAGGGTAACAGACCGGGCGTGAATCGGATTTGGTTCCGGTGGGGAAACCCCCGAAGGCAACGCCGTCGCTGTGGTCAGGGAGCGGGAGTTCGATTCTCCCGGCGACGACCAAATAAAAACAGACTATTTATATTTTGTGAATTATGAACCTATCTCTTCAGAATCTTTCTCTTTTGGCTCGAAGCTATTTGTTGGAGTCCCTTTGTGAAACCGGCAGAAGACATCAGATTCAATCCGGAGATAAATTATGGAGTGAAGAACAGCAAACGATAAAACGTATGATAACCGAGTTGTCTGCCGATATACTGGAATATTATTCTGAAGAGCAGGATATTACAATAAAGGCAGAAGCCCTTATCGCCCTTATGGATGCCCGGGAAATCGGTAATACGGAGAAGGAATTGCAACAGGCATTGGCGTTTGCAGAGCGCTTGTTGCCGCAAATGGCAGGGTCGCCTTTAAAATGTAAGCTTTTATCTTATTGTTATTATTATATAGAAGAACCGGAATGTGCAAAAGAAGCTTCCCGCATTATCGAAAGTTGGGATAAAACCCAATATACGCCGGAAATGAGGGAGGCTATTGAATGCTACAATATGTTGATTTGACATTGCTTTGTTTGCATTCAACGGGAGAGGTCTTTATGGGATGAGGAAAACTGATTTATCTATTGATAGATAGTGTTTTAAGTATTAACTAAAAATCCAAAGCCATGAAAGTAAATGAAATTTTTACTGTTGAACGGGAAGTAAGCCCGAGTATCGGTACCAATTATTTTTTGGTCCGTTTAGAAGGAGGATTAGCTCTCCTGGAAGAAGGTACACGTTCGGAACCCGGAGAATATCGCATAGGTGCTCCGTTGAAAAAATACTTTGTATTTAAATGTCTCGAGCCGGGGGAAGCGGCCATTCAATTTGCATTTTTCAGGGCCTCTTCTCCCGATGATCTGCTTTATGAAGAAGTGCTTCCGATTCAAATCGAAAAAAATGCCGATCTCGATTCTACGCTTCCCGGAGGCTGGAGTCCCAGGCGTCCTTTGACGGAAGAAGATCGGAAACTGTTCGAAACAGTAATGAAGGGGTGGTGCGGAGCTACATACGATCCGATTTGCGTTTCGAGTCAAATCGTAGCAGGCACAAATTACCGTTTTACCTGCAAAGTGACTACTGCAACGGAAATTTCTAAAACATACCATGCTATCGTTGCTGTATTTGAGCCCCTCCCGAATGAAGGGAAACCTTATATCACAGATATTATCCGTTTGTTAGGTGTATAATGTTTAAATTTTATTATTATGGAAGAAAATTTGGATATTATTTTTTCACAGCTTCAGAAGCATGTGGAAAATCAATTGGCAGGAAATGATGAGTTTCCCCAAGCAACCACACAGTCTTGTAATGGAGGCGGTACGATTCCATTTGAAATCGACCTGGACCGTAATGGTAATGCACATTATCAGATTTCTAAAAAAGGCTGGGGCGTTACGATTTCTGCTACAGCTACCATACAGGAGCCTGGCGGTGCTGTTTTTAGTATAAATGTACGTTCCAGTGACGGAGGTGGAGGGGATTGGAGTAATATACCGACCGGTGGCTCTGTTTCCTGTAAGTTGAAGACCAGTTTTTGGCACAGTACGACAATTACGATCGATATACACAGTTCCAAGCCGAATTGCAGGCTGAAGGCTGAATTGAGATATAGTTATTGATCGGTTTACCTTATCCCAAGTGCCCTGTAAAAAGGGCACTTTTAAGTTTTACTTTTCGGTCGGCCTCTTTCCGTATTTATTTCCCGGTTATTTTCTAATTGATGTGTTGACGAAACATTGAAATCCGATCCTCCTTCAAATCATATAGTATTGTCCGGCAAGACGAAAAGCTTTTCCAGACGTTTTTTATTGTGTCATTTTAATCTGTAATATGCCTTCAGAAAATACCCGCCGTATTGCTAAAAACACAGCCATGTTGTATATCCGGATGTTATTGATTATGGCGGTGACATTGTATACTTCGCGGGTGGTGCTGAATGTGTTGGGAGTGGAAGATTACGGGATATACAGTGTTGTGGGTGGGGTGGTTGCCATGTTCGGATTTCTGAATAGTGCCATGAGCGGAGCCACTTCGCGTTTTCTGACTTATGATTTGGGGAAACAAGACCGGGTAGGATTACAAAAAACTTTTGATACCGCCCTGACTATTCATATAGGGATAGCAGTACTTATATTCCTGTTGGCGGAAACAATAGGGCTGTGGTTTGTAGAACATAAATTGGTCGTTCCGGACGACCGGATGTTTGCTGCACGTGTGGTCTATCAGTTTTCTGTCGCGGCCTGTATGGTCAGTGTCACTCAGATTCCTTACAATGCGTCGATTATCGCACACGAAAGGATGGGAATATATGCTTATGTAAGTATAATCGATGCGGTTTTAAAATTGCTGATTGTTTATTTGCTGAGTTGGAGCGATCGGGATAAACTGATTCTTTATTCTGCATTGTTTTTTGTTGTAACGTTAATAGTGGCTCTGGTGTATAGGATATATTGCGTACGTTTTTTTAATGAGTGTCATTATCGTTTCAGATATAGTAAAGACCGGATAAAAGATATGTTGTTTTTTTCCGGATGGGATTTATTGGGCAACATGAGTGCCACCTTGAGAGGTCAGGGGATAAATCTGCTTCAAAATATGTTTTGGGGACCTTTGATGAATGCTGCAACGAATATTGCGAATCAGGTATTGGGAGCTTTATCTATGTTTGCTGACAGTTTTTTGACGGCAGTCCGGCCTCAGATTGTAAAAAAATATGCAGAGAGAGATTATAAAAGGGTACAGTTTTTAGTAAATAATGCGGCTAAGTATGCTTATCTATCGCTACTGTTTTTTGCACTTCCTTTAATTTTAGAGAATCAGCTGGTATTGGAAGTATGGTTGAAAAACGTTCCTGCTCATACGGTTCTGTTTTGCCGGATGAATATCGTCATTGCTATGATTATTGTCATGTTCAGGCCGGTTTTGTTTGCTATTCATGCCACCGGCAAAGTAAAATATATGAGCTTTTTGGCCGGGATCACCTATACTGCGATATTGCCTGCTACTTATTTTTATTTTAAACACGGGTATTCTGCAAATACTCCTTATGTCTTGAGTGTGATTGCTTTCCTGATTTGTTCTTTCGGAAATATGTTCATACTGAAAAAATATTTATCCGCTTTTTCCATCAAGAGTTTTGTCTGGGAGGCGTTTGGGAGATGTTTCGTTATTACTGTTTTGTCTTTGCTGTTTCCTGTCTATATGCATTTCAGCCTTTCCTATGGTTTCGGACGTTTCGTGATGGTGTTCGCAACTTCGGCCGTATCTATTGCTTTGGGAACTTTTTTTATCGGAATGAACCGGGAGTGGAGAGGGTTCATTGTCAATCAGGTGAGAAAAAAAATTCGTCATGAATAAATTAGTGAGCATTATAACCCCCTGTTATAACGGGGAAAAATATGTCAGTCGTTTCCTGGATTCGATATTGAACCAGACCTATAAAAATATTGAATTGATATTCGTAAATGACGGTTCTACGGATAAAACAGAAGAAATTGTTTTGGAATATCTTCCTGCTTTCCGACAGGAGGGAATGAAATTAATCTATAAGAGGCAGGCGAATGCAGGACAGGCTGCGGCTTTGAATGAAGGATTGAAATGGTTTTCAGGTGAGTTTCTGACCTGGCCGGACTCGGATGATTATCTGGATCCCCTGTCTATAGAGAAAAGAGTGGATTTTCTGGAATATAATCCGGATTATGGACTTGTGCGTTCGAATGCTTATTATGTGGATTTTTATACGCTTAAAAATGTCAGGAAATTGGCTGTTTTGCCAAGACGTTACGAATCCAGGCTTTTTGAGGGGTTGATAAAGGGAATACAATATTGGGTAAACGGTTGTTATTTAGTAAGAACTGCCGCTTTTCTGGATGTGAACCCGGAGAGGAGCATCGAATATTCTTTTGTAGGTCAGAATGTTCAGATGTTACTGCCTGTCAGTTATAAATACCGGTGTGGTTATATCGATGAGTGTCTTTTCTATTATGTAAATACTCCCGGTTCTCATTCGCGGGTTAAGCGCACTTATCGACAGTCATACGAGAGATGTGACGAATTTTACAGGTTACTTCGTTCTGTCTGTAACGGAATAACTATGAGTGAGACGGACCGGAATAAATATGCAGGGCAATTGGAGGAGTATCGTATGTTGGCTCACAGGGACCTGGCTTTGCAATACAAACAAAGGGAGGATTTCGAGAGATATGAAATGTCGTTGCAGAGGAATCACGGTAAATATAGCTGTATTCCTGTTCTATGGGTCTATTTTTTTAAGAGGTGGGAAAGGGTATTGAAAATGGAAAGTAAAAATCTGATAAAACGCTTTGTAAGATGAGAACGAAGATTCGTTTGGCTTCGAAAAATACATGTACAGGTTGCCTGGCTTGTTTGGATTCTTGTCCTGAAAAAGCGATTCACGCTTGCGTGCGCTCAAATGGACATTTGTATCCTGAAATAGACTCTGGGGTTTGTGTGAAATGTGGGCGGTGTATGGAGGTTTGTCCGGTGGTTTCCGGATATGATTATCAGGATATCGCCAGACGTTCGGAACCTTATGCGGTTTGGGCGAATGATGATGAGCTTCGTATGCAAAGTGCATCCGGAGGACTTTTTGCAGCTTTGGCGGTGTATGTGCTTTCACAGGGAGGTGTAGTGGCCGGGGCTTCGATGGAAGGGATAGAGGTGAGACATATTTTGATTTCCGGGATATATGAATTGTATAAAATACAGAACAGCAAATACCAGCAGGTTGTGTCTTCCGGCATTTATAAAGCGGTGAAAGAGGCGTTACGACAGGGAAAAACAGTATTGTTCGGAGGTACTTCCTGTCAGATTGCCGGCCTTTCTTGTTTTTTGGGAGAAAATAAGTTTTCCGGACACTTGTATACGGTAGATATGATTTGTTCCGGTTTTCCTTCGCTTCTGGCGTTGGAGTCCTTTTTGAAACACGAAGCCGGTCCGGTACAAACAATTATTTACAGAGATAAAAAAGAGGGGTGTGAAAAAGGGCAAAGATTATCGGTTATATTCAAAAAAGAGGCTGAGGCGGAGAAGGTTTATGCCGGGGATTTGGTCTATGCTGCTTTCGGGACACATTATACGCACCGTTCCTGCTGTTTGAATTGTCGTTTTGCGGTTGCCAGGCGAAAGGCGGATATTACGATGGGAGATTTCTGGGGAGATACGGATTTTCCGGAACAACATTATAAAGGTTTGTCTCTGGCTATTGTGCATACGGACCGGGGACGGGATTTATTGAAGCGGACTGATTTGACAGTACATAGTTCTGCATGGGAAAAGGTGTTGAAAGTCAATTTTCGTTTGGTTTATGGTAAATTCAGTTTTTTAAAATTTCATCCGGCCCGGTGGTTTTATCCTTGGTTGTTTACACATTGCTCTTACGGGATTTTATTAAAAATATACCGGGGAGCCGGGGCGTATTCCCGGGGATGGTACCCTTACCTGGTATTTTGTAAAATGATTGGTTTATTGGAGAAATTACAACGGGGAAGGGTTGTTTTGAAATTTCTGAAACGAATGAAATACTATGAGGATTAAATTATTGACTTTTTCCGGAACTCCTAACTACGGAGCGTTGTTGCAGACTTATGCCCTTTGTGAAGTGCTGAGGTCCTGGGGACATCAGGTGGATTTGTTGAAAGTATTGTTATATAAACCTTCATTGAAAAATACGCTTCGTCGTTATCTGTATGACCGGTTTATGTTGCGCTTTCAGAAACACTATTTGCCTGCATATGTAAAAATCGGGGACATCGACCGGGAGGCGGTATATATTGTTGGTAGCGATCAGGTGTGGAACCCGCATTTTATGACATTACACGGCTTATTGTTTTTCTTCGATTTTTTGCCTGATGAGGTGAAACGGATTTCCTATGCAGCCAGTTTCGGAGAACAGGATTTAAAATATACGGACGAGGTAAAGGAACGTATACGGGCGCTTTTGAGTAAGTTCTCGGCTGTCAGTGTCCGCGAAAGTTTTGCTGTGGAAGTATGCCGGGAAAACTTCAAGATCGTTCCCGGACTTGTTTTAGATCCGACGCTTTTATTGACCGATTATTCCCGGATATCCGGTCCTGTGACGAAGCAGAATACATTGGTGAGTTTTAAGTTTGTACAATCGCCGGAGTACGATCGGTTTCTGGAGATTTTAGCCGGTAAGTCAAATTTAAAGATAAACAGATTGGATCGCAAATTCATAAAAATTCGTAATAAGGGATACATAAACAGGCATGTAAGTGTCAATGATTGGGTAAAAGCGATTGCGGAATGTGAGATGTTGGTTACAGATTCTTTTCATGGGGTAGCTTTTGCATTGATTCACCGGAAACAATTTATTGTACTTCCTTCGGTAAAATCCCGGATGGGAAGAGTAGTTTCTTTGCTTCGTTTGCTGGGTATTGTGGACAGGTATTATGATTCAGTGGACGAGGTGTACAGGAGATTGGATAGGATGGAGCTTATAGATTATAAAAGAGTGGGCGGATTATTGGATAAGGAGAGAGAACGTTCCCTGAGATTTTTACAAAATTCGCTTAGTCGATGATTCCCTATATTTTGATTTTGTTGCTGTTGTGTTTGGGGCTTTTTTATGAATTATATCTGCCTTCTGCCCGGCAAGATATGATCAGCTTCCAGCATAGAGCGGTTTATTTCTTTCTGGTTTCGGTTGTGGCTCTGATGACCGGGTTCAGGGATATGATAGGCGGGTATGACGTTTATATCTATGCCTGGTTTTTTGACGAAATTCCGGCGATAGATAGCTTGTTCCCCTGGTCTGCAGGAGATCCCTCTGTTTATTTTCGTTTTGAACCCGGATATTTGCTTTTAAATTCGGTGATTAAGTTTTTTTGTGCGGATGCGTATTTTTATTTTTTTACGGTTGCCTTGCTGACTTACTTTTTGATAGGGAAAGCTTTCCGGAGGTATCCTTTTTTTGTGTTCGCTTTTTTCCTGTTTTTTGCCAAATTCTTTATTGTGGGTTTTGTTTATACCCGGCAGTTTATAGCCATGGGGATCGTATGGTGGAGTCTTCGTTTTCTGGAAGAAAACCGGAAAAATGTGTTTTTGGTTTTTCTGTTACTGGCAACGACTATTCATTACAGTGCTTTCGTCGTGTTTCCGATGTATTTTCTGGCAAATCGGCGATTTTCCGGCAAATTCCTGGGCATTGTATTTGTTGTTGCATTGGTCTTGGGTGTTTCGCCCTTTATCAAATGGGCGATGGCTTCGGTGAATCATTTTTTGATGCTGGATAAGCTTGACGGATATGCAGAAGCAGCCCAGGATTCGTTTCATATCCCCTATTTTATAGAAACGTCTTTGGTGGTGGCCGGGGTGCTTTACTATCGTAAAAGGATATATGCCGATAAAAAATATATCGTGTTACTGAATATGTTGGTATTGTATTCGGTATTTTCTTATCTGACGTTGCGGGATGCAGGCGTGATACGCTTTATCTGGTATTACTTTATCGGTTATGCGGTTTTGGTGCCTGTTATGTTGTTCCGTTTTGTCCGCTATAAAGAATTGATTTTGCTGTTTGTACTGATCTATTTTTCTTTTGTGTATTTCAGGAATGTCATCGTCCGGGATGACGGAAATTTTATTCCCTATAAGGCGGTATTTATGGATACTCACCGGGAAGATAAATTCAGATGATAAGTCCATTGGCTTATTCAATGTTTTTTTAATTGCCTTATTTTCAGATTGTTAAATTTCTGGGAATGTATGGCTGATTTTGAACAGGTACTTATATGGTTACAATTTTTACCCCCACTTATAACCGGGCATATATTATCGGTAAGCTGTACGGGAGTTTGCTGGAGCAAACCGACCGGAATTTTGAATGGCTGATCGTCGATGACGGGAGTACGGATAATACCCGGGAGCTGGTCGGTTCTTTTATCCGGGAAGACAGGATTTCTATCCGTTATTTCCGGCAGGAAAACGGAGGCAAACACCGGGCGATAAATCGCGGCGTACGGGAAGCCGCCGGGGAGTTGTTTTTTATTGTGGACAGTGACGACCAGTTGACGCCGGAAACTGTGGCACGGATTGTTTACCATTACGAAACGGTCCGGGAGGATAAAACCTTTGCCGGAGTATGCGGTTTGAAGGCCTACTTTTCCGGTGAAAAGATTGGAGGAGAGTCGGATTTTGGCATTCTGGACTGTAATGCATTGGATTATCGGTTTAAGTATGCGATCAAAGGGGATATGGCAGAAGTTTTCCGGACGGGAATATTACGGGAATATCCTTTTCCGGAAATGGAAGGAGAGAAATTTTGTCCGGAAGGCTTGGTATGGAACCGGATCGCCCGGAAATACAGACTCAGGTATTTTTATGAAAAGATTTATTTGTGTGATTATCTGCCCGATGGTCTGACGGCCGGTATTGTAAAATTACGGATGAAAAGTCCGTTGACATCGATGACTTATTATAGTGAGTTATATCATAGTCCTATCCCTTTTCTGCAAAGGATGAAAGCAGCTGCGAATTATTGGAGGTTTGCATTTTGCTCGGATCGTTATTTTTCTGCTAAGATCAGACAAATCGGTTTTTGTTCTTTGCCCTTCTTTCCCATTGGTTTTTTGTTACACTTGAAAGATAAGCGTTCATGAAAATATTGCAGGTCATCACTTCTCTCCGGATGGGTGGGGCAGAGAAACTGATTGCGGATATGGTGCCTTTGTACCGGGAGCATGGTTATGAAGCGGATGTTTTGCTTTTTGACGGAAGCGACACCCCTTTAAAAAAGGAGTTGGAGGAAAAAGGAATCCGGGTGTTTCAGTTGGGGCGCAGTACAAGAGTTTATAATCCGTTGTTTATATTGAAATTAGTTCCTTATTTAAGGCAATATGATATCGTTCATACCCATAACACGGCGTGCCAATATTTTGTAGCACTTGCGAAGCTGATTTCCGGCAGTCGTGTACGATTGGTCACGACAGAGCATAGTACGACTAACAGGAGACGGGAAACCCGGTGGTTCCGTCTGGTGGATAGATGGATGTACGGTTGTTACAATGCTATAATTACTATTTCCGGTAAAGCGACAGACATGCTGTCGTCTTATCTGGCGAAGGCCGGGAAAATATATACCGTATATAATGGCATTCACCTGTCTGTGTTTTTTAATGCCGGACCGTTCGCTAAAAATGAAATAATGGCGGGAGAGTTTTTTTTAGTGTCTATGGTTGCCGGTTTTCGGGAAGAAAAAGATCAGGATACACTTATCCGGGCAATGGCTTTACTTCCTGACAATTATTTCCTGTGCCTGGTCGGAGATGGAGTCCGTCGTCCTGTTTGTGAAAAATTGGTGAAAAAACTGGGGCTGGAGAGGCGGGTTGTTTTCCTGGGAGTAAGGAATGATGTGCCCCGTTTATTGAAAACTTCCGATGTCGTAGTTATGTCCTCGCATTGGGAAGGATTCGGGTTAGCAGCGGTAGAAGGTATGGCTGCCGGTAAGCCGGTTGTTGCTTCGGATGTTCCGGGGCTGGCTCAGGTCGTCGACGGAGCCGGAATTTTATTCCCTGTTGAGGATGCCCGGGCATTGGCCTTTCATATTGAGCATTTGATGAATGATCAGTCCTGGTATCAGCAGATTGCCGGGTTGTGCCTGCAACGGGCTTCTGAATATGATATCCGGAAAACCGTGGATGCTTATGAAAAGATTTACGAGGATTTATATAAAGGCCGGATAGAAAAAAGGAGGGGACAGGGTTAAATTATATATCAACTTTTCTTATATCTTTACAGTAAATAACAACCGGAATATGGCAAAAATAAATGTAAAAGATACAGATGTAACCATTATCCAACAGGGAGGCATGGATTATGTTTCTATTACCGACATAGCCAGGTTCAGAACAAATGAGCCTAACGTAGTGATTGGCAACTGGATGCGAAACAGAAATACCATTGAGTATTTGGGAATGTGGGAATATCTTTATAATCCGGATTTTAAACCCCTCGAATTCGAGGGGTTTAAAAGGGAGGCCGGGTTACATGCTTTCACTCTTTCGCCTCAGAAGTGGATCGAGAAGACAAATGCTATCGGTATTTTTTCAAAATCAGGACGTAACGGGGGAACATTTGCCCACAAAGATATTGCTTTCAAATTTGCAAGTTGGATTTCGGTAGAATTTGAGTTATATATCGTCAAGGAATTCCAGCGCCTCAAAGAAGAAGAACAGAAGTCGCTAGGGTGGTCGGTCAAGCGCGAGTTAGCGAAAATCAACTACCGCGTTCATACCGATGCAATCAAACAAAACCTTATTCCTGTTGAACTTACGCCACAGCAAACCTCAATTATTTATGCCAGCGAGGCCGATGTACTGAATGTTGCACTATTCGGCATTACTGCCCAGGAATGGCGGGAGACCAATCCCGGTCTTAAAGGTAATATCCGCGACTACGCGACGATAAACGAGTTGATCTGCCTGTCGAATATGGAGAACCTTAACGCCGTATTTATCAATGAGGGACTTCTGCAACGGGAAAGATTGATAAAACTGAACCAAATCGCCATTCAGCAAATGAAAGTGTTACAGGAAGTCGAAGGGAGAAAAATGTTGAAGTAACCGGTATTTTGTGAGATTTGGAATTCCGTTTTCTGATAATTAATAAAAAATGTAAGGTGTTTTTATTTTATAAATGATGGTTGTGTACATATTGTTTTGATATGGGATAATCGTCAGGATATTATCGGTTTAAAGAAGTTGTTGAATGAAAAAGATTAAATATTCTGATAATTATAAATAAAATGATTGCGGATATCATGGAATAAGTCAACTGACTTGTTATCCTGTTGAGAAATCGACAGGATATTTTTTTTGTGAAATATTTATAGTTCTGCTGAGCCTGTCCAAAAAGTCGGAACCACTGTCATTCTGAGCGAAACGAAGAACCCCGAAGGGCTCGACGAAGTCGATCTTTTGCTGTTGACAATCAGATGTTTATAGAGATCCTTCATTACATTCATGAAGACAAAAAAGACTTTTTGGACAGGCTCTTTTTATTTCTAACCTGTTTAAAAAATATAATCTTATGTGTGCAATTGCCGGAATATTCAGTAAAAGTGAGGGAGTGGATAAGCAGGAACTGGAACGGATGTGCGAGCGGATGAAGTTGCGGGGGCCGGACCGGGGAGCGCTTTATGCGGGAAAACAGGTCGGGCTGGGGCATCGCCGTTTATCGGTTATTGATTTAAGCACAGGGGATCAGCCCATGTTTTCGCGGGACCGGAATGTGGTGATTGTTTTTAACGGGGAGATTTATAACTTCCGGGAGTTGCGGCAAAAATTGGAAGCGCAAGGACAGGTGTTTGTGACACAGAGCGATACGGAAGTAATTCTGAACGGTTACAGGCTTTATGGCATGGAGGGGATTCTACGGCAACTGGAAGGTATGTTTGCTTTTGCCTTGTATGATACGGTTAGCGGAGATTTGTATCTGGCCCGGGATAAATTTGGGGAAAAGCCTTTGTTTGTGCGGGAGGAAGAAGGGAAGGTGAGTTTTGCTTCGGAACTGAAAGCCTTTGCTCCCGGTTTGGAGCGTTTTCATCTGGATACGGAAGCTTTGAATTATTTTCTGACACTGAGTTATATTCCTGCTCCTTATACGATTTACCGGGAAATCCGGAAACTGATGCCGGGCGTGTACTGGAAGATTACGCCCGACGGAGACCGGAAGATTTATCGCTATTATCATCTTGCGGAGCAGTTTTCCGGGGAAAAAGAGCAGCTTTCTTTCGAAGAAGCGAAACAGGAGCTGAGGGAACGGCTGACGGAATCGGTCAGGCGGAGGATGATTGCTGATGTACCGATGGGGGCTTTTCTGAGCGGGGGAATAGATTCGAGCATTGTTTGTGCGATTATGAGCCGGATTTCGGAGGAACCCGTCCGCACTTTTTCCATCGGATTTCAGGAAAAGGATTATGATGAGAGTGACAGGGCCAGATTGGTGGCGGAACACATCAAATCCCGTCACCGGCAGTATACCCTGGATTACAGGGATGTGGTAAAGGAACTGGACGACCTGATCCTGTATTATGATGAGCCGTTCGGGGATTCGTCGGCCATTCCTTCTTTTTACGTGGCCCGGCTGGCCCGGAAAGAGGTAAAAGTGGTACTGACGGGGGATTGTGCAGATGAGGTGTTTGCCGGATATGAAAAGTATCTGGGACATTACTATGCGGAACGTTTCCGCCGCTTGCCCCGTTGGATTCAGGCTGTGATCCGCCGGGCCGTAGAATGGTTGCCTTACAACCGGTTTACGAACAATATATTGCGCAAGGCCGGTAAAGTGATAGAGAATGCGGGGCTGGAAGATTTTGATTTGTATTACAACCTGATGTCTCTGGGTTTCCGGGACGATGAACGTACAAGGCTGCTTTGTCCGGGCGTTTTCCGGGACATTAAGCCGGAAATCAGGACGAGATACGATGTTTTGCAGGGAGGTCCCGTATTGACCCGGGAACAGTTGACCGATGTTCAGGTTGTACTGGAAGGGGATATGTTTGTGAAAGTCGACCGCGCCTGTATGAAGAGTTCCCTTGAAAACCGGGCTCCGTTTATCGATTCCGGAATTGTGGAGCTGGCTTTCCGTCTGCCGCCGGATTACAAACTGAAAGGAAGGAATAAAAAATACATTCTGAAGGAAGCCTTTAAAGATCTGCTTCCCCGGAAGACTTTTTCTTTTTCAAAACGGGGATTCGGTGTACCGGTCGATTACTGGTTCAGAAATGAGTTAAAGGATGAACTGAAAGCCTTACTGGACAAAGAACTCATTGAACGGCAGGGCATATTCCGGTATGGGGAAGTGCAGCGGTTGTTGACCGAGCACCTTTGCGGCCGGAAAAACCATAAAGCAAAACTCTGGAATCTTTATGTGTTCCAGAAATGGTATTTAAATCAGAGTAAAGCATAAAAGAAGATTTCAGTTGAAAATTAATAATTGATAATATGCGAAAGGTATTGGTTACTGGTGGGGCCGGTTTTATCGGTTCCAATCTTTGTGAGGCTTTGCTCGGGCAAGGCGATGAGGTTTGTTGTCTGGATAATTTTGCTACCGGGAAGATCGGGAATTTACTTCCGTTATTGCAGCGGTATCCGGAACGTTTCCGGCTGATTGTCGGAGATATCCGGAAACCGGAAGATTGCCGGAAAGCGGTGGAGGGAATGGAATATGTACTGCACGAGGCAGCTTTGGGTTCCGTCCCCCGGAGTATTGACGATCCGGTGACGACCAATGAAGTGAACGTCACTGGTTTTCTGAATATGCTGGTGGCGTCGCGTGATGCAGGCATAAAAAGGTTTGTTTTTGCGGCAAGTTCGTCCACTTACGGCGATTCGAAGGAATTGCCTAAAACGGAGGACGTGATAGGCCGTCCTTTGTCTCCTTATGCCGTGACCAAGTATGTAAACGAACTGTATGCCGGTGTATTTGCGGGAACCTATGGGTTGGAATATGTCGGTTTGCGTTATTTCAATGTGTTCGGCCGCCGTCAGGACCCTTTCGGAGCCTATGCAGCCGTAATTCCTTTGTTCGTAAAAAAATTGATGGCACATGAAAGCCCGGTTATCAACGGGAACGGAGAGTATAGCCGTGATTTCACCTATATCGACAATGTTGTCCAAATGAATATACTGGCCATGACGGCTGAAAATCCGGAGGCTGTGAATCAAATCTATAATACAGCTTTCGGAGAACGTACAACATTGAATCAATTGATCGGTTATTTAAAAGAATTTCTGAGCGAATTCGATCCTGAGATCGCAAATATAGAAATTCAACATGGCCCCAACCGGGTTGGGGATATTCCGCATTCGCTTGCTTGTATTGATAAGGCCAAAGATCTGCTTGGCTATAATCCGCAATATTCAATGCGGGATGGTTTGAAGGAAGCTGTCCGTTGGTATTGGGAGAATATTTGATAATTGTAGATTTTAGATTTACGATTTTAGATTGCTTTATCCTGAAAAATGAATAGCGTGATTCAGTGAAAAAGTTCCGTTAAAAATCGGAAGCAATCTTCTCTTAATTAATCAGAATGAATTTATGAAAAATGTAAAAATTGCCGTAATCGGTCTCGGTTACGTAGGGCTGCCTTTGGCCCGTCTGTTTTCGACCAAATATACGACAATCGGTTTTGACATGAACCGTTCGCGGGTGCAGGCATTGATGGACGGACACGATTCGACCCTGGAAGTTCCGGACGAATTGTTGCAGGCCGCTTTGAAAAACGGATTCAGATGTACTTCCGATCCGGAGGAAATCCGCGGTTGTAATTTTTATGTGGTGGCCGTTCCGACACCGGTAGATAAAAACCATAATCCCGACCTGACACCCCTTTATAGGGCGAGTGAAACGGTGGGGAAAGTGATTTCCGAAGGAGATATCGTAGTGTACGAGTCGACGGTGTATCCCGGAGTAACCGAGGATGAATGTATCCCGGTAGTGGAAAGGGTGTCGGGATTGAAGTTCAATGCCGGTTTTTTTGCCGGTTACTCTCCGGAACGCATCAATCCGGGAGACAAATTGCACACGGTGGAAAAAATCAGAAAGGTAACTTCCGGGTCGACTCCGGAAATAGGGAAAAAAATCGATGCGGTCTATGCTTCGGTAATTACTGCCGGGACCCATCTGGCTCCTTCGATCAAAGTGGCCGAGGCTGCCAAGGTGATCGAGAATTCGCAGCGGGATATCAATATCGCTTTTGTTAACGAATTGTCCAAAATTTTTGCCTGCATGGGCATCGATACCCAGGAAGTGCTGGAAGCGGCTTCTACTAAATGGAATTTCCTGCCTTTTAAACCGGGACTTGTCGGGGGACATTGTATCGGTGTCGATCCTTACTATCTGGCACAATGTGCTCAGGGATATGGCTACAACCCGGAAATTATACTGGCCGGACGGAGGATGAACGATGGCATGGGGGAATATGTGGCCAATCAGGTCGTAAAGCTGATGTTGAAAAAGGGAATACAGGTTCTGGAGGCCAAAGTTCTGATACTGGGCTTTACGTTTAAAGAAAACTGTCCGGATGTAAGGAATACCAAAGTCGTGGATATTGTCAGGGCTTTACAGAGCTATAATGTGTGTGTGACGATTTACGATCCCTGGGTGAATCCCGGGATTGCCCGGAAAGAATACGGCATAGAGGTCGTAGGCCAATTAACCGATATTCAGTATGATGCCGTTATTTTGGCGGTGGCCCATGATCAATTTAAAAAACTGGAAACCGATCGGATGGTTAAAGCCAGGCATGTTGTTTATGATGTGAAGGGCGTGTGGGAAAAAGAGGTCGTAGATGGTCGATTATAAGTATACTTAGTCTTTGTGGCGTATTCTTTGTTTTCTCCAATAATGATTCTAAAATAATTAGATTAATGCTTTTTAATTCCTTTCATTTCTTGTTGTTTTTCCTGTTGGTGTAGAATGATTTTTGTCCAATGAGTTGTAATATGTTGAAACTTTTTTTACTTTTGAAACGTGAAACAAGAAAGGAAAATTGTAGCATATAAGCATTATTTTTTGGATTTTATTTCTTCATTGAATGAAAAAGAAGCCATTAAAATATATTATGTGCTTGATATGTTAAAGGTTCAGAATCGGGTCCCTGTAAAATTCGTTAAGTATTTGCGGGATGGGTTGTATGAAATCCGGGCTGAATGGAATCGTAATATTTATCGGGTTTTCTTTTGTTTTGATGAAGATAAAATAGTGGTATTATTTAATGGTTTTCAGAAAAAATCACAGCGTACTCCACAGAATGAAATAGAGAGGGCATTAAAAATAATGGAGGAATATTATGACAGTAAGAAATGAGCAAATTGTAGATATCGATGCCATCATGAATGAAAAATTCGGACAGGTGGGGTCTGAGGAACGTGAGCAGTTCAGACGGGATGCCTATGCTTATTGTATGGGTCAGGTGATTTATGAAGCCCGTAAAAACGAAAAGATTACACAGTCAGAATTAGCCGCCCGGATCGGTAGCAGTAAATCTTATATATCCCGAATAGAAAAAGGATTGATAGAACCGAGTGTCGGGACTTTTTATCGTATTATGGATGCTTTGGGATTGAGGATTGAGATTGTGAAACCTGTGTAGTAAGATGAAAAATTAGGGTAGGCATATATTGACTGAAATTTTTGTTATAGAATTAATTTAAGGTATCTGGGATTCCAGGTACCTTTTTTTGTAATAAAGGATTATATGAAAATCACTTTAATCGGTGGTTCTGTTTTTTGATGTAACGATTGTTATATTATAGGTTAAGAGTTGCCCTGTCGGTTTCCCGGCAGGGATTTTTATTTTCTGAATTTCGAATTTATGAAACTTTTTTTTGTGGTCAATGTAGACTGGTTTTTTATATCCCACAGGCTTCCGTTGGCTTTACAGGCCTTAAAGGATGGGTATGAGGTGTATTTGCTTACGGCGGATACCGGAAGGAGGAAAGAACTGGAAGCTGCCGGAATCCGTTTTATCGCTATTCCTTTTGAAAGATCCGGCCGGAATCCTTTTCACGAGCTGAAATGCCTGTGGCTGCTTTGTAAATATTACCGGATTTACCGTCCGGACGTTATACACCATATCACTTTGAAGGCCGCATTGCTGGGTTCTTTGGCTGCAAAACTGACTTTTTCCCGGAAGGTGGTGAATGCCATCAGCGGTTTGGGCTATAATTTTACGGACGGACGTAACGGTGTTGTGCAGAAAATGATTCGTTTTTTAATCCGTATAGCGTTTAAAAGCCGTCATTTTTCTTTTGTCCTGCAAAATCCCGACGATGTGAAAATGATCTCCGGGCTTCACCTTGTGCCTGCTTCCCATATACATCTGATCAAGGGTTCGGGTGTCGATTTGGACCTGTTCAGGGAGACGCCGCCGGAGGAGAAAAAGAAATTGCATATTTTATTTCCGGCCCGGATATTACGGGACAAAGGGGTCATGGAATTTATCGGCGCGGCCCGGATGATACGGGAGGAGATCGCCGGGAAAGCCGTGTTCCTTTTGGCAGGGGACTGCGATAAGGGGAATCTGGCTGTTTTGAAAGAGGCAGATTTACTCCCTTTGCTGGACCCCGGATACATAGAATGGATCGGATTCCGGAAGGATATGTATGCGGTTTACCGGGAAAGTGACATCGTTGTTTTGCCTTCTTACCGGGAAGGATTGCCCAAGTCATTGATAGAAGCTTGTGCAGTGGGGCGGCCCGTTATCACGACGGATGTACCCGGCTGTAGGGAATGTGTCCGGGAGGGATGGAACGGCTTTTTAGTGGCGGCCAAAGACTTCCGGATGCTGGCAAAGGCCATATTGGAACTGGTGAGGAACGGCGGGTTGAGAAAAGAGTTCGGGCGGCATTCCCGTTTGTTGGCCGAACAGCAGTTTTCCCTGAAAATAGTGGTGGAAAAACACATGAAAATCTATTCGGGACTTGTCGCTTCAAATGAATAAGTCCGTTGACTTATTTCATATTTCCCTATGCATCTTGTTTACACACTGTTAAAACATTGAAATGCATGGTTAATTTAAAACGGTTACTTAATTGATAGGCTTTATGAATGTTTTACTTACCGGAGTCCACGGTTTTGTGGGCTCTAATCTTGTCGTGTCCTTAGGTCGGGAACATCGGTTATTCGGGTTGGATATCGTCAGCCCTGAAAAAGAAGGGATTGTAAAGACTTATTCCTGGAACGACCTGGAAACCGGACAATTGCCGTCCGTCGATGCAATTATCCATTTGGCAGGAAAGGCGCACGATACAAAAAAACGGACCAGGGCGCAGGAGTATTTCGATATCAATACGGGCTTGACTCAAAAAGTCTTCGATTATTTTTTAGCTTCTGAGGCCCGGAAATTTATCTTTTTCAGTTCCGTAAAAGCGGCGGCCGACTTTGTGGTGGGAGAGGTACTGACGGAAGATATTATTCCGGTTCCTAAAGGTCCCTATGGGGAAAGTAAGATCGCTGCCGAAAAGTATATTCAGGAAAAACTGGCGGTATCTTCCCCGGCTCACTGCGGAAAAAAAGTATATATCCTGCGTCCCTGTATGATACACGGCCCGGGCAATAAAGGGAACCTGAATCTTTTGTATCAGGTGGTGAAAAAAGGACTGCCCTGGCCTTTGGGAGATTTTGATAACAGACGGTCGTTTACTTCCATCGACAACCTCAGTTACGTGATTGAAGAATTGCTCGCCCGTAACGTGGTTTCCGGCATTTATCACATGGCGGACGACGAAGCCGTTTCAACGAATGAATTGATTGAACTGATGTGTGAAGAACTCACAAAATTGCCTCATATCTGGAAAATCAATAGAAATCTGATGAAAGGCTGTGCCCGGGTGGGTGGATTCCTGCATCTTCCCCTGAACATGGAGAGGCTGGCCAAGCTGACGGAAAATTATGTCGTTTCCAATACAAAGTTAAAGCAGGCACTAAATATCCGGTATATGCCCGTCAGGGCCAAAGAGGGATTAAGAAAAACCATTCGTAGTTTCCGGTAAATCCAATGATATGTACTACTTTATTTTACTTATTACTTTATTATCGGCAGAACTTTTATATTTTCGTCTAGCCGACAATTTTAATATCATCGATAAGCCGAACGAAAGAAGTTCTCATACCCGGATCACTTTACGGGGAGGCGGCATTGTATTCCCTGTGGGAATTTTAATCTATTTTTTCAGTAACGGATTTGAATATCTCTGGTTTGTTTCCGGGCTTCTGCTGATTGCCGGAGTGAGCTTCGTCGACGATATCCGGGGAGTATCTCAAAAAAAACGGTTGTTATTTCACATGACCGCCATGCTCTTATTATTTTACCAATGGGAACTGTTTTCCTTATCCTGGTATTATTTATTCCTTGTTTTAATCTTTTGCATCGGGATTATCAATGCTTATAATTTTATGGACGGGATCAACGGCATAACAGGTGGTTACAGCCTTGCCGTTATCGGAATGTTTTGGTATATCGACCGGTACGTCGTATCATTTATCGATCCCGGTTTACTTTACGTGACAGGTTTGTCGTTGCTGGTCTTTAATTTTTTCAATTTCAGAAAAAAAGCGAAATGCTTTGCCGGTGATGTCGGTTCCGTAAGTATGGCCTTTGTGATCTTGTTTATATTGGGGAAACTGATTCTCCGGACCCAGGATTTGAGCTATATGATTCTGTTGGTTGTATATGGAATAGACAGTTTGCTGACGATCGTTCACCGCATTATTCTGCGTGAAAACATATTCGAGGCACACCGGAAACATGCCTATCAGTTGCTGGCAAACGAACTGAAATGGCCTCACACATATGTCGCAACGATCTATATGGTATTGCAAATATTGATATTTGTAGGTTACGTGTGGCTTCACGAATGGAGATTTTATTATCTTATGGGCGTTATCCTGACTTTAAGTTTTATTTACTGCGGCCTGATTGGTAAATACGGTAAATTGCACTGTAATCATTGAGTGTATTTTCTCCGGATATTTGCTTCGTTTTAATTCGGCGCTGCACTTACAGGCAGAACGGAGTCTCATGGCCTGAAAATGATGTGATGTACATTCGGTAATTATTTCCGGCTTAAAAATTGCCTGATACCGACTCGTTTGCTTTTTTGATCCGGCAAGGTAATGTTACTTTAAATGTACTGCCGGCTCCGACTTTTGAGTCAACAGTGATATTCCCTTTCATCATATCGACGATGGATTTGATGATAGGTAGTCCTAACCCGACACCTTGTGCGAAGGGATCCAGTTTCTCAAATCTTTCGAAAATGATTTTTAACTTGTCTTTCGGAATACCGTGTCCTGTGTCCGTAACATTTATTTGGACATTTTGCTTATTCGTTTTATATGAGATTTCTATATGGCCTTGAATTGTATTCTTTTGGGCATTAGAGATGAGCTTATTCAGGATTTGTTTGGTTTGAAGCCTGTCGAGTTCGACGATATAGTCCTGCTTTGGAATTTTAGACAAAAGTTTTACATTGGGAGGAGTATGGGGCGTGTTTTCAACGATCGTTTCAGCAATCAAATCCGATAAATTGAACCAATCCGGGTGAAGTTCCGTGTGACCGGCTTCTATTTTAGAAAAATCCAGAATATCATTGAGTAATTTGAGTAATAAATTATTATTCTGGTCTATCAATGTATAATAGAGTTCGAGTTCTTCCGTATTGGTCAGGTTCGGGAGCAGACTTGAAAAACCGACGATGGCATTCAACGGGGTACGGATTTCGTGACTGATATTAGCGAGAAAGGCAGATTTCAACCTGTCGGATTGTTCTGCTTTATTTTTGGCCTTGATAAGTTGTTCTTCTGTTTTCTTTAACTCGGTAATATCATAATTGATAGAGATAATTTCGATGATATGATCTTGTGGAGCATATTTGTTCAGTAGCAGATTGACGTGTGTCCATGTATAACTTCCGTCTTCTCTGATAACTCTTACCTCACGACTCAGCTTGTTGCCTTGCCCTTTTTTTACATCGCTGATGAATTGATTGATCACAGCCCGGTCTTCGGAATGAAAATGCTCGTAAATGCCGATGATTTCCGATAGCGGGCGTCCTTCTTGTTCCCCGATATTTTTATACCAGCTCTTTAAAGCATAGCCTTCATTCGTCAAAATATTGCAATTGGCGTATCCCACCTTGGCATAATCCCCCACGAGTTCAAAATAACTTTCGAATTCCTGTATTTTATTGTAGGCAATGGTTGTTTCCGTTTTATCTGCATTAATCAGTAAATAGTTGATCGGATTTCCTTTATTGTCATACAGAACCGTCACTTTCGTAACAAGATCGATTGTACCTGTCTTTTTCCTCGTTTTATAATATCCATTGATTTTTGAAAAATCGTAACGGAAAGTAAAATCTGCATCCTCTTTCTTCTTCAGCTTCTCTTTCATTTCTTCCGGAAAAATCGGGTTGTCAAAAATATTGATTCCCAATAAATCTTCTTTCCGCTCCAGATAAAACAAATCCAGTTCTTTATTATTTAAGTCGACCAGAATTCCGTCCTTGTCATATAATTCGATCCCGACAGGTAAATTCTTGTATATGTTGTATAAAATTTGCTCACTGCGTTGCAAAGCTTGATACGCCGATGCCATATCAGGACCGTCCTGGGCTTCTGCTATACCGTAAATTTTATTTTTCCCGTTTTCATCGGTTCTTTGAAAACAGATTTTACTGCGTATCCAAATTGCCCCCTTACAGGTATCCAGCAAATAAACAACTTCAGGTATTTGTTGGTTGTTGTCAAAAGAATGTACCGTTGTATGGTGTTGTTCTTCCTTGATTATGCGTTTATTAAAGTCGTCGAAACTGATAACCCCGTCTTCTTTTAATCCCAGCAATGTCGAGATATACCCGGAGCAAATATAGTTTTGGCTTTCTAAATCAGCTTCCCACCACCCCATATTGGCCTTTGTCATCAGTTCTGATAAAAAGTTGTTATCTGCTTTTTTCATATAAGGAAGATTTGTGATATGGAATATTTCACTAATAAAATGACATATTTCAGCTAGAGTCTTTCTTTAATATTTATACTCGCACTCAAAAGTTTTGACAAATATACGTAAATCTGAGTTATTTCGTTGAAATTTCGGGAATTGAAGTTCCGGCAAACAGCAATCTTCGAAACATATTTTTGAAATGGGAAAATTAGATGAATTAAGTTGCTGTTATTTGATGGTGTCGTGCAAATGTTGTGTAGAAACAATAAATTGTATCAAAACAAAAACAGCAATTATTTGATTACTAAATAATTGCTGTTTGTTTATCGAGGTCGGTAGCAGAATCGAACTGCTTTAGACGGTTTTGCAGACCGTTGCCTAACCTTTCGGCCAACCGACCTTGTTGCGATTTGCGTTGCAAAGATATGACGTTTTTATTAATTACCAAAAAAAGGTACGGGAAAATTATTTTTCCAGTGTTACGCTGGTACTGCCGATTTTACCGCCTAACGGTGGGTTCATCTTCGAAATTTTGATTTTGGCATACGTCAATTGAGGAAATGTTTCGTACAGGGCATTTAACATACGCTGCCCCACATGTTCCAGTAAATGGGAGCGTTTCATCATCTCCCGGGCAATGATTTCATAAGCCGTTTGATAGCTCAGGGCATCGGTGATCTGGTCGCTTTCGGCCGGCCGGCTGCAATCATAGTGTAAACATGCATATACCGTGAATTTGTTGCCGACAATTTGTTCTGCCTCAAAACAACCGTGATATGCAAAAAATTCCATGCCTTCTATTTCGATGATTCCGTTCATATGTGCTGAATTTAACAAATGATAAATGTACCGAAATCCGGTGTATTTTTGATTTCTGTTTGAATCCGGTGCAAAAATAGGGTATTAAACGATAGATTCCAATTTGTTTTTACGGGAGAAATAAGCTTGTATATAAAAAAATGATAAGGGCCGGAAAACCGACCCTTAAACATTTACTAACTACTAACCTAAACCATACAAACTTATGAAAAACAATCTTTTTCTAAAGACGGTGCAAAGGTAGAGGTTATTCTCAAATATAAAAGGGTTGAATTGTTAAATAAAATTAATATTTACCTGTGGCAATGTTAAAAATTTATCTTTTCATTTCCGGGAAATGTGTTTTTTTATTTTTCAAATGACAAACCGGGAGTAAATGCTACTTCTTTTCCGGATCGACTAACTCAAATATGACAGGTATTTCATAAGTAACTGCAATGGGTTTACCCTGATATATGACCGGTTTCCATTGAGGCATTTCTTTGAAAAGGCGTAATGCTTCCGCATCGAGAAGAGGATGGACCGGTTGGGTGATCCGGAGACTGTCGACTATCCCGCTGGGCATAATCGTAAATTTAAGCACGACCGTACCTTGAATTGTCGAGTCGATGGCGGCTTGCGGATAGCTGAGTTGATTGAAAATATAGTCGCGTACATTTTTATAACTGAATGTAATGGGGGCAGGAATGGTTTTGGCAATTGTATCGGAAAACGTCAGCGTCGTATTCGAAGAAATAGTTATTCCGGGAGAGTAGGGTGTTTCTCCGGAGCCAGAGAGGCTGAGTAAGTATAATAAAAAGAAACAGACGGATCTCCCACAGATATTCATACGCTTATGTTTTAAAGGCAGTAAAGGTATAAAAGAATTCGAAAAGATATAAATGTAATATTTTTGGTAAACTTTTTACCGGATGTTTTGGAGAAAAAGAAAAAAACACTACATTTGTCCCGCAATAAAATGAATTGCACGGGTTCTTAGCTCAGTTGGTTCAGAGCATCTGGTTTACACCCAGAGGGTCGGGGGTTCGAATCCCTCAGGACCCACCCCAGAGAGAAGCTTTAAGGCTTCTCTTTTTTTATTGCCCAAAGAAGGGGGATTCCGGGCGAAAGACCGGGTGGATTGTAAGCATAGGAATAGTATCAATTTAAGATGGGCAAAAGGAACGGTTCCGCTGACCCGTTTTGTCTGACGACACAAGGACGGGCGGGAGTATTGATTCTCCCAATGGGAGTACGGAACCGTTGTACATAAAGCGTGAAATATTTCAGATGCTCCGATCGACAGAGGCTCGCAACACCTTCCACCCGCGGAACAGAATCCACATTCCACACCCTGTAATTTTTGTAAATATACTGAATTTCAGTTAAATTTGTCATATACAATCTGAATATACCTGAAAATTATGGATCAGTTACAGACGATACAAAGCAAAATATATGAGATCAGAGGACAATGGGTGATGCTGGACCGCGATCTGGCAGAAATGTATGGAGTAGAAACGCGGACTTTGAATCAGGCTGTGAAGCGTAATATTGAACGTTTCCCCGAAGATTTTATGTTTCAGCTTACGAAGGAGGAATGTTTAAGATCACAAATTGTGATCTTAAATGCAGAGCAGGGAAAGCATTTGAAATATATGCCCTATGCTTTTTCTGAAATGGGGGTGGCAATGCTCAGTAGCGTGCTTCGTTCAAGTACCGCAATACAGGTAAACATTAATATTATGCGTGCATTTGTTGCTGTCCGTCAGTTAATAGCCAATCCTCCGACGGATAAAAACTCGCTGCTTCAAAGGGAAGTAAAGGAGTTGAAAGAATATATTGAAGAAATGTTTGCTGATCAGAACGATATTAACGAGGATACCCGGACGCAACTTGAATTGATTAACCGGACACTTGCAGAATTGCAGGTGCAAAAGAAACTGTCCTCAACTCCCCGCAGGCCCATTGGGTTTATCAGGCCAGAAGAAAATGATTGATTGATCTGCTTTGGTTTTAATACACAGAAAAGATCAGCTATAAATAATTCAGAATATCATGCAGTCAGGGAAAGGCAGGAACCGGCGAAGCCAGGGAAGCAGAACTTGAAAAAGTAATCTGATATAACGCCATTCATAAACTGATTTATTCTATTGGGAAAATATGAAGTCTGAATTTTGAGATATTTTTTGCTTGTACATAAGAAATGTTCCTGGATCATGTATACCCCTGAAATAAATCATGTAGAATCTGAAGGCAGGATTATTTCTGTTTGTCCTCGAAAATTAACAAGCGTTTAGCATTTCTTTATTACCGATAATCGGCCGACTTTTTGGACTGTTCACGGATCATGCAGTTGGAGGGGGATGAGGAAAAGAAAAAGTTTTGAGGGGAAAAATAATTCATGAAATAGAAACGATTGAAAAATTGAAATGTTTGACGCATGATGAGACAGTTTTGCATACATTAGATCCGATGATTAAAAGAGCGGTGCAATTTGTTGCGGATGAAAGTCATTCAGTGGTAATTTATCAATTTTTTGTGATATAATACACATGCTTATTGATGTGTATTGTTTAATCTTATACGAGTAAAAAGCGGGTGTCTGTATGATATTTTGTCGATGTATTATTTGAAGTCAAATATTTATGCTTTGAATTGATTTGGCAAATGTATTTGTATTTAATGCTGTTGTGTTTTATGTAAGATTTAACTGTGAATATGAAAAGCCCGTTAAAAAGACGGGAAAGAAAACCTTATAATGTTCAAAGAACCTGAATTATTTTGATACTGTTTCCTAAGTGTATATGAACCTTTTTTTCTATTTCTTGTAAAAGTCCGGTTCTAACTTTTTCCATTTCTCTGCGTACTATTTTTACGATAATGCTTTGTTTTAATGGTAAATACTATGAGCACGAAGAAAAAAACACAAAAGGTAAAGCCGGAGATGACAGATGCCGAGAGAATCCGGGAAGACGAGAGGTTACGCGAAGCGTATGAAGATACTTTGGGGGAGATATTGGAAAACGACGACGAAGATGCCAGGGATAACCTGGCCGATTATATGGATGAACTGAAAGAGGAATCGGAAAATGTCGGACGCCCTCCACAAACAGATTGATGTTACGATAAAAAACAGTAAACAAACGGTTTCGTTGGGCTATTTTCTTTACAGGGGAATAGCCTGTTTTTACTTTCAGCTATCCTGTCGCCTGGAATTGGAACTTATTAAAAGAAAATTTAATTTTGAAGGCTTGATGCGGAGGGTACAATATTATATAGTGGTGTGACAAATTTATGGGAAATCAGATAACGATATATACGGATGGCGCTGCCAGTGGAAATCCGGGGCCGGGAGGATTCGGCGTGGTATTGATGGCCGGACCTTACCGGAAAGAATTGATGGGTGGGTTTCGGCTGACGACAAACAACCGGATGGAATTGCTGGCTGTCATCGTCGGGCTGGAGGCTTTGAAAAACGAGGGTGAGGAGGTAACGATTTATTCCGATTCCCGTTATGTGGTAGATGCCGTTGAAAAAGGATGGGTATTCGGTTGGGAAAAAAAAGCATTCAACGGAAAGAAAAATCCCGATTTGTGGAAACGCTTCCTGTTAATTTACCGGAAACATAAGGTTCGTTTTGTTTGGGTGAAAGGACATGCCGATAATCCGGAGAACGAACGCTGCGACCAATTGGCTGTTTCTGCGTATAAACGTACTGATTTACAGATAGATTATTTTTATGAAGCTGAGAATAAGAATACCTGATAAATTTTTACTTAAATGCTAAAAAATATTTCATTTTTTAGCTTTGTAAAAAATTTTAATTATTACATTTGTAACGATTTCGACGGAGGTAGGTGCTGTTGAATTAAGAACAATTTAAAATTAAATTCTGCAATGAAAAAGATATTAATAGTCGGTGCAGGAGGACAGATCGGATCCGAACTGGTTCCTCATTTGAGATCTCTTTATGGGAATAATAATGTCGTGGCTGCTGATATCAGCGCTGAAAAATGTAAGGCACTGGCTGAGGCCGGACCGTTTGAGGAATTGAATGCCCTCGACGGGGAAAAATATACCGCTATTGTAAAGAAATACGGTATTGATACGATTTTTAACATGGTTGCTTTATTGTCGGCTACCGGAGAAAAAAATCCGAAATTGGCATGGGACATTAATATCGGAGCATTGACCAATTCATTGTACATTGCAAAGGATAATAATTGTGCCGTATTTACACCGAGCTCTATCGGTGCTTTCGGTAAGGATACGCCGAAAGATAAAACACCGCAGGACACGTTGCAGCGCTCCAATACGACGATTTACGGGGTATGTAAAGTGACCGGAGAATTGTTGAGCGATTACTATTACAACCGTTTCGGTGTGGATGCCCGGAGCGTACGTTTCCCGGGATTGATTTCCTATGTGACGCTGCCCGGTGGCGGTACAACCGATTATGCAGTAGAGATATATTATGATGCAATCCGTAAGGGTTCGTTTACCTGCAATGTAAAGGCTGGCACATATATGGACATGATGTATATGCCGGATGCTTTGCGGGCTGTCGTTGAGTTGATGGAAGCTGACCCGGCCAAATTGAAGCACCGGAACAGCTTTAACATTGCTGCGATGAGTTTCGAGCCGGAACAGATCGCTGCGGAAATTCGCAAACATATTCCGGATTTCAAAATGGATTATCAGGTAGATCCCGTAAAACAGGCAATTGCCGACAGTTGGCCGAACAGCATGGACGATTCATGTGCTCATGAAGAATGGGGATGGAAAGCTGAATACAACTTGCAGAATATGACGACGGATATGCTTGTTAAGGTAAAAGAAAAATTCGATGCAGGATTGATAAAATAAGACAAGTTACTTTTATAAGTAATTGTTCAAAATCAAGTATATAGTTCAGTACTTTAAGTGTCTGTACACAAAGAGACTGCAAAACTATTGAATAAGTCAACAGACTTATATGAAAACCGTTTGGAAATTTTCCGGACGGTTTTTTTATGGCTTTAGGAATACTTCGGTGAAAAAAGGAAGATGTTCCGGGAGAGAATGGATTTTTTTCTTTTTTTGAGTACACTCTGTTTTTTAATCATTAAATTTAGGGCATCGAAATCCGAGAGTACGATCGGTTGTTGAGTCTGGCCCTTTAGGAAATGCCGTATGTGCCATAGCCTGCTGACTTCCAGCCTTTGTCTTTTGGCAAAATTTATGAATATGTCGAAAAATAAGAAAAAGGGAGAAGCGATCATTGCTAAGCCCGAATTGAGGAAGAGATTGGGAGAATTGTTTGAACAACATCCCGGCTCATGCTATAATTACAAGCAGGTGGCAAAACACTTGGAAGTGAAGAATATGGAAACGAAGCGGTTGATCGTAGAAGTGTTGGAGGAGATGCGCGATGCCGGAGAGTTGTTGGAGGAAACGCCGGGGAAATACAGGAGTAAAGCGATAGGTTCCTATGTCACCGGGATTGTTGATCTCACGGCGAAGGGTGCCGCCTATATCCTTTCGGAAGAGAGCAAAGACGACATATTTGTCGCATTTCCGAATTTACGCCATGCGCTGAATGGAGATAAGGTAAAAGTATGGGTATATGCCCGCAGGCGTAACAGCCGTCCGGAGGGAGAAGTGGTGGAGATTCTGGAGCGGAAACGGACGACGTTTGTCGGTATTATTCAGCGTTCGAAAAACTATGCTTTTCTGATGCCCAGCGGTAAGCAATTGCCTTACGATGTCTTTGTACCGTTGGCTCAGTTGCATGGAGCCAAAGACGGGGATAAAGTGGTAGTGGAAATTACCGAATGGCCGGAAGCCCAGAAGAATCCTGTCGGAACGGTTATACAAGTATTGGGAAAACCGGGGGATAACGATACGGAAATGAATGCTATTATGGCGGAATATGAGTTACCGGTGGCCTTCCCGACAAAAGTGCTCAAAGCTTCCGAACGTATTCCGATGGAACTGCCGGCTGATGAAGTCGCCCGGCGTAAGGATTTCCGGAAAGCAGTGACCTTTACGATCGACCCGAAGGATGCAAAGGACTTCGACGACGCTTTGTCGGTCAGAAAAATCAAGAACGGGCTTTACGAAATCGGGGTGCATATTGCTGATGTCAGTTATTATGTAGCTCCGGATACGGCTTTGGACAAGGAAGCTTATAACCGTGCGACCTCTGTGTATCTCGTCGACCGTACGGTTCCGATGTTGCCGGAGAAATTGTCGAATGGCGTATGTTCGTTGCGTCCGGATGAAGAAAAACTCTGTTTTTCCGCCGTTTTCAAGATGAATGATAATGCCGAAGTGTTGGAGCAATGGTTCGGACGTACGGTAATTAAATCGAATCGCCGCTATACCTATGAAGAGGCGCAGGCAATCATCGAAGGGAATGCAGGCGACTATAAGGAAGAAATACTGCTGTTGAATGATCTGGCACAGAAATTACGGGCAGAACGGTTTAAAAACGGAGCTCTCGATTTTGATCATGTTGAAGTGAAATTCGATCTGGACGAAAAAGGAAAACCTTTAGGGGTGTATTTTAAAGAGTCCAAAGAAGCCAATAAGCTGATCGAAGAATTTATGCTGCTGGCCAATAAAAAGGTTGCGGAGAAGGTCGGAAAAATAAAAGGGAATCAGAAGGAAAAGACATTTGTATATCGTATTCACGATAAGCCTTTCGATGAGAAGCTGGAAGAATTTAATAAATTTATCGGCCGTTTCGGTTATGGATTGAAACTGGGAAGCCGGAAAGCGTTGACCTCTTCAATCAATGGCTTGATGCAGAAAGTGAAGGGACGTCCCGAACAGAATATGATTGAAACTCTGGCTGTACGTACCATGGCAAAAGCGGTTTACTCGACCATGAATATCGGACATTACGGTCTGGCTTTTGAGTATTACACCCATTTTACGTCGCCTATCCGCCGCTATCCGGATGTAATGGTGCATCGTTTGCTGCAACGTTATCTGGACGGAGGACGTTCGGCCAACCGGGACCGTTACGAAGAATGGTGCAAACATTCGTCGGAAATGGAGCAGTTGGCGGCAAATGCCGAACGGGCTTCCATAAAGTATAAGCAGGTTGAATACATGTCGGATAAAATCGGTCAGGATTTTATCGGGACGATTTCAGGAGTTACCCAATGGGGATTTTATGTGGAATTGGACGATTCGAAGTGTGAAGGTCTGGTGTCCATAACCGAACTGGAAGACGATTATTATGAATTCGACGAGAAAAATTATTGCATTGTCGGAAGGCATCACGGGAAGCGTTATCAGTTAGGAGATAAAGTGAAGGTAAGGGTAGCAAAGGCGAATCTGGTTGCCCGGCAGTTGGATTTTGTTTTGGCTGAGGTGGTGAAAAAACAGGAACGTCAGATGCGGGAAGAAAAGTGGGAAAAGAGAGAAAAAAGAGGGAAAAAGAAAAATAAAGGAAGAAAATAGTTGAATTGAAAATAGATTAAGTTGTGGTTTCTTTTAGTGTCTGTTTGCTGATATTGATTGTCGGCTATTTTGTGTATGGAAAATACGTAGAGCGGATATTCGGACCTGATGCAAAGCGGCAGACTCCGGCTGTGACCAAAGCTGACGGAGTGGATTATATCCCGTTGCCGACCTGGAAGATTTTTATGATTCAGTTCTTGAATATTGCTGGTTTGGGACCTATTTTCGGTGCGATTATGGGAGCGAAATTCGGGACGGCGTCCTATTTGTGGATCGTTCTGGGCAGTGTTTTAGCTGGAGCTGTGCATGATTATTTTTCAGGGATGTTGTCTATGCGTCACGGAGGAGAGAGTTTGCCCGAGATAATCGGACGTTACCTGGGAATAACGACAAAGCAGGTGATGCGGGTGTTTACGGTGGTGTTGATGATACTGGTAGGAGCTGTTTTTGTGGCCGGGCCGGCCGGACTTTTGGCGAAACTGACACCCGATTCTTTGGACACGACATTCTGGATTATTGTTGTATTCCTTTATTATATTTTGGCTACACTTCTGCCGATAGATAAGATTATCGGTAAGATTTATCCGGTTTTTGCCATAGCTTTGTTGTTTATGGCCGTCGGTATTTTGGTCATGTTGTATGTCTATCATCCGGCTTTGCCCGAATTGTGGGACGGCGTCCAGAATACACATCCCAACGCTGCGGCTTTGCCGGTATTTCCGATTATGTTCGTGAGTATAGCCTGTGGTGCGATTTCGGGCTTTCATGCTACCCAATCGCCGATGATGGCCCGTTGTCTGAAAAATGAGACGTATGGCCGGCCGGTGTTTTACGGTGCGATGATTACAGAAGGTATTGTGGCTTTGATCTGGGCGGCAGCAGCAACCTATTTTTATCATGAAAACGGTATGGGGGAAAATAATGCCTCCGTCATTGTTGATGCGATTACGAAAAACTGGCTGGGGACCGTAGGCGGCGTTCTGGCGATTTTAGGCGTGATTGCAGCACCGATAACCTCGGGAGATACGGCTTTTCGTTCCGCCCGTTTGATTGTGGCGGATTTTATGCATATGGAACAGAAAAGTATCCGCCGGCGTTTGTATATTTGTATTCCCATGTTTTTGGCAGCGATTGCCCTGTTATTGTATAGCATGGAGGATGCCGCGGGCTTCGATATGATCTGGCGGTATTTTGCCTGGTCCAATCAGACACTTTCCGTGTTTACATTATGGGCCATAACGGTTTTTTTGGTCGTATCCGGAAAAAATTACTGGATTACACTCATTCCGGCATTGTTTATGACATGCGTATGTTCTACCTACCTTTGCATTGCGCCTGAAGGTTTCGGACTTCCGCATGCGCTGTCTTATTATGCGGGGCTGGGATGTGTTGTTGTTGCCATCATTTGGTTTGTAGCCTGGAAAACCAAGGAGAACAGAGGCAAGCGATGGTCGGAAAATCGTTTTTTGGATAACAAAACAGATAGCTGAATAGATAAATTTAATCGTAATATGACGAAAAAAAAGCAGATTATTTTTTCTTCTCTTTTGGGGATTATTTTATTGTTGGTGATTTTTATGCCGAAACGCTGGACACCTGTCGAATCGTTGGATGAGGTCGATATCGTCGATTCGTTGGAGGTGCAGAAGATCGTCTATAAATATGGTATTCCGTTGAATGATTATGAGGTGGATTACGGCGTTGTAAAACGCAATCAGAGTTTATCGGTTATTTTGGAGACACATGGATTGACGGGCCGTCAGGTGCATCAGCTTGCTCAAAACTCGAAGGGCGTGTTCGATGTCAGAAAAATCCGTGGCGGTCAGTCGTATGCTTTCTTTTCGACAAAAGACAGTATTCCCGAACCGGTTTATTTTGTGTATGAGGCCGATCCCCGTTCCTATGTCGTTTTCGATTTACGGGAAAACGGTAAAGTTACCATCGGGAAATATCCCGTAGAATGGGTTCCCAAATCTGTTAAAGGAAAAGTCGAATCGTCTTTGTGGAATGCCATGGTGAGTTGTAATGCAGACCCCTTATTGGCCGTCGAGCTATCCCGGATATTCGGCTGGACAATCGATTTTTTCGGCCTGCAAAAAGAAGATGAATTCCGGGTGCTCTACAAGCAGGAGAGTGTGGAAGGACAGGAGTTGTCTAATTTCAGTATTGTGGGTGCGGTATTCGTTCATGCCGACAGTGCGTATTATGCGATCCCTTTTTTGCAGGATGGGGAAGTGCTCTTTTTCAATGAGCACGGTAAAAGTTTGGAAGGGGCATTCCTCAAGGCTCCGCTCGATTTTTTCCGGATATCTTCCCGTTTCTCCAATAGCCGCTACCATCCGGTGTTGAAAATCTACCGGGCTCATCATGGGGTCGATTATGCCGCTCCGGTGGGCACTCCGGTGTATGCAATCGGTGCGGGAACGGTGATAGCCAAAGGCTATCAGGCTAAAGGAGGGGGAAACTATTTGAAAATCAAACATAATGGGACGTATGTGACGTGTTATATGCATTTGTCCCGTTTTGAAAAAGGAATCAAAGTCGGTTCGAAAGTGGCTCAAAAAGAAGTTATCGGTTATGTCGGTAGTACAGGATTGGCAACCGGACCGCATCTGGATTTCCGGGTGTATGAAAATGGGAAACCGATCAATCCGTTGACCATTAAATCACAGCCCAAGAGTCCGGTAAAACCGGAAAATCTCGCCCGTTTTACTATTTTGAAGGATACGATTATCGGACAGTTGAGACAACTTTAATCAGAATTTGACTTTTTTGTCGTTTTCTCCGGTCACTTTATAGTAGTGCCAGGTGCCGCTGCGGAGTCCCTTTTTATATTTGCCTTCACAAAGGAGGTGGCCCGTTGTATAATAGAAATGGGCTGTCCCATGACGTTTGCCCCGCCGGTACTCCAGTTCCGTGCGTAAAATGCCGTCCGGAAAATATTCCCGGTAGGTTTTGATATTCCCGCGGTCGTATTCGATCTCGGCTTTAAGTTTGTCGTTGTCGTAAAACAAGCGGGCTAACCCGTTGGCTTTCCCGTTGTCAAACGGAACCTGGCCTGCAAGTCGGTTGTTGCGGTTGTAAATGTTCCAGAAACCTTCCGGAGCACCGTCTTTCAGGCGTCCTTTCATAATGAATTTTTCCGACTCCCAGGTGTAATCCGTAAGGGTGCTGATGAGAATACTGTCGGGAATGGCCGGAAGGTAACGACCGGACTCAATTTCGTCTGCCAATTGCTCGAAATTTTCGTTGATTTCTTTGATTTCGTAATCTTCTGGAGCGTTGAGATTATAACGGGCAACGATACGGGTTTTAAACAATCCTTCGTCTTGAGTCAGTTCCATACCGAATTGTTCAAAGCTTAAAGCTGCGTTTCGGTTGGAATTTAGTTCTTTGCGCGATTTTTCGGGTATGGATAAATAGAGATAGCGATAGAGATTCGGCATATTGACGTACAACTGGATATTGGAATCGTTATCCAATTGTGTATTTAAGACATTGTATTTCTCATTGTTAGCTAAAGTTTGTCCGAGAATGTATTTTTTTATTGTCGTCGTCAGGGCTGCGGGGGAATTACTGAATAAAACATAATCTCCGATTATGGTATAATAAGGTTTTTCCAGCCTGTCGAACAGTCCTCCGGCGAATAAGCGGAAGAATCCTTTCAGGCTAAGGTAATTGATGGTGTATCCGTTATAGTTGATGTTTCTGAATTTAACCGGAGTGCGGAGCCGGATCTGTTCGGAAAGGTAATTCAGCTGGTCTTGGGCGTAGTCGATGTCTTTACTGTGAATGGCCAGAATAACGGTTTGCATCGGTTGTTCGCCGGCACACTCCGGTTTGATTAAGGCAATTTCATTGCCGATCCAGGAGGTGAAAATATCGAGTACGTCGATTTTTAAAAATTTGTTGAGTTTTTGCAGGGAAGCATCATACGTGTTCCATTGACCGGGATTTTGGGTACGATAATTGTCGGTCAGTGCTTTTTTTAAATCGGCAAAAGAACTGTAGCAAAAGGAAAGATAAGAGGCTGTATTGTCCCCGGCGATTTCCTTGATATGAGAGGTACCTCCTCCGATGCTCTTTATCGCGTTTAAAATAGGAGAATATGCGGTGTCCGGTAAACTGCATCCTGTAAAAACGATCTCTTCGTTTTTCAGATTTACAGATAAAAAAGTGCTGTCGAGAAAAGCTGTTTCGTTTTTATCCGTCAGTGCGGAAATATCGCTTCCCAGCCAATGTCCTAATTCCCGGTGGTTAAGATAAAGGGTGATGTCGTTTTTATAGTTTTCTGTTTTCTGCTTTTTGCGGTCTTCACAGGTTTTCACCGATTCTTTTACCAATTCCTCGGAAAGTGATCCGATAAGCAAATTATCCTGAAAAGTATAATAAAATATGTAGTTCTCATACAGTAAACGGTTGATACGATTGGGTTGTTTACTGATTCTTAAACCGTAGTCCTTTATCAGCGCCGGAAGAAAGTCTTCGAACGTTTTGATAACATTCAGCTTTTGCAGATCGCATACGTAGAGAAAATCGTATTTTCCGCTTGGGAGACGGTGGCAGGAAAGGGCGAACGGACGATCCGTGACCAGCGAGCGTAAAGTGGGGTATACGCCGGCCAGGGAGTCGGCAAGCTCGATGTTGCGGTGGTATTCCTGAAAATAGGGATAGTCTTTCAGGGATTGCCAGATGGTATTGGGTTTTAATTTATTATAAACATTATTGAAAGACGGAGTCCGGACAATAAACAATGCATTGGCAGGAATAGCCATATTGATGGAATAGCGGCGTGCATCGCGGAAAATGGCAAACCATACGAGAACTGCGATTAGTACCACACTGGCGGATAAGATGATCAGACGCTTTTTCATAATTTAGAAATTTGGCCGCAAGACACATTTAATTGCAGATCGTAAATTTACGATTTTAGATTGAACCCACAATCCGGTTGTTAAAGTATTATAGATTATATTCACAATCTCTCTCTGCAAAAAAGAGGAATCGAAAATCATAAATCGATGCACATATAAATTGTAAATTTTAAATTGCTTGACAAAGGGATTCGTTGCCGGATTTATTTAATCTAAAATTTAAAATCGTAAATCTACAATTAAAATATACCTTTGTGTCGGATTCGGATGAATCATCGCCGGCCTCGGTAACGTACAATAAGGGGCAGGTTTTATTTGTCAATTCGTAATTGGACGATTATGAATTTGTATTTCCGTTTATTTTGGGCTTTTTTCAAGATCGGGGCATTCACTTTCGGTGGAGGGTATGCCATGATTCCGCTGATCCAGCGGGAAGTGGTCGACCGGAAAAAATGGCTGGAAGAAGATGAATTTATCGATATGCTGGCGATAGCCCAATCGGTACCCGGACCTATTTCTCTGAATACGGCTGTTTTTGTCGGTAATAAAATGCGGGGAATAAAGGGAAGTCTGATTTCAGGCTTGGGGATTATTCTCCCTTCTTTTATTGTTATTTTGCTCATCGCTCTGGTATTTACCGAATTCAAGGACAACCCCGGAGTGGAGCGGGTATTCAAGGGAATCCGCCCGGCTGTTGTGGCATTGATTGCTGCCCCGTTGTGGAATATGGGTAAAAAAGCGGGTATTACCTGGAGAACCTTGTGGATTCCGGTTGCCGCGGCTTTGCTGATCTGGCTGGCCGGAATATCCCCGGTATATATCGTTATGGTGGCGATAGCCGGCGGTATCGGCTGGTATATGTTGCAATTGAAAAAGAGAAAGTAATGGATGAATGGAGTTTGTATCTGAGCTTGTTCTGGGCCTTTTTCAAAATCGGGCTTTTCGGTTTCGGAGGTGGTTATGCCATGATTTCTTTGATCCAGCACGAGGTCGTTGAAGTTCACCACTGGATCAGTGTTTCCGACTTTACGGATATAGTGGCTATTTCGCAGACAACACCGGGACCTATCGCTTTTAATACGGCCACTTATATCGGTTATACGGCTACGGGAAGTGTATGGGGGTCTGCCGTATGTACCCTTGCGGTAAGCCTGCCTTCGATCATATTGATGACACTGGTATGCCGTTTCTTCTTTATGTTCCGGGATAATGCTTATGTAGCAGCTATATTGGGAGCATTAAAACCGACAGTGATCGGCCTGATTGCTGCGGCAGCCCTGTTGCTGATGAACGGGCGTAATTTTGAGGATTATAAAAGCTGGTTGATTTTTGGCATAGTTTTTCTGGCTTCCCTGAAAAAAGTCGATCCCATACTATTGATTATATTGGCGGGAGTAGCAGGCTATTTCCTATATTAGAACCTGTGTCCGGAATCAGTTTTCTTCTTCCGGAAGGTCCTCTTGTCCGATGGGTATCAGCAATTCGCTTTCGCTTTGCGGAAGTGCTTCTACATTGCGCAAATGCCGTTGTATAGCCCGTGTCCGTTTGCCCATCACTTCTTCGATCTGGTTATTGGCCGTTTGTATATTTTTCTGGGCTTTTTCGAGCATGCCTCCGAACTTTTCGAATTCGGTTTTAACGGCACCCAACACCTTCCAGACTTCACTGCTCCGTTTTTGGATGGCTAACGTACGGAATCCCATTTGCAGACTGTTGAGAATGGCAGCCAGGGTGGTCGGACCGGTTACAATCACTTTATAATCGCGTTGAAGCTGCTCTAACAGGCTGGCCCGGCGGACCACTTCGCCGTAAATAGACTCGAACGGTAAAAACATGATTCCGAAATCTGTTGTATAAGGCGGGTCCAGGTATTTGTCATGGATGTCCTTCGCCATCGCTTTTATGGTTTGCTCGATGTTTCGGGAAGCCGCGTCCAGTTCTGACGTATCTCCTGAATCGTAAGCATTTTGAAGCTGCTCGTATGCATCTTTGGGAAATTTGGCGTCGATGGGAAGGTACACACAATTACCGCTATCGTCTTTACCCGGCAACTTAATGGCAAATTCGACAAGCGTATCCGATCCCTTTCTGGTTTTTACATTGGCTTCGTATTGTTCCGGTGCCAGAATCTGCTCCAGCAACATTTCCAACTGGACTTCCCCGATACAACCGCGCATTTTGACATTTCCCAGTACTTTTTTCAGCCCCCCGACATCCTGGGCCAGCGATTGCATCTCGCCCAAGCCTTTCTGTACATGTTCGAGTTGCTTGCTTACCATTTCAAACGATTGGCCGATACGTTCGTTCAGTGTTTTCTGAAGTTTTTCGTCTACGGTCGACCGCATTTCATCTAGGCGTTTTTCCGTGGATTGCAGCAGTTCGCTTTGTTTTTTATTCAGCTCTCCGAATTTTTCCCGTTGGAGTTCATTGAAACTTTGTATGTTTTCAGTAAATATTTTCCGGAATTCCTGGAAAGACGAATCAAGAGTCCGCCGGACAGTTTCCAGTGATTGAAAATTTTGTTCGGCAATATGCTTTAAGCTTTCAGCATTTTCCGTTCGGAAAGCTCCTAACGATTTCGCAAGCTCTTCGCGGTTCTCGCGGGCTGTTTTGGAATGGTTTTCCAATAAATAGCGGCACTCTTCCCGTATGATTTTTTCCAGCCGGCCGATGTCTTCCCGCAAAGAAGACAATTCGGCTGTCGCATGATCGTTCTTTTTACGCAAGAGTAATGCGATGATAAAAACATTCAGCAACAGGAGTATTGCGGATAAGATATACATAATCATTTCTTTTTATTGGCTTTATTGGCTAACTGTCCGCAGGCGGCATCGATGTCTTTTCCTTTGCTGCGGCGGATATTGACGATCATATTACAGGACTCGAGAAAACGGATAAAAATGTCCCGTTGTTTCTCAGGGCTGTGGCGAAACGGGGAGTTTTCTACGGCATTGTATTCGATAATGTTGATTTTTACGGGAAATTGACGGCAATAAGCTGCTAAAACCTTCGCATCCTCCAATGAATCGTTTATTCCTGCCAGTAACAGATATTCGAATGTGGGGCGGATGCCTGTTTTGCCTGTAAAATATTTCAGGCTTTCTGCCAGTTCTGCCAGGGAGTGAGCCCGGTTTACCGGCATAAGCTTACTCCGGATCTCTTCACGGGCGGAATGTAAGGAAACGGCCAGATTAAAACGTACGTCATCGTCTGCCAGTTGCCGGATTTTGTCCGGAATACCGGCTGTGGAAACGGTAATGCGGGAAGGCGACATGGCCAGGCCGTCTTCCGCTGTAATCCGGTCGATAGCCCGGAGTACATTGTCGTAATTCATCAAAGGTTCGCCCATGCCCATAAAGACGATATTCGATAACTGCGATTCCCGTTTCTCTGCTTCTTCCCGGGCAGCAACGACCTGATCGAATATTTCTCCCGGAGTAAGATTCCGCTTGAAGCCTAAAGTACCTGTCGCACAAAAACTGCATCCTAATTGGCAGCCTGCCTGAGAGGATACACAAACCGTATAGCGGTCGTTGCCGGGAATCAGTACGCTTTCCACATAATTCCCGTCATGCAGGCGCCAGGCTGTTTTGGTCGTACCGTCTGTTGCCGATTGAATGCGGTCGGCCGTAAGAGAATCGAATATATATTGCCCGGCAAGCAACTCCCGTGTGCTTTTAGGCAAATTGGTCATTTCATCGAAACTATGTACTCCTTTCTGCCAGATCCATTGCCGGATTTGTTTGGCGCGGAAGGCTTTTTCTCCTTTTGAAGTCAGGAATTGAGCAATCTCCTCCGTCGTGATTTCCCTGATGTTTTGTTTTTCTGCTGTCATTTTGTTTTCTGAATGCAAAGTCAGGCTTATTTGAGCTACGCCGGAATGCATTTATCGGATACAAAAATAAGATAATTTTCAGTTTCCGGAATTTAAATAAGTAAAGTTCTCCGATTGATTTTATAGATTTGTAACTTTATGCTACTGTAATTATTCTTCGTTTATTATCTCTTGAAAAACGTTAGGAATAATTCTTTTTCAAACGATTTAATTATATATTTGCAGTTATATAAGTGCTAAAGTTACAAATTAATATTAAAAAACAGGAAAAAAGAGAAATATGAAAAGATTACTGATTGTTATTTTGACGTTGCTTACGGTTTCAATGGTTCGGGCTGATGAGGGGATGTGGTTGTTGTCGTTGTTAAAACAGCAGAACATTGAAAAAATGCAGCAAATGGGCTTTAAATTAAGCGCCGAAGATATTTATTCTGTAAACAAGCCCGGGATTAAAGATGCAATCGTCGGATTGGGAAATATCGGCCGGCCGTTCCGTCATTTTTGTTCCGGAGAAATCGTATCAGACCAGGGTCTGATGATTACCAACCATCATTGCGGTTTTGGTGCGATTCAGGCACATTCATCGGTAGAACACGACTATTTATCCGATGGTTTCTGGGCTTATAAAATGGAAGACGAATTGACCAATCCGGGTATAACTGCTTCTATCCTGGAAAGAATGGAAGACGTAACCGACCGGGTAAATGCCGTATTAAACGACAATATGAGCGCAATGGAAAGAGACGTTGCCCTCGATAGCATCTACAAAGTGATCGTGAAAGAAGCTACCGACAGTACCGATTTGAGCGGTCAGGTAATTTCTATGTTTGAAGGAAATCAGTTTTTCCTCTTTTTGTATACCATTTACAAAGACGTTCGTTTAGTGGGTGCTCCTCCCCAGAGCATGGGTAAATTCGGCGGAGATACCGATAACTGGATGTGGCCGCGCCACACCTGTGATTTTTCCATGTTCCGTATCTATACCGGTCCGGACGGTCGTCCCGCGGAATATTCGAAAGATAATGTTCCTTTGAAACCGAAACATCATTTGCCGATATCCCTGAAAGGCGTTCAGGATGGTGATTTTGCAATGATTATGGGTTTCCCGGGATCGACAGACCGCTTTGCTACCAGCTATAGCTTGCAAAATACGATAGATGCCACCAATGCCATTCGTTATAAAGTGCGTACGGAAGCTTTACGCATCATGAAAGAAGAGATGGATAAGAGTCCGAAAACGCGTATCCAGTATGCTTCAAAACATGCCAGCAGTGCCAATTACTGGAAATATTCTTACGAACAGAACAAAGCGCTGGAGCAATTGAATACGATGGGAAATAAAAAGGAGATAGAGGCGGAATTTACAGCTTGGGTAAATGCCGATCCTGCCCGTAAGGCTCAATACGGTAATGTATTGCCCGAGTTGGAGAAAAATTTTAAGGATATCCGGAGTTATGCCGAGGCTCAGACTTATTTATTCGAAGCACTGGGGGGACCGGAAGCCCATAAGACAGCTTATGCTTTTGCCGGACAACTTGAGAAATTGTGTGATAAGGAAACTACTGCGGAAGAAAAAGCAGAAATCCGGAAATCCCTGAAAGAAAGTGCACAGGAGTTTTTTAAGGATTATAATGCCGAACTGGATGCCCGCTTATTTGCTGCATTGTTTAAAATGTACGATGAAAATGTGGACCCCGATCTGAAACCGGAGATTATCGAAATGATCAATAAGAAATACAAAGGAAATTATGAAGAATTTGCCCGGGACATGCTTCACACCTCCGTATTTATGAATGAGAAAGCTTTGGATGCATTCATCGATAAGCCGAATTGTAAAAAATTGAAAAAAGATTTGGCTTATCAGGCCGGTACCTCTTACATCGGAATGTGGATCAAACTTTCGGCCTACATGAACGATATGAAGGAAAGCATCGCTAAAAACAACCGTTTGTTTGTGAGGGGGCTGATGCAGATGGAACCGGACAAAGTTATGGCTCCGAATGCAAATTCAACGCTTCGTCTGACTTATGGAAAGGTAAAAAGTTACAAACCGCGGGATGCCGTGTTCTATGACTATTATACGACCCTGACCGGCGTGATGGAAAAGGAAGGCCCGAAAGGAGGCGAATTCGAAGTACCGGACAGATTGAAGGAACTTTATAAAGCAAAAGATTTCGGTCAGTACGGCGAAGGCAATGTCGTGACCTGTTTTATTACAGACAATGATATTACCGGAGGTAATTCGGGTTCACCCGTAATCAATGCGAACGGCGAACTGATCGGAGCGGCTTTCGACGGTAACTCGGAAGCGATGTCCGGAGATATCGATTTTGAGGAAAACCTGCAACGGTGTATCAATGTAGATATGCGCTATGTGCTTTTCGTAATCGATAAATATGCCGGTGCGAAAAACCTGATCGATGAAATGACATTGGTAAAATAAAAAGGCAAGCCGATTATTTTAATAATACATAGATAAATTGTAAATTTTAGATTGACGATTTGGGATTCATAAATCCGACGACGAACCCCTTTGTTCAGACAATTTAAAATTTACAATCTAAAATTTACAATTTACAATTAATATTGGTTTTACTGGTTAGAATTTAAATATTACAACAATGAAAAACATGAATTGGAAAGATTTGTCTTTCGGTTATTCTAAGACAGATTATAATGTACGCTGTTATTATAAAGACGGCAAATGGAGCGCTCCGGAAATAAGCGATTCGGAGATGTTGAGTATACACATGGCTTCAACTTGTCTCCACTATGGACAGGAAGCTTTTGAAGGTATGAAAGCTTTCCGAGGCAAAGACGGTAAAATCCGTTTGTTCCGTTGTGAAGAGAATGCAAAACGGATGCAGAATTCTGCAGATTATGTGATGATGCAGGCTCCTTCTGTCGAATTGTTTACAGAAGCAGTAGTCAAAGCAATCAAGGCAAATGAAGAGTTTGTTCCGCCTTATGAATCAGGTGCCAGCCTGTACATTCGTCCGCTTTTGATCGGTGTAGGCCCGCAAATGGGGGTTGCTCCGGCTAAAGAATATATGTTTGTGGTGTTTGTTGCTCCGGTAGGACCCTATTTTAAAGAAGGTTTCAAACCGACGAAAGTGATGTTGGAACGGAAATACGACCGTGCAGCTCCCAATGGAACGGGGCATATCAAAGTAGGAGGAAATTACGCAGCCGGAATGCGCTCAGGTGTTGTGGCCCATGAAAAAGGCTATTCAACGGCTATATTCCTCGATTCGAAAGAAAAGAAATACATCGACGAATGTGGTCCGGCTAACTTCTTCGGTATAAAGAACGGTTTGTATATTACTCCGTATTCCCATACGATTTTACCTTCCATTACCAATGCCAGCCTGATGGTGTTGGCCGAAGATATGGGATTGAAAGTAGAACGCCGTCATATTCCGGTAGAAGAGTTGGAAACTTTTGAAGAAGCAGGAGCATGTGGAACCGCTGCTGTCATCAGTCCGATCAGCCAGATCGATGATCTGGAAAACAATAAGAGCATCCGTTTCGGAAAACCGGATGTAGCCGGAGAATGGAGTACAAAATTGTACCACCGTTTGCGTGCCATCCAATACGGAGACGAACCGGATAAATTCGGTTGGATTACTGTCGTTGAATAATTTTCACTGATCTTAATATCGGTATTGCCTGGGAATTCCTGAACCGGAATTTTCAGGCAATTTTTTTCAGGGTATTTTTTGAGAAAAATAAAAATTTTCCGCTTAACAGTTGTTTTATTACGAAATATTCGTAGATTTGCGATATAATCGTAAATAAAAATCAGGATGATGGAAAAATTGACATTTCAGGAAGAAGAACTTATGCTGATTATCTGGCAAGTAAAAGAAGGAGTAATTAAGGATTTCCTGATGCAGATGGAAGAACCGCGTCCGCCCTATACGACAGTGGCTTCCATCGTGAAGAATTTGGAAAAGAAAGGATATGTGGAAAGTAAGCGTTACGGCAATACTTATGCCTATCGGCCTTTGATCGAAGAAAACGAATATAAGACGAAATTTATGTCGGGAGTCGTGCGCAACTATTTTGCCAATTCATATAAGGAGCTGGTTGCATTTTTTGCGAAGAAACAAAAGATTTCGACTGAAGAGCTGAAAGAGATTATAGATTTAATAGAGAAGGAATAGGATATCCCGGACCGGGACAGGAGTGTAAAAAGATCGGTTTGGAACGATCTGAAATGACATTCATAGAAATTGTAAATTTTAGATTGCTTGGCAAAAGGATCCGATGGCGGATTTATTTAATCTGAAATCTACAATCGGGAATGTTGGTTAAGGTCCGGAATTTAAAATGAAGAAGGCATTATGGATAATTTGTATGTCTATATTTTGAAAGTGAATATCGCATTGTTGGTATTTTGGTTATTTTGCCGTTTGGTCTTCGGGAAAGACACTTTTCTTGGGATAAAACGGGCTTGTTTGTTAACGGTTCTGGGATTATCCTTTGTTTACCCTCTTATCGATATTGCAAGTTGGATAAAAGAAGAACAGCAGGTTGTGCTGGTTCGTTATGCAATGGATATTCAGCACATCGCTTTTTCTGTGTTACCGCAGGAGCAGGCTGTTGTACTGACGTGGGAACGGATATTGTGGGGAATATATCTGGCAGGGGCCTTGTTTTTATGCGTACGGATGTTGGTGCAATTATGGTATATCTGGCGTTTTATCCGATTGGGGAAACGTTTGGATTGTCTGGGAACAACCGTTGTTTCTCCCGGTAGCGGAATTGCTCCTTTTTCTTTTTGCCATTGGATTTTTATGCATCCGGACGATTATACGCTTCGGGAGATGCAGGAAATTCTGGCTCATGAAAAAGCACATGTCGCCCAAAAACATTCCCTGGATATGCTGTTGAGTGAGTTTGTATGCATTGTTTTTTGGTTTAATCCGGCGGTGTGGTTGTTAAGGCATGAGATTCGCCAGAATCTGGAATTTCTGGCGGATCAGGATGTCATGGAGGCGGGATATAACCGGAAAAATTATCAATATCATTTACTGCGTTTATCGCATCAATCGGCTGCAGCACAAATCGTAAATAATTTCAATGTTTCACAGTTAAAAAAACGGATTATCATGATGAATAAAAGAAAAACATCGCGGGCGGGACTTTTAAAATATGCTCTGTTGGTGCCTGTCACCGGACTGTTGGTTATGTCCAGTAATGTACAGGCTTTAGCACGTTTGCTTCCGGAAAAGGCAGTTGCCCGGGAAGTGATCGCCCGGCAACCGCAAACAGATAAGAAAATTCAGGTGAAAGGCACAGTTTTAAATGAAAGTAAGACTCCGGTAACAGGTGCTATTGTTTTGGTAAAGGGAACCAGCTACGGAACGACTACCGACAAGAAAGGTAATTTTACTTTGGAATTGAATAAGGGAGAGACAATCGTTGTGAGTTATGTCGGGAGAAGAACTATAGAAGTCAAGGCCGACAATTTTGTGGATGACGGTAAAGAGGCCGATCTGGTCATTGAATTGCAACCGGAAGCTAAAGTCCTGGACCGGGTGGAAGTTGTTGCTTATACTGCAAAGAAAAAGACAAAGATAAAAGATGAAGTGATGGAGGTTGTGGAAAGTACACCTCAATTTCCGGGCGGAGATGTAGCCCTTAAAGCTTTTCTGCTCGAAAATGTAAAATACCCGCAGGAGGCCCAGCAAAAAGGTATCACCGGAGAAGTGATGGTCGGTTTCAGAGTGAATGAGCAAGGGAAAATTATCGACCCCCAGGTAGTGACAGGCGTTGATCCGTTATTGGACAAGGAAGCATTACGGGTAGTGAAAATGATGCCCGCTTGGACTCCTGCCCGGCAAAGAGGGAAAGCCGTTCCTTATGATTTTATGATTCCGGTTAATTTCTCTTTAAGCGGAAAAGTCGATGAGATCATCGTGACGGGTAGTTTTACAGTTAGGTCTGATAGGGGAGAGCCAATCCTGAAAATGATGTCTGCCGGAAGCCAGCCGCTTTATGTGATAGACGATGTTATTCAGCCGGAATCCGTAAAAGATATATCCCAAATAGCCGATCCGAATAATATTCAGACAATCACAGTACTGAAGGATGAATCGGCTATAAAAATATATGGAGAGAAAGGAAAAAACGGTGTAATTATTATTACTACAAAAAAGAAGGATGAACAAAAAAAATAATTTTGGAAAAGAATATTTAGGCTGAATATTTATAGAGTCCTGAAGGGGCTTGGATTTTGCCCGGGTTTACTTTGTATACCCGGGCAAATTTGTATGTTTATCCGGTTCTGTTTGTGTCTGGAAACTGTTTGCCGGGAATCGTAAAAGAAAATCCGGCGATTAAAACCGGATTTGTATGTACTTATAAGCCTGCCTTTTTTTTCTGGATTTCGTCGATTGTCAGTTCTTTGTCCCAGATGACATGCATGCCTCGTTGCTTGAACACTTCCAGGTACTGTTCGATCGGGGGTAGGTTTATCGCCTTCCGTAACGAGTCTAGCCGGGAAGGATTTTCTACCGGCCACAGATAGAACACCTGATCTCCGGTCTGTTTATCTGTATAACTGACAGTTTGAGTGCCATAAATTTGTTTTTTTCCTGTGTGCATTAAGATGCGGTCGTATAATGTCATACACGAACTTTTGTCCAGATTGCCTTTCTTTACCTGTTGCTCGATCAGGGGAAAATACTTTTGTTGATCTGTAATATTTCCATGATCGACAACTAAAAAGATAGCTTGATTGGCTAATGGTGACAGGTTGTCGGGCCATCCTTGTTCATCCAGAAGTTTATAGATCACGGCTTGATTTTCTTGATCGGTATTGTGCATTGTCTGTACGAATTTAAGTACACTGTCCTGTGGAAGCTTGCCTGTGAATACGGTTTCGAAATTGGCTCTGACACGCTGGTCTTTCCGGTATATCTCACACAATAGGGAATCCACAGAACGATAATCTTGTGCTGTAGCGGCAAATACCGTGCAGATAATTATGGCTGTTGAGAGGAGTTTTTTCATTTTTAGGACTTTTGAGTAAGTGAATCTGGCAGATTTAAAATTGCTTAATAATGGAATTCATCGTCGGATTTATTTAATCTGAAATCGTAAATCTACAATTTTAAACCTGCTGTTTTATACGACGTCGAAGGTGTTGTCCGAAACGGGGTAAACTCGTTCCTCTTTTTTATTTTGTCGTAATAAACACTTCGGCACTTTTATAGTATCCGGTTTCTTTTTCTGCTTGGGTAATGGGGCGGATTTGGCGGATATTGGCGATATCGACACCGGAAAAATCCGCTGCTGCCGCTCCGTTGAGCCATAGCAAAGGCTTGTCGGATTTGGCAAGATTGTATTTGAAATCCTGATTATCGTATTTGAAACGTAGTGTATTGTCTTTTAGTGAAATGAAATCACCTAATCTGCTGTCGGATGTGACGATAAGGTAAGATTTGCGGCTGTCTTTTTTATCGTTGACCAGATTCACGTATTTGATTTGTTCGGGCATGGTGATCTCTTCTCCTTCAAATTTGATGCCGTCGACAATATAAATGATATCCAGATTTTTCGTGTTGATTTTGATTTTGGTTTTACCGTTATCTTCTGTAATCTGTATGGAACTGCCCATTGTACTGATCGTATTTCCGAAATCTCCGATATTACTGCCCAATTGGTCGAAAAAGCTGCCCATTGTGCTGAATCCCGAACCTATGGTATTGAAAATAGAATCCATAGTTCCAAGCCTGAAATTGTTAAAAAAAGTCGAATCATCCCCCGAAAAGCTGAAGTTGAAATTTGTTCCCATATTGAAATTCCGTCGCATTTCTTCTGCCTTTTTTCTCATGATTTCTGCTTGCTTTCTCATTTCTTCCGCCTGCTTTTTAACCTCTTCAGAGGACATCGTGTTGTAATTGAACGATTGCAGATAAGATGTGTATTTTTCATTGTTCGGATTCAGGGCCGACAAGGAGTTGAGCCCTTTGATATTTAAAGCCCGGGAAAGCAAAGCGATATTTTCTGCCTGGATATTACCCCGTAGTTCAATGATTTCCAGATTGTTTTTCGTTTCCTGATTGATGACAACCAGATCCGATAATTTATCTTCCGCATTCTTGGAATAAATAAATTGTTTGCTGTCGTTGGTGGTGGCACTTTTTACCAGAGTATACCCCTTCTTTTTCAGTTCGTCGGTAAATTTGCCGGTAATACCGTCGGCTGTCCATGTTGTATTGCGTGCCAGATCAAACGAAAGAATGTTGACTTCATTCAAATCTTTTAATAACTTTTCTGCTGCCGGCGAGAGATTTTTCTTTTTATACAGACCGTACAAATTTTTATCCAGGTGAGTAATGGTTACACCTTCTTTTCCTTCATAAGCCGACATGAGCTTATGAACCTGGGCATGACTGAAAAAGGGAAGAAGCATGCCTGCAACGAGAATAAATAATACTTTTTTCATGGCAATCCTTATTTAATTGTTTGTTATTCGATGGCAATGATCAGTTTATGATCTTCATACAATACTTTTTCATTTGGGCGATCCTCTTCCAATATATTACCGATGGTGCGTAAAGCATTTTCGAAACGCTCACGCTTTATATTGTCCGTAACTTGCAGATCGGATGGAAGTGCCGGCCTAAACGAACCTTTGACAAAAATAATCAGTACCAGCATAGCGGCGATGCTTCCGGCTGTCAGATATAATTGCCGGAAGTGTTTTTGCCGTCGCTTCCGTATGCCTTGCCGTATGCCGGCATATAAGCCTTCGGGCAGGCTCTCCTGAACCGGACCGGTGGATAAGGCCGGTTCTTCCGTCAGATGGCCCCGGCGAAACTCTTCTTTGAGGTATCTTTCTTCTGCGAGGGTCGTCTCTCCCCGGTAATATCGTTTTAATATATCCTGTATATTATCCATAATCATTCGTATTTCGAAATACTGTATTGTTTTACCAGAATCTCTTTGATTTTGGTGCGGGCCCTGGATAACAGCACCCGTATATTGTTCAGGCCGAGGCCGGTGATTTCTGCAATCTCATTGTATTCCATCTCTTCGATCTCCCGGAGAATGACAACCTCCCGCTGGTTGTCCGGAAGGGTATCGATAATCTGCTTTACCAATGCCGCCGTTTCTTTATCTTCCAGTGACCGGAGCAGGTCGTGATCGTAACCACTGTTTTTGTACATCTGTTCTTCATCATATAACGGTTTTTGTTTTTTAAGAATGTCGAGGCATAAATTGCGTGTGATTTTCAAAGCCCATGCTTTGGGATTTTGCACCTTGCGTAACTCCTGGCGCATCTCCCACAGTTTATACATCACATCCTGGGTAATATCCGCAGCTCCGGACCGGTCGCCCGTCAGATGTACCGCAAAAGTAAAAATGTCGTGTGTCAGCGGTAAAATCGATGTATTGAACTCTTTCTCCGTCATCGTATACAAGACGATTATACAACAAATATATTACACGAAAAGGGACGGAAATTTACACAAATAGGAACAAAAAACTTCTTTCCCGGATATATATATCTGAAAACAGGAGGATAATGCATTGATATTCATGCTTTTTTTCTGACGGTTTTTATTTACACATGAAAATAATGACAATGCGGATAGCTGAGATATGAATCCAAAATCCGGACAGATTCTTACCGGATGCGGATATTTCTGTAAGTAAGGAAATCAGGTGACAGAGTCATGCAGAAAAATCGTGATGTTTTTATTTGGCCGACTTATTGATTAAAAAAGTTGAAAAATACGTGAAAATATTTATATTTGTTGTAAATCTGATAGATCGGTCGGCATACAAGGCTAAAGGAAAAGAACCGGTCGTACAGCTTTGAAAATTTGCCGGGTATGGACGGAAAGTTTTACGGATTACCGCGGATATCCCGGAAGCAAGGATAATAAAATGTGTATTTTATAATAAGTAATCGTTCGTAATTAGTTATACATTTTAAGAATGTCGATCATCTGAAATCGGGCAGATTACGAAAATATTAAATAAGTCGAGGGACTTAATTTGAATTATGCAGATGAAATATTATGGTTTTTTGTTTATTGTAAGTTTATTATGGACCGGACATCTTACCGTGTTGGCTCAAGCCGGTGAGGTAGATGTGGCGAAGCAGTTGCGGACATTGAATGCCGATCATACCGGATTTTCACGTTCTTTTGAAGAAGTAATGAAGAAAGTGGATGATGTGCTGTGGTATAACAAGGTGGGGGATGTGGCCTATGTCGATAAAGTATATCTGTGTGGTCCGCCTAAGGCCAATCCGTCCAATCCCACAGCTATGGGTGTGAACAACCCGTTGAAGTTCTGGGCGTATGTATTTGTTCCGAAAAGTATTGATCCGGACAAAAAATATCCTTTGATCGTTTTTGCCCATAGCGGAGTACATGCGGATTTTTCGACCTATTATGCCCATATTGTCCGGGAATTAGTGGCCCAGGAGTATATTGTAGTGGCGGCCGAATACCGGGGAAGTACCGGGTATGGTGCCGGGACGTATAAAAACATCGATTACGGTGGTCTGGAAAATCAGGATGTTTACGAGAGCGGACAATATATGGTTGAAAATTATAGTTTCGTGGATAAAAACCGGATTGGGATTATAGGCTGGAGTCACGGAGGAATGATTACGCTGATGAATCTGATGACCTATCCCGGTGTGTATAAATGTGGGTTTGCGGGAGTACCTGTTTGCGATGTTATCATGCGGATGGGATATGCCGAAGATGGTTACCGGGAAATGTTCAGGCGGGACATCGGGAAAAGCGCCAGGGGTGATATTGCAGAATACAAAAGGCGTTCTCCGGTGTGGCATGCCGACAAGCTGAAAGACCCGGTATTGATCTATACGAATACGAATGACGACGATGTGAATGTCATCGAAGTGGAACATATGATCAGGGCCCTGAAAGCGGAAGGAAAGCAATTTGATTACAAGATATTTCAGGATATGCCCGGCGGGCATTCTTTTGACCGGATCGACATCAGAACCGCGACCGAAATCCGCTACGATATATACAAATATCTGGCAAAACACCTGAAACCCTCCAAACCGTTTAAATCCCATAAGGAATTGAGAATAGCCGCCTATCGTTTCAATTAAACGGAGATTGGATATAGCTGGGTAAAAGCATTTGTTTTTATAAGAATTACTATCCTTCTGCTGCGAACTTATACGATAGCTTGGGTGAACTGTACGAACGCCGGCAACAACTGAAAGCGGCTCGCCGCTGCTACCGTCAGGCATTGAAAATCGCCCGGCAAGACAAAGATATGATACTCATGCTCCCGGCATACGAAGCACATTTGAAGGGTGTAAAATGAACGCAAAGAATTATTTGATTTTTTCCTGTTGATTCATAAAAAGTATACTTGTATAATTGACCATTGCTGATAAAACATGTCCGAATAAATGAATCTCCGCTAGCCTTACAATATTTCAAATACCAATAGCATAAATAAAGCAAAAGCGTTGAGAGTAGAATGAGCCAAGGTCATAGACCAATACGGTTTATTGTTATATTCCGACCTTAAAATATATGTGTACATCAGAATACTTCCTATAAAAAAGGTGCTGATTATATAAAGCAGGCTGAAATTATGTACCAGACTGAAACATACAGATGAAATTAAGACGATAGTTATATTGTTAAAATGCAACCATTTTTTTAATTGATAAATAAGTGTCTGAAATAATGCCGTTTCAACAATAGGTGCTAAAATCAAAGCCGATATTAATATCGTAACGGTTAAGGTCGGTTGTTCGGGATTTATTAGTTCTTCTCTAAACTGAATATCCTCTAATTGAAACATTTTGAAGGGCAAGTAAACAATGGCTTTTGTTAGATTAACCGCAACCAACACGATAAGACAAAATTGAATCATGTTCGCTTTGCCTATGATTTTTTTTAAACGATGAATGTTATACATTGTGCAATAGATTTACTTTTAAAACGTGTCGAATGCAAAAGGAACAAAACCGGCATATCGAAATGCTCACTGCTGTTAAAAAATCAAAGTACGATCGGATAAGAAAACGTCATGTCGTATTGCTTTATCCCGATGACCATTATTTACAATATTTCAAATACCAATAGCATAAGTAAAGCAAGAACGTTGATAGTAGAATGAGCTAAGGTTATAGACCAATACGGTTTATTGCGATATTTTGCCCTTAAAATATAGGTGTACATCAGAATACTTCCCGTAAAAAAGGTGCTGATCATATAAAACAGGCTATAGTTATGCATCAGACCGAAGCATACAGCTGAAATCAGTACAATAGTGATATCGTTAAAATTCAACCATTTCGTAAATTTAAAAATAAGTGTCTGATACAATGCTGTTTCGATAATAGGTGCAAATACTAAAATGTCTAACAACAGATCGACGGTTAAAACGGGTTTTTCCAGATTTATTAATGGTTCATTAAACTGTATATCATTTATTCGGAGTATTTTAAAAGGTAAATGAACAATGGCTTTTGTCAGATTAACCGCAATCAACACGATAAGGCAAAATTGAATCATGTTCGCTTTGCCTATGATTTCCTTTAAACGATGAATATTATACATTGGATTATAAAGTGGAAGGTTGTTTGAGCTTTTTAACGATAAATACATATATCCCCGTATTTAGAACAAGAGTCCCCATAATGACAGCTAAATGTAAATAATTACCTCCGGTGGCAAAATCTACAACTTCAATTAACGTTGCGATCGACGTACAGATATACAGCAAGCTGATTTTATGGCCTATGCGACTTAATGCGAGTAACATATAACAAAATCCGTACATCGGTATCCGGTATACCGTTTCGCAGGTATGCTGATTTAGGATTATTTTTAATAGAAGTGCGATTAGCAATAGGAGAATTAAAAAAGTGATGTACTTATATTTTTTCATTGTATTAATTATTATCGGGGTTCATTCAATTGCTGGATTTATCGTATGACAATTGAAATCGTGCCCTATGAGTACCTGATCCTTCATATTTCGTTTTAATTGCATCACCGGACTACCCGGTGGTAATTTTTCCAATTCGTCCGATAATACCTGTAAAGGCGAATGAACAACACAGGGAAAAATTCAAATCGGTTATCGGTAATTTTGCGGCGCTACCTTTAACAAAAGCAGGGGTAACACTTGCTGAACGTTAAATTTTGGGTTACTCTGCCAGGCCTTAAACCTTATTGCCAAAGGTGTGTTTACCTGAATCTGTCTGTCAAAAATTTATCCGACAATCTTACGATCGTTTATTGCCACGCAAATACTTCGATGTTAGCTTCAACAGGTTTAAAATCGGTTTGTATGATTGCTTCCCGGTGAGCTGCTTTGATTTAACAAAAAGGTTTATCGGTTGGGCGTTTCCGGTTTATCGTTATCCTTAAACATAAAAATCGAATCCTATTTTAAGACGTACCACAAAGGCTGTCCAACCGACCTGACATACAGACGGAGGCAAGATATATAAAAAAATGTAAAGAGACAAATACAATAAACAAAAATATTCGTTACATATATTGAATATCGGCAAAATATTCTATTTATTAGTAATAAAATGGAATACTATTTTCTCAATTTTATATATTTGTAAACAAATATCAAAGGATATGAGATAAGTAATTCGTTGATAAACGACAATAAATCGTTTTAATACGTATTCTTAAACTCTCTGATTTTATAAATATTGTGGTGAAAAACAGAGCTTTATTCATATTTAGACTGTAACGATATAAAGCAATGCTCTATGTATAATTTAGATGAAACGACACTTTTTTGATAGTGATCATGAATAATTGATATTACAAAACCGGATTTAATTTTTATTTGAAATATGTTAAAATCAATAGGGTTATCGTGTATTTTATTGGGGATATTTAATTGGGGTATGGGGCAGGATTTCCGGGGATATGATCTTGTTGAGGCTTATCCGGAGGTGTTGGTGAATCCTTATTCCCGGCCGTTTTCCCCGGATTCTGTAATAACAGCTTTTCCAAAAGATGTAATACATCCTCATCTTTTTGAGAGTTTGTCGATATCGGAAAGGGATTCTATCCGAAGGATAGTGATTTCCAGAATGAAGAAAGACACGCTTAATTTAACGGAATCATTATATGCTTTTAAACCTTATTTTGATCGGTTGAAATTTGAAGATCCTCATTTCCGTCCGTTAATCCCTTGGTTTATCACGAAAAACAATAGAGCGAATTCTGATAAAATACCGATATTGCCTTGGGATATTATTAATATAAACGATACCATTATCATTGATCATTCATATGATGAAAAATTCCATAAAGGAGATCGTATTTTAGAGATTAATAATACGCCTGTTGAGGAATTTATAAAGTACACGTATACGAACCGTTATTCTCCGTTTATTGTTTATCAGGCTTATTATCACTATGCTTATAGTCCCGGCTATACGGTTAAAACTCAACGTCAGAATCAAATACTGAATATTCATACGGAAGGAATAACTTACGATCATTATTTAAAAAATAAAATCTCTGAAAATCAAAAGAAAATATGGGCAGACTATAAAACCGGATATTTCAGTATTCCGGCTTTCAGGTATAATAAAAGTATCATTAAAGACCTGTATTCTTTTATTAAGCGTTTGAAAAAAATAGGCTATCCGAACCTGATCATTGATATACGAAAAAATGGGGGAGGCAGTGGAAGCGATTTCGATGAGTTAATGTCGTTGTTCGTTAATAAGGACACGGTTGTTTATTTAAAAAATGTCAGATTACGGGTGTCTCCAAATACCATTAAAGATTACGATTTTCTTACGGAAGACAGGATGGGGCAATTGATTAATTTGCCTGAACGGTATTTTGTTAAATCATTTCCTTTGAATAAAGAGAAATACCAGAATATGAATATTTACGTATTAATAAGCGAAGATACGGGATCACAGGCCGCAACATTTGCCAATATTTTGCAATATAACGGTTCTGCAAAATTGGCCGGTGTTCCGCTTTTGCACAATGCTTTGAAATACGGGGAAATAACTCATCTGCCGTGGAGCAGTAATCCTTACGCCACAGTAAGTATCTCAACAATAGAACTCGATGAATACACCCGCAATCCGGACGGTCAGGTATATCCGGATATAGAGATTCCTTTCGTTGCCTCGGAATATATGAAAGGCGGCGATCCTGTCCTGGAAAAACTATTGGAACATATCGAAAGTACACGGTGAAATAAGAACCGTATATTTTATCGTATAAATCGATATTTATAATTAGTTATACATCTCAAAGATTTAATAAGTTGTAATCTGAATGATTATAAAAATATTAAATAAGTCGGTGGATTTATAATATAAGTCAGAACTGAACAGCCCCCCGGAAGTTTGAAAAACCGGAGGGGCTGTTTATTAGATGTGATCGTGGGGCTGATCTTGCGACCGGCTGCCTGGGGTCAGATCACAGAATTGGTGTCCGGCGGCGTTTTTTTGTTGCGGGTGAATTTTTCCTGTAGTTCCTGCATAAGTTTGTAGAAATTGGGGATAAACAGGGTACCGACGAGGGCGGTCATAAGCATACCGGCGAAAACGGCGATACCGAGGGAAATGCGGCTGGCGGCTCCGGCTCCGGAGGAGATAACCAACGGGAAGGTACCGAGGATAAAGGCAAAGGAGGTCATCAGTATCGGTCGCAGGCGGACACGGCCCCCTTCCAGTGCGGCTTCGTTGATGGATTTGCCGGCGGCGTGGTAATCGCGGGCAAATTCGACGATGAGGATGGCGTTCTTGGCCGTCAGGGCGATAAGGAGGACGATACCGATCTGTGTGTATACACTGATAGGCAGGTTCATCACCATCACCCCGATAACGACGCCCAGCAGGGCGATAGGGAGTCCCATGATGACAGCGGCCGGATTCGTCCAGCTTTCATATTGGGCAGCCAGAATAAGATAGGCGACGAGAATCGCGAGAATAAATATCAGGCTCGTGCTCGAACTGGAATTTTCTTCCTGATAGGCCATGGACGTCCATTCGTAACCGAATGAGGAGCCGGCCTTCTCTTTGATCAGATTACCCATAATTTCCAGTGCCTCTCCCGAACTGTAACCGGAAGCGGCAGAGCCCGAGATAAGAGCCGAAGTATAGGTGTTGTAACGGGTCAGGTTTTCTGCCCCGACGCGGCTTTCTACCGTAGTAAAGGCCGAAAGGGGAATCATATCGCCCTGGGCGTTTCTGACATTCAGCCGGCGGATATCCCCGATCAGGGCCCGGCTGTCGGGAGCGCCTTCGACCTTCACCTGGTAAGTGCGGCCGAATTTTACGAAATTATTGACATAAGAAGAGCCGAGGAACACCGTCAGCGTGTTGAAAACATTGCTGATCGGGATTTGCATCATTTCTATTTTGTTCCGGTCGATATTGAGGTAATACAAGGGAACATCGGCACTGAACATCGATTCCACAGAAGCCAGGCCGGGGGTTTGTGCGGCGGCTACCATGAGCTCATCCGTCATTTTTTGGAGTTCCTGCGGACCGTAATTATTGATATCCTGGAGCATCACTTCAAACCCGCTGCTTTCCCCTAATCCGGGGATGGAAGGCGGCAGCACGGCGAAAGTCAGGGCCTCCGGTATCTCGAAATGGGCGAGCATATTGAATTTGTCGACAATAGCCTGGGCACTCATGCCGGGGGCTTTACGTTCGTCCCAGTTTTTCAGCATGACGAAAACGGTGGCTGCATTGGAGGCATTGGCACCGCTCATGACTGAAAAGCCGTTGATCGTGATATAGGTTTCTACACCGTCGATGCGGTTGATGATGGCGGCGGCTTTTTCAAGGGCTGTCTGGGTCTGTGAAGAAGAAGCGGCATCCGTAAGCTGCATAAAAGCCAGGAAATAACCCTGGTCTTCTTCCGGCAGGAAAGTACGCGGCCATTTCAGGAATCCCCAGAAAGCAAAGAAAGAAATAACGAAAAATACGATGAGGGTAAGTATGGATTTACGCATAAAGCCCCGGATGACCCAGGTGTAACCGTTGGTTGTTTTTTCAAAAAAACGGTTGAAAGCTTTGAACAGGAAAAACCGGGTCGGTTGTTTCGGCTTGAGAAAAAGAGCGCACAGTGCAGGACTCAGGGTAAGGGCGTTAAAGCCGCTGATAACCGTCGATATGGCAATCGTCAGGGCAAATTGCTTGTAAAGTTGCCCCGTGATGCCTCCGATAAAAGCTGTGGGTATAAATACGGCCAGCAATACAAGCACGATGCCGATAACAGCGCCCGACACTTCTTTCATGGCCTGGTTGACGGCTTCCTTGACGGTATTGTATTTCCCGGTTTCGATCAGGCGGTAGCTGTTTTCAACGATGATAATGGCGTCGTCTACCACCAGTCCGATGGCCAGTACCAATCCGAATAGGGTTAGCGTATTGATGGAAAACCCGAATAGTTTCATAAATGTGAAAGTACCGACCAGAGATACGGGGATCGCAATGAGTGGAATCAGCATCGCCCGCCAGTTTTGCAGGAAAAGCAGGATCACCAGCAGTACGAGTATGAAAGCCGTGATAAGCGTACTGTAAATACCGGCGATGGAAGCGCGGATAAACTCGGTTGTATCGAGGGTGACGTTATAATCGATACCCTGCGGGAAATAAGTAGCCAGATGGTTCATTTCCGTTTTTACCCGCTCGGAAACATCGAGGGCGTTTGCTCCGGGAAGCTGATAGATGGCCAGTGCAGCTACAGAACCGCCTTTTAATTGGGCGGTAGTACTGTATGTTTCGCGGCCGATCTCAATATCGGCAATGTCCCGCATACGAAGGTATTTCCCGTCGGGAAAGGCTTTAATGATGATATTACCGAACTCTTCTTCATTGACGAGCAAACCCTGGGTTTCCAGTGTATATTGGTAGGCTTCTTTGTGTTGCAGCGGTTCGGCGCCGACACTTCCGGCCGCTACCTGTATATTCTGGCTCTGTATGGCCGCAAGGACATCGTCGGCTGTGATTCCGCGGATGGCCAGCAGATCGGGATCGAGCCAGATGCGCATACTGTAATTTCCCATACCGAAAAGACTGACATTACCCACACCTTTAACCCGTTCCAACTGGTTGACGATATTCAGATCGGCATAATTCGACAGGTAAAGGGCGTCGTAATCGGGAGAGCTGGTGGTCAGGGAGATAAACATGACGACATTGGTCGATTCTTTGGTCGTCGTCACCCCGATCTTGGTAACTTCCTGCGGTAAGGTCGGTAAAGCGATATTAACGCGGTTTTCAACCAGGACGGTGGCCATATCGAGGTCCGTACCGACTTCGAAAGTAATGGTCAGTTGATAAGAGCCGGTGCTGGAAGATGAGGACGACATGTAAAGCATTCCTTCGACACCGTTGACTTGTTGTTCAATGGGAGTGCCGATCATATTGGCAATCGTCGTTGCATTAGCTCCCGGATAAGAAGCGCGTACGACAACGGTCGGCGGGGTAATGGAAGGATATTGCTCGACAGGCAGGCTGTTCAGGGAAACAAGGCCTGCAATGACGATCAGTATCGACAATACGGTGGCAAATATCGGGCGGTTGATAAAGAAAGTGCTTATCATGATCTGGTTATTGAATTTGAGTCGTGTAAATTGAAAAATCGTAAGTTAATCCGTAATCGGGGGCAACGTGCATATAGATTTTAAATGGCCGGTTTTAGATTAAATGATACTGATAATAAACCGGTTGGACAAACAATTTAAAACCTGTAATTAAAACATCATTTATTTTTAGGTTTGATCTGCATGCCGGGGCGTACGCTCATAAGGGCATCCACAATATAACGGTCGCCGGGACGTATACCGCTGACAATTTCGCGCATCCCGTCCGGTTCGAGCACACCGACGGTGACGGGTTTAAGCTCGACCCGGTTGTCCGTTCCCAGGATATAAACAAACCTTCCTGTTTGGTTTGTGCCGATGGAGGTTTCCGGGATAAGCAAAGCATTGCTTACGTAGCGGTAGGGGACATGTATCTTGACGTACATGCCGCTCAGCAGTTGTTGTTCCGGATTATCTATAATGGCCCGGACGCCGACTGTCCCTGTTTGCAGGTCGACATTCGGCGAAGTATAGTCGAGCTGGCCTTTCCATTGGTGTTGCGGATTGGCGGCGTCACTGACGGTCAGAAACCGGAGCGAATCGTTCGTCGCTTGCTTTGTGCCGGTTGCCGGCAGATTGAGGTATTCCGGGTAGGCCATATTGAAATAAGCGTACATTTGCCGGTCCTTATACATCGTGGCGAGGGTTGTGGGACTGACCGAACCGGCAACAAAATTGGCACGGTCTACCAGATTCCGGGTTACCTTCCCGTCGAAAGGAGCCTTGATATAGCAGTAATTGAGATTGATACGGGCTGTATTGAGCTGAGCCTTGGCATTTTGCAAATCCGCGAGGGCCGAGTTATAAGAAGATTCCGATTGCAGGTAATCGATCTCGCTGACCGCTTTGGTACGTACGGCCTCCTTCATCTTTTCAAACGAGGCCTTGGCATATGCCAGTTGGGACTCGGCGGTATTCACCCCTGCTAAGGCTGCATTCACCTGATCCTCGTAGGGTTTGGGTTCAATGATGAAAAGGGTTTGCCCCGCTTTGACTTCCTGGCCGGGAGTGTAACCGACTCTTTCGAGAAAACCGGAAACCCGGGCTACAAGGTTTACTGTTTGCTCCGCTTCGAGATAGGCCGGATATTCGTAGCTGTACACAACATTACGGGTTTGGGGAGTATTTACCGGGATTTCCGGTAACGGCATTTGTTCCCGTCCTTCTTTTTTAGTGTGACATCCTGCCGCCAGACAGAAAAAAATTGCGATTAAGATATAGGCTTTCATCATATAAGTTTTTGCCCTCATATACGTCATCCGGCTTTAGAATGTTCAGTTATGAATCATACCCCGGGACTGAAATGATCCGGATGTGGCGGGTGCTTTTCTGTGATTATTTTATAAAATCTGTCTTTTTTTTCGACTTATCGCCGATTCGGACGTTACATTTGTGAATCATTGATAATAAAACATGAATCAGGAGCGCGAACAACAGTTAATCAGGCAAAGCGTGGGGAACGACACAGCGGCTTTCGGCCGGTTGGTTACCGAATATCAATATTATGTCTTCAGGCTTGCTTTCCGCCTGCTCTGTAATACTGAAGAAGCCCGGGATGCAACACAGGAAGTGTTTATCCGGGCCTGGACGCATCTGGCGCAATTTAAGCCGCAGGTGAAGTTTACGACCTGGTTGTATAAGATAACGGTAAATTTGTGTTACGATCAAATGCGGCAGCAGCGACGGCAAGCCGGTTTGATAGCTGCGGAACAGCAGGAAAAGGCGATGGAAGTTCCGGTAGAAGAAGATACCGGACAAAATTTGGAAAATCAGGAACTGATAACTCGTATCACCCGGCTGACCGGGGAACTGACACCCAAGCAAAAACTGGTGTTTACACTTTGGGATCTGGAAGGAATAGATCCGGAAGAAATTAAATTAATCACCGGGATGAGCAGTGCAAAAATTAAAAGTAATTTATATCTGGCCAGAAAATATATTCGTCAACGAATCAGTAAAATCTTATAAAAAGCAAATGGAAAATACAGATAAACAATACGATCGGACGATCGGAAAAATCAGGGAGATGCAACCTGTCCTGGAACACCCGGAAAAACTCTCCCGGCAGATTATGGAGCATATCGCTACCCGTTTGCCGGAGCATGCGGCAGCCGGCAGCCGGTTGAGCATCATCCGTATGCTGTCCGGAGTGGCGGCAGCCATGGTGATCGGTTTATTCGTTTATGAATTAACGAAACCCTTTCCGGTTCTTCGTGAGGCTGCGTATGCCGATATAACCGGACAACTGGACCGCTTTATCGATCCTGCTTCCCCGATACCGGAAAAGATAAAGCAATATGCCGCTTTCCGGCAGGCGCAGGAAGCCAGAAAACAACAGCGGGAAGAATTTTATCTCAGTTCCCGGATGTCAAACTTAAAAAAACAAAGCCATGAAAAATAGTATCTTTATAATCAATCTGTTTTTAGTTCTTTTATTATGCTCTTGTGACAAACATTACGAAATGCTGACCCGGATAAACCCGGACGGTTCCTGTTTCCGGCAGTTCCGGTTAACGACGAAAGACTCTGCCTTCTTAGCGGGAGACACGGCCCGCAATCCCTTCCCCGTCCGCCTGGATGACGGTTGGCAGGTCTCGGTGTATGATTCGGTAAGCGGCGGATTACAGCCTTGGCCATTGCAGCATTTAAAGAATCCTGCAGCTGCTTCGGCAGTTGTGGCCACCTGTCACTATGCTTCGGTTGAAGAAATGAACCGTAACTTCCGGTTTGACCACAGTTCATGGAAAAACATAAAACCGGAAATCACATGGAATAAATCTTTCAGGTGGTTTTATACCTACTATACTTTTTCAGAGAAATATACCCGTTATCCATCGCAGGATCTGCCTGTCCCCTTAGGAGAATACCTGACACCCGAAGAGCAGATACTCTGGTTTCAGGGGGATCCTGCTGCCTGTCAGGGGATGAATGGTTATGAAATGTATGAATACCTGGAACAGATACAGGAAAAAGCTGAAACCTGGGGAAAGAAATCTTTGTTTGTCATGCAGTATTCGGTGATTCAGGATTTCCTGGCCTCCAGGCCTGACAATCTCTGGAGCGGCCGTTTGTCCCAGGCCCAGGATTCTATTTTTATCCTCAATAAGGATAAATCTGATTTTTGGTCGGATAATTTGGCTCCTTTCCTGGATCAATATTTCCGGACCGGTTATTTTTCGGAAGAATACCGGAAAAATCAGCGGGTACTCGATTCCCTTTCTGATGCTGAATCGGCCGTACTCGAATTGTTCGAACCCCATATCAAATACGAATTGGTCATGCCGGGTAAAGTTGTTTCAACCAATGCGCCGCATTGTGAAAACGACAAATTGACCTGGCAACTGAATGCCTATCGCTTTCTGCCGGCCGATTATATCCTGACAGCCGAATCCCGCCGGTTAAATCTCTGGGCAGTAATATTGACCCTGCTCTTGTTAGGCGGTATAACTTATATATTTCGCCGTTAAACGCTGACATCATAAGGAGGAGCGTCGGTACACGCTCCTCCTTCATAATCCCAAATAGGTTGTTCTTATACAATTGGGAGGTGTGAAATAACAACTTGGTTATCTGAAACGACAACTCTGCAATTATTATTTGTCCGTGTGTTCTTCATACTTTTATTTTACTTCAGAAATCCGTCCGACTGCAGGTCGGATTGGTAAATTGAGGTATAACATTAAAAATGAAAGACATGAAAAAAGTAACGGCTTTGCAGATGAATTTTATTTGGAAGGTATGTGCGGCACATTTTATCGCTTATTTTACAGCAGGCATATTGGCACTGTTTTTCCTGGATTATAAAACACATTTTTCCTCGGAATATTTATCATCAATGATGAAGCCGGTGGAGTCTCCTTGGGTTATGCTAGGGCCTTCATTTCAATTATTCAGAGGCATAATAATTGCGTTGGTGTTATTGCCGGTGCGCGGCTTTATCTTTGAAAAAAAGGGTTTTATAAAATTAGCCTGGTTGGTTTTAGGATTTTCTTTTATTTCTACAATCGGACCTGCCCCCGGCTCTTTTGACGGATATATTTATACGCTACTGCCGGTATCTTACCATTTGGGTGCTATTCCCGAAGCCTTGTTATACACTGTTCTTTTCTCGGGAATTATATCGCTTTGGTATAAATTTGAACGGAAATATATTACGATTATTTCCGCTATATTTATATCGCTGATTTTATTTATGAGTATTGGGGGCTTTTTGGCATCAGGTAAGGCTATAGGAGTGTAATATAAAACGTGTCTATGTCCGGAAAATACAGAAAAATAAAGATGATTATAGCAGTACTACTGTTTAGTATCATTTATACATGGTTTATAAAACGAGGCGAAGGAACTGATATTTTCGATATATCTGTCATCGTAATGACGGTATCCAATATATTTACCGTTTTATTCATCGTAAGCCTGTTTTTTAAAATACAGGCCGATAATATAAAGAAGCCGGTCAGCGAATTAAAAAAGAAACTGATTCCTTCATTTGTATTTTTTGTGTTGTCGGCAGTTGTTGTTTCTTTGTTTATTTTCAGTTTAAGTGATTATGTATTGTTTCTGCTTAAGGGATGGGATACCCGTAATTTTGTGGAAAATTTACTCTATAAGGATATTCCGGGGACATTCTCGTCTCTTTTTATCGGAATCTTTGTGGCATCGGTTATATTTTTCTACGAGATATGGCGTCAGTCCATTAACCGGGAACAGAAATTGAGGGAGGAGAATTTAAGATTCAGATATGGAAATTTAAAAGCTCAGGTCAATCCCCATTTCTTGTTTAACAGTTTGAATACATTTTCTGAAATGGTGTATGAAGATGCCCGGAAAACAGATATTTGTATTCAGAAATTAGCTTCTGTTTATCGTTATATACTTGAAAATGAAAATGTAGATTGGGTACCTCTGGATGTGGAAATTGAGTTCGTAAAAAATTATTTTGGTTTACGAAAAGAGCGTGACGGGGAGAAGATAACGTTGGAGGTCAGGATAGAAAATCCGGAAAAATTTAAAATAATCCCCATATCCTTGCAGATATTGGTTGAAAATGCGTTAAAGCACAACATCGCTTCGCAAGCCCGGCCTTTGGAAATAAGTATTTATCGTGAAGGGAGGTATATTGTAGTTGCCAATACAATGAATAGCAAAACTGTATTGTGCCGTCCTTCGGGTATAGGATTAGCAAATCTTCGGGAAAGGATAAAATTGGTCATGGGTAAAGAAATCGTCATTAATCAGGAAAATAGTCGTTTCATTGTCAAACTGCCTCTTGAAAATAATTGAATTATGAAAGTATTGATTGTAGAAGATGAGCAGCCCGCTGTGCGGAAACTGGTCCGCTTATTGGAAGAAGTCGATCCGGCAATTGTGATTATCGGTGTCCTCTCGTCTGTTGAGCAGGTTGTAAATTGGTTTTCGGTTAATACGCCTCCCGATTTGGTATTTATGGATATACAACTGGAAGATGGTATTTCTTTTGAGGTATTTGACCTGCTTGAAATAAAAATTCCGGTAATATTTACAACGGCCTATGACGAATATGCCTTGAAAGCATTTAAGGTCAACAGTGTGGATTATCTCCTTAAGCCGGTAGGATTGGAAGAATTAAAAAAAGCGGTTGACAAATTTAATGCGATCCATCGGTTAAATATGGGATATACGCGGCTTGAAGCAATAATTAAAGAATTGTATCCGGTACGTAAAGAACGTTTTATGGTAAAAATAGGGGAACATTACAGGTCAGTTCCTGTATCTGCAATCAGATGTTTTTATATAGCGGAGCGTTCCACTTTTATTTTTGATGACACCGGTAAAAATCATCCTGTAGATTATTCACTGGACAAAATCGGGCAGCTTGTCGATCCCGCTTTGTTTTTCAGGGTAAACAGAAACTTTATTATTGCTTATAATTCAATCGGGGATATCATAAATTATTCTTCCAACCGTTTGAAAATAATACTTTACGGATGGGATAAAAAAGAGAATATATTGGTTAGCCGGGAGCGGGTCGCTTTATTTAAAGCGTGGATAGACAGATGATATTCCGGAAGCATTCCCCTTATGCGGCTTTGTCCTGTCGTTTTCCGGGTTTTGCATTATTCATTGATAACGTGAGGCTGCTGTGTCGAATTTTAGATTTTAGATTGTTGATTATGTCCACAATTCTCCCCTGCCCGAAAGAGAATCGTAAATCGTCAATTGTTTTAGTTTTCCCAACCGCCTCCCAGGGCCTTATACAGTTGGATCAGATAAAGCAAGGTAGTGGCTTGGGCACCGACCAGGGTATTCTGGTAATTCAGTACATCCTTTTGTGAATCGAGCACGTTTTGGTAGTCGGATAGGCCTTGCTTATAGAGAGTGAGGGCCAGGTTCAGGGTTTCCTGTGCCTGTTCATAGGCCTGGCGGTCGGCCGACAATTGCTCCTGGGCTTTGGCATAGGAATAAAGGGCGTCGTCCACTTCCTGCAAAGCGGTGAGCAGGGTGTTGTTATAATCATTGATGCCTTGTTCTAGCTGCAATTGGGCAATGCGGGTCGTTTCGTTCAGTTGCCGTCCGCTGAAAAAAGTCCATTTCATACTGGGACTGATTTGCCAGTCCATATTCTCTCTGCGGAAAAATTGCTTGAACTTATCCGAACCGTATCCGAAACTTCCGGTGACATAAAATTTGGGGAACCAATCGGCCCGGCTGGCACCGACGGCTGCCGAGAGTGCGTCCATCGTATTCTCGGCTGCTTTTACGTCTGGACGGCGGCGGATAAGATTGGCTGGAATGCCCGTGATCAGGATGTTTTGGTTATCCGGAAGGGGGGCTATGGCCCGGAGTGCCTGTCGTAAACTGTCGTTATATTCTCCGGTAAGGATACAAATGGTGTTGATCTGATTCGTAATCGTCGATTCGATTGCCGGGATCAGGGAGGCTGTTTGCAAATAAAGGCTTTTGGCCTGGGAAAAATCGAGTTGTGAGGTCAGTCCGGTTTTAAAGCGGGTTTCGGTCAGATCGAGAATCTCTTTTTGGGATTCTAGGTTCTGGCGGGCCACCTGCCATTTGGCCTGATAATTGCGTAAATTGATATACGACGAGGCAAGCTGGGCTGTAAGAGATACCAGGGCGGCACGGTAATTTTCTTTCGAGGCATAGTAATATTCTTTTTGCGACTTTACATTTTTGCGTATACTCCCGAAAACATCGATTTCCCAGTTCATTTCAAGCTGGGCCTGGCCGGTGTAATTCCGTTCATTGATGTGCTCTATGCCGAGGCTGTTTTTTTCGGGGCTATAGGATGCTGTGGCGCTTAATTCCGGAAACCAGGCGCTCTGTTGTACCCGGGTTCGTTTTTTGGCAATATCGATATTGCGCAGCGTATTTTGCAGATTGTAATTGTTGCGGGTGGCTTTCCGGATCAGGCTGTCGAGGGTCGGGTCGCTGAAAAGACGCCACCAGCCGTCTTCTGTCGGCAGTTGCTGTTCTAAATTCAGCGTCGTGTAGTGCTGTGCTTTTGCGGGGATCAGCAAACCCATATAAATCAGGCAGAAGAAAAATGTGTTTCTCATGATATAAGTGCTTCATTAGTATTTGTTCGCTACATCGCTACATCGTAACTATAATTATTTGAGCAGATTACAGAGCCCGAACGTAAAGCTGAATAAGTCAGCGTACTTGTTTTGTTCTTTTCTGTAAATCCGGACAAGGTCCTTGTGTGAAAACTATACGGAAACCGGACTGAAAAGTTTATGGATAAACCGGTTTATAACAAGCGGCCGGGATCGTATTTCCGCTATCGGAATACAGCCCCGGCCGTTATAAATAAAATCGTGAAGAGGTTCTGGTTTGTCGGATAAAGGAACCGGTTTCACGGATATTCTTTTCAGAAATCTGTTGCTTGCTTTCGGAAAAAGTAATTGAAAATCAAAATATACAGCTACCGCTGAAATAAATAATTTTATAACCTATTTGGATTGCCGTTCGATCTCCCGTAGATTTTCCATTTTTTTCTTCCGGAGGAAGCCGTTGATATCTTCCAGGTGTTCGGTTACTTTCCGGTTGCCGAATTCATATACCTTTGTCACCAGGCCGTTGAGAAAATCGCGGTCGTGTGAGACGACAATCACCGTGCCGTCGAAGTCCAGCAAGGCATTTTTCAGTATATCCTTGGTTTTCAGATCGAGGTGGTTGGTAGGCTCGTCGAGGATCAGCAAATTCACCGGCTGCAACAGCAATTTGATCATAGCCAGCCGGGTACGCTCTCCTCCCGACAACACTTTTACTTTTTTGTCGATATCGTCCCCGCTGAACATAAAAGCCCCCAGTAAATTTTTGGTATTGCTTTTCAATTCCAGAGGGGTCACGTCGTCAACCGTCTGAAAAACAGTAAGGTCTTCATCCATCAGCGAAGCTGCATTTTGGGCAAAATATCCGATCTGGGCATTGTGGCCGAGTGTCAGTTTGCCTGTGTAATCAGTGATTTCTCCCATAATACATTTCACCAAAGTGGATTTTCCTTCTCCGTTACGTCCCACAAAAGCTACTTTTTCCCCCCGTTGTATCGTAAAGCCGGCGTGATTGAACACCTCATAATCGCCGTAATGCTTCGACAAATCTTCTGCAATCACCGGATAGCTGCCCGAACGGGGGGAAGGAGGAAATTTCAGGCGTAAAGCCGATGTATCCTCTTCGTCTACTTCCAGGATTTCCAGTTTTTCGAGCATCTTCACCCGCGATTGTACTTGCAGGGTTTTGGAATACGTGCCTTTAAACCGTTCGATAAATTCTTTGGTTTCGGCAATCATTTTCTGTTGTTCGTCGTAGGCTTTTTGCTGTTGTGCCCGGCGGTCTTTACGCAGTTCCAGGTATTTGGAGTAATTTACTTTATAATCGTAAATCCTTCCCATCGTCACCTCTATTGTGCGGGTCGTGATATTATCAATAAATGTCTTGTCGTGAGAGATCACAACAACAGCTTTCCCGTTGTTTATCAGGAAATCTTCCAGCCATTGGATCGAATCGATATCCAGGTGATTAGTGGGCTCGTCAAGCAGCAGGACATCCGGATTTTTCAGCAACATTTTGGCCAGTTCGATACGCATGCGCCAACCGCCGCTGAAATCACGGGTTTGCTTATGCAGGTCTTCGCGTTTAAAGCCCAGGCCCAGCAATGTCTTTTCTACGTCCGCTTCAAAATGGGTGAGGTCGATACTGTAGAATTTTTCACTGAGGGCCGAAACTTCTTCGATCAGTTTGTAGTATTCCGGCGAATCGTAATCTGTCCTTTCCGTCAATTGGCGGTTCAGGTCCTCGATTCTTTTTTCCATTTCAAACAGGTGGGAAAAAGCCTGGGAGGCTTCTTCATACACGGTCCGTCCGTCTTCCGTCATCAGGTGTTGCGGCAGGTAGGCGATTACAGTGTCTTTGGGGGCAGTCACATTCCCGCGGGTAGGCTTCCGGGCCCCTGCCAGAATTTTCAGTAAGGTCGATTTTCCTGCTCCGTTCTTGCCCATAAGGGCGATACGGTCTTTCTCGTTAATCTGAAATGAAATATCTTTAAAAAGGGCTCTGTCCCCGAATTCTACTGTAAGTCCGTCTACTGAAATCATAATGTAAAATCTAAAATCAAAAGTCCGGCAAAGATAGGAAAAAAGAAACAGGCTGCAATACGAACATGGACAGACCCCTGTTTTGTACTCATTCCCATTGGGATAGGAACGCCGGAGAATTGTTTTTCAGTGTCGTCCTGGCTGGTTAAAACGTTCGTTTTTATCAGACACACACCCCTAAGTCAATTTCACAAAAATAAACAAAAGCTAAAGAAATCAAAATATTTGTAATCAGTATTTTTCATTCGTTTTACTTATTTCGATGTATCGCGTATTATTTTCACAATAAAAACGAACGTTTTAATTGCAGATTTTAAATTGACGATTTGGGACTGAAAGAATTGATAACGAATCAGGTTGTCAGGTAATTTAAAATTTACAATCTAAAATTTACAATTTATATGACCTTTAAAGTTGTTTAGCATTATATGCAGTAGGTTCCGGATATGTGCAAATGGTATTTCCGGCGTATAAAATGAAGTACCGGCATTTGAGAATAAATACGTGCTGAAATAGAAACGTAATATAGTTATGGGAAAAACCATAAAAGGTATGGGGTTGGGTTGGATTCTGGGGGGCATTAGCGTAATCGAATTTGTTTTATGGGATCTGGTGCGCTTGCGCACAGATGTCAATGAAACAACCGAATGGCTTACGCGTGCCGTATCCTTAACTCCAATTGTGGCTGTAATCGGTTTGTTTACGCTTTTGATATATGGATGGCGGGTTTGGATGTTAGCGAGGGGGCGGCGGATAAGTCCCGAAGAGAAAGCGGTACATATTTACATCGGGATATTGCTGCATATACTTGTATATATCTGGTGGGGTATCGGGGTATTTATTCCTGTGGAATACATATACATAAACACCGAATATTGGTATATACCCCAGGGGCTTATCGTGATAGGATGGGTGTTGCAGAGAATCAGCTTAAAACAGGCCATCCTGTCCGCCAAATCCCAAAGGATGCTCCGGACTGGAGGCGGTAAATTGCAGGGACTCACTTATCTTATAGCCTATCTTTTTGTCATATCATTGGCTTTGTCTTCCGTAATATTTTATATGTTTTCTTCTATTTTTGAGGATGAGGCAGATGTCCAGATTTCAGCTATGATCCGGTCAGCCTGGTTATTGACATTCTTTATAGCTAATATCGTATCTTTCAATCTGGTCATACACAACTGGAAAAATATTTTATCGGTAAGTCGGAGTCCGGCAAAACAGACTTGTCCGTATTGATTTCCGGTAGATATAATTTTGATATTCCCTTAGATAAATTGTAAATTTACGATTCCTTTTTTGCAGGGAAGGATTGTGAGTATAATCTAAAATCGTCAATCTGCAATTATACAGGTTCTTTTTTTAAGAAAAAATCCACATCTGTGGGGAATTTTTCTACAGTTGCCATTATAACATGAAATAACTAAATATATTTAATCTGCTTGAAATAAGTATATTATCTTCGCAGCTCCATTTTGGCATATTATTTTCAAAAGATAAGGAATTAAACAATAAAAGGTATATGAACAGAAAGTATATGATTGTGGCAGTGGGGATGACTGCCCTTTTGTTAGGAGGATGTAAAAAAGAAAAAGAACCGGAAAAGGTCGTGGTGAAAATGGAGAAAGTGGGGACGGACAATATGGAAATTTATGGGGAATATGTGGGACGTATCCGCGCCAAGCGGTTTGTGGAAGTGCGTGCCCGGGTCGAAGGCTATTTGGAGAATATGCTTTTCGAGGAAGGGAAACGGGTACACCGCGACCAGCCCTTATTTATTATTAACCGTGCCCAGTATAAGGCCCGGGCCGACAAGGCCGATGCCCAACTGAAAAAAGATTTGGCACAGGAAGCGAAAACCGCCAGGGATGTAGAGCGCCTGCGCCCCCTTTATGAGCAGAAGGCAGCCAGCCAGTTGGATTTGGACAATGCCGTTGCCGCTTATGAAAGTGCAAAGGCAAGTGTTGCCATGAGCCGGGCCGATTTGGCTCAGGCAAATCTGGAATTGGGTTATACAACAGTTAAGTCGCCGATTACAGGCTACATCAGCGAGCGTTACGTCGATGTCGGTACCTTGGTCGGACCGGGAGCCAAATCATTGTTGGCAACGGTGGTCGACAGCGATACCGTATTGGTGGATTTCAGCCTTACCGCCCAGGACTATCTCCGTAGCCTGCAACGGAATGTGAAATTGGGTGAGCGGGACACTTCCCGCTCCTGGCAACCGAATATTACGGTAACCCTGGCCGACAATTCCATCTACCCGATCCGGGGATGGGTTGATTTTGCCGAGCCCCAGGTCGACCCGAAAACGGGTACGTTCAGCGTACGTGCCGAACTGGGAAATCCCGAGCGGAAATTATTGCCGGGGCAGTTCACAAAAGTGAAATTGCTGCTCGACGTAAGGGAAAATGCGGTTGTGGTGCCTGCCAAAGCCGTTGTGATTGAAAAAGGGGGAGCCTACGTATATGTCGTTCGCCGCGATAGCACAACCGAAAAACGTTTTATCGAAACGGGGCCGGAAGTGGGCAACCGTATCGTTGTAGAACGAGGATTGGGATTGGGCGAGACGATTATCACCGAAGGCTACCATAAGCTGGCTCCGGGTGTATTGGTTATTCAGGAGGAAGCGACGGTTCCCGGTGAGAAAAAAGATTCGGTCGCTGTGGCGGCAGTCGTGAGAAAAGAAGAAGGAGGTAGCCGATGAAGCCTACATTCTTTATCGACCGTCCGATTTTTTCGGCGGTATTATCCATATTGATCGTCATTGTCGGGTTTATCGGTTTGTTTCTGTTGCCGATAGACCAATATCCTCAGATCACCCCTCCGGTGGTGAAAGTATCGGCTTCCTATCCCGGGGCCAGTGCGCTGACCGTTTCACAGGCCGTTGCCACGCCTATCGAACAGGAACTCAACGGTACGCCGGGGATGTTGTATATGGAATCGAGCAGTAATAATTCCGGCGGTCTGACAATAGATATTACGTTCGATATTTCAGCCAACCCCGAATTATCGGCCGTAGAAGTGCAAAACCGGGTGAAACTGGCCGAATCGCGCCTGCCGGCCGAGGTGATTCAAAACGGTATCAAAGTCGAAAAACAATCGGCCAGCCAGTTGATGACCATCGCCCTGAAATCGTCCGACGAACGTTTCGATGAAATCTACCTGAGTAATTTTGCGACAATCAACGTGCTCGACATACTCCGGCGTATTCCGGGAGTGGGACGGGTGTCCAACATAGGCAGCCGCTACTATGGGATGTGTATTTGGGTGATGCCCGACCGTCTGGCGAATTTCGGACTGACGGTGAAAGATTTGCAGAATGCCTTGAAAGACCAAAACCGCGAGTCGGCTGCCGGGGTGCTGGGCCAACAGCCCATCACCGGTTCCGATATCACCATCCCCATTACAACCCAGGGCCGTTTGTCGACGGTGCAGGAGTTCGAGGAAATTGTCGGGCGGGCCAATCCGGACGGTTCGGTGATACGTATGCGCGATGTGGCGCGCGTGTCTCTGGAGGCTTCTTCCTATGCTACGGAAAGCGGTGTGAACGGGGAAAATGCGGCCGTGCTCGGAATTTATATGTTGCCCGGGGCAAATGCCATGCAGGTGGCCGATGATGTCAAAGAGGCCATGAAAGGCATCAGCAAAGATTTTCCGGAAGGATTAAGCTACGATATCCCTTTCGACATCACCACCTATATCGCAGAATCCATACACGAGGTATATAAAACTTTATTCGAAGCCCTTGTGCTCGTTATCCTGGTGGTGTTCCTGTCGTTACAAAACTGGCGTGCATCATTGGTGCCCCTGGTAGCGGTTCCGATTTCGCTGATCGGTACGTTCGGGGTGATGCTGGTGCTGGGCTTTTCTCTGAACATGCTGACTTTGCTGGGATTGGTCCTGGCCATCGGTATTGTGGTCGACGATGCGATTGTGGTTGTGGAAGCTGTCGAAAGCTATATGGAAAAAGAGGGACTATCCCCCTATGAAGCCACCAAAAAAGCCATGCACGGACTGACGGGGGCACTGGTAGCCACCTCCCTCGTACTGGCGGCTGTGTTTGTACCGGTAAGTTTTCTCGGGGGCATCACAGGTATGCTCTATCGCCAGTTTGCCGTGACGATCGTAGTGTCGGTACTGATTTCGCTGGTCGTGGCTTTGACATTGAGTCCTGCTATGTGTGCCATCCTGCTGCGGCCTGCCAGAGGTGATAAAAACCGGTTTTTCCGCAAAATCAACGAATGGCTGGCCAAAGGCAATCACAAATACACGGGATTGGTGGAAAAGGCTGCCCGTAATTCGCGCCGTGTACTGGCAGGTTTCGGGATGGTGTTGGTGCTGATCTTTGTCCTGAACCGTGTCGTTCCCGGAAGTTTTATTCCGGAAGAAGACCAGGGTTATTTCAAGGTAGAACTCGAATTGCCCGAAGGGGCTACCCTCGAGCGCACACGTGCGGTCACCGACCGGGCGATAACCTACCTGCAGGGGCATCCGGCTGTCGACTATGTGTTGAATGTAACCGGTTCCAGTCCGCGTGTCGGGACAAACCAGGCCCGCTCCGAACTGACCGTGATACTCAAGCCCTGGGAAAAACGCAAGGGGGGACGTATGGGGGTAGAAGATGTAATGACCGACGTACGCGAAGAATTCTACCACTATCCCGAGGCAAAGGTATATTTGTCCAAGCCGCCTGTAATTCCGGGACTGGGAACGGCAGGAGGATTCGAGTTGCAATTGGAAGCCCGTGGCGGCGCTTCGTTCGAACAATTGGTGACGGCTGTCGACACCTTTATGATGTATGCCGGCAAAGAAAAGGCGTTGACGGGGCTTTCTTCCTCCTTACAGGCTGAAATACCCCAACTCTATTTCGATGTCGACCGCGACAAGGCCAAATTCCTGGGCATCCCGATGGCCGATATATTCTCGACCATGAAGGCTTATACGGGATCGGTATATGTCAACGACTTCAATATGTTCAACCGCATCTACCGCGTATATATACAGGCAGAAGCCCCCTACCGGATGCATGCTGACGACATTAACCTCTTTTTCGTGCGTGCGGCTTCGGGCGAAATGGTGCCGCTTACGGCTTTGGGAACGGCCGAATACACCACCGGACCGGGAAGCATGAGGCGTTTCAATATGTTCTCTACGGCTGTCATCCGCGGCAACACGGCCCCCGGATATAGTTCGGGCGAAGCGATGCGTATCCTCGAAGATGTGGCTAAAAAATACCTGCCCGAAGAGATTGGGGTGGAGTGGAGCGGACTCTCTTACCAGGAGAAAAAAGCCGAGGGACAGATGGGGCTCATTATGCTGCTGGTGTTCGTATTCGTATTCCTGTTTCTGGCTGCGTTGTATGAAAGCTGGCTGGTGCCGGTGGCCGTATTGTTGTCACTGCCTGTGGCTGCATTGGGAGCCTATCTGGGAATTTGGGTGTTCGGTTTGGAAAACGATGTTTATTTCCAGATCGGACTCGTAACCCTGATCGGACTGGCGGCTAAAAATGCGATATTGATTGTCGAATTCGCCCAGGTTGAAGTGCAGCGTGGCGTCGATGCCTTGCAGGCAGCCCTGACGGCCGCCAGCTTGCGGTTTCGCCCGATCCTGATGACTTCACTGGCCTTTGTATTGGGGATGTTGCCGTTGGTATTGGCTTCCGGGCCGGGTTCTGCCAGCCGCCATTCCATAGGCACGGGCGTATTCTTCGGGATGTTGGCCGCAATTACGGTCGGGATTGTCATGGTGCCGTTCTTCTTTTATCTCATCAACCGGGCAAAGGAAAAAATGGGGCGTAAAATCCGTCGTCTCGGCCTGAAAGAAAGATGTGAGAACAAAGTAAAAAGTTGGCTTAAAAAATAGCACGGGGAAAGATTCTTGCTCTGTGCCGGGAATGCAATGTTTATCTGATAAAACCGCAGGATATGCGGGAAATAAAGGGGAATTATGATGTGTAAATTTATAATGATCGTTTTGTTATCGGGAGTCGCGCTGACTTCCTGCAAAATCGGGAAAGAATATACCCGTCCGGAACTGGGATTGCCGGACCGGATCGAAGCCGGGGTGAAAGCTGATTCGGCTTCGGTAAGTGATTTAAAATGGTGGGACTTATACACCGATACAGTCTTACAGGGATTGATCCGGCAGGCGTTGGTTTACAACAAAGACATGCAGATCGCGGTTGCCCGTGTCAGGGAAACCGAAGCCTCCAGGCGGATAGCCAAAGCGGATATTTTTCCGCGGGTCGACGCAAAGGCCGGCGGGCAGCGGGATTACGACTATACGCCCGAGAATATTTTTGAAATCAAAGGAATGTTATCCTGGGAAGCCGACTTATGGGGACGTTTACGTTGGGGAAACCAGGCAGCGATAGCGCAATACCTGCAAACCGTTGAAGGCCGTCGTGCCCTGCAGATGACCATTATCGCCCAGGTGGCCCAGGCTTATTTCGAATTGAGCGCTTTGGACGAAGAACTCAAAATCGTACGCCGTACTCTGGCAGCCCGTGAGGAAGGGGTACACCTGGCCAAACTGCGCTATGAGGGAGGATTGACCTCCGAAACCTCCTTGCGCCAGGCTCAGGTGGAATTGGCGCGTGCGGCCACCCTGGTGCCCGATTTGGAACGGAAAATCAAACTGAAAGAAAACGATATCTGCCTGCTTACGGGGCAATACCCCGGCACGGTCAGCCGGGGAGAGGGCATCCGTCAGCAGGGATTGCCCCGGTTGCTGCCTGTAGGGGTTCCTTCTGCTTTGCTCGAGCGCCGTCCGGATATCCGTCAGGCCGAATACCGGCTCAAAGCGGCTGTTGCCAAAAGAGGGATGGCTTACACCAATATGTTTCCCAAACTGACCCTGTCGGCCCAGTATGGCTTGGAAAATAACCACTGGGAGAACTTCTTCCAGACGCCTTTCTTTTTCCTGGGCGGACAATTAGCGGCTCCCCTGCTCAATATGGGTAAAAACCGGGCCCAGTACAAAGCGGCTCAGGCGGTGGCCGAGCAGGAAGGCTATGCCTATCAGCAGGTCGTACTCACGGCTTTTAAAGAAGTAAACAATGCGCTGGTATCCAGCCGTAAGATCGAGGAAATCCGGCAGTCGCGTGCCAATCTGGAAGAGGCTGCCCGTTCCTACCTGCAACTGGCCAACCTGCAATACATCAACGGTGTCATCGGCTACATCGACGTGCTCGACGCCCAGCGTGGTTATTTCGATGCCCAGATCGGCCTCAACAATGCCGTCCGCGACGAACTGATCGCCGTTGTCAACCTTTACAAAGCCCTCGGCGGTGGTTGGGAAAACTAAAGCAATTTACGATTGTTGATTAACGATTCTCTTTTGGGCGGGGGAAAATTGTAGGTATAACCAACAATCATAAATCAACAATCGTAAATCATAAATCAACAATCCCTCAAATCCGTTTTTTATACCCAATCACAATCACAATCACAATCTAAAATCTACAATCTACAATCATAAATCGTAAATCTAAAATCAACAATCATAAATCGTAAATCTACAATCTACAATTCCCCCCCTTGCTGCCAACCGCCCTTGCGCCTGGTTTTTTCCGGCGGGAAAGCTCTTTGTGAGAAATTTAATTTTTTTTATATTGTGATAACTCGGAATACTCCCGTCGGCTGTCTATTTTTGTATCGTTAAATGATTGAACGAAAATGGGGGAACATATATCTTTCCGGAAAAACGAAGGACTGCTTACTGTAAAGCCATATTGGCGGGGAAATCCGGTTGTAAGGGGGCGTTTTGTCAATCGCCAGCACCGGGCTGCAACCGGCATCGGGAACGTCCTCAAATGGCGTTTGTCACTCAATCCCCAGCGCAAGGAGAAGCGCCGCGAAAAATGGGATCCCCGGATGAACTACCTCCACTCCCTCGAAAATATAAAAGGCGATTCGCTGGTGTGGTTGGGGCACAATTCTTTTTTTATGCAGTTCGGCGGCAAGCGGCTCATGTTCGATCCCGTGTTCGGCAACATCCCTTTTGTGCGTCGCCGCAGCAAGTTGCCTGTCGACCCTTCGGTGTTTAAAAATATCGACTACCTGCTTATCAGCCACGATCATTTCGATCATATGGATAAAAAAAGCATTACTCTTCTGTACCGGAACAATCCGGAGATGAAATTATTCTGCGGATTGGGCACCGGCAGCCTGGTAAAAAGCTGGTTCCCGGAAATGGAGGTCATCGAGGCCGGATGGTACCAGCAGATCGAGGACAACGGCTTGAAAATAACCTTCCTGCCATCCCAGCATTGGAGCAAACGCTCTGTACACGACGGCGGGCAGCGCCTTTGGGGGGCTTTTATGTTGCAGGCCAACGGTTTGTCGGTGTATTACAGCGGAGACACCGGCTATTCCAGGCATTTTACGGAGATACCCGAGCTTTTCGGTGCGCCCGATTATGCGCTTTTGGGTATCGGGGCCTACAAACCGCGCTGGTTTATGCAGCCCAACCACATCTCTCCCTACGATTCGCTGACGGCATCGGCCGAAATGAATGCCCGGGTAACGATCCCCATGCACTACGGCACTTTCGACCTGTCGGACGAACCGTTGAGCGATCCGCCCAAAGTGTTTGCCGAAGAAGCCCGCAAACGCAATATCCCCGTTGCTATTCCTGCATTGGGAGAAATTGTTCCGTTGAAAAAAGGATAGGGGTTTTGATGTTGATTTATCATTATTGGTTTGCCCTTATTGGCCGGCGGTCAGAAAAGCGTAGGGTTTGGCAGATGCAGGGCATTGGAGGTAAAATCCGGTAAACCTTTTCAGGAGTAATTATTCTCTGAACGGCTTCCCCGCTGAAACCGTAAACCAATAATCGCACGCCCTTTTTTACCAGTACAAAATCACGCCGGCCACGCCGGCCATACAGATCATCAGGATGGGGTGTACCTTGTATCTCCACGTCAGGTAAAAGGCGGCCGCAAAAATCAGGACACTCTTGTAATCGATAAAATTCTCGCCGTTCATCATAATCAGGGCAGCGGCGGCAATCAGCCCTACCGTCATCGGCCGCAGGCCCGTAAAAGCGGCAGCTACGTATTTGTTCTTTTTAAACCTGGCAAAAAAGAATGAAATCAGCAACACCAGCAGGAAAGAGGGGAGGCATACTGCAATCGTGGCGATAACCGATCCCCATACATTGCCTGTCACCGTATAGCCGATGTAAGTGGCGCTGTTGATACCGATGGGGCCGGGTGTCATCTGCGAGATAGCGACCACGTCGGTAAATTCCTGCAACGACAGCCAGTGGTGCTTATCCACCACCTCATACTGGATAAGCGACAGCATGGCATATCCGCCACCGAAGCCGAAAAGGCCGATTTTCAGGTACACACACCACAAATGCCAGTAAATCATCCTTTGTCCTTTCTGATTTTATCCTTGATCCAAAACGTATAGGCCAGTCCTCCGGCAATCCCTGCCAGCACGATATAGGCGGGCGACACCCCGGCCTTCCAGATCAGCACGGCCCCTGCCAGCGGGAAGATGAGTTCCGCCCGTTTCAGTTTTACAGCCTGGGCAGCCGTAATACAGGGCACCAGGATCAGGGCCACCACTGCCGGGCGTATGCCGTTGAAAACCTTCATCACCCATACATTGTCCTGAAAGCGGTTAAAAAACAGGGCAATTGCCAGTATGATAAAAAAAGAGGGCAGTATGGTGCCCAGGGCGCAAACAATGCTCCCTTTCACCCGTTTCAGCTTAAAGCCCACGAATATCGAAATATTCACCGCGAAAATTCCCGGCAGCGACTGGGTTACGGCAAACAGGTCTATAAAATCCTGTTTGTTCAGCCATCCCCGGTTCACCACCTCCCGTTCGATCAGCGGGATCATGGCATATCCTCCGCCGATGGTAAACATCCC